>WNFD01002215.1_pt1 | contig 26362 bp, 22 predicted proteins | sample 5400491 | NCBI WGS metagenome assembly WNFD01 (sample SAMN13153343, study PRJNA577476) | soil metagenome | isolation source: 120 cm saprolite under Douglas fir tree site 2 hole 2 replicate 2 | place: USA:California | collected 2015-04-18
TGTGGCCGATCGCCGGTCTCAAGGAGAAGCTGCTCGCGGCCTTGCGTGGGGGCATTAAGACGGTGCTCATTCCCGAAGAGAACGCCAAGGATCTTGTCGAAATCGCGGACAGCATCAAGAGTGGGCTCGAGATCGTTCCGGTCTCGCGCATGGACGAGGTGCTCGCCCGCGCGATGACGCGCAAGCCGGAGCCGATCGAGTGGGACGAGACCACGACCACCGCAGCGGCCGTGCCCGAGGAGGCCCCGGTCGAGGAGGAAGCCTCGACGCTCACCGAGCATTGAACGATTCTCGCATCAATGATGTGTGCTATCCTAGCAATTCGCGACAGCGAGCGGCCAGTCGGCTTCAATCCCGCAATCCGTATTGCAACTGAGCGCCGCGCCCTCGCTGCCGCCGTGATCGTCGCGGCCTTCAAGCATTCTCCAATTGGAGAGCCGGATGTCGCGGCTTGAGCAGTTCCTTTTTCATGGCATCAACTCGCTGATTGTTGGTGTTTCCATTCACCCGCTCACCAAAGGGAGGAACAAAACCATGCACAGCTCGATCTTCCGCATCCGACTGGCCGGATTGGGACTTGCCGCGTTGCTCGCGACGGGCTCCATCGCGGACGCCGAGACAGTCCAGCTCAACGCCGACTTGAAAGGGGCGACCGCCACTGCGACCGGCAACGCAACCGTGAGCTATGACACAGCGAACAAGCAGGTGACTTGGCGGATCACCTATTCTGGGCTGTCTGGACCTCCGACTGCCGCTCATTTCCATGGCCCGGCGCAGCCCGGGGCGAACGCCGGCGTTGCGGTGCCAATCCCGAACGTTGCGACCAGCCCGGCGCAGGGATCGGCGACGCTGACCGATGCCCAGGCGGCGGACCTGCTGGCGGGCCGCTACTACATCAATGTCCATACGGCCGCCAATCCTGCCGGCGAGATCCGCGGGCAAGTCACCAAGTAAACCGCTCGCTCGTTCCTGTTCGTGGATAACGAAAAGGCTGCGTGGCCCGCCGGCCAGCAAAACAACGTGACAACTCCAAAGGACGATTCGCTCTGCCATCACGATGCGGAGAAAGCCGGAGGAAGCGGTCATGCTCCAGACGGTATCGCGGCTCGTTCCTGAGCTTTCGCTATTTCTCATGACCGCTGTCGCCACGCATTTGGTCATGTCATTTGCGCAGACGCTGATGCATTACAAGCTTGGCCACCATTCAATGGGCGGTAAGTTCTTCCGCAACCACATCAATTTCCATCACACCTACTATTCCAAGGATCATCTCGTCTCACGGAAGTACCTCGGTGACGAAGGCAACAATACGCCCTTCTTCTTCGTTCCTGTGTTTCTGGTAGGAGCGTGTACATATTTCGTATTGCCAGTCGATCTCTTCGTGGTTCAGGTGGTCACGTGTGCGGTGTCGTTCTACGCGCACGTCTTTTTCGACAAGGAATACCACGTAGAGGGATCGCGGCTGCAGCGGTTTGCATGGTTCAGACGCAAGCAGGAACTGCACTTCGTTCACCACCGGCACGCGAACAGCAATTTCGCGGTGATCCACTTTTTCTGGGATAGGATTCTCGGTACTTATAGAAGGCCGGATGCTGGACCGAAGCGGCCTCTTTCGTCCGATTTTCACCTGCAGGAACAACCTGCCGAAGATGCAGACGGCCTCCGGCCTGATTGGTAAGCGTCTGCCGACGGCTACAGCTCTTTATGAGGAACACGGCAAGGTCGTCGATGACGGGACGCGCCAAGCCGCGGCGAATGCGCCGTCGCTCTTCAGGCGAGCGGCCCATGGCGTCGCGCTCGACATCGAACAACCGCCCGATCCGCTGCAACGCCTCGTCCGCGATCGGCGCGTTGGTCGCGATATGGATGTCGTAGAACTTGCGGCGCACGTGGGCCCAGCAGGCGACCTCGGCGACCGTGGCCGGCTGCCCGCTGGCGCTCTCGTAGAGCGGGCCAAAGCCGAATAGCCATCGGCCTGCAGGAAGCCTCGGAACTTGGCCAGATGCGCGCGCGGATGCTCGCCCTTGCGATCGGGAGAGTAGCGATAGACGACCGCAGGCGGCGCCCGCCCGCCATAGGGCCGTTCATCACGCAGATAGACCCATAACCGCCCGGTCTTGGTCTTGCCGGTGCCCAGCGCCAGAACCGGCACCGGCGTATCATCGGCATGCAGCTTCGCGGCCACCATGACGTGGTGCTCGATAGTCTCGATCAACGGCGCCACCAGCCAAGCTGCCTTGCCGACCCAATCGGCGAGCGTTGCGCGATCGAGCTCGACGCCTTCGCGCGCATAGATGCCGGACTGCCGATAGAGCGGAAGATGATCGCAGTACTTGCCGACCAGAACGTGCGCGAGAAGCCCTGCACTGGGCTGGCAGTGACAAGGCCCAACGCGATCGGGTCGCCATGCGTCCGTCATGAATCCTGCCATCTTTGTCTTTGGCCCAAAATATGCATGCTATCCGACGGGTGAGTCGCGGGGGTTGCGATGACGGTTTTCATCGTCAGGCACATCACCACCTATCGATACAAGCAGCCGGTGTCCTTCGGCGAGCACCGGATGATGTTGCGACCGCGAGAAAGCCTCGATCAGAGGGTGCTCGACTCCAAGCTTGAGATCAGACCGAAACCGACCGATCTGCGGTGGACCCAGGATGTCTTCGGCAACCATATTGCCGTCGCGCGCTTCGCCGGGCGGGCCCACGTGCTTCATTTCGACAGCACCATTCGCGTCGATCATTCCCCGGCCGACATAGTCGACATGGATATCGAGGGCTTTGCCCGTGCCTATCCATTTACCTATGGGGCAGAAGATGTGCCGGATCTCGTCCGCTTCGTTGAACGGCAGTTCTCAGACCCCGATCATCGGCTCGACCAGTGGGTCCGCAAGTTCTTAGGGAACGGCGGTTCGATCAACACGCGCACACTGCTTGCGAATTTGACCCGGACCATCAATCAGACCTTCACCTATGTCGCCCGGCACGAGAAGGGAATTCAGGACCCGCTCCTCACTCTCGAGATCGGAAGCGGGAGCTGTCGCGACCTTGCCGTGCTCATGATCGAGGCGGTGCGCTCGCTTGGGATGGCCGCACGCTTTGTCTCCGGATATCTGCATGTCCGGAACGGTAACGGCGATAGGCATGCCGGCAGCGGCAACACGCATGCCTGGCTCCAGGTCTATCTGCCCGGCCCTGGCTGGGTCGATTTCGATCCGGCCAGCGGGATCGTCGGCAACCGCGACCTCGTACGTGTCGCGGTGGTTCGCGATCCACGGCAGGCGATACCGCTTCACGGCACTTGGACCGGTTCGCCATCGGACAGTTTGGGAATGACCGTCGAGGTCAACGTTACCACCGCAGAAGCGAAGCGGGTCGGACTTCCCCCGACGCGCCAGCTCAGGATGGCGCTATGAGGTCGCCACGCGATTACGCTGGCCGCTGCCGTCACCGGCGCCGCCCTTGGGCTCGATTCACCGCCGGAAGAGATCTCGATCGGCCTTGCAACCATCGTGCTGATCGGCACCGGGCTCGGCGCCTGCATCGCGCTCGCGCTCGTGATCGGATTGACGTCCTATCTCCGTTTCCGGTTGGGTCGAGCGCAGCGAGACCCAACACCCCGCGCCTCGTTATGCGGCCGTTGGGTCTCCCCCCGCTTTCGCGGGGGTCGACCCAACCTACGTTATCACTCCGCCGCGGGCTGCTTGGCGTACTCGTTCGCGGCGCGCTCGATCGCCTGCGCCAGATGCTCGGGCGGCTGCGCGCCCTGCACGGCGAGGAGCCCGCCGAAGATGAAGCAGGGCACGCCGTCGATGCCGGCATCCTTGGCCGAATTGGCTTCGCGCTCGACGCGTTCCACGTCCTCGTCGCCGGCAAGCCGCGAGCGCACGCGCTCGCCATCGAGGCCGCAGGCGGCCGCCGCCTGAACCAGCACCTCGCGGTCGGTGAGATCGCCGCCCTCGGCGAAATAGAGGTCCATCAGCCGCTGCTTCATGCACGCGGCGCTGCCGGCCTCACCGGCCCACAGGATCAGGCGATGGCAATCGAGCGTGTTGGGCTGGCGCTTGATGCCGTCGAGCACATAGGTCAGCCCCTCGGCGGCGGCAGCCTGGGCGACGCGCTGGGCAATGGCGCGGTAGCGCTCGGGCGAGCCGAACTTGGTGGTGAGATACTCCTCGCGGCTCATCCCCGCGCGCGGCACCCATGGATTGAGGAAAAAGGGTCGGAAGCGCACCGCGACCGCGATATCGGGCTTGAGCGCGATCGCCTTTTCCAGCCGGCGCTTGCCGATGAAGCACCAGGGACAGACCACGTCGGATACCATGTCGATCGGCAGGGTCATGGTCGGCTCCTTTAGGCGTCCGGCGTCTTACTGCAGATACTCGTTGGTGAAGTAGGTGTTCAGCGCCTTGACGTCGGTGATGCCGCCGGTTTCCTTCAAGAGGCTCAGGGTGGCCCGCCAGTCGGCTTCAGCCTGCCAGCCGATCGGTTTCCCAGCCGGAGCATTGGTGGTGACGACGGTTGCCTCGACCTGCTGCTCGAGCACGTCCGGCTGCTCCGGCACCGCCATGCGCCTCGCCATGATCTTCGCTGCCTCCTTCGGGTCCGCCATGGCGTCGCGATAGCCCTTGGCGGTCGCGCGCAGGAGCTTCCTCACCGTGTCGGGCTTCTGCTCGGCGAAGGCGTTGCTCACATACATCGAGGAGCCGAGCACGTTAAGGCCGAAATCGGTCACCTTGATCACGTTGAACTTCACGCCGGCGCGCTTCTCGACCTGTGGCAGCTCATTGCTGAGATAGACAGACATGACATCGATCTTGCGCGTGAGGAACTGCGTGGTGCGCGCCGACGCGTCCATCTGAATGAGCTGGATCTTGCCGAGGTCGACGTTGTTGATCCGTGTGAAGGGGCGGATCATGTCGCCGAAGGTCTCACCGACCGAAATCGCGAGCCGCTTGCCCTCGAGGTCCTTTGGGCGTTTAAGTGGCGTGTCGGGGAACGCAATCACGCCCATCGGGGCGCTGGTCTGATAGAGCGCGACGACCTTGACCGGCAGGCCCTGGCTCACCGCTTGCGCGGCGGCGACCGCCGGCCCATAGCCGAACTTTTCGTTGCCGGCCGCCAGAGCCTTGAGCACGTTTTGTGCCCCGTTGCCCTCGGAAAGCTGCACGTCGAGGCCTTCGGCATTGTAATAGCCCTTCTCCAGGGCGACGTAGAGCGGCGCATACTCGCCCTTGAGCTTCCAAGTGAAGCGCACCGTCAGTTTTTCCAGACTCTGCCCATGGGCGATGTCCCGGGGCGCGCCCGCCATCGTGACCGCCGCCAGCAGAGACACCGCGATGGCGGTTGTCAGCACCTTTGCCTTTGGTTTCATGACTTTGGCCTTGGTCCTGTATCCGACGCTTCGTCGGATCAACGTTCCTTATTTCAGGGCGCAATTGCCGTTGCAGTCCGATTTCACCATCAGGACACAGAACGAAGCTTGCCCGGATTCAACAGCCCCATCGGATCAACGGACTTCCGAAAGGCCATCTTCCGCCCATCGGGATCGAAGCGGCCTCCATCCTCCAGCTTGAAGATGTGCGGGTTATTGAGGACACAGCCGTCCTGTTCGAAGGACCGCATGATTTCGTTCAGCCGCTGTTCCGTCGTGTATCGAATGAGGGGCAGCCCGCCGATCCGGCAACGGCCCTTCTCCTTTGTATATTCATGATGCATCAGAACTTCGTCGCCGAAGCGCTGCTGCTGCTCGTTCACGAGCTTTGGCTCGAACGGATTCGGCATCACGACCTGGAGATAGGTCCAACCCCGATCGACCTGAAGCGCCATCAACGTCGTATGATTGAATGCCGTTTCGTGGATGCGCCGCAAATTAGCAGCGGCGCTTTGGGTATCGCTGACCGCCATCGAACGATGCCCATGGAACGTGGCGGCGAGCGCGAAGTAGCGATCGACGTCGCTCTCCTTGACCATCGAGAACATCGCGTCGCAGCTGCCGTCGAAATATTTGTTCAGCCGCTTGTAGTAGGGCGCAAACCGGCGTTCGACGGCACTCAACAGGAAGATATCGATATCGCTGTCGAATGCCGCATTCCCAAAGGCGATAACGTCTCCATACGTTGGGAATGTCGCGATGCAGTCGATCCATTTCTCTGCCGGAACCAGCTTGAGCTGGGCCTCGAGTATGATTCCGGTCGTGCCCCAAGAGTGAAAAACGAAACCCACGTCGTCGCCGGAGAGCGTCAGGATCCGCGGGGATTCTTCCATGGTCATAATTCTGAGAGACTGGATCATCCCGGAATCGCGAATGATGCCATGACGGACGGAGCCGATGCCTGCAAAGCCGCCACCGAGATAGCCTCCGATCGTGGCCGATCGCATGGTCGATGGATACATCATCAATTGCTGGCCGGATGCCAAAGCCGCCTCGAGCGCTTTGAGAATAACCGCCCCGCCTTGCACGCGAATGTTACCAGCTTCCACCGCCGTGACTTTGTTGAAGCCGGTCATGTCGAGGAGCACGCCACCTTTGAGGGGCACGGATTGCCCGTAGTTGCCCGTACCACCGCCCCGAAGGGTCAATGGAATTCGATGCTTGACGGCTGCCGTCACCACCGCGGCGATTTCCTCCTCGCTCTGCGGCTGAACCACAACGTCCGCCATGCAATTCTGAAGTTGGGGGGTAAGCACCGGGCTGTACCAGTGAAAGTCGTGGGATTTCTGGCGAATTTCACGCTCATCAACCGTCGAGCTGACATGGCCAATGTCGCGGCGAAATTGCTCGACGAGCGTTTGACTCGTCATCTTGTCCTCGGTTGTGGGGCTCGTACTTGCCGGCTGCTCCACGAGCGGCGGCGTCGCAGCGTCAGAGCCGTCCAAACCGCAGTAGCGAGATGGATCGGCGGTTCGCCGATGCCTTGGAGCCATAGATCGTCGCCGCTCGCGCTGCCACGCCTTCCAGGATAGGCACGTTGAACCGGAGCGAGCCTAGGCCCGTCGTCACTCCGCGGCAACCTTGGGATAGGCGCCGATCCGCGCCACCAGCGTCGAGAGATTATCGGTCGGCTTGAGGGTCGCTAGCGTGATCATCGGCTTGATCGTGCGGCGGTCGCGATCCGGCGACAGCATGGTCTGGCGCAGCACGCTGGCGATCCGGCGCGCGACCACGTGCGCGCTGCGCAGGTCGGTCTCGGTGAAGGCGGCGAGAATCGAGCCGTCCCGCTCGCGGCAAGCGAAATCGATGTTGCGCACCAGCCGGCTGAACAGCCGCGCCGCATCGATCTGGGCGCGCCGATCGGTAACTCCTTCGAACGCGAAGCGCGCCACCGAGAGCGCGCCGCCGACTTCCTCGGCCTCCGCCACGGCGCGGTCGAGGTCGCGCCAGAACGCCGCTCCGGCCAGCAGCCCGGTATCGGGGTCGACGACGCCCTCGGTCTCGAGCGATTTCAGCACGCGGTTGAGCTGGGCCTCGAAGGCCTGCAGGCGCACGAGCGGAAGCACGCGCTCCACGAGCCGCGCGGGATCGCCTTCGACGCGCACCAGATTGGCCAGCCGCTCGTCGTCGACCGTGCCATTGTCGAGCATGCCCACCGGCAGATCGCGAAAGCGCGCGTCCTCGGCCAGCACGGCAAGGAGCGCCTCGACGACGCGAGGGCCGAGGCCCTCGCCGACGACCACGCCGTCGACGTCGCGGGCATTGAGATAACGGGCGGCGGTCTCGATGCTGAGCGCGCCGATGAGCCCGACGCGTTCGCCGATCGCGACCGAAAGCGCGGGATACGAGCCGCCGCGTCCGACGCAGAGCACGGTCGCATGATCGAGAATGTCGGGCGGGATCGCGGCCGGAATGCCGGTCTTCGCGCGCGCGCTGCGCGCCCGCCGCAAGACGGTCGCGTGCAATGTCCGGATGCGCAGCGCCGAGCGCAGCCGCGCGATCAGCCGGTCGGTCGAATCGTCGAGCGTGATCGGGAGCGCGCCGGCAATCGTCGATGCACTGTCCTTCTCCAGCAGCGCGATCACCGGCATCACCGGCCCGCCGCGCGTCTCGATGCATTGATTGACCGCGCGCAGCTTGCCGGCCGACGGCGTGCCCTGCGGATCGGCTATTGCGAGCGCGACCGGCTGGATCTCGGCGATGGCGGCGGGCGCATCGGCCCAGCGGGTTTCGACGATCGGGAAGGCGCCGGCCTTGCCGAGCACATCGATCAAATCGGCCGCCGAGTTCTCGGCGACCACGACCATCGGACCCAGGAGCGCCATGGCGACGAGCCGGTTGAGTGGGGCGGAGCCGCGACCCTAGGCGATGGCTGTTAACGAACAGACAACGAAAACGGCCCGGACAGCGTCGATGTTCGGTCCGCGGTAGTCCATCGGTCAGGCGGCGGGGCGGCGGCGTCTGCGGAAGGCGGTTGTCGGGTACCGTGAAACCGAGCATCCTGGCGGTCTGGTGGTTGATGATCGGCTCGTACGTGGTCAGCGCCTCGACCGGGAAGGTCGGCCGGGACCTCGGCCTCGGGACGGCAGCCGCGGTCCATCCGCCAGTTCGAAGGCCGTTCAGCCCGATTCAGAACAATTCAGATCTAGCCCAAGGACCTCAAGGCTACTCTGGAGGAAGATGCTGCAGCAGCCCAAGATAGGTCACGTCAGCAATCTGCGGAGGCGGGTGCCGACATGGAGGGAGCAAAACAAAAAGATCGGCGCTCCGCTCAACGCTAGGTTTCGGCAAACTTGAGGATAGAACCATGTCGGCCAGCGACGGGGTACAAAAGCGAAATGCCTTTGCCGCTTGTGCTGCATTTCGCATCGAGGGCCTTGAAGCCTCTCTGGATCATGCTCGCGAGATTGCAGTCCGGGAAGAGCTGGACGCCGTAGGGCACTACATTGAAGAAGCGCAAGGATACCTGGCTCAAATTCGGGTCTTGCATCAAGAAGCCCTGGATGAGTTCAGCGGAGCGCAGGGAGAATAAGCCTGTTGGGCGGTCCGCTGATCACCGTGCCATAACCGGACATTGCCCACAGGCGGAAAACCATTGAGCCGTCCGCGAGTGTCGCGGGCTCGGTCCGTAGATCGCTCTGGGAGGGGACCATGAAACTTCCCCGCCGTCTATTTCTGCATCTGGCAGCGGGCGCTGCCGCACTGCCGGCCGTGTCGCGATTAGCGAGGGCACAAGCCTATCCAACGCGGCCGGTGCGCTTGATCGTCGGCTTTGCCCCCGGCGGGACCACCGACATCGGCGCTCGTCTCATGGGTCAATGGCTGTCGGAGCGGCTCGGCCAGCAATTCGTCATCGAAAACCGGACGGGCGCGGCCACCAACATCGCCACCGAAGCCGTCGTGCGATCGCCCGCGGACGGCCATACCCTGCTCGTGGTCACGGCTTCGAATGCGATCAACGCCACGCTCTACGACAAGCTCAGCTTCAACTTCATTCGCGACATCGCGCCGGTCGCGGGCATCATGCGCTATCCGCTTGTCATGCAGGTAAATCCATCGTTTCCGGCGAGGACGGTTGCCGAGTTCATCAGCTATGCGAAGTCGAATCCTGGCAGGATCAGCTACGGATCGGGCGGCAACGGCACGTCGATCCATGTCGCGAGCGAGCTGTTCAAAATGATGGCCGGGGTCGACATGGTCCATGTGCCTTATCGCGGTGGCGCGCCCGCGATGACCGATCTCATGGCCGGACAAGTGCAGGTGGTGCTCAACCCCGTGCCCGAGTCGATGGAGCTCATCAGGGCGGGCAAGCTACGCCCGCTGGCGGTGACGACCGCAACGCGTTCCGAGGCATTGCCGGACATCCCGACCGTAGGCGACTTCGTGCCCGGCTACGAGGCAAGCGCGGTGCAGGGCATCGGCGCGCCCAGGAATACGTCCGCCGAGATCGTCGACAAGCTCAACAAGGAGATCAACGCGGGCCTCGCCGATCCCAAATTGAAGGCGCGGTTTACCGACCTTGGCGCCACGGTGTTCCCCGTGTCGCCCGCTGACTTCGGTAAGTTCATGGCCGAAGAAACAGAAAAATGGGGCAAGGTCGTCAAATTCTCCGGCGCAAAGTCGGAATGATCCCGAGACGACGCGCGACATTCCGCAAACTTCGATATGCGAGCGCTGATCCAGTCGATTTGCTTTCGTCCGCGAAAGCAGTCCGTTGGCCAAACGCCACCCTCGGTGCCGACGTGCAGCAGACGACGAAAACGACCAGTATAGGTTCGATGTTCGGTCCGCGGTAGTCCACCGGTCAGGCGGCGGGGCGGCGGCGTCTGCGGAAGGCGTCGACGATGAGCGGATTGGCGCCGCGCTCCGACAAGGCCTGCTCGGCGGCATGATGATCGGCCGCCATCCCGGCGAGGCGATGGCCGGCGAGCGCATCGGGCAATTCCGCGACCGTACCGCCCCCTTGGGTGACGTCGCCGACGAAATCGTGGAGCTCGCGGGCTGCAAAACGGTAGCCGCCCACGCTGACGATCCCGGCCGGCGGCCGCGTCAGCACCAGGGTGGTGCCGTCCCGACGGCAGCCATAGCCGGTATCGACGAAGCCCGACGGCGCGACCTTGAAGTAGGGCAAGCTGCCGTGCTGCGCCCCGGGCGGGAACGGCAGGCGCGGTACCATCGGCCCGCGCAGCGCCAGCGTGCCATGCGGCGTCGCCGCGATCTCGGCGACCGCGAGCGCCCCGTCGCCACCGCGCGGGGCATGCACCGCGCCGAAAGGAATGGGAGCCGGGTTGCCGTCCGGCTCGCGGCCGGCGGCAATGAGGCCCGCTTCGCCGAACACCGGAACGTCGATCATCCGCGCCCGGGTCGCGCGCCACGGCAGCGCGCGCGCCAGCCGCTCGGGGGCACGCCAGACCCCGATCACGTGGACGTCGCTCGCCGCAAAGTGCCCGGCCTCCGCCAGCTCGACGGCGAGCGGTCCGGGAACGATGGTCGCATCGAACGGCACCATTTCGATCTGGACGAGGAAGGCTTCAGGATCGAACGGATGATTGAGCGCGAGCGTCCCCCCGAGCGCGAGCCATGGAACCAGCGCGGCGGCGAGGCCGGCGAACGAGGTCATCGTCAGCGTCGACAGCAGCACCGCGTCCGGCCGCAACCCGCTTTCGAGCGCGACGGCAAGGCCGCCTGCGATCAACTCGGCGTGGCTGCGCGCGACCGGGACGAGACCGTCGGCCGCTACGTCCCAGGTGACGACCGCCAAATGCGCGGCGGGACCGGGTGCCTGCGCGCGCTCCTCCTCGAGCGAGGGGATCGGATCGGGCGTCTCGCACCAGAACAAGTCGTCGAGCGCAATGAGACCGTCCGGGGGGGCGCGCCCGTATCCGCAGACGTGGCGCACGGGGAAGCTCTCGGCCGCGACTTCCATGGCGAGCGTGAAATGATCGGCGGCGCCGATCCGTCCGCTGACGATCAGGGCGCCGGCGCTCAGGCGGCTCAGCGCCGCGACCATCTCGGCGCGGCGCCACAGCAACGGCAGCGGCATGGCGATCAGGCCGGCGCGCAGCACCCCGAGCAGCGTGAGCACGCTTTCGATCGTATTCGCGATCTGGATGCCGACGATGGCGTCGGTCGGCAGTCCGATGCGGCGCAGCCGCCCGGCGATGGCCGAGACCATGCGATCGGCGCCGGCATAGGTGAGGCTGCGGGGGATGTCGTCGGTGAAGCTCTCGCGGTTCGGCGGATCGAGGAGCGCAACGGCGTCGGGGCGCCGCACCGCCGCCGCGCGCAACAGGCCGTCGAGCGTCGCCCGCCCGCCGATGCGGTGAATCGCGTCTCGGCCGCGCAGGTCGTCGAGGATCATCGGCGGGGCCTCACGGTCGCTGCGGCTCGCGCCACCAGGTCTCGGGAAGATAGCCGTAGAGCGAGGTGGTCGCGGGCCGCCCGATCGTGGCCCAGCGCGCGATCCATTGCTCGGGAAGATAGAACAGCGGAACGACGTAGAAGCCGGAGATCAGCACGCGGTCGAGCGCGCGCACCGCCGCGACGAAGTCCGCGCGGCCTTCCGCCTTGAGCATCGCGGCGATCATCGCGTCGACGGCGGGCGACTTGACGCCCATATAGTTGCGAGTGCCGGGCTCGTCGGCGGCGGCCGAGCCCCAATAGAAAGCCTGCTCGTTGCCGGGCGAGAGCGACTGGTCCCAGCGGTTCTCGATCATGTCGAAATCGTAGCCGAGACGCCGGCCCTCGTACTGGACCGCGTCGACGACGCGCACGCGCGCCGCGATTCCGGCCCGTTTCAGGCTCTGCGAGAACAACAATGCAAGCCGTTCTTCGTCGCGTGCGGTGACCATGATCTCGAAGGCGAGCGGCTGTCCGTTGTCGCGCTGCACGAGCTCGGTGCCGCGCAACACGTAGCCGGCGGAGGCGAACAAGTCGAGCGCGCCCTTGAGCGTGCGCCGATCGCGCCCGGAGCCGTCGCCGACCGGGGGCGACCAGGTCCCGGCGAGCACGTCGGCGCGCACCGCGTCCGGAAAGCCGGCAAGCAGCGCCCGCTCGCGCTCGTCCGCCGGCCGTCCGCGCGCCGACAGCTCGGAGCCGTCGAAGTAGCTTGCCGCTCGCCGATAGAGGTCGAAGAAGTACCCGTGGTTCACCCATTCGAAGTCGAACAGCAGCGCGATCGCCTCACGCACGCGAATGTCGGAGAACACCTCCCGGCGGGTGTTGAACACGAAGAAGGTGCTCGCCTTTGGCACCCCGGTCGCCAGCGCCTCCTTGACCACGCGCCCCTCGCGGGCGGCGGGAAAATCGTAGGCCGTCTGCCACCGCGTCGGATCGTGCTCGTTGCGCACGTCGTAGAGGCCGCGCTTGAACGCCTCCAGATGCGAGTTGGCGTCGCGGTAATAATCGAGCCGGATCTGGTCGAAATTCCAGAAGCCGCGGTTGATCGCGAGGTCGCGTCCCCAATAATTCGGATTGCGCCTGAGCGTCAGGCTCTTGCCCGGGTCGACCTCGGCGACGACATAGGGCCCGGTTCCGAGCGGAGCCTGGAACGAAGTCTCCTCGAACGTGTCGGGGTTGACGGCGTGCTTGGCGAGCACCGGCATCAGCCCGAGGATGAGCGGAAGCTCGCGGTCGTCGCTGCCCGAGAGATCGAAACGCACGGCGTGCTCGCCGAGCGGCTCGGCCTTGGCGACCTTGGCGTAGTAGGTGCGGTGGTTGGGACGACCCTTGTCGCGCAGGATCCGCCAGGAAAAGACGATATCCTCCGGCGTCACCGGCGTGCCGTCGGAGAATTTTGCGGCGGGATCAATGTGGAAGGTGACGTAGCTGCGTTGCGCGTCGGTCTCGACCGCGCGGGCGATGAGCCCGTAGAGCGTGAACGGCTCGTCGTAGCCGCGCGCCATCAGGCTTTCGACCACGTAGCCGCGGATCGACGATGGGGCGATCCCTTTCACGATCAGCGGATTGAGGCTGTCGAAGGTGCCCAACACGCCTTGCACCAGCCGGCCGCCTTTGGGCGCGGCAGGATCCGCATAGGGGAGGCGGGTGAAGCCGGGGGGCAGGGCGGGCTCGCCGTGTATTGCGATCGCGTGCCGGGGCTCGGCACTTTGCGCGGCGCCGCAGACGGCATTGCCGATCGCGGCACCGAGCAGGAGGCTTCTCCCGAGGCGGCACATCTCGGCTCGACCAGGGCGTCGGTCGAGGCGGGGATAGGCGGGAAGTGCGGTCACGGCGGCCATGCGGCGGGATGGAGGTTATGACAGTGTTTGCGATCGATATTGACGACCTGTCGGCAAAGCCGGGCTGTTCGGTATGCGTGCGAGTCGGCGGTCGCGTCGGCTGCCGCCCGATATTAGGTCGATCAGGCCGGCGACGTTATGGCTTTGTCGGGGACGCGAAATGCGCTATCAGGCGGATGGGCGGCGTCACGCTCCTGCCGCATTTGGTGCCGACACAGCCCAGGATGGGGCGACCGTGCCGGGGCGGAGGGGGGGCCGGGCAGCGGTAAGCAAGAGGATCTCTGTCCATGGATCACCGTATGGTTTTTGTGCCGGCCGGGCTGGCCGCGCGCGCGTTTGCCGTGGCAGCGACAACGACCCTGTTGCTCGGCTCGGCCGCCTTCGCCCAGACGCCGCCGGCGGCCCCGGCGGCCCCGGCGCCCAAGGCGGCTCCCAAGGCCGCGCCGAAGCAAGCGCCCGCGCAAAAGCCTCCCGAGGCACCGGCCCAGCCGGCGCCCCCGCAGGCCGGCGAGCAGCCGCAGCTGATCTTCTCGCCCTGGACCAAGTTCTGTCTGAAGGGCCAGGAGGCCAACGCCAAGCAGGTCTGCTTCACCGGCAAGGATGGCCGGGTCGAGTCGGGCATGCCGGTGGTGGCGGCCGTCCTGATCGAGCCGGAAAACGAGCCCAAGAAGGTTTTGCGGGTGACCTTGCCGCTCGGCATGTCGATCCAGCCCGGCACCCGCGTGATCGTCGACAACGGCCAGCCGATGACCGGCCCCTACGTCATTTGCTTCAACAACGGCTGCATGGCCGATTACGAAGCCAGCGGCGAGCTGATCGGCAAGTTGAAGAAAGGGCAGGGCTTGGTGATCCAAGGGATCAACGGAGCCGGCCAGCCCATCAGTTTGGTTATTCCGCTTGGCGATTTCGCAAAGGCGTACGACGGGCCGCCGACCGATCCGAAGAAATTCGAGGAGCAGCAACAGCAGCTCCAGAGCGAGCTGCAAAAGCGCGCCGAGGAGGCGCGCAAGAAGCTCGAAGGCCAGCAGCAGGCGGCGCCGACCCGGTAGCCGCGGAGCTTTTCGAATTGCAATCATCGAGGCGCGCCTTGGGCGCGCCTCTTTTGTTGTGTGCCGAGCATGATCGACAAGCGGTCAGTTCAGCAACGAATTGCGCGGCCGGTAACTTCCCTTGTCGTCGCGCTCGAACACCTCGGCGACCTGCGGATGACGAACCGGCTCGCCCGACGTGTCGGGCAGGAGATTCTGCTCGGACACATAGGCGATGTATTCGGTCTCCGCGTTCTCGGCAAAGAGATGGTAGAACGGCTGGTCCTTGCGCGGGCGCACCTCCGCCGGGATCGACTGGTACCATTCCTCGGTGTTGCTGAATTCCGGGTCGATGTCGAACACGACGCCGCGAAACGGAAACAGCCGGTGGCGGACCACCTGGCCGATCTTGAATTTCGCGAGGCGCATTCTGCTCATCGGTTTCAAAATTAGCCTGCAATCGTGACCGGCGCCAGCGGGCTCTCGGATCAAGCCGGTGCGGGCGCGCGGGACGGGGCCCGCTCAGAGCCCGTACTGCGCCGCCAGTTCCGGATCCTTTGCCGCCACGAACCGCGCGAGATCGACCACCACCTTGGCCTGCTTCCAGGTGGCGTCGTCCTGCATCTTGCCGTCGATCATCACCGCGCCGCTGCCGTCGGGCATGGCGGCGAGGATTTTCTTGGCAAAGGCGACCTCGGCCGGATCGGGCGAGAACACGCGCTTGGCGATCGCGATCTGCGTCGGGTGCAGCGTCCAGGCGCCGGCACAGCCCATGAGGAAGGCGTTGCGGAACTGCGCCTCGCAGGCGTGCGGATCGGAGAAATCGCCGAACGGGCCGTAGAACGGCTTGATGCCGGCCGCCGCGCAGGCGTCGACCATCCTGGCGATGGTGTAGTGCCAGAGGTCCTGCTGGAATCGTTCGCGGCGCTCGCTCCCCTTGGCGTCCGCGAGCACGGCATAGTCCGGATGCCCGCCGCCGACGCGGGTCGTCTTCATCGCGCGCGACGCCGCGAGATCGGCGGGGCCGAGACTGATCCCGTGCATGCGCGGCGACGCCGTCGCGATGTCGGCGACGTTGTCGACGCCTTCCGCGGTCTCCAGGATGGCGTGGATCAGGATCGGTTTCTCGAGCGCGTGCTTGGCCTCGAGCTGCGCGATCAGCTGGTCGAGGTAGTGGATGTCCCACGGCCCCTCGACCTTGGGCAGCATGACCACGTCGAGCTTGTGCCCGACCGCGCCGACGATCTCGATCAGGTCGTCGAGCATCCAGGGTGAATTGAGCGCGTTGATGCGCGTCCACAGGCCGGTCGCGCCGAAATCGTTCGCCTTCGCCATGGCGATGAAGCCCGCGCGCGCGGCCTCCTTGGCGTCGGCGGGAATGGCGTCCTCGAGATTGCCGAGCACCACGTCGACCTGCGCGACCAGCTCCGACACCTTGGCGCGCAGCTTCTCGATGTGCGGCGGCACGAAATGGATCATGCGCTCGAGCCGGACCGGCAGCTCGGTGAGCGGCCGCGGCGCGCCGATCGCGAGCGGCTTGAAGAAATTGCGCGGACGTTTCACGCAGTGCTCCTTGAGGTCGCGGTTCAACGCGCGATCGATGCAAGTCGCACGCCAAGTCGGCCGCGGCAAGGGCGGCTGCCCCCGAGCCGGCAGCAGGCCGTTACTGCATCGGGATATTGGCTTCTCGGATCACCTTGCCCCACAGTTCCGTCTCCTCCGCGAAGAACTTAGCGGCCTCCGCGCGGGACTTGGTGACCGGCTCCATTTGAATTGCGCGCACCTTGTCGGCGACGTCGGGCCGGCCGAGGATCTCGACCACGTCGCGATGGATCCTGTCGGCCAGGGCGGCGGGCGTCTGCGGCGGCGCGACCATCGCATACCAGGTGACGGCGCGGTAGCCCGGCAATCCTGCCTCCGCAATCGTCGGAACCTCGGGGAGCTCGCGTACCCGCTCGGTCGTGCCGACCGCCACGATCTTGACCTTGCCGTCGCGATGCAGCGGCAGCGAGGTGGTCGGCGTATCGAACATCAGGTCGACGTGGCCGGCGATGATGTCGTTGATGGCCTGGCCCAATCCGCGATAGGGGACCTGCACCGTCCTGATTCCGGCGAGCATCTCGAGCTGGACCGTCGACAGGTGCCCGACCGAGCCGATGCCCGGCGTCGCCGCCGTGATCGTTCCGGGATTGGCCTTGGCGCGCGCGATCAGGTCCTTGACCGTCTCGCCCTCGAAATTCTTGCGCAGCACCAGCACGTAGGGTCCGGTCGCCAGCAGGGCGATCGGCACCCAGCGGGCCGGGTCGTAGCCCATGTCCCGGTAAAGAAAGCTGTTGGTCGCGATCGGGCCGGGCGAGGCGAGGAGCAGCGTGTAGCCGTCGGGCGCCGCGCGCGCCACCTCGGCGGCGCCGATATTGCCCGCCGCCCCGCCGATATTCTCGACGATCGCCGATTGACCCCATTTGCGGCCGAGCTGATCGGCCAGCAGGCGTGCAAGCGTGTCGGTGCCGCCGCCCGCGGGGTAGGGGACGACGATGCGCACGATCCGGGAGGGGAATGCGTCCTGGGTCAAGCCTCGCTCGCTCGCGGGAACGACCGCGAGGAATGCAATCAGGGCGATCTTCAGGCCTCGCATCATCGATCTCCCGCGCGTGCGCCCGCGCTCGGCAATGGTAGTCAACGCCTCGCTTGCGCGCCAGGACCGGCCTGCTCCAAGGGTGTGGTAGAAAGGAAATAGACGGCGGAGGGATGATCCTTGCTGACCGGGAACCGGCAGGATTGGGTCGCGCGCGCCCGCGAGCTTGCGCCCATGATCGAGGCGGCGGCGGACCGCACCGAGCGGGAACGAAAGATTCCGGCCGACGTGCTTGCGGCGATGCACGGGGCCGGGCTGTTCCACATCCTGCTTCCGGCGTCGCTGGGCGGCGGCGCCGCCGATCTCGTCACCTTCAACCAGGTCGTCGAAGCGGTGGCGGCTGCCGACGCGAGCACGGCCTGGTGCCTGGCCCAGGCGGTTGCGAGCTCGCACGCGGCCGGATTCCTGGGTCCGAAGATCGCCGCCGAAGTCTTCGGCGCCCCCGACGCGCTGGTGGCTTGGGGGCCGCCGGCGGGCATCGCCAAGGCGTTGGCGGTCGACGGCGGTTACCGCGTGACCGGGAAATGGCGGTTCGCCAGCGGCAGCGCCAACGCCACCTGGATGGGCGGACATTCGATCGTTTTCGACGCCGACGACAGCCCCCGCCGGGACGTGAAGGGCAACCCGGTCAACCGCACCGTCCTGTTCCGCCGCGAGCAGGCGAACATCAAGGACACCTGGCACGTCATCGGGCTGCGCGGCACCGCCAGCAACGACTACGAGGTCGACGATCTTTACGTCCCGGAGGCGTACACGACCTGGCGGAATTCCGCGCCGGACCAACGCCAGTACGGGCCGCTCTACAATATTCAGATGCTGACCCTTTACGGCGTGGGCTTTTCCGGCGTGGCGCTCGGCATCGCGAAGAGCTGCCTCGCAGCGTTCATGACGCTGGCGCAGACCAAGAAGCCGGGCGGCGGCGTGGGCTCGAGCACCCTGCTGCGCGAGAACGCGGTTATCCAGTCGCGTGCGGCCAAGGCGACCGGACGGCTGAAGTCGGCACGCGCTTTTCTCCTGCAGATGTTGCGGGAGACCTGGGAGGCCTCGGCCACGGCGGGCACGCTGTCGCTCGACGAGCGGGCGCACCTGCGCCTCGCCATCACCGGCGCCATGGACGAGGCGCGAAAGGTGGTGGATTTCGCCTACCATGCCGCCGGCACCACGGCGATTTTCGAGGGCAGCGCATTCGAGCGCCGGTTCCGGGATCTGCACACCGCGCTGGCGCAGGGCCAAGCCCACCTGTCCAATTTCGAGTCGGCGGGTCAGGCGTTGTTCGGCATCGAGCCCAGTCAAAGGTTGTAGGTCAGGCTACAACGCCTCTCCGCGCATCAGGCGCGGTTGGGAGGCCGCCGGCGTCACGCCCTCGCGCATGACCGCGCGACGCAACGGGCCGACCTGCTCCATCAGGAACAGGCCGAGGCCGCGCGCGCCTTGCAGCGGCAGGAACGCGGACAGGAGGCTGCGATTGAGCAGATCGACCGCGAGCGTGCGGCTCGTCACGTCGGCGCGGCGCATCCGATCATAGCGGTCGGTGAGCGCGGCCGCGCCGACGTCGCCGCCGGCGCGATGGGTGGCGACCACGAGCTCGCCGAGGGTCGCGGCATCGCGCAGGCCGAGATTGAGGCCCTGGGCGCCGATCGGCGGAACGACGTGGGCGGCTTCGCCGACGAGCGCCACCCGCCGCGCGGCAAAACGCGCGGCGGTCTCGACCGCGAGCGCGAACGCACCGCGGCCGGGCTCGACCTCGACCCTGCCGAGGATCGAATGGGAGCGCCGCTCGATCTCCTCCGCCAAGTCGGTGTCGGACAAGGCGGCGAACCCGGCGACCTCCGCGGGATCGACCACGAGCACCAGGCTCGAGCGCCGTCCGGGCAGCGGGACGAGCGTGAACGGTCCGGTTTCGGTATGGAACTCGGTCGAGGTGTCACGGTGCGGCCGGCGATGACCGAGATTGAACGTCAGCGCGGTCTGCGGGTAGCCGCGGCCGCGGATGTCGATGCCGGCGGCGATGCGGCAGAGCGAGCGGCGCCCCTCGGCGCCGATCGCAAGCAGCGCCGACACCTCGGTGCCGCCCTTCAATCTGACCGTTACCGCCGCCTCGTCGATCGCGACGGTCTCGGCTTCGTCCGCCAGCACCGTGAGCGCCGCAAGCTCGCGGGCGCGTTGTTCGAGCGCTGCGGTGAGAAACCGGTTCTCGATGTTGTGGCCGAAGGCGTCGAGCCCGATCTCGCTCGCCGCAAAGCATACCTCCGGCGCCCGAAGGAGCCGCCCGGTGTCGTCGATGATCCGCATGAGCCGCAGCGGCGCCGCCTGCTCTCGGCAGCGTTGCCAGACCCCGAGCGTGTCGAGCGCCCGGACCGAGCCTTCGAGCAGCGCGGTGGTGCGGTGATCCGGGCCCGACGCTGGCTTGGCGACCAGCACGGTTTCCATTCCCGCCCCGGCGAGCGCGATCGCCGCGGTCAGGCCCGCCGGCCCGGCACCGACCACGATGACCTCGGCCGTCAGATTTTTCATCCATTCCTCGCCGGTTCTTGCTATTCGAAGCGCCGAATGCGCGCGCCGGTCAAGCCGTCAGCCGAGCTCGGCGCCGCCCGAGGTTGGACATAAATGCGCAGGTCGAGGCTGCCGACTTGCGGGTCGGGCCGAGGACCTTGACGCAGGACGGAACGAGGACGCCTTGCCCCCCTTCATCCAAGCGCGCGCCTTCGCCGTGCACGTCTTTACCGCGACCGGTGGAGCGCTTGCCCTCGGCGCGCTCGTCTGCGCGGCGCGCGGCCAATGGCCGGCGATGTTCCTCTGTCTCGGCGCCGCGCTCTTCGTCGACGGCGTCGACGGCTCGATCGCGCGCTACCTCAAAGTCGCCGAGATCCTTCCGCGCTGGTCGGGCGACGTGCTCGATCTCGTCGTCGACTTCGTCACCTACGTGTTCGTTCCGGCCTACGCCATCGCCGCCGGCGGCTTGCTCCCCGAGGCGCTCGCGCTGCCGGCCGGCATCGTCATCGTCATCACCGGCGCGCTCTACTTCGCCGACCGGGCGATGAAGACCGAGGACAATTATTTCCGCGGCTTTCCCGCGCTGTGGAACGTGGCCGCGTTCTATCTGTTCCTGCTCAGGCCGGCGCCGTGGCTGGCGGCGGGGATCGTTGCCGTGCTCGCAGTGCTCACCTTCGCGTCGTTCAAATTCATCCACCCGCTGCGGGTCAGGCGGCTGCGGGCGCTCAATGTCGCGGCGCTGATCCTGTGGTGCCTGCTCGCGCTGATCGCGGTGCTGCGCGATCTCGATCCCGGACCGTGGGTCGCGGGCGGCCTGGTGATCGTCGGCCTGTATTTCCTGGGAGTAGGGCTCAGCGAGAAACGTTGAATGGGCGTTTTAGCGCTATTGACCGACCCGAATGCATGGGCCGCGCTCGTCACCCTGACGGTGCTCGAGATCGTGCTCGGCATCGACAATCTCGTCTTCATCGCCGTGCTCACGGCGCGTCTCGGTCCGGACCACGCGCGTCGTGCCCGCCAGATCGGGCTGTCGCTCGCCTTCATCTTTCGCGTGATCATGCTGGCGGGACTTGCCTGGCTCATCGGCCTGACCGCGCCGTTGTTCACCATTTTCCGCATCGCCATATCCTGGCGCGACATCGTCCTGATCGGCGGCGGCCTCTTTCTCATCGCCAAGGCGACCTACGAGATTCATGCCGAGGTTGAGGCGCCCGACGAGGCGGCCGAGCCCACGTCCACCGTCCGGGCGTTTTCGCTGATCGTGCTCCAGCTGGTCGTCGTCGATCTCGTGTTCTCGCTCGATTCGATCATCACCGCGATCGGCATGGCCGAGGACCTGGCGGTGATGATCGCCGCCGTGGTGATCGCCATGATCGTCATGTATGCGGCGGCGGGACCGGTCGGCGGCTTCATCGCCGAGCATCCCACCACCAAGATGCTGGCGCTCGCGTTCCTGCTGCTGATCGGGGTCGCCCTCGTCGCCGACGGATTCAAATTCCACATCCCGCGCGGTTACATCTATTTCGCCATGGCCTTTGCCGGCGCGGTCGAGACCTGCAACGTCATGGCGAGGCGCAATCGACGCCGGAAACGTGATTAGAGCATGTTCCGGTCAATTGAGATCACCCCGGGGGTAAGCTCGGTCTGCTCCCTCCCCCGCTTGCGGGGGAGGGCTGGGGTGGGGGCGGACATGCCACGAGTCTTCGTGGTTCCCCCCACCCTAACCCTCCAGCCGAAGTCGGATGTTTCCGACTTCGGCCAGTCAATAAGTGGCCGAACTCAGGTAAACCTGAGTTCGGCTGCAAGCGGGGGAGGGAACGCGCCGAGCGTGCCGCACGGTTTGTGCATCAACTTGACCGGAACATGCTTTAGCCACTCGCTGCCGGAGGCTTGATCCACGCCTCCCGCTGAGAGACATTGCCGTCGGCCGGCCGGTTCGCGGCGCGTGCAAGTCGAAGACAAGGGAGTGACAGCAATGGTCGCAGCGGTGCGAGTGCACAAGACGGGCGGTCCGGAAGTCCTGACCTACGAGGACGTCCCGGTACCGGCGCCGGGACCCGGGCAGATCAAGATCAGGAACCACGCTTCCGGCGTCAATTTCATCGACACCTATTTCCGCATGGGGATGTACCCGCCCCCGGGCGGGATGCCATTCGTCGCCGGCAACGAGGGCGCCGGCGAGGTGATCGCGGTCGGGCCGGGCGTGACCGACCTCAAGGTCGGCGACCGGGTGGCCTATGTCGCGACCCTCGGCGCCTATGCCGCCGAGCGGCTGCTTCCCGCCGACCGGGCGGTGAAGCTCCCGGACAAGATCGGCTACGAGCAGGCCGCGGCCATGATGCTCAAGGGCATGACCGCGCAATATCTGCTGCGGCGGACCCACAAGGTCGAGAAGGGCGAAAACGTGCTCATCCATGCCGCCGCCGGCGGCGTCGGCCTCATCGCCTGTCAATGGGCGAACCACCTCGGCGCCAACGTGATCGGCACCGTCGGATCGAAGGAGAAGGCCGAGCTCGCCAAGAAGAACGGCGCCCACCACGTGATCCTCTATCGCGACGAGGATTTCGTCGCCAAGGTCAAGGAGATCACCGGCGGCAAGCTCTGCGACGTGGTCTATGACGGCGTCGGCAAGGCGACCTTCCCGGGCTCGCTCGACTGCCTCAGGCCGCTCGGCATGTTCGTGAGCTTCGGCAGCGCGTCGGGCCAGGTCGAGGCCTTCAACATCAACATCCTGCAGACCAAGGGCTCGCTGTTCGCGACACGGCCGACGCTCAATCACTATGCCGCCAAGCGCGAGGATCTGATCAAGACCGCGAACGACCTGTTCGACGTGGTGGCGAGCGGGGCGGTCAAGATTCCGGTGAATCAGAAATATCCGCTCAAGGACGCGCAGAAGGCGCACCGCGACCTCGAAGGCCGCAACACCACGGGCTCGAGCATTCTGCTGCCGTGATCCTGCCGTGTCCCGGATGCGGTGCAGCGCGAGCGCATGCACCGGCAAATCACCCGCTCTGGCATAGCGTGCGCGAGTGGTGCACCGCTGATCCGGGACCGTTCCACAGAATGAGTTCGCAACGGTCCCGGGTCTGCAGCGCACCGCGGAGCTTGTCCTGTGCGCGATCAGCCAGGCCATTGGCCGCGCTGCGCTGCGCCCGGGACACGGTTCCCGGGCTTACAGCAGCGCCGCGATACGTGCGAACGCCGGATGCTCTGCCGCGCCCGGCGGAAGGCGCGGAAGACCGATGACGTCGATCGAGTCGGCAAAGCGCTCGACCGTCGCCACCGTGTCGGCGAGCGAGGCGGCGCTGTCCTCGCTTTCGCTGACCACGACAGCCGCGACGTCGAGATTGCGCCGCGCCAGGACCTCGAGCGACGTCAAGATATGGCTGAGGGTGCCGACATAGGACCCCGCTAGGAGGACAATTGGAATCCGCAGCAGCGACATCAAGTCGAGCACGGTGTGGCGGTCGTCGAGCGGCACCATGATGCCGCCGATGCCTTCGATCAGAAGCACGCCGCGGCGTTGCGCCGTGGCACCGCGGCAAAACTCGACGACCTCGGTGAACGAAATGGGGCGTTGCTCGCGCCGCGCCGCCATATCGGGCGACAGCGGCGCGCTGAACCGCCACGGCGACATGCGCGCGATCTCCTCGTCGCTGACGGAACGCCCGAGCGCCGCCAGGAGCCGCGCCGGATCGCTGTCCTCCCCGCCATCGAACCCACTGACGACCGGCTTGATGACATCGACGGTGCGGCCGGCGCTGCGGAAATGCCGGATCAAGCCCGTAGCGACAAAGGTCTTGCCGACGCCGGTTCCGGTCGCCGTGACGAAGACCGCGGTCATTGCGCGGCGATAGCCCCGGTGCCCACGAGCACGCGCGCGCGCACGAGCGCGGCCAGCCGCTCGATCTCTTCGTCCGGGTGCTGTGCGGTGAACGTAAGCCGCAGGCGCGCCCGGTTCCGGCAAGCCGGTGCCGCGCGCAAACGCCTTCGCCTTCTCGAGCGGCAACGCGGCATAGGCGGGCTCGCGCTCGATCAGGTCGAGGGCGGCGATGGCCGCGGCCACCATCGCCGGCGGCAGCCCGGTCGAGTAGATCGCGGTGCGGGCGCGGTTGCGGATGAGATCGACCACCGCGGCCGAGGCGCAGAGATAGCCGCCATAGCTGCCGAGCGCCTTCGAGAGCGTACCCATCTGCAGCGGGACGTCGGCCCTGGCGGCCTGCGCGAAGCTCGAGCCCCGGCCGCGGCCGAGGACGCCCAGGCCGTGGGCGTCGTCCGACATCAGCCAGGCGTCGTGGCGCCGCGCCAGCGCCGCGAGCGCATGCAGCGGCGCGACGTCGCCGTCCATGGAAAAGACCCCGTCGGTCACGATCAAGGCATGCGAGTGGCGCTCCCGCAGCTCCGAGAGCAGCACCTCGACATGGCCGACATCCGCGTGCTGGAACGGAATCACCGCCGCGCGGGAGAGCCGCGCGCCGGCCCACAGGCAGGCATGCGAAAGCTCGTCGATGAGGACGAGGTCGCCGCTGCCGACCAAGGCCGGGATGATGCCGAGATTGGCGAGGTAGCCCGAGCCGAAGACGCAAGCCGCCTCGGTTTCCTTCAGGCGCGCCAGCCGCGCTTCGAGCTCGGCGAACAGCGGATGATTGCCGGTCACGAAACGGGAGGCGCCGGCGCCGACGCCATAGGTGCGCAGCGCCTCGATGGCGGCCTCCTTGACGGCCGGGTGATGGGTGAGATTGAGATAGTCGTTGCAGGAAAACGACAGCAGCCGGCGCCCGTCGCGCAACGTCCAGATGCCGGTCACCCGGGTGGTGGCGGTGAGCGTACGCCGTAGGCTGCCGCGCTCGAGCTCGCCGAGCTTCGATCTCGCGAATTCATCGAGTGAACGCATGCGCGCATCGACCCTAGCGCATGTTCGGGAAAGGTGGAAACCGGTTTCCTCCGATTAGAATGGCGGCAATGACCTCGGAGTGGAAGCGCCCAATTTCCGGCCGGAAACCGCCGGCCTGGTACGAGGCCGGGCTCGATCACATCTGGCTGCCCTATGCCCAGATGAAGACGGCGCGGTCGCCGCTCCCGGTGGCGCGGACGCAGGGCTGCCGCATCGTGCTGGCGGACGGGCGCGAGCTCGTCGACGGCATCGCCTCCTGGTGGACCGCCTGCCACGGCTATAATCATCCCCATATCCGCGCGGCGGTCGAGCGCCAAGTCGCGTCGATGCCGCACGTCATGTTCGGCGGCCTCGTCCACGAGCAGGCGCTGACCCTCGCGCGGCGCCTCGCCGCGCTGCTGCCGGGCGATCTCGACCGCGTTTTCTTTTCCGACTCCGGCTCGGTCGCGGTCGAGGTCGCGATGAAGATGGCGGTTCAGTTCTGGCTGAACCGGGGCGCGCGCACGCGCCAGACCTTCGTCGCCTTCAAGGGCGGCTATCACGGCGACACCACCGGGGCGATGGCGATCTGCGATCCCGATGGCGGCATGCACGGCGCCTTCCGCGGCCTGCTGCCGGAGCACTTCGTCGTCGACCTGCCGCGGGACGATGCGAGCGCGGCGGCCTTCGCCGGTCTGCTCGAGCGCCACGCCGACGAGCTCGCCGGCATCATCGTCGAGCCGCTGGTGCAGGGAGCCGGCGGCATGCGCTTCCACGAGCCGGCCGTGCTGCAACGCCTGCGCCAAGCCGCCGACCGCCATCGGCTGCTGCTGATCTTCGACGAAATCTTCACGGGTTTCGGGCGAACCGGCACGCTGTTCGCCTGCGAAGCTGCCGGCATCGTGCCCGATATCGTCACCCTGTCGAAGGCCTTGACCGGGGGGACGCTGCCGCTCGCCGCCACAGTCGCCGGCAAGAAAGTCTTCGACGCCTTCTGGTCCGATGATCCGAGCCACGCGCTGATGCACGGGCCGACCTATATGGCGAACGCCCTCGCTTGCGCCGCCGCCAACGCCTCGCTCGACCTGTTCGAGCAGGAGCCGCGTCTTGCGCAAATCGCCGCCATCGCGGCCGCGCTCGAGCGGGGCCTCGAGCCGTGCCGCGACATCCCCGGGGTGAGGGACGTGCGCGTGAAGGGCGCGATCGGCGTGGTCGAGCTCGACCGGATCGACGATCTCGACGGGCTGCGCGCACGCTTCGTGGAGGCGGGCGTGTTCGTCCGCCCGTTCGGCTCGATCGTCTATCTGACGCCCGCTTTCACGATCGCGGAGGAGGAGCTGGCGAGGCTGACGGAGGCGGTGGCGAAGGTGGTGGGCGGTCTCTGATCGGTCGTCTCCCGCTCGGGCGCACGCACGCTGACTTTTGTGCCAAAGCAAAAATCTCTCCGCTGTCATGCCCGCGTAGGCGGGCATCCAGTAACCCCAGGTGCGGGCGATCGAGGCGAAGTCAGTGCCTGCTACCCCAGTTCACGGAATCGGGATAGGGGAGAGCCTCGCGGCTCCGCCCCTCCCACACCACCGTACGTACGGGTCCGTATACGGCGGTTCGGTAGATTAGATAGCAGGTTTGGGTTCCAAGGTTGCGAGACGGAGCGAGGTGGTGA
>WNFD01002139.1_pt1 | contig 26352 bp, 26 predicted proteins | sample 5400491 | NCBI WGS metagenome assembly WNFD01 (sample SAMN13153343, study PRJNA577476) | soil metagenome | isolation source: 120 cm saprolite under Douglas fir tree site 2 hole 2 replicate 2 | place: USA:California | collected 2015-04-18
AGGTCAAGACCGATCCACGGACAGGTGGTATCGACATGGATCACCTCAAAGCAGTGCTTGATGCCAATGGAGCCAATATTGCCGCCATCATGATGACCAACCCCAACACGTTGGGTCTCTTCGACAGCAATGTGCTGGAGATAGCTACGATGGTGCATGACGTCGGGGGGCAACTCTACTATGATGGCGCTAACGCCAACGCGGTGCTCGGTATTACCCGCCCTGGCGATATGGGCTTCGACGTTGTGCATTTCAACCTGCACAAAACATGTAGCACTCCCCATGGCGGAGGTGGCCCAGGCGCAGGCCCGATTGGCGTCAAAGAACACCTCATACCTTTCTTGCCTGGTCCATTGCCCGCGAAGGGAGACAATGGTTATTACTGGGCTGATCAAGGACCGCAGTCTATCGGCAAAGTTCGTGCCAACAATGGCAACTTCGGCGTGCTGGTGCGTGCCTATACGTACATTCGCACCTATGGCCCTGATGGTCTACTACATGTCGCGCAGAGCGCCATACTCAATGCGAACTACCTCAAACACGAACTGGCATCAGACTACGAGATCGCCTATCCACAAATCTGCCAGCACGAGTTCGTTGCCACCGCAGAACATCAGAAGGAAGAATACGGTGTCACAGCGCTCGACATCGCCAAGCGCATCCTCGACTTTGGCATGTACGCGCCAACCATCTACTTCCCCCTGATCGTGCACGAGGCGCTCATGATCGAGCCAACCGAAACGGAGACCCGTGAGACCCTGGATTACTTCGTCAGTGTCATGCGGCAAATCGCCGAGGAGGCGCGCACGAACCCCGAGATCGTCAAGACCGCCCCACATACAACACCTGTTGGGCGCTTGGACCAGGCATTAGCCGCCCGCAAACCCAACCTGCGCTGGACTCCGGGACAGGAGGAAACGCATTAAAAGTTGAGGTGCAATCTACCCATAACTCTACCTCAATCCTCCCGATTGTGTTACAATTGCCTGGACTTGAAAGGCAAATACAATCAACCATTGCTGAGGAAAACATATATACATGCAATACGCTATACTCGGTGGGGGCGCGTTAGGGTTGGGAGCAGCCTACCGACTGACGAAAGCTGGCCATTCAGTGATGCTCTTCGAACAGGAAACAACTGCTGGTGGCCTCGCGGCTGGCTTTCAAATAGGTGACGCCTGGCTGGAGAAATTTTACCATCATCTGTTTCGTACAGATACCACAGCCATCAAACTTATACAAGAGCTAGGTTTGGGTAATCGACTGGAATGGTCTCATCCTCGTACAGTCTGTCTCATCGACGGAAAATTCCAACAGCTCGATTCTCCGCTGACATTGCTGAAATTTTCGCCCTTACGTATCGATGAACGTTTGCGTGTAGCCGCCGTGGGTGCTCTCCTTAAACTTACTGGCTCAGGAACCTATGAGGGCAAAACTGCTGAACTTTGGCTACGTCGATGGATGGGCAAGCGACCTTATGGCAGGGTATTCGAGCCGCTTTTTATTGCCAAGTTTGGGGCTATGCGCGACAAGATAGCTCTCCCGTGGTTCTGGGCGCGGTTTCACGACCGTACTACCTACCTGGGCTACCTGCGTGGGGGCTTTCAACAACTCTACGATCGTTTAGTAGAGCGAATCAGCCAGGCAGGTGGAAAAATCTTGCTCGGTACCCGCGTAGAGAAAGTCGAGCCTCTAGATGATGGGCGTTGGGAGATTCGAACCAATCAGGGGAACTGGACGGCTGACCGTGTGATCTCGACTATGGCAACCCGTCTGACCTGCCGCCTCATACCCGCGTTGCCCGACGATTATCGTGCCCGTTATGATTGGGGGCAGGCATATGGTGCGCAGTGTCTTATTCTCTCCCTGGATCGCCAGCTTACCGATAGCTATTGGATCAATCCCTGCGATTTGGGTTATCCTTTTACCAGCCTTGTTGAACATACCAATTATCAACCTCCATCAGAGTACGGTGGGCGACATCTCATCTATCTTGGCAACTATCGGCCGATGGATGATCTCCTATTCAAGATGAATAAAGAAGAAATCCTGCAAGAGTTTTTGCCACATCTCAAGCGCGTCAACCCCGCTTTTGATCCTGACTGGATTCAAGATAGCTGGCTCTTCCAGGCTCCTTTCGCTCAACCCATTGTCACCACAGACTATCGCGAGCATATTCCTCCCCTGCACACACCCCTCAAAGGTTTGTGGGTGGCCAATATGTTCCAGGTGTACCCCCATGATCGAGGACAAAACTACTCCTTCGAGCTGGCAGATCGCCTGGTGCGGGAACTGAACATCGGAAAGGAGCAGGGTTCTTAGAGACAGCAGCCCCTAAGCGGGGTAAAGTTCTCCGATAACCTCTTTATTTGGCTCCTCAATATGCTTCACCACCTGATCCCGCTCGAAGCGATAAACTTCGTCGAGGTCGTCGACGTGGGTCAGGATGAACTCAAGATCCTGGCACTGGTCACTTCGTCGGAGATACTGGGCGCTTGCACCGTCGATGATCGCATCGGCGGGAACACTACTCCATCGCTCGATTATTGCGGTCGTTCTTGCGTCTTGCGGCTCAAAGCCAGCCCTAAGGAGGCGTTCCCCAATCCATGCACAGCATAGCTGATCCTCTTCGCGAAATTCACCTTTGGATCCAGCACCGATCAGGGCAACTGTCGAGTAGTGAGCCGCCAGATGGGCAGCCTGCGAGCTATAGTTCCGGAGGCACGCAACGTACATCCTCTGCTCTTCCTGGGCCCCGCAGATGAGCCTCGTACCCGAAGTGGAGAGGAGAATCATCGGGCGGTGGATGTCGGTCCGGGATTCCAGTTCTGCTGGGCTGTTGTTCATTTCGAAGCGGTATGGCTTGAGCCCGTTAAGCTCCCCGACCAGGAGCGGATTGGTCAGCTGCGTGGCAAGTAAATCCGCCGCTTCAATCGACGGGACCGGAAAGCACCTTCGGCCGCGAGCGACGCCAGTCACTACGGTCGTCGTTGCCCTGATGACATCAACCGCCACAATCGCGTAGCCGTTTCGATAGGTCTCCACACTCTCAGGGAAGCAATCGATCACTACAGTCTTCCGCATGAAAAGCTCCTATCTAGACGTCTCGCGGCCAGGGAGAGTAGGCCGCAGGTTGGGTAGGGCGAACGCGTCTGAATGGAGGCCACGCCGATAGATCTCGACACGCAATAGCTCTTCCAAGCGCACGTTGCAAAGGCGGACTTGCTGCCCGAAATGCTTGAGAAGAGCGAACTGACTCACCTTGTTCGGAGCTTCGAACATCACGGTGTCAAGCCCGAATTCCTCGGCGAATCGATCCGCAAAGGCTGGATTGAACGAACCATCGTCTTCAAACATTCCCACTCCGCGTGCGCTCTCACGGGCCTCGACGACAAGCTGTTCAGCTCCGGCATCGAGCCAGGCTTGCCCTCGCACCACCACCTCATCAAGTGAAGTCGAGGTAAAGGGACCTTCGTGCTTCTTACCCATCTCGTACTGGACTTTGAGCCCCCGCTTATGCGCCATATTCACGACCGTTTGTGGCGCGATTGACAGAGAAGTGAAGCCTTCTCCACATTCGATCCATACGACTCCAATATCTGAGCACAGGTCGAGATACGCCCCGAGCTGTCCCTGGGCCACAGCCACCTCGAAAGGCCCTCCCCCGGTGACTGTCGGCACGTTGTAGGATCGAGCTGCTGCGATCTTCCGCCGCGTCGCAGCTTCATTGGCAATCATCCAACATGCCATCGAGATCTTCAAGGAATCCATAAGATGCCAGCTCTGGTCGAGATGGCTCGCGAGCGTGACCGGATCGTAACCGGGATCGAATGGACTTGTCAACGGCGGAAGATCCGGAACACCGATCAAATGCAGATACTCCTGAGTACTGGACCGTTTGCTAGCGTCTATCATTATTGAATTCCTCATCCTCTAGTAGTAGAAACTGTCTGAAAAAGCTCATGAACTATCGCTCATTGTAAGAAGAAGCCATAGAATTTGTCAAGCCCCCTGGCAAAAAGGTAACGTATCCATCTTTTGCAGTGGATTGTATCTGAGCTTACGCTACTGAACTACTATCCAGGTCATGCCACTTTATGATAGACTGAAATTGCATTTAAACATGAAGGAGTCTAGAGGATGGAACGACTTTACTGGAATGAAGATATGGAAACGATGCAGCCAGCCGTGCTGCGTCAGTTGGAGAATGAGTACCTACGAACTCAGCTTGACTATATCTGGAAATGTTCTGCTTTCTATCAATCCAGGTTTGCTGAGGCCGGTGTGAAGCGCGCAGACATTCGCGATGTGGCCGATCTACCACTTCTCCCTTTTACCGAGAAGGATGAATGCCGGCGCAGCCAGCACGAACACCCTCCCTTTGGCAGTTATCTGGCGACCAACCAGGAGCAAGTGATTCGGGTGCACCAAACCTCTGGTACGACGGGTCGTGCGCTCTATATCGCCCTCACCCGCCAGGATCGCACCCTGATGAATGAATGCGCAGCCCGTTCCTACTGGGCTTCTGGGCTGCGACCGAGCGATACGGTGGTTCACTGTCTCAATTACCGCCTTTGGGTGGGCGGCTACTCGGACCATGAGAACCTGGAGACCACAGGAGCCACCGTCGTACCCTTTGGAGTGGGCCAGACCGCCCTGCTGATCAACACCATCCGCGAGCTGCAGATCAACGCTATCAGTGCTACTCCCTCGTATATGCTCCCCCTGAGCGAGGCCGTTCTGGCTCAGGGGCTGAACCCTTGCGACATTGGTCTGTGTAAGGGCTTCTTTGGAACTGAGCCAGGAATAAGTGAACCGAGCGTACGCGCGCGTATGGAAGAGACCTGGGGCATGCGTGCAATGGATGCGAATTTCGGTATGGCTGATATACTGAGCATAATGGGCTCGGAATGCGAATACCGCCAGGGGCTGCACTTCCACGCGCAAGGGGCCGTGGCCGTCGAGTTGATCGAACCCGAAACAGGTGCTCCCCTCACACTCACCGAGGGTGCCGAAGGCGAGTTAGTGTACACCCACCTCCTCAAGGAGGCACAGCCCCTGGTACGCTATCGTGCCCGTGACTTGGTGCGCATCCTGGGAACTGGACCATGCGAATGCGGGCGAACGAGCTTTCGCTTCCGTATCCTGGGCCGCAGTGATGACATGCTCCAGGTCCGTGGTGTCAATGTCTTTCCAACTGCTGTGGGCAATACACTGGCCCACCTCTCAAACCAGCTCTCTGGCGAGTTCCAAATTATCGTCGATCATCCTCCACCACACCAATACCTACGGGTGCGTGTGGAACTGGCGCAGTACCTGGTCCCCGATAATGTAGGGGATTTACCACAGCAGATTATCCAGACGCTCCGCGAGCGGCTTAACTTCCGTGCCGAGCCAGATCTGGTTCCTTACAGGACACTCCCGCGCACAGAGCAAAAGGCCCGCCGCGTCATAAAGACCTACGAGCAGACTGGCAGTTGAAATCGCCGTCTCATTTCGTGCGGCAGGGAGGGCCCTGGCTTGAGCCATGGGGAGGAAATGCCGCGCCACCGCAGTGGCAAACCATTGACAACTTTTATCAGTGGGAGTACACTCGTTCTGTGAAACAGACAATGCTTTTGAAACTCGCTCCTACAACTGAACAGGCGCGTGTGCTGCTTGACACCATGCACACATTCAATGAGGCTGCCAATTATGTAGCTTCTGTAGCCTGGGCTTCGAAGACTGCTGACAAGTTTCGTTTGCAGAAAGTGGTCTATGGCGAATTGCGTACCACGTACAAGCTTGCCGCGCAGTTGGCTATCCGGTGTATCAGTAAAGCGAGTGAAGCCTATAAGCGTGATAAGAGCGTCAAACCCATCTTCAGGCCAGAGGGAGCGGTTGTCTATGACCCGCGCATTATGAACTTTAAGGGCATTGACACCGTGTCCCTCTTGACGCTCTCTGGCCGTGTGCTGGTTCCCTTCCGTTTTGGTGTCTATCAGCAGTCCCGTATGGATGCGATCAAGGGACAGGCTGACTTGCTCTATCGCAAGGGTGTCTTCTATCTGGCTGTGACGTTGGAAGTTCCCACGCCACCTCCTGATGAGGTGACTGACACCCTCGGCGTTGATCTCGGCATCATCAACCTAGCTACTGACAGCGAGGGTGAAACCTTTAGCGGTGAAGCGGTCGAGAAAAACCGCAAGCGGCATCAATCTTTGCGTCAACGTTTGCAGAAACAGGGCACCAAGTCCGCGAGGAAACATCTCAAGAAACTCTCTGGCAAGGAAGCCAGGTTCAAGAAAAACACCAATCATGTGATCTCCAAACGCATTGTGCAAAAGGCTCAAGCCAATCAACAAGCTATTGCCATTGAAGAGTTAAGACACATCCGTTCAAGGACGGAAGCACGGTTAAGGCACTCGCAGCGGGCAAGGCATAGCTCATGGAGCTTTGGACAATTGCGTCAATTCCTTTCCTACAAGGCGGCTCTTGCTGGTGTGCCATTGCACACGGTAGACCCACGCAATACGTCTCGTACCTGCTCAGTCTGTGGGCACTGTGCAAAAGAGAACCGCAAGAGTCAAGCCTCTTTTCGCAAGAGTCAAGCCTCTTTTGTCTGTCAGGCCTGCGGCTATAGCGATAACGCTGATCGAAATGCCGCTATCAATATCTCAAAGGCTGTTGTCATGCAGCCTATTGTGGCATCTGAGAACCAACGGAACAATCGTCGGTTCGGTGAAGGGTGACTGCAAGCCCCTGCCTTCAGGCATGGAGTTCATGACTATGCTATGCTTGGCCCAGAATAGTGAGAAGGGAGCTTTTTGTGTCACAAGATACCTCAAATTTGCAGAATCCATTTATCGTGGGGGAGCGCATCTACCTGCGGCCATTGGAGCCTGCACGGGATAATCACCTGTATTCAACATGGGTGAATGACGAAGAGATCCGCCGTTATTTTTCTATTTACCCTACCAGCGATACGCGTGGCGAAGAGCGCCTGGAACTCCTCTACAAGGATGGGAAACACATTATTTTTGGTGTTGCTCTCAACGAGAACAATCGCCTGATCGGCCTGGTCGGGCTCAAAGATATCAATTACATCAACCAGAGCGCGGAATTCTATATAATTATCGGCGATCGCTCCGCCTGGGGCAAAGGCTATGGAACCGAAGCCACGAAATTGATGATACGCTATGGTTTTATGGAATTGAATCTCAATCGCATCCAGACCCAGAGTATGGAAGATAATATCGGCGGTTGGCGTGCTGATGAGAAGGCGGGTTTCAAGTACGAAGCTACGCTGCGCGAGGTCATCTTGCGCTTTGGCAAATACAATAATGTACGCGTCTACAGCCAGCTGAAAAGCGAATATTTGCAGAACACCAGTACTGATAAATGAGTGTGGCTCGTGGAGGGCCGTGGATCGATCTAGTCTACAACGACGATTGGGTAGCAAAACTCAACTGTCCAGAGTCACCGCCTGACTTCTTGAATTTGGTTCATGCGCTGTTTAATGCAAAGTGAAACCAACTTGGAGATCTCAACAATTTTCTCGTGAGGAGTGAAATTATGGAAACGCCTTTTTTGCAAACTCCGACGCTTCTATACCTGAGTAAATCCGACATCACCCGTCTAGGGGGCAATTCTTCCCAACTCTATTTGGACGCCGTATACCATGCCCTCACCCTTCATGCTCGCGGTGAGATTGTACAACCGCTTAAACCCTATTTACGCTGGGGTGGTGATGAGAGCCATATCGCTGATCGGATCATTGCTATGCCGGCCTACCTGGGAGGGGCGGCCTCAATAGCTGGTCTGAAGTGGGTCGGTAGCAAACACAACAATCCCTCACGCTATGGAATAGATCGGGCTAGCGCTCTCATCATACTGAATGACCCTGAGACTAATTACCCGGTCGCTATTCTCGAAGGGAGCTTGATCAGTGGTATGCGGACTGGAGCAGTCACTGCCCTCGCGGCTAGTTACCTTGCCTCAAAAAATTTCCAATGTGTTACCTGTATAGGCTGTGGTCCCATTGCACGGCTGCAGCTACTGACGCTGCTTGAACAGTTTCCAACAATTGCTAGTATTCATCTCTTTGACCTGAATCCTGCTGCGGCTCGGTGGTTGGTAAACGAACTACGTCAAAGCTTCCCACAGATTGAGTATCAAGTTGCAGATACAGCAAAAGATGCTGTGCAAGCAGGGGAAGTAGTCATCACCTGTACCACTACTGATAAGCCCTATATCCCTTTCGAGTGGCTCCGTAAAGGCGCTTTCATTAGCAACATCTCCATTATGGATGTGCATAAGGATGTCTTCCTTAAAGCTGACAAGGTTGTGGTTGACGATTGGGATCAGTGCAACAGGGAAAAGAAAATGCTTCATCAATTGGTACAGGAGGGACTCTTCTCTCGTGGGCAACTTCATGCGGAACTAGGTCAGATTCTCATTGGTCACCGGCCAGGACGGGAGACGGATGAAGAGGTAATTCTACTCAACCCGATAGGAATAGCAATCGAGGATGTGGCTTGTGCCTATGCTATCTATCAGAAAGCTCTTTCAGCGCAAGTCGGTATTCAATTAAACCTCTACTAAGAGTGGCTGATCTCGCCTCGGTGGGGCAACGCCTCTTCAGATCAAGTTTGCCGTCCTGGGACATAGTGCCAAAAAGTAGTAACTGCTAGTAAGCAGTGTGAACTTTGCGCTGCTGTTCTGCTTTTACGACGGTTGTACCGATGGCGCGACCAACAACAATGGGTGTCTCCAGGACATCGGCAGCCGAAGGGCTGACATCGGGGTGTCCGGCAATGACCTTGCGTGCTTCAAACTCTATACGCCGTGAAGTACGACCGATTTTGGTAATCCGCCCACTGACTTCAATAAAATCTCCTGGAAAGAGTGGAGCAAGAAATTCGATCTTTTCGTACCCAACCAGCAATCCTTCATCACCATCGCAGAGAATTGCCAGTTCCGTCGCTACGTCACCAAAAAGTGAGAGCATGTGCGCCCCATCGATCAGCTGACCACCATAATGAGCATCGCTCGCGCTGAGCCTGACGCGAATGAAAGACGTAAATTGGCGCAGTGGATCCATAAAATCATCCTTCTGTAAGTCTAACTAACGATCATTAGGCTAAAACCACCTTTGACCGATCTCATTGGAAAGGTGGGGGTTAAATAGTACTCCAGCAATAGTATACATTACCAGCTTGTTGAACGCCAGGCCAGGCCGACCGGTAAGGAGATTTGATACCTCTATTGTCAAAACTCGCTAACGTATGCTATACTACTCATGAAGCAGGGAAGGTGTGAAGTTCGTATAGCGCCGCTCAACAGCAATGCTCAAACGAACCAGGCACTTTCACAATTAAGATGGTTCACTGGATAGGGCCAGCGAATCACTTGCGCGGATCGTCAACACCGGGGTGTAGCGCAGTCGGCTAGCGCGCAGCGTTCGGGACGCTGAGGTCGGAGGTTCAAGTCCTCTCACCCCGACCAGGATGGCATAATCGCTTACTAAAAGTGGTGTCACACAAACAGGTTTCAACAGGAGTCATAGATGCGGGCATCTCAAGTACTCACTTCATCCAGTTCAACTGGATGGTGCAGTCTGACCGCAGCCTCCCAGAGTTCGCGTATCGAACAATGGACTGGCGGGAAATGCTACGCTGTGCCAAATCTACCTGGACGCGCAAACGACTTCACTCCCTATCCGTTCGGTCGTCGTCGCAGGCGGCGGTAGAAGCAGAAAGGAACGGGTCACTCCCTCTCCCTTTCGCTCATTTCAAGCTTCTTCCTCGCTGTCTGCCCTTGGTATCGGTTCCGATAGAGAGGAAGGAAAGTCATTCATGGCCGTTCTTGTATTGAATTCCTCGCTCCAACCTCTATCAGTCATTCCTGAACGTCGTCTCATTGTGCTACTTTCCAAGCAAAAAGTTACCTTTGTAGATGATAGTGTGCGCCAGTTGATTGAAGAGAGTATTCAGGCCCGTCGTCTTGAGTTGGAACGTCCCGTCATTGTGCAGTTGCTCGCCAATGTACGTATACCACGTATAGCACTTCATCCTACACGTTCCAATATTCTGTTGCGCGATGAAGAGACATGCCAGTATTGCGGCAAACGTAGCCGCGAACTGACACTCGATCACGTGATACCACGCTCCCGTGGTGGGCAGAGCACCTGGGAGAATCTCGTAGCTTCCTGTAAGGCTTGCAATGGTAAAAAAGGGAATCGCCTACCCAAAGAGGTCAACATGCGCTTGCTTCGCCAACCTCGCCCGCTCACACAGGAATATGCTGGATTCTTCTTGCTGCGCTACCCCAAGTTGCGCGAAGCCTACGAAGAGTTCCTGCTCAGTGCTCAGGTTGGTAGGTCACGCGGACTGAGCGCATAAAAAAGAGTACTAGCTAAAACCCATCTGGAATTGTTTGTTATAGTTGAATCGTTTTAATTACTAGAAGGGAATCATATCTTGTCCTTATTAGGAGCAGTAATGTTCCTAATTGTGCTTGCAGCGCAAGCAAAGGTGAAAAATGCTCGATCAAATAAAACTAAACAAAATCAGCGACAAATCGGCAACCAACCAGGAAGAAGCTCCTGCGTACCTCTGTCTGCATGGCCATTTTTATCAACCCCCAAGAGAAGATCCATTTACAAACCAGGTTCCAATAGAGCCCGCTGCTACCCCATTTGCCAATTTCAACGAAAAAATAACTACCGAATGCTATCGCCCTAATGCGGAAGCAGGAAATTTTGACGCCATTAACTATGACCTTGGCCCCACATTGGCTAGTTGGCTGGAAGATACCCATCCTGATGTCTATCAACGCATTATCGATGCCGACAAGAAGCATAGAGCTATCTATGGCGTTGGGAACGCTATGGCGCAAGCCTACAATCATACCATTCTACCTCTTGCCAAAACGCGCGATAAACGCACGCAGATCCTGTGGGGATTAAGCGACTTTCGCCATCGCTATGAACGTGATGCTACTGGAATGTGGTTGGCAGAGACCGCCGTAGATATGGAATGCCTGGACTTACTGGCACAACATGGTATTACCTATACAGTGCTTGCTCCCTGGCAGGCTGCCACAAACGTTGATCCTTCTGAACCATACCTGGTATCTTTGCCTGGTGGTCGCAGTATAGCTGTCTTTTTCTTCAATGCTCCGCTTTCGGGTGGCGTCTCTTTCGATTCGAGTATGACCGACAATGCGGATCTATTTGCGGCCAGTTACTTGCCCGAGCATATTGTGCAGAGCAAGCGCGATGCGGGAGAAGCGCAGCTTATTCTTATAGCCACTGATGGGGAACTCTACGGACACCATAAGTACTGGCGTGATAAATTCCTGACACATCTCATTCAAACCGGAGTGCCCAGCTATGGTTTCGAAATCTGTACATTAGAGCGTTATATGCAGATGTATCCGCCTACAAAAGAGGTCAGCTTGCGTACTCCCAGCGCCTGGAGTTGCGGGCACGGCGTTGACCGCTGGAATACGGGTTGCGAGTGCACTGAAGGTGATAGCAGTTGGAAAGGCGAGCTCAATCTTGCCTTGAGAAATCTTGCTGAAAAGGGTGACCAACTTTTTGAACGCTATACCTCTGAAGCGCTTGTTGATCCCTGGGCTGCTCGTGATGCGTATCTGCCCGTTCGCAACGGTTGGGAAACGTTAGAGAGCTTTTGGGCGCAACATGGCAAATATCAACGACCTCCCACTGATCCGTCAGTGGTGCAGCGTACGTTGCTTTTGCTAGAAGCGCAATATTATCAGCAATGCAGCTTCACAAGTTGTGGCTTCTTCTTTGAAGACCTGGATCGAATCGAGCCACGCAACAACATCGCTTTCGCCCGCCGCGCCATTAGCCTTATCTGGCAAGCGCTGGATATTGATCTCCAGCCAGAATTCGTAAATGAATTACAAGCAGTAAAAAGCGGGCGTGTTTCGCTGACAGGTGCAGACATATACCGGCAACTGCCCGTTGTACGCTCGGATCAGTTGCCACTATTGTCACTTTAGTACTGAGCGATCTGAGTGTTCCAGTCTGTATTCGCAAACACCCAGCCCGCGTCGTTTGATTGCATGTTGATGCAGCCATGGCTGCCGTTGCCCGCGAAAGTCTCGTCACCTCCAACATCATAATGAGGGAACTGCGTGCCAGGGCCAAAATTCACGCGCCACCAGGCATCATGAACGAAGAAGCCACCCCAATGGTACAGAATAGCATACTGAATGGGGGTAGGTGGATACCAGTAGATCGAACCCGGCGGATCTGTCGATTTGAACTCATCAGGCGATTTCCGATCCTGCACACTCCACACTCCTGGTAACGCGGGACGTTCGACGCGTCCAGTCGTAACATGGAAAGCTCGTATCAGCTTTCCGTCCCGGTAGACGCGCATAGCTTGTTCAACCTGTGAGACCATCAGCACCGTGCCATGTTGCAGGCCGGGGTAATGCTTCATCATTTGTCTATCGGTAGCATGCACCTGGTTGTAGGGTGTCGTATCGCTATAATCCTGTTCCAGCATATGCAGGTTGAAGAATTCGTTATTCTCCTCATCGACCACGGCCTGGTAATCAGATGGTTGCCAGGCCCAACCCAATTCTCTGTTCAGCCAGAAGCCAATGCCCGGCAATGTATAGCCAGCAGTATAGATATAATTGTTGCCATCGAATTTATCGTGGTACGCATGTGCCTGTCCCCACACATTTGCTTCATGATCAAGTGCGTTGATGAGATAGTGGGAAGCGCCTTGCGTAAGGTCATCGTGCATCGATGCAATGTCCGCATCGATCTTTTGCGATATGGCCAGGTAACTTGGAATGCTAGAGGCCTTTTTCATTGCAGCTTGATCAGCATCATAGAGCGGCTGGTAGGGGCTGGCATCCATGCCATAGGTTTTCAATAGAGCCAACTGTGTTTTGAATTCACCAAGCTTGGCCGTACTAACATATGGAAGCGCCTGTATAGAATTCACCACCGCTTCCTGGTATTGCGCATTAAGCAGCGTCCCGAGATTCTGGAATTCAATCGACGTTGTGGCGATATTAAAAGTATCCAGGTCGTTCTGGTACTGAGTTTGCATCGCAGTCACATCTAGTCTGGCTGCCTCCATCTGATTAATAGTGGTTTTGAACGTATTGAGTTGATTGAATGTTGTGCTTGACAAAGCTAATGCCGCGGTTACCTTACGCGCATCGTTGCTGATAGCAGCGTAATCTTTCGGATATTGTGCGGCAGCTAGCAGAGAAGCATCCTTATTGTATAGTGCTGAGAAGGCCTGGGTATTACCTACTTTTCTTTGTTGTTGCGCTGATAGGCTCGATTGAAAAAATTGCATATCCTGCTGAGCTTGTATATTGAACTGATCTGAAATGCTGCTAATCACTCCTTCAGTCTGGACTTCTAACTGTTGATAATGGCTGGCAAGATTCGTATTATAGTCTGTCACAGGTTGGTCATTGAGGAATGTAAAAGGCGCGCCTGTGCTGTTCAGTTGCTGTTCCTGCTTGATAATAGGTTGTAGTGCTGAGTCTGGTATGCCAGTAGATCTTGCGTGCTGAAGTGCCTGATCGAGTCTGACTTTGTTCTGGTTTACCTGCGCCTGTGATTGAGGACTTCCCCCACAAGCAGTGATCAAGAGCATCATACTGACCAATACTCCAGCAAGAATGGTTTGAGTCGAGCGAATGGAATGTATTCTATACATGTTGAGCTACCTCCGTCCACTGCGTGCTTTATGTTTACGTTTCTCTTTACGAGCAGCTTTACCTGTCTTCTTACCGCCGCTATGTTTACCCTGGTTTGAATAACCTGCCGTGGCAGGAATCGCGGGCATACCTGGCATGCCTGCTCCTGTTCCTCCACCAAACTGCTGGGCCAAACGAGCCCATTGCCCCTTGCCGCTGCTCATCTGGCGCATCATCGTGCGCATTTCGTGAAATTGATCAAGTAACTGGTTCACAGCCTGTGTGGAGGAACCACTACCACGAGCGATACGCCTGCGCCGGCTGCCATTTATAAGATCGGGATTGCCCCGTTCTTCCAGCGTCATTGAAAGAATAATTGCTTCGATACGTTTTAGTTGATCTCCTTCAAGCGCCTCTTCCATATCTGGCATATTCGCCATTTTGTTGAATCCCGGAATCATCTCCATCACATTTCGCAATGATCCCATACGTTTCAACTGGCGCATCGCACTCAGAAAATCTTCCAGGTCGAACTTGCCCTGCTGCATTTTGGCCTGGGCTTTCAGTGCCTCTTCCTCGTCGATTGCTTCTTGTGCGCGCTCGATCAGGGAAAGCACATCTCCCATACCCAGTATACGTGAGGCCAAACGATCGGGATAAAAAGGCTCTAGCGCGTCCGTTTTCTCGCCCATGCCCATGAATTTGATCGGCACACCAGTTACCGAGCGGATCGAAAGCGCTGCTCCACCTCTGGCATCGCCATCCATCTTCGTTAAAATCATTCCGGTCAACGAGACTGCCTTGTTGAAGTCGTCGGCTACGCGTACCGCTTCCTGGCCGGTCATTGCGTCCGCTACAAGCAACACCTCACTTGGATGCAGGCGATTGCGGATCGTGGTGACTTCCTGCATCATGCGCTCGTCGATATTGAGACGGCCTGCTGTGTCCAGAATGACTACGTTTAGTGCCTGTTCACGAGCATATTCCAGCGAATGAACAGAGATATCCACCGGATTGGATCCCGCTGGCTCAGCATAGACTGGAATAGTGAGTTGTTTCCCTAGCGTTTGTAACTGCTGGATAGCAGCGGGACGATAGATATCTGCTGCAACCAGCATTGGACGTTGACCCTGCTTGCGCAGATAGTTGCCAAGCTTGGCGGCTGTAGTCGTTTTACCCGAACCTTGTAGGCCCACCAGCATAATCACATGAGGAGGCGCTCCACCAAGATCAAGTTTATTATTGCTATCAGAACCACCAAGCATCTCTATTAATTCATCATTGACAATTTGGAGTACCTGTTGTGCTGGAGAGAAACTACCCAACACATCTGCCCCTACTGCCTTTGCTTTGACGTGCTCAACAAACTGACGCACTAACTTAAGGCTGACATCGGCCTCCAGCAGTGCAAGCCTGACTTCGCGCATAGCCTCGTCGACATCTGCTTCGGTCAGCTTGCCCTTCCCACTAAGATTTGTGAAAACCCCTTCAAGACGCTTTGATAAACTTTCAAACATTGCCATAAGTACTCTATATCCTCTCTCCGCCATTCAACTAGTATCGTTCCCATTATAACACGTTTTTGGTCCCCTGCAATTCTCTTTTATGGGTACTATTTCCCTCTCTCCAAACATTTATTTTAGAGAGCATAGAACGAAAGAATCATACAACTTACCTATTCTTGCTGGCAAATGCTGATTTGCGCAATATACTTTATAATGGTAGATATCGATGCAAATGCCAAAACAAGGAGGCCCAGGTGCTGAAACGTAAACGCTCGCAAGAAGAAATTTTTTCCTCATTTGGCTGGTGGGATAAAGGTTGCTTTCTCTATCAAATGACGGGTGATCGCTGCGATTACATCGAATCCTGCATCACAAAAGTAGTAGGAAAGGGATCAATTGCCCAGCAGCGAATTCTAGAGGTGGGTTGTGGTGGAGGCTTGATTTGCGAACAACTTGCGCAGCGCGGTGCTGAAATGGTGGGCATAGATCCTTCACAGGGTGCATTAGACACTGCTGCTGCTCACGCACAGGAACGAGGTTTGAGTCAACGCATCCACTACCAACAAGGCTACGCAGAATCTTTACCTTTTGCGGATGGTAGTTTTTCGGCTATCGTTTGCTTCGATGTCTTAGAGCACGTGCGCGACCTGAAAACCACAATTAAGGAGATTGCGCGAGTACTTGCTCCCGGCGGTGTCTTCGTCTTCGATACCATCAACCGCACACTGATTGCGCGCGCCGTTTTGATCTGGTATGGCGAGAACTTTCCCAGCGGTGGTTTAAAGCCCGGGATTCATAATTATCATGCTTTCATCAAGCCGGTTGAGTTACAAGACATAATTTCAGTGAACGGCTTACAGGTACGTGAGTTAAGAGGCTTCATGCCTCGCGGTTTTGTCAACGGCCGTATTAAAATGGGTCCAGGCTGGTTTAAAAGTGTAGCCTATGTGGGGTATGCTACGAAGGCGCAATGATCAATTCAGACTAACCATTCCTTTTTCTCTTCCTTTGACATCGTACTCTTCTTAATTGCCTCGGCAAAACTCTGTTTCTTTTGTCTGTCGGGAGTCTTTCGTGCTGCCTGAGCCGTTTGACGGCGGTCGAATGTAGGAATGAGTTGACTGTTATTTAACGTGTTGCCAAACTGCTCTGCACTGACATGGAAAAAGTGTGCCAGGCGTGCTAGTTGACGTTCACTCAGACTGACCAGCTCAATCACCCCATCCTCAAATTTTTTCCACACATCGATACCCAGATGCAGTCCGCGTGCCGTCTCTACCAGGCTCAGCCCATTTTGCTCTCGCAACTGCCGCAGCCCGGCATGAGCCATCGAAGGACCAAAGACCCGTTCTAGCGTAGTCGCAAATGCGCGTTGTGTCAGTGGCAATATCTCGACCTGTTGTGCATTTCCTTCACCTGGTTCAGTAATGCGATATGCGGCAATAAAATCAATTAACGCCTCCTGCGCATCGGGATGATCGCGCAACACAGCTAGTTGCGCGTCTTTATCTCCTGTTTCCTCGGCGGCTAACCAGTCCATCTTTAAGTGTTGTAATTCATTGTTGTTCATATCTATATCCTTGCCTTTCCTTCCTCGCCATCAAAGTTGTTGCTTCGCATGTACATATGTTGTCTGTTCCCTCAAGATACACTCACGGAGGTAACTGCGTGCGCGCTCATACCGCAGGCGAATAGTACGTTCAGTCCGCTTGCAAATGACTGCGATATCATCCCATTTCATACGCTCGATAGCACGCAGCACCATGATCTTGCGATCTAATGGATCAGATAAAAAAGCCAGAATGCGTTGGCTCTCCTCGTTCGCGTGTAAATGTTCAAATTGATCTTGAGGATCGGCCACGTCTGCTGAAGGCAATGGCGCATCACTATCTGTAGGCGTAGGTTGCAAAGGCTCCATCAGTGAGCGCGGTATATGGTATGGTCGTCCTGTAGGTCGTCCATCGTCATCACGTTGATAGCGCAAGCCCTCCTGCCTTAAAACGCGGTTGAATTCATCGACACACAGGCACCTGACATAATGGATAAAATTTTGTGTCATGAATATTTCTTTTGGATTCATCGCCTCGCGCAACAGGTGCTCACCCATATTCGCGATAGCCTCTTCGCGCAGGTCCGGTCGGTGGCGCAGCCCCCAGGTATGGCGTTGAAATTCTGGAGCGCCCCGTTCCAAAAGTACTGTACACAGCATGTGAACTGACTCATTATCGCCTTTAGCGCGGAGATCACGAATATTTAATATCAGGTCGATCTCGCTTATCTCAAAGCGACCTTCGAGAGTTCGTCGTTTCAGGCGCTCCTTGAGTGTGGGGTCATGTGGATCTATCATGTTTTTCCCCCAAATATGTATTAGAGCAGTTTTGTTGTATGCTCTTAGTATATACTACTTCTTTTTAGATTTCGTAAAGCGGAAACAATGTCTGCCAGAATAGCATAGCAGAATTGTACACAGGTGAAAAGGCATCTTTTCAAGTTTATACTACGTGATACAATATGCAAAAAGAGGTAATTGAAAGATGGATCAAGAAAACGAAGCATTGCAACTAGAAACAACCCGGCAAAAACCCAAAATACCACCACTCCCACCCTGGCCCACTTCCAAACGTGGCCCAATGGTAACCGAACCACCACCAGGACAAAAACTCGTGCCTCTTCGTACAGATCAAGTCGTTGAAATAGACTACGATCAGGAACTCGGAGTGCCAGCCGTCAGTCGCACCGAGGAGTAAAGAACAGCGCTATTTCCAGTTACTATGAATTGGGGAGCGTATCCCTGGCAAGTCACAATGCAACACATATGACTCTGAGGCTCTCAGCACCAAAGAATAATCAGGAGCAGGGTGTGAAATGGGCAAAAGACTATGAAATTTAGCGTCGATGGTCGGACTCGAACCGACGACCTACTGTTTAGGAGACAGTCGCTCTATCCACTGAGCTACACCGACGTGCTACGCACATTGTACTACACCAGGTCAATCTACGGCTCTTTCTCTAAATGTCAGTTCGGAGGTTCGTGTCCTCTCAACTCTATAACACGTATTTCCGCCATCAATCACCGGACTACAAACCAGATGAGCGATTTGTCTCCATCTCTCAGTTTTAGAGATAAGAAACCAGGTTGCGTTTACATTCATCCTTGCTTCCAGTTCCGGAATATCTCAACTAGTTCTTGCTTTGTTTTAGGAAACATCTGCTGCTCGGTCAGTTTTCGCAGCAACATAATTGTTTGCTGTACCTGTTCCAAATATGTATCACAACCAGGGCATTCCGCGATATGCTCCTCGAATTGTGCCTGCATCTCTGGTAGTAGGGCTTGCTCAAGATAGTCAGTAACAAGTTCTACAACTTCCTGGCAGTTTAACTGATTCTGGTTCGCGTTAGTCATGCTGATGTTACTCTTCCTCGAAATACCTCTCTAATGCGCGTCGCACCCTGGAACGTGCGCGGTGCAACAGTACGCGCTGGTTTACCTCAGAAACACCAAGCAAGTTACAGGCCTCATCTGAGGAACATCCTTCGATATCGCGAAGTGTGATCACCTCGCGCTGTCTGGGCGGCAAAATATCGATCGCTTCCTGAATGCGTGTCATTGTTTCCTGCGAAATAATTCGCTCCTCGGGTATTTCGTCCCAACTACGGGGGAACGATACCCAGTGGCCTGGCCATTGTTGATCAGGCCCATTGAATCGCTCAGGCTCAACAGCAGGTTCGTAAAGCTCACTAGTAAACTCTGATAATGACGAAAATGGCACACTGCGCCCTTCGCGCTGCGCGCGGGTTTTGGCACGATTAGTGAGTATACGGAAAATCCAGGTCTTTAACGAGGATCTACCCTCAAAGCGATCAAGTCCCTGAAGCATTCCCATCCAGGTCTCCTGGACAACCTCCTCCGCTACTGCCTGGGATGGAACAAATATCATCGCCAGTCGCAGCATTGAGGTATGATACCTATCAATGAGCGAGACAAATGCGCTTTCATTACCGCTTTGTAAAGCCTCGACCAGGCGCAAGTCTTCCGCAGATACCAAGCCGCCTACAAGGTGAGAATCCGCAAATTGTTGTTGAATCTCGGCTCTATCCCCTGGCTGTTCAGGCTGGAATGTTCCTTCTTTCATGACCCCTACCTTCGAGCTAAACAGTCGCTCTATGGTTTAGTGTCCTCTCGTGGTTGCTGACTTACCAACCGCAAGGAAGTATATCCCAGCCCCGAATAAACAGTCAAGTGAAAATTCCTACTGATCAAACATCGTAAACAAATTATTCAATGATTCGGCTAGTGTTGGATGCGCGAACACAGCATCACGCAGCACTGTATAGGGCAATTTACCCATCATCGCCATCTGAAGCATCGCCATGATCTCGCCACCCTCTATCCCTAGAACGGCACATCCCAGGATTTGTCCGCTCTCAACATCAACTACAGCCTTCATGAAGCCTCGCGACTCATCCACTTCTAACGCTCGCGCTACATCATTCATCGGCATCTTTGCCACACGAATAGCACGACCTGATGCCCGAGCCTCTGACTCGCTCAACCCTACGCGTCCAAGTTGAGGGTCAATGAATACCGTGTAAGGCACCAGGCGATCGCGTATACTTGCGTTTCCATGCTCGAGCAGATTAGTGCGAATGATGCGAAAATCGTCGTAGGAAATATGTGTAAAAGAAGGCCCTCCCTTAATATCCCCTAGCGCATAAACACCTGGCACATTGGTTTCCAGCCTCTCATTCACCTGGATAAAGCCACGTTTATCAGTCTGTACCCCTGCTGCTTCTAAATTCAACCAATCGGTGTTGGGTACCCTACCGGCTGCTACAAGCAAATGCGATCCCGTCAGGGTTCGTTCACCGTCTGTTGTACGCACAGCCATCTCGATGCTTCCATTCGAGTTTTGGGTAACATGTAACGCACTCGTTTCAAGCAATATTTCTATGCCATCCTCACGCAAGATGTTAGCAATCTCATCAGCTATATCGGTATCTTCGCGTGACAGCAAATGCGCACTTCGCTGTATAATTGTCACCCTGCTCCCGAAGCGCCGGAACATCTGCCCGAATTCCAACGCGACATAACTACCTCCAAATACCAACAGGTGTTCTGGCACGCTCTCCAATTCCATGATGGATGTCGAATCCAACGCCGGCACGTTCTCAAGACCATCTAATGGGGGCGTAGAAGGTCGATCACCAGCATTGATGAAAATAGTGTTCGCGGTTAACATACGTATTTCGCCTGTGTTGAGGCGAACCTCCACCACTTTCGGCTCGATAAAGTGAGCCTCACCCATCAAAAGATCAACGCCTTCTGCACTCACGATACGCCGCTGGGTGCCATTGCGGAAGCTATCAACAATATCGCGTTTACGTTTCCTCACCACTGTCATATCTACTGACACAGGACCAGTCTCTACTCCATAGTCTGCTGCTCTGCGCGCCAGATAAGCTACACGCGCGCTTGCAACCATCGTCTTGGTGGGCGTACAACCCTCGTTTATACAGGTACCGCCCACATGCACTCGCTCAATGATGACCGTTTTCTGGCCAGCTTGCGCCAATGCCGTAGAAAGAGGCCCTCCTGCCTGACCAGCCCCGATTACGATTGCATCGTACTCATTCATAGTTGCGTATCTCCCTTCTGTCGCGTTTCTATTCTTTGATTATCTTGTCCCGGCTGCTACCCATTTGTTACACATTGATGTATTATATCTCTTCAGTGGATCAGTGTAACGAATATATTTGAGTCGAGGCAAGGTGAAAAGTGGGCAGAAGAACTTTGCCGAAATTAGGGCGTTCACCACATTTCCATAAGTAACCAGATTTGATATGATATATATAACCTCATATTTGCTAACCTGACCTTTTAAGGAGTAAAACTAAATGCTGCTAGCTGGTGATATTGGTGGAACCAAGACAAACCTGGCTGTTTACGCATCCGAGACCGGGTGGCGTAAACCCTATGCCGAAGCAACGTACACTAGTGTAGATTACCCTAGCCTCGAAGCGCTTGTACAGGAATTTCTGGCGCACCATGATTTCCCAATTGATCGAGCAAGTTTTGGCGTAGCCGGACCTGTAGTAGCCGGAGATGCTACCATAACAAACTTATCGTGGATGATGGATGAGAATCAACTCCAAGAGACATTGCATATACCCTCTGTTCGCCTGCTGAATGATTTGGATGCCATCGCTCACTCCATACCTTACCTGGAATCACAAGACCTTCATACATTGAATGAGGGACAGGCTGTTTCCGGCGGCGCACTTGCCGTAATCGCCCCGGGCACTGGACTCGGTGAAGGGTTTCTGACATGGGATGGCTCACATTATCGAGCACATACCTCTGAGGGTGGCCATGCCGATTTCGCGCCTACCAACACACTTCAAGTTGAGCTGCTGCGCTATCTTCTGACTCGCTTTCCACATGTGAGTTTCGAGCGTGTTTGCTCTGGTAAGGGCTTACCCAACATTTATGACTATCTCAAAGATTCAGGCTTCGCTGAAGAGCCTCAATGGCTGGCAGAGCAATTAGCTACGACACTTGATCGGTCGCCAATCATCGTCAACAATGCGCTTGACAAAGAAAAAGCGTGCAAGCTATGTGTAGCTACACTCAACACTTCTGTTTCCATTCTGGCAGCCGAAGCTGGCAACCTCGCCCTCAAAGTTCTTTCAACAGGTGGTGTCTACCTCGGCGGTGGTATTCCACCTCGCATCCTTCCCTACCTGAAAGACAAGCAATTCATGCAGGCGTTCACCCATAAAGGGCGGTTTACGCAATTGCTTGCTCAAATGCCGGTGCACGTCATTCTCAATCCTAAAGTTGCGCTACTTGGCGCGGCCATTCATGGCTTTGAGAAGCAAGCTTCAGGCGACTGAAACACTCCCAAAAAGCGGTATATGCACCATCCAGCCATACATCGAAGAATAGAATGTGCCGCCCACCTTCGCGCATTGTGCCTGGGTCGTAATTGTGCCAGCTAAGCCGAATAGCGAGTTGGCATCGAACAACGTTTGCACTCTGTCCCCTGCCGGTAAGCAGAAATTCACGTGTAAATGCCATGGCTCTATGCTCAACGGAATACGCTGGTTTAACTGCTCTGTGGTGACATTTGCGGGTGCGCTATACATCACACCTGCAAACTGGTAACCATCGCCAACTTTCTTATAGAGTAAAGCTGATGGATGAGCCAGGTCAAACGTCGTTTGAGCTTCAACAAAACTCTGTACGTTTGCAAAATGATAGATATCCTGGGGAACATTGGGAGCGAAAATCTGGTAGCCATCTTGAAGCGCCAGGTGATAATCCTTGTACTTGTCAAAACACACATGCGCGTTTTGCACGATTGCATTCATGCGTGCGATATCTGTCGAAGTAATGGGCTGATAGGGAGTCATTTGCATATGTGGCCCCATGTTCATATGTCGTGGATCCGCCAGTTGCGAAGAAGCGCTGGCAGTAGTACTCGAAGCTATTGGGATAGTTGTCTGGCACGTTGGGGCTTTCGCCGCCGCTTGTGAAGAGCTTTGATTCTGGCTCTGATTGCTACCACAGGCTACCAGTAGAAGTATTAGTAAGAGCAAAAGTGGTAAAAGCTTTATCCGCATAGCAATTCCTTCGCATCTGGTTGCTGCCTAGAAAGGCAGTCACAGAAATCGCCAGAATCATTAAATTCCTCTAAAGTATATCATACAATACTTGCTATGCTAGCGGCAGTGTAAATGTAATGCAGGTTCCCTTACCAGGCGTACTCTCGGCATAGATTGTTCCTCCATTAGCCGTAATAATCGCTTTTATGATGGCAAGACCCAGTCCACTGCCACCACTCGTGCCAGAACGAGCCCGATCACTACGGAAGAAGCGGTCGAATATATAGGGAAGGTCGCTTGCATCGATGCCTGTCCCCGTATCCCTGACCCACACAGTAAGCCATTTCGTTCTGCTATCCATAGGCGCTTCCACATTCCCAAAATGTAGTTGCGCCCCATCTGCTTTCGACTTGCCAGAGCGCGTAGCGCTAGACGACTCCTTTCGTGCTGACTGAGCGTAGCGCAAGCCTTGCAGATTGGATGACTGCGAAGCAGTAGACGCGCTAGCGTCGTTATCAGCACGGATATCAAGTCCGCCAGCGTCGTTGGCAAGACGCGTAGTTCCCAGCGGGCGCCAGGCTTGTGCGACCTCTGCTTGTGTGTGCCGGGTGTGTGCCGCCTCTACTTGCTGATATTCCGCTCGCGTGTGCCAGGTTTGCAAATCCCTATCATTGATACTGGCTCCAATCGTAATGCTTCCGCCCGCAGGAGTATAGCGCCTGGCGTTATCCAACAGGTTTAGCAAGACTTGCGTCATGCGATCGCTATCAGCAAGCACTTCCGGTGTTGTTGGAGCAATCTCATTATGTAAGGAGATGCCCACCTGCTCGCATTCTGGTCGAATCACTTCCAATACCTCATCGACCAGCGTTTGCAAATCCAGCGGTTCTTGATCGAGTTGTATCCTTCCAGATTCAAGTAATGTCATCTGCTGCATATCGCTCACCAGCCGGCGCAAACGTTGTACTTCGCGGCCTATCATTTGCGCTGTATCTTGCCGTGCTTGTGGATCGGTAATCACATCATCTGCGAGAGCTTCACTAAACCCCTGTATAGCCGTCAGAGGTGTGGCAAGATCATGAGCGATATTGGCGATCAGATCGCGCCGCATCTGGTCCTGGCGATGCAATTCAGTCACATCTGACTCGATTTTCTCCGCCATCGAGTTAAAGCTTGACGCCAATCTTCCAAGTTCATCCTTGCTTTTAGGCGTGACTACTCGTTGATCGTAATTTCCCTCCCCCATCTGTTCAGCAGCGCGGGTGAGTGATGTTAAGGGTTTGGTTAATCGCTGTGCCAGCCAGAGACTGAAAATAATCACAATAATTGCTATCACACTGCCAGTAATCAGTATAGCCTTGTCGACTTTTGCCAGGAATTCGTAAGGAGAAAAGCCTGCTGGATACTGTAGCGGTTCCGCAACAACCAGTGCCCCAATAATTGCTCCTGTGGTTTGACCGCCATTACGTATTGGAACACTTATGTATAATCCAGCAAGCGAATTGTTGGTATCCGATGAGACTTGCAGGTTACCTTGCACTTCCTGCCCTTGTAGTGCCTGCTGGATAGACTGCTCGAAAGGTGAAATATCAATGGGCTGGGATATAGCAAGTAAATGGTCATTCGAGTCTACCACGATATAAAATTCTGACCCTACAGGGTTGATTGGACCAATATTCCCCCGTTGCCCAATTTGTTGTGCAGTATATTCCGCGTTCGCTCGAAATTGATCGAGCTGTGCCGAATAGAAGTAGTTTTGTACTACCATCGAGACCACAAGTATAAGTAAGAGCATAGCTCCCAGGGCGACGCCCAGATAGCTCAGTACGAGTTTTGCTCGCAAGCTGAACGCTGGGCGAGAGAAACGTGTAACCACAAGCAAGCTTCCTTTCTTAATACTCTATGGAGTATTACTCCTCAGGATCAAATTTGTAGCCTAATCCCCAGACTGTTTTGATGTAATGAGGAGTTCCAGGACCTCCGGCAACTTCTAACTTCTTGCGCAACGTTCCTATATGGACATCTACTGTCCGTCCATCACCGAGGAAGGTATATCCCCAAATGTGTTCTAGCAGAGTTTCGCGTGTAAACACACGTCCCGGCGCCGAAGCAAGTGAAACGAGTAAATCAAATTCCTTTGCCGTCAGGGCTGCAATCTGCCCGTGAACTTCGACTCGTCTTGCAGGAATACTAATGCGTAGTCCGTCGAAGCGTATTTCTTCTACTGTGTTTCCAGCATTTCTGCCTGCTGTTGTATATGCTGTGGTCTGGTTTCCATTGTTCGAAGAGTAAGTGAAAGTAGCCTCTCCCTGGCGTACCGCGACAGCTTCTAATGGAGCATCTGCTTGCTCAATGTGCAGATCACTAACAGTTGAACTCCTGCGTAGAATAGCTTTGACACGACTTACTACTTCACGTGGGCTAAACGGTTTGACCAGGTAATCATCCGCTCCCAATTCCAATCCTGCGATACGATCTTCTTCACCCTGGCGAGCTGTAAGCATGAGAATAGGAGTATTTGCCCAGGCACGTATCCGGCGGCATACTTCCATACCGTCCATTACTGGTAACATCAGATCGAGAATGACCAGGTCGGGTCGTTCGCGTGCATGTAACTCCAGTCCTGCCACGCCATCACCGGCCGTCAATACCTGATAATTAGCCTGCTCCAGATAGAGTCTGATGAGCTGTGCTATTGTCGCTTCATCTTCAATAATAAGTATCTTCTTCATTGATAGTATCTTCCTGATTCATTATCATCTTGTTTAGTATAATGCTACAACACGATTTACATAGAGGACAATCTTACTAACAGAAGTGCAGAGAGAAGTCTATTACACTTCCTTTGAATCCTGTCTAATTAAAGCATACAGTTGAAATATCAAATACACTTATGGAAAGTGTAAAATATATGTATGAAAATTGCGTTGACATACCCTTGATTTCACGCTAAACAACCAATAATCCTTTACAAATATTTTACACTTTTCTGCGGGTTTCCACATATGTTCAGGCTACACTATCAACAGACAAAGGTAGTCACCTTTTATGAAACTAATACGTAATAAAATTGGAGGCATATCGCAATGCAAGATCCCTATTCAGACAATCAATCACGGGTAGCCTATCAGGCTCCCACACTACCGGCAACACCAATTACGGCACCGCACCAGGCTCTGCCTGGACAAATGCAAACGCCACCTGTAAATCCCAGGCCTTCTAATGGCGTGCGTACAGGGGCCATTGTTGCTTTGTCATTTGTACTTCTAGTAGTTCTGGGTGTCGGCTTATTTGCCGGCTGGCAATTCGGCAGAACCACTGGGTCTACTGGCGGAGCAAGTACAAATGTAGCTACATTACAGCCAGGCACCGGCCCGCAATCAACCGTCCCCGCACTCACCGGTAACAATGAACAAGCCGTACGTGAGGCAGTGGTTGCGAAAGTCCGCCCGGCCGTGGTAGAGGTAAATGTTACTACCCAGCAAGGTGGTGCCATTGGCTCCGGCGTCATTATCGATGGCCGTGGCTATATCGTCACCAATAATCACGTGGTGAA
>WNFD01001186.1_pt1 | contig 26347 bp, 24 predicted proteins | sample 5400491 | NCBI WGS metagenome assembly WNFD01 (sample SAMN13153343, study PRJNA577476) | soil metagenome | isolation source: 120 cm saprolite under Douglas fir tree site 2 hole 2 replicate 2 | place: USA:California | collected 2015-04-18
TCTGGAAGGCTTGCACCTGGAACGGATTCGCGACACGTTGGTCGCCGCCCTTCCAGGTCTGTACAAACTTGGACAGGCCGGCGTGCCGGCAATGATGATCGAAGGCATGCGGGACCGCGCGATCTGGCCGCACGTGGCCGTCGCCGGCTTCCGCGCCTTCTTTCCGAAAGGTACCGTTCACGAGCTTGCGAATGCGGGCCACTTCATCCAGGAAGACGCGCCGGAGATCGTCGTTCCGCTGATCGAGGAGTTCTGCCTGCGGACCTAGCCGCTCGGCGTCAGGATGACCAGCGGAATCAAGCGGTGAGTCTGCGATTGGTAGCGGTCGTACTGAGGCCACAGCCTTGTCATCTCGGGCCAAAGCCTGCGTCGTTCTTCTGCTGACGCAACCCGAGCCCTGGCCGGAAAACGCTTCGTGCCCACCTGTACAACCACCTCGGGGGCGGCTTCGAGATTTAGCAGCCAGGCGGGCGGGAGGTCGCTGCCCCCTCTGGATCCAACTACGACATAGCTGCCAGCATCGCGGTGATAGAGCAGGGCGGCCGTGCGCGGGAGTCCGGACTTGCGCCCGGTCGTGCGCAGCAAGAGCATCTGCGCGCCGCCAATGCGCTTGCCGATGCGACCGCCCGACTTTTCGTAAATGAACTGGTGCAGGGCGAGCGCCCGCACGCCAAAGGCTCGGTCGAACGCCGTCATCGGCACCGGCTGAGTCTAGGACCGACCTCCCGTCAGCTCCAGGTCAACTGGCGACCCCGAATCGGATCGCGGGCAATTCTGAGAGCAGAAGTGAGACAAGCTCTCGGTCCCACTGCTGGCCCGCGCCTCGCATCAAGGTATCGACCGCTTCTTCTGGATTGCGCCGTGCTCGATAGGGCCGGTCGCTCGCCAGCGCGTCGTATGCGTCGCAGACCGAGACAATCCGGGCGAGGAGAGGAATCTTGTAGCCGGCGAGCCCGTCCGGATAGCCGCCGCCGTCGAATCGCTCGTGGTGGTGGCGGATGATCGGCAAGATGTCCGTCGCCGAAGGGAGCGGCTTGACAATGCTTTCGCCGATGATCGGATGCGCGCGCATCTGCCTTTCTTCGCTGGCATTCAGTGGTCCCGGCTTGCGGAGGATTGCATCCGGGACGGCTATCTTGCCGATGTCGTGGATGAGGGCGCCCCGATACAACGCGATGAGATCGGATTCCTGAAAGCCGAGCCGGCTGCCGAGGTGCAGAGCGGTATTTGCGACCCGCTGAGGATGGTTTTCGGTGTAGGAGTCCTTCGCCTCCGCGGCCGCGGCCAGCGCGATGATCACCTGCTCCGAGCTGAGGTTAAGTGGCAGCCGCATGAATAGCAAATTCTTTACTGGCGATGCTTGCAAGTCACCATGCCGGCGCACGGTGGCCGGGCCCTGAATTCGATGGTTTTCCAAGCCCTGAATTCAAGGGGACCCGAGCCCCTTAATTCACAGGGGGTCAGCAACCGAGCTGGTCGGCCAGGTCCATGAAATCAGTCGCTTGGACATCGGCCTGCGGATCGGGCAGGCGATCTGCGCCTCCTCCAGTTCCCTTCTCCAGCGGCCGCTCGACGAATGCGGCTCGCATGCCCGCCCCCTGTGCGGCGCGCAGGTCTGCCTTGTGCGCCGCCACCATCATCACCTGGCCGATTTCGAGCTCCAGCGCCGACGCCGCGCCGAGGTAGACCTCGCGGTCGGGCTTGTAATGGCGGAAGTCCTCCGCGGACAGCAGGCGCCGGAAGGGCAAGCCGGCGAACCGGATCAGTGCAGTCTGCTGGGATCGATTTCCATTCGACAGGGTCGCTACCGTGAAGCGCCGTGCGAGTCGCTCCAGACCGCGGGCAGCCTCAGGCCATGCCGGCAAGTGTTCCCAGGCCATCGTCAACTCTTCGCGAGCGGCGTCATCGAAGCCCTCTGCGCCCACATCGCGCAGGACCTGATCCAGGGATTGGCGGTGAAGCCGATCAAAGTTGGTCCACGGCAGCTCACCGCGCCGGACCCGATCCATGGAAGGCCCATACAGCGCCCGCCAGGCATCGGCCAGGCGCTCCCAGTCCGCGTCCAGGCCATTGTTCGCGCCGACGCGCCGAGCCTCGGCAGCCACCCCGGAGCGCCAATCCACACAGGTGCCGAACACGTCGAACGTCAGAGCCCGCACGCCGCTCAGCTCTGCCAGCGGACCACCCCGAGCACATCGCGAGTCTATCGGCCCCGGCGCGGAGTGGAATAGAGCCTCTTTTCGCTACGTTGCGGAAGTTGCGGAGTCAACTATCACAAGGAGGCTGTCCATGAGCAACTGGAAATTTGATCCGATGCACACGCAGGTCGAGTTTTCGGCCAAGCACCTCGGCATGATGACCGTGCGAGGGCATTTTGCCGAGGTGACGGCGACTGGCGACATTCACCCAGAGCATCCCGAACGCACGAGCGTCGAAGCCACGATCACCACGGCGAGCATTCGCACTCACAACGAGCAGCGTGACAAGGACCTGCGGTCCTCCAACTTCCTGGAGATCGACAAGTACCCGACGATGGCCTTCAAGAGCACCAAGCTAGAGCTGACGGGTCCCGACAGCGCGACCTTGACTGGCGCCCTGACCATCAAGGGCAAGACGCACCCCGTAACCCTCAAGGTCGTCAAGTACGGCGAATTCAATGACCCGAACATGGGCCATCGGATTGGCTACGCGGCCGAGACAACGATCAACCGCAAGGACTTCGGCATGAGTTTCGACATGATGCTGGACGGTAAGTTCATCGTGAGCAACGAGATCCAGATCAACATCGAAGGCGAGCTCATCGAGGTGCCGGAAGGCGTGACCGCCTGACCTGCGAGCAGACTCAGACTCTCCCCAGATCAGCGAGTCTGCAAGGGATGTCGGCATCCTCGTCGAGGTGATAGCTGGCGCAGATGCGGTGATAGCCGTCGGCAACGATCAGCGGGATCCGCGTCCGAAGCGCGCCGCGAACCAGGAGCACCGGCGAGAGCAGCGTTCCCTGCGCAACCTTCTTCAGGTCCTTGGCCACGTGGAAGTTGTCAGCTGCCAGGATGGGGAGCCCGCTGGCGCGCCAGAGGTCCTTGGCTTTCGGATGCACGATAAGCGCAGTGCGTAGGCGTCGAGCGAGCCTTTTCGCCTCCGCCGGAGTTGTGAGGAGGCTCAAGTAATCCTCGGCGGCGGGGTAGTCATGCTGGTCGGGGGCCTCTTTCCAGTGCTCTTTGCTTGCGACTCTACGAGCCATACCGGGAGGCTACACCCCGCGCCTGTATATAAGAGGACGCGAGGGCAAGGCGCCGCTCGCGTCCTCGGGAGAGAGAAGTTCAGAGCGTCACGGGTAGCTCACCACCGCGACCACGACGTCCGGGTTGGCGATCGTCGACGGACCTCCGGTGTTATTGATCACGTTCAGGATCCCGCCATTCCCGTGCACCTTGTCAAGGAAGAGCGTGAAAATGTCGTGGAGACTGCCAGCGGGAAGGGTTGCGGGCACCTCGAAGCCGTTGGCGGCGAAGATGTCGATGCCCTTGTTGAAGAACGAGTAGGTGCCCATTCCATATCCATGGAAGCTCGTGACGCTTTCTCCAACTTTGAAGGCCGCGTAACCATCGACGCCGGGTGCCTCCATCCAGGCCGCTTGGCTCGGAACGTCGTAAGGCATCTCGTTCTGGAAGAAGATGTCGGTGCCGCCGTTGCCGTTCCAGATCACGTTGAACTTCTGGTAGTGCTCGACGAACAGGCCGTAGGCGGTCGCATTGTCGCCGTTCACGATGACGCCGGTGTCAGCCGTGTTGCTGGTCCAGCCGACGCCGTTGCCATGGTCGGCGCGCCACGACCAGATGTCGTCGAGGATCACGTTGTTGCTGTTGACCACAAGAGCGGTCGTCACCTTGCCCGGCGTTGCTCCGCCGACTCGGAAGAAAACGTCGGAAAGCACGGATGGGTCCGAGGCTTCGTTGTCGCTGCGCGCGTGGCCGTCACCGACCTGAAGCAAAACTGGAGAGCTGACTGCCCCGGCGTCGAACAGGACGCCTGAAATGAGCATTCCTTCGGCGCTGGCGACTGTCATCGCCGCGTTGCCGTTGGTCGGGACCAAGGTCGGAAATCCGAGCCCGAGCACCACCGAGTCAGGACGGGTCACGTCGATGGGCTCGTCGAGCTTGTAGATGCCGGGCGTGAGAATCAGGTCCTTGCCGCGGTGAATCGCGGCGTTGATGGTCGCTGCCGAGTCCGCCGGTTGTGCGACGAAGAAATTGCCGATCGGAATCGACGTGCCCGAGGTCGGTCCGTTTGCCCACGTCGTCCCCGAGCTGTTCTGCTGCGCCGCGGGGACGAGCACGTTGTAGCCGCCCGAGCCGTCGAGGTACAGGAACGGCGCCTCGCGCGTCACCGGGCTGGCCGCCAACGTCGTGAACGTCGGGTGGGGGAAGCTCTGTGCGGGCACGTTGCCGGTGTCGCCGGAGAAGACCTGGTTCCAGACTGCGTTGCTCCAGCCGTCGAGCTGGCTGTTGCGAGCCAGGAACTGCTGCTGCGACCCGTTTACAACAGTGCTGCCCGTGAACTCCGAATCCGCAATGAACCCACCGCTCGTGAATCCGGTGTTGCAGTAATCGAAGAGGAAGAAGAGACCGTTGATGTGAACGCGGCGGATCGGCGCCGCCTGGGAGATCGCATAAAGGTCGTTGGAGTTTGCGCAGCCAGGGTCCTCAGGCGGCGCTGGCGCGTAAGCCGGGTGCGTGTGTGGCAGCTTGACGTTGAGAGTCAGGTTCGATATGGACCTCCAGAAATTGTTGAGCCCGGTGCACGATCCAAAGCACTGGTTGAACGACACGATCGCGCCATTGATGACCACGTCGTTCGGGCTCAGCCCGAGGCCCGCGAGACTCATGTAATAGCCCATCTGCAGCACGAGCGGGTTGGCTGCCGACCCATACGTGCCCGGCTTGAACAGAAGCGCAAAACGCTGGGTCCCAAACTGGTTGTTCACCTGCTGGCTCGACACCGAGTCAAACATCGCCTGGATGTGGCTCTGCGACATGCTCGGGTCGAAGATCACCACGTTCGAGCCAAGGCTAGGCGCCGCCGGTGGATCCGCCGCTACCGTCGTGGTGGCCGCCAGGCAGGCAGCGGCGACGATCGTGCCGGTTAGAAAGATCGCACGAAATCGATGCATGCTCATCTCCTCATCACCTCAGCCAAAAAAAATCCACCCCCATCGCAAAACCCCCGCTCCCTACTTCATCGCAGCACCACCTCTGCTTTCAATCTGAGATCTCGCGACGAGCGGCCGGCACGCAGCGTGTATGTCCCCGGGACCGAGACCCATTGGTGCCGTGCCTCATCGAAGCGCGCGAACGCCCGCCCGGGCAGGGTCAATCGCACATCGGTCTTGGTTCCGGGCTCAGCGTCAACCGTGCCGAAGGCAGCCAGGACGCGGAGTGGACGCCGTGGGTCGTCATCCGCTCCCTCGAGGTAGACCTGGACGACCTCTCGGCCGGCACGCCGGCCGGAGTTGCGGACCCTGACCACGACTGAAAGGTCTTCGCCGGCCGCGATCGACTCGGTGGTGGGCGACAGCGATTCGTACGTCCAGTCCGTGTAGCCGAGGCCGTGGCCGAAGCAAAAGAGCGGCTCGGACCCCTTTCGGTCATAACCGCGATAACCGACCAGCAGGCCCTCGGCGTAAACGAGATCGCCGGCCACCGGGTGGGCGCGGAGGACGGGCGAATCCGCTTCCTCGCGCGGCATCGACACAGGAAGGCGGCCACCGGGCTCGGTGGCGCCGACCAGGACGTCGGCGAGCGCCTCGGCAAACGCCTGGCCCGGAAACCACACCTGGATGATCGCCGCCACCTCATCTGCCCACGGCATCAGCACCGGCATCCCGGAATTGACCACGACCACCGTATTGGGGTTGGCGGCTGCGATGTGCCTGACAAGCTCGTCCTGGCGGCCGGGCAGGACCATGCTTTCTCGGTCGTAGCCCTCGCTCTCAGTGCCATCGGCCGACCCGACAACGACAACGGCAACCTCTGCTGCCGCAGCGGCCACGACGGCGTCCGCCATGAGCTTGTCGTCTTCTTGCTTGGAAGCGATGCCGATCCGCAAGGTGGCGAATCCCGCGTGCGGCCCTCTTGCGTTTGGGTGGTGCTCAACCAGCACGTCGACTTCGCGGCCGGCCTTTAGCTGCAACGGCACTCGCACCTCGGGCGGCTGCGACAGCGCTTGCACCGAGTCGCTGCGGAGCTCGGTCTTGTCCTCTGCGAGCGGTTTTCCGTCGACAAGGACTCGCAGCCGTCCGACGCCGGCAACCCCCAACACATGCGGACCGTCGACGAGTGGACGGTAGCGCGCCCGCATCACGACCTCGGAGTCCGGCAGATGCACGGCCGCGGGCAGGTCGTCCCACCAGGTGAGGACGCTCGTTGGGAATCGCGAATCGCTCACGACAGCACCATCTGCAGTACGAACCTCCACGCGCACGCCGGCCTGGCCGCTGACCGGATCAACAAGACTTCCGTCATGCGGGATGCCGATGGTCGCGCTCGTGATGCAGCCCTGGTGAACGCTGACGTAGGCGTCGAGCGCTTCGCCCACAGTTTCTGCGAGGTCTTTGCCGGCGACCGGGAGCACGCGCACGCTGCCTCCCCCCTGTCTCTGAGGGTCAACCGCATTAGGGCCGATAAGGGCAAGCCGCTCGACGCTGCCGCTGCGCAGGGGAAGCAGCCCTCGCGGGTTGCTGAGCAAGACGAACGATCGAGCGGTGACCTCGCGCAATAATCCGGGGTCGACTAGTGCACGCGAGCCGTCCTCCGGGTGTCGGGGCGGATCCCCATCGAATGACCCGTTGAGCGCGCCGACGCGTCGTGCCAGCCCGATGAGCCGCGCCACCTTGTCGTCTATGTCAGCCTCGGCCACCGTACCGGCCTGGACCTCGGCGACCAGGTGATCACCCCACGGTCCGGGCGGTCCGGGCATGACAAGGTCCAGTCCGGCTTGCGCACTCGGCGCGGTGGTGGATGTGGCGGACCAGTCGGAGACCACCACGCCGCGAAATCCCCATTCCGTCTTCAGCAGGTCGTGGAGCAGACGGCGATTGGCGGTCATGAATGTGCCGTTGACCGAGTTATAGGCCGCCATCACCAGGGCCACGTCGGCCTCGGCGACGCACGCCTCGAACGGAGGGAGGTAGACCTCCCTGAGCACGCTTTCGGCGACGAGGGCGTCGTAGGTGCGCCGCTCCGTTTCCGAATCGTTCGCGACAAAATGCTTGATGGTCGCCGCCACGCCGGCCTTCTGCACGCCACGCACGTACGCCACCGCCATGCGAGTGCTCAGCCACGGGTCTTCGGAGAAGCATTCGAACCCCCGACCGCTGAGTGGCGTGCGGACGATGTTCACGGTCGGTGCGAGCAGCACGTCGACGCCTCTTGCTCGGGCCTCATGGCCGAGGGCAAGGGCGATGTCGTGGACCAACCGCTCATCCCACGTGGCGGCGAGCGCGACCGGACAAGGGAGCGAGGAGGATGGCTTCGCCGGATCGAAGCGGATTCCGCGCACGCCGGCCGGTCCGTCAGACACGACGATCGGCCGGAGGCCGAGCGCTTTCTCGGCATGCAGATTCCATCCGTCAGCCCCGGTCAAGAGGCGGACCTTCTGCTCGAGGGTCAGCCGGCCGACCAGGCTGGATTCATCGCTGCGAACACTTTGTTTCGTGCTGCTCATGGCTCCTTTGAATTGAGGGGAAGGCTGCGGCCGGCACGTTGCCGGCCGCGTTGCGCCCATCACGTTGATGGGCGCGAGCTTGCAAACGGTTACGACACAGGCTTGAGCTGCATCAGGATGTAAGGCATCTGCGGGTCGCTTGGCGACGGGTTCATGTATGGGTGCGACTGGTTGGGCCAGCCTGTGTACTTGGCGCTGCTGAAAACGTTCCAGTCCGCGCCGTAGAGCAGTGGAGCGTCAGGAACTTCGGTCGACATGATCTTCTCGAGCTTCTGCACGATCGGGTAAAGCGACGCTGTATCGGCGGGGTCAGTGCTCTCGTACTGCCGGAGTGCCGCGTCAGCGTCGGCGCTCGACCAGCCCTGGTAGTGGGCAACCGAGTTTGCGTCTTTGCTGTCGAACCAGTTCTGGTACTGGATGTAAGGGATGCTGCCGCCGTTGCCCCAGTGGATGGCGGTCTGCCACTGAGAGGGCTGCGAGGTGATGTTGGTGTTCCAGTCGGAGTACCCTTGCGCCGGCTTCGTGGTCACGTCCATGCCCAATGGCTGGAGTTCCTGTGACATGAGCGCGGCGTTTTCCCAGTAGTCGGAAAAGGGAACCGGGTCGTAGACCGAGAACTTGATGATCGTACCGCCCTTGGTCCAGCAGTTGGCGGTGTTGCTGCCGTCACAGTTGCCGCCGGACTTGAAGACTCCCTTGCCGCTGTCGTAGCTCGAGGTCGCGGGAGGAGTCCAGCCGCCGTTCTTGAGGATGTCGTACACATCCATCCCGGCGGGGAGGTTGTTGGCCTTGGCGGTGGCCGCGTCGGGCACGCTGCCGCCAATGGCGAGGTCGTTCTTCATGCTGCCGTCGGCGGGGAGAAATGCGCTCTGGTTGGGCAGGATGAGCCCGCTCGACGACGTCGCGGGGTTCTCGTAGCCCGATTCGCCCAGGAGGGCGAGCGCGTTGCGATCGACGCCGTAACTGACCGCCTTGCGGACCGCTGCATCACTGATGCCGGTGGCGCCGCCGTTGCCGGGGTTCAGGTTGAACCAGAGTGTGACGGTGCTGCCTGCGGCAAACCAGGCGTGGTTGGTGAGGGGGTTGAGGTTGACGTAGTTCGCGTAGACGTTGGGGATGTCGTTACCGGCCCAGTCCAGCTGACCGCTCACGAGCGCGTCGCTGGCCGCGGCGTTGGTCGCGATGGATGGGGTGTCGATCTCAGACTCTGGCGGAGTGCCGCCCCAATAGTTCGGGTTCGGCTTCCACTTGATGAGCGAGCTCGAATAGCTCGAAAGCATGAAGGGCCCGGTGCCCAGGGGAACCTTGATCACCACCGTGGGGTCTTGAGCGATCTGGTTCGCGACGGACGCCTTCATCATGAAGGTGTTGCTGAGGATGTTGAACAGCCCGGTGTATTGCGCGGACTGGAAGTGCAGGGTCACGTTGTTGCCGCTGACCGTCGGGTCCGACGCCTGGGTCGGAACGCCGCGGGTGTTGGCCTTCGGGTTCTGCAACATCTTGAAGGTGGCTGCGACATCGGCCGGACCGAAGGACGAGCCGTCACTGAACTTCACGCCCTGACGGAGCGTGACCTGCAGGTCCTTGCCGCCGTTCTGGAATGCGTACGAGAGCGCGAGCCATGGGTGAGTGCCGGCCGCGGTGGCATCGAGCTGGTCGAACTCGATCAGTGGCTCGTTGACGATGCTCCGAGTGCCCATGCTGGATGAGACGGAGTTGCCGTCATAGGGGTTGAAGTCTTCCGAGAAAGTGACCCCGGTGGTCGGCTCGGCGATCAGCGGTTTCCCTCCTGAAGTCGTCGATGTCGAGGTCGCGTTGCATGCGACTGCGATGAGCAGTGCCGCCACGCCGACCAGGCTTGTCAGGACTCTCCGATTCATCTATCTGTCACCTCCGTGACGCTTTGAATTTGCTGACGGAAACACTCCCCACGGGTCAACCAAGACGGCGGAGACCGAAACGCCAGACGCACATCCATCCTTCCTCACCTCTTTTGTTTCTTTAGGTCGAGTTGGCCGGCAGGAGTTGAAAACGCGCCGTTCTCGTTTGCGCCTTCTTCGCCAGGCTTGGCATGAAGCCAGCACGCGGCGATGTGGCCCGACGAGACGGCGAAGCTCGGCGGGACCTGGCGTTTGCAGATGTCCATGGCATAGGGACACCGCGGGTGGAACCGGCAGCCACTCGGCGGAGCGAGCAGGCTGGGCGGCGCTCCACGGTCGGCGAGCTTGGGGGTCTCGACGCGATCGGGGTCGGGGGCGGCCGACAGCAACAGTTGCGTGTAGGGGTGTGCCGGGTGGTCGGTCAACCTGTCGCTCGGGGCTGCCTCGACAAGCTGCCCGGCGTACATCACGACGATGGTGTCGGCCAGATAGCGAGCCGAGGCGATGTCGTGGGTGACGTAGAGGATGGCAAGGTGCTCGCGGTCGCGTAGGTCCGCGAGCAGGTTGAGCACACCGAGGCGAATGGAGACGTCGAGCATCGACACCGGTTCGTCCGCCAGCAGAACGCGGGGGCGGACCGACAGGGCCCGGGCGATGGCGACGCGCTGCCGCTGCCCACCAGACAGCTCGTACGGAAACTTGTCCGTGAAATTTTCGGCCGGTTTCAAAGCGACGCGATTGAGGAGCTCCGCGATCGCCTTGTCGACGTTGCCGTCAGTCATGTGGTGGATCTGCAGGGGCCGCATCAGGTGATGGCGGATGCGGTGCACCGGGTTCAACGACGCGAACGGGTCCTGGAAGATCATCTGCACCTGCGCCGCGTAAGAGCGCGGGCGCCCTGCAGGCGCGGGCTTGCCGTCGAGCAGGACCTCTCCGGCGTCCGGCTTGATGATCTTGGCCAGCATCCGGGCGACCGTCGTCTTTCCGGCTCCGCTCTCGCCCACCAACGCTGTGACCTTCCCCGCCTCGAGGCGCACGGTGACGGCTTCAACCGCGTGAACGCGAGCGCTGCGAGCCAGGGGGCCGCGGCCCTGGTTCACGTAAAAGGACTTCGTCAGCTCGCGCCCTTCCAACACCGGAGCGGAGGTGTTCACGACCGAACCTTCACGAGCCCCGGATCGACCAGGGCGAGCTCTGCAGGGACTTTCGCGCCATCTCGATGCAGCCAGCACGCGACTTCGCGGGCATCCCCGTTGAGCGGCGCCATCTGCGGCAGCTCTTCGCGGCACCGCTGCATCGCCCAACGGCAGCGTGGATGGAACGCACACCCCGATGGAAGATCACGCAGGTCGGGTGGCGACCCAGGGATTCCTTCCATCCGAACGCGCTTGCCGTGCAGCGGAGGGAAGCAGTTGAGCAGGCCGTGCGTGTAAGGCAGTCGCGGAGCGCGGAACAACGATGCCGCAGGCGCACGCTCCATCAGCCGGCCTGCGTACATCACGTCGATCTCGTCGGCCAGCTCCACCAGCAACGAGAGGTCGTGAGTGATGAAGAGAGTGGCGAACCCGATGCGATCGCGAAGGCCGATCAGCTCCTCGATGATCTCGCGCTGGGTGACCACGTCGAGGGCCGTCGTCGGCTCGTCCAGGATCATCACCTGGGGCTCGAGGGCGATGGCCATCGCGATCATGGCTCGTTGGCGCATGCCGCCGGACAGCTCGTGCGGATAGCTGCGCAACCGCTCGGCGCTGATTCCGACCATGTCGAACAGCTCGACCGACCTCGCCCGGCGCTCCATAGCGGAGAGGTCCGGACGGTGGACCCGAAACAGGTCGTCGAACTGCGCTCCGATGGTGATGACCGGATTCAAGGCGTTGAGCGAGCTCTGGAGGACGACCGCGATCTCGGACCAGCGCACTGCGCGAAGGTCGTCCTCGCCCGCGGCCAGAAGGTCGATCGTCCCCACGGGCCCGTCTTCGCTGATCGGTTTGGAGTGGAACAGCACGTCGCCGGCGGTGATCAGGGCCGGGGCGCGAAGGAGGCGGAGCGCGGCGAGCGCGAGCGTGGTCTTGCCGCTCCCGCTCTCGCCCGCGAGGCCGAGAACACGGCCGCGCCGAAGCGTGAGACTGCAATCGACGACCGCGTGCACCGCATCGTCGCCGTAGCCGTAGTCCACGCTGAGGCCGCGGATCTCCAATACCGGCTCCGCCTCCGCCTCCCCACTCGTGGGGAGGTCGCCCCGCTCGCGAAGCGAGCCGGGCGGGTGGGGGCGAACCCTAACCACTGGCGTCATGCCGAACTTCGGACGGCGGCTGACGCCCGCTTTTCGCGCTGCCTTGCGTGAGAGGCCCGCGGCGCGCAGCCGAGGGTTGATGAACTCGTCGATGCCGAAGTTGAGCAGCGCGAGGCCGGTACCGACCAGGGCGATGAAGAGGCCCGGGGGCGCCCACCACCACCACCACCCGCTGCGCACGGCGTTGTTGGCGAATCCCTCGCGCAGCATCTCGCCCCAGTTCCAGAGTCCGGGCGGTGACGAAGTCGGCGACCCGGCCAGGCCCAGGAAGGCGATCACGATATAGGCCCCGATGGCCGAAAGGGTCGTGAAGAGAAAGGACGCGGCCACAATCGGAATGAGGTTGGGAAGAACCTCGACGAGGATGATGCGAGACCGTCCCTCGCCTGAAACACGCGCCGCCTCGACGAAGTCGCGGTTGCGCAGCGAAAGGGTCTGTGCTCGCAGGGTGCGGGCGGTATAAGCCCACGTGGTGACCGCGATGATGGCCGCGACCAACAGGATGCTCGAGCCCGCAGCGGGCACATAGTCGGCGATCACGATGAGGAGCGGCAGGCCAGGAATCGCGAGGAATACGTTGGCGACAAGTGACAGGCCTTCGTCTGCGGTCCCTCCCAGATAGCCGGCGCTCACGCCGATCAGGACGGAGAGCACGGTGGCAATCGCGGCCGCGAGCAGGCCGACGAACAGCGTCGCCTGTGTGGACGCCAGGAGCTGGGACCAGGCGTCCTGCGCGAAGACGGTGGTGCCGAGCCAGTGCGCTGCCGACGGGGGTAGTGGGAGCGGGTAATAGTTCGCCGGGAATCCGGTATCGGCGCCGGTGCCCGGGACCAGCACGTGCTGCACCCAGTGTTTCTCGTCGGTCGCATTGGGTGAGTACGGCGCGATCCAGCGACCGATGATGGCCACCACTCCGAAGACGGCCATGATCACCAGCCCGACGAGCACCTGAGGGGAGCGCGGCAGACGCAGAATTCGGGCGCGATGAAATACCGGCTCGACGCTCGGCCCAGCCCCTGGCGAGACCGTGGTCAAGGAGGCGCTGTTGATCGTCACCTCATGCCACCTGCCGCGCCCGCGGGTCGATCAGCACATAGACAACGTCCGCCAGGAGATTGGCGGCGAGCACCACCAGCGTTATGACGACGAAGATCCCCTGTACCAGCGAGTAGTCGAGCTTCCCCAACGCGTCGAACAGGTGGAAGCCGATCCCCGGATAGTTGAAGACGATCTCGACCAGGATCTGGCCGGAGACCAGAAGGCTGATCGCGATGGTGAAATTGGCGACGACCGGCAGCAGTGCATTGCGGGCCGCATACCAGACCACGCTTCGGGCGGGAAGGCCCTTCGCTGCCGCCACCAGGACGAAATCCTCGTCCAGGGTGGTCATCATGTTGTTGCGCATCGTCAGGACGAATCCGGCCATCGAGCCAAGGATCACCGTCGCCGCGGGCAGGATCGCGTGACTCAAGACGCTTTCGATGTACGGCGGGTTTGGCCCCGGAGTGACCGCGTAGATGTCGTACCCAAACAGACTCGGGAACCACTTGAGCATGGTCCCGGTCTGCCCGAAGATCAAGACGACCACAAGGGCGAGAAAGAAATAAGGAATCGCCTGGAAGAACGTGGCGCCGGGCAGGATCCAGTCGGCCCACGAGCCCCGGCGCCAGGCGATCAAGATTCCGATCGCGGTGCCTGCAACGAACGCGACGATCGTCGCAATCACCAACAGGCCCAGAGTCCATGGCAGGTACTGGAGGATGAGGCTGCTCACCGGAGCGTTTTCCGACCATGAGTGCCCGAGGTCGCCATGCGCGAGACTTCCGATGTACTGCAGGTATTGATCCCAGATGCTCGTGTGAACGTTGTAGCCAAGCTGCTCTTCGATCGCCATGACGCACTGGGAGTTGCAGTTGCCCGATTGCGATGCCCTTGCCACCGCGCCGGCGACCGGGTTCCCAGGCACGACCCGGGGCAGCAGGAAGCTGACGGTGAGCGCCACCCAGGCCGCCAGGAGGTATACACCGAGCCTGCGCAGGATGGCTTGCATTTACCGGTGTCCGTCCTCGGACGCGCCGCCGGCGCAGCCGCAGCTCTCGCGGCGTACGAACTGGACGGGAAGCACGACGTCGCGCTGCCCGCCGCCTCCGCTGATCCGGGCGTAGAGAACGTCGAAGGCAGTAGCCCCCAGGTCCTGCATCGGCTGCCGGACCGTGGTCAATGGCGGATGCAGGTGGCGAGCGACAGGCACGTCGTCGAATCCGGTAATCGCGACGTCCTGCGGCACGCGGATGCCGCGCTGACCGAGCGCATGGATCACGCCGAGCGCGGTCTGGTCGTTCGCGCACAGGATCGCGCGAGGCAGTTTCTTGCCTGCGTCCAGCAACGATTCGATGACGTTGGCCCCGCCAGCGGCGCTGTAGTTGCCTTGCCACGCAATCCCGGTCTCCATCTCGGCACCGGCCGCGGCGGCCTCGGTTTCGAAGGCGCGCTGACGCGTCTTGTTGTCGGGGCTGTCGGATCGTCCGGAGACATAGCCGAGGCTGCGATACCCATGGTCGGTCGCGAGGTGACGGACCAGCATTCGGATCCCGGACTCGTTGTCGCACCGGACATTGATGGACGCAGGAGTTGGGCTGCCGGCAAGGGTCACGACTGGCACCGTGTCCGCCAGCCGTGCGATGCCGACGGCCGAGAGCATGCGGTCGTGGAGGATCAGGCCATCCGACTTTCCGGCGAGGGCGCCGATCCGCTGTGCCACGTTGTCGTCGTTGAAGCCGACAGAACTGATAAGCAGGTCGAAGCCGCGGCGTTGAGCGCCGGTTTCGATGCCGCGGTTGATGACGTCAATGAAGAGGAAGCTCTCGTCCTCGCCCTCGAGGTACGTTTCTCCGCTCTCACGCCGGAAGACGACGCCCACCACTTCTTTCAGCCCGTTGGAGAGGGCGCGGGCCGCGCCATCCGGCACGAAGCTGAGCTCGCGAACGGCTTGCATCACGCGGTCTCGGGTCTCTGCGCGTGGGGTGCCGAGGCCGTTGAGGACGCGGGAAACGGATGCGATGGAGACGCCGGCGCGTTTGGCGACGTCATAGATCGTCAAGGAGTCTTTCGGTTTCTTCGGCGCTGACACCAGGCCCTATCGGGTTTTCCTCAGGTGACTTCGTGCCGGGAGTAAGCGCTTACCGGTAAGCGCTTACCGGATTATAGGCACGGTCGGCGCGGTGTCAAGGGTGAATCTCTGCCGGGTTGCAGTTCTGACTCAGCGTCCGGCAGAGGACCGGGCGGCAGCAGCCTCCGCCGTGCCGACGCCGACCAGGAGCAGCCACGCGCCCGTGACCATGAAGATGAAGGACGACATCATCCCCAGTCCGACGACGTACAGCCCCCATGCATTTCCGAAGAGCAAGACGATCGCGCCTGCCTCCTCGAGCAGCAGACAGGCGAAGCTGCCGATCGTCCGGAGCAGCACTCCCCGATCGGCGCTTTGCATGGCCTGCCGGATGCTCGAGTAGAGGAGGAACTCGACGACCGTCAGCACGCCGATGATCTCGAGGGCCACGGCGCGGAAGCTCTGACCGCCCATGAGCACCAGGGCGCAGCGAATGAAAACGGCCGTCAGGCCCATCAAGATGGTGCGTGCGCGATGTCGATGCACCGGATTGGTGGTGATCTCATCGAGGTGCAGCGTCATCGCTACGAAGATCAACCCGGTGAGGGCCGCCGAGCCGCCGCCGACCATCACGAAGTAGTCGTGCCACGAGTTGATATCGGGCATCTACTTCTTGGCCTTAGCCGCCACGGCCGGAAAGGTACTCCTAGCTGCCTGATCTCGCTACAAGGGAGATGCGAGGCGCTCGTGAACCAATCTCACGACCATCGCGCCTTCGCCCACCGCGGTCGCCACCCTCTTGATGGACCCGTGCCGGACGTCGCCGACTGCGAAGATGCCGGGTTGGCTCGTCTCCAACAGCAGAGGAGTCCAGCCGTCCGTCGCGGTCAGGTCGGAGCCGGTGAGGATGAATCCGTCCTCGTCGAGCTGCAGGCACTCCTTCAGCCAGTCGGTGTTCGGCTCGGCGCCGATGAACGAGAACAGCGCGCACACGGGCAGCTGCGATCGTTCGCGCTCCGCAGTCTCGATGACCACGGCTTCGAGCACGGTGGCGCCGATCAAGGCTTTGACCTGGGTCCGGGTGTGAAGGGTGATTCGAGGGTGGCGTTGGATCTGATCGATCAGATAGCGCGACATCGTGGCGTCGAGCGAATCGCCTCGGATCAGGTGGTGCACATCGAGTCGCCGGCTGAGAAAAACGGATGCCTGGCCGGCAGAGTTCCCCCCTCCCACCACGACCACGGCTCCGGTGCACTTCTGCGCCTCGACCTCGGTCGCGGCGTAAAACACGCCTGAGCCCTCGAGCTGGGCCAGCCTCTCGACCGGAAGGCGCCTGTACCTCGCGCCGGTCGCCACGACGACCGCCCGAGCTTTCAGTGTTCGGCCGTCTGTCAGCTCGACGCTGTGAACGCCGCCGACCGAGCTGAGAGACCTGGCGTTGGACCCGACAAGGATGGCGGCCGAGAACTTCTCGGCCTGGAGTGCCGCCCGAGCAGCGAGCTCTGCGCCAGAGAGCCCGGCCGGGAACCCGAGGTAGTTCTCGATCCGTGACGAGGTGCCGGCCTGGCCTCCGACAGCAACGGATTCGACCACGGTTGTCGACAGGCCTTCAGATCCGCCGTAAACAGAAGCCGCGAGACCGGCCGGCCCGGCGCCGACGACAAGCAGGTCGGACACGTCCTCGAGATCAGACGCAACATCCTGGATGCCGAACACAGAAGCGACCTCTGGCAGGGACGGATTGCGCAGGATTGGCTGTCCCGCGACCAGCACCAGCGGGATGTCTGCAACTGTGAATCCGAAATTGCGCAGCAGCGCTTCCGCGCGAGGAGCGGCATCGACGTCGATAAACGTGATGGCGCACCGGTTGCGGGCCAGCAGGTCGAGGATCTCTTTTGTGGCCTCGTTGAATCGAGAGCCGATCAACTTCGGCCCCGTGCCCAAACGCAACAGCAGCGAATGCCGCAGCAGGAACGCGCGAACCACTATCTCGCTCAGGGCGACGTCTTCGCCGATGACGGCCCGGAGCTGAACGAGCGGCACCTTCAGCACGCGACTGGGAACAGTCGTAGTCGCCGTGACGTAGGCGCCTTCGTTGCTGAGGATGTTCATGACTCCGACGAACTGGCCGGGATTGAAGACGGTGCTGGTGGTTTCTCCGGAGTCTCCGAAATGCGCAACTGCCTCCACCGTGCCGGTCAGCACCAGGACGAAATCGGAGCCGCGTTCCCCCTCTCGGAAAAACACATGGCCCGCCGGAACGCTCTCCTCGACCCCGTAACGGCCGAGCTTGGCGATCTGGACCTCGTCGAGGGTCGGAAAAGCGCCGGCGAAGTCCTCTTCCTCTGCCTGGGCGCCCACGCGCCCGAGCGCGACCGTGATCGGGACTGGAGGCGATTCAGTCGTCTTCGATCGAGCACGGTTGGAGTCGTCGGTGGAAGCCACCAATCCAGCCTACGTCGGTTCGAGGATGAAAAGCATGGTGCGCCAGGTTCCTCTCGAGCTGATCCTTCATTCGTTGGACGGTGCGGCAAAGCAGGTCGCCGACGATGAAGTCGACGAGCTCTCGGCTCAGAGGCGTGTTTTCAATGATCATTCGAAACGACATGTCCAGCACCGCGCCGGAATCGAGGGACGACACCACCATGGCCATCCGCACGCGGCTCGGTGGCATGCCGATCCCGCCGCCCGCGATGGTGAGTGAGGCGGTCCGCGAGCCTGCATCCGAGTCCTCGATACGTCCCGTGCCGGTATACGCGATCTTGAAGGGACCGACGCCGGCCACCACTCGCGCCTCGAATCTACGAGCGTCTAGGATCCTGGTGATGCGGCCGCCAGGCACGCAGCTCATCAGCGCCCTTGGATCGTGCAGCTCGCGAAACACCCAGTCGGCATCGCGGTCGACTCGCAGCACCGCGCTGCGGGTCAGGACGCTAGTAGCCACCCGCGCTCGGCGATGAATCGGTGTCGATCTTGTTGCCGCCCGGCGAAAGCACGTACCATGCCGCGCCGAAGCTGCTGAGGCCCTCGCCGGTCAGGTCGCCGGCCTTCTTGTCGCCACTGAAGTAGTAGAGCGGGTGACCGTTGTAGACCACTTCGAGCGCGCCGTCCTTGCGCTTGGTTGTGCTCAGCAGAGAAGCATTGACGCCCGCCCCCGCCACGGGCTGCCCGGTGGTGACCACCGCCGGCCACACGCCGATGCAGGCGTCGTAGCACGACGATGCTGCCGTCCTGTCGGCCTCGAACAGGTACAGGGTCCTGCCGCTGCTGTCGACAAGGATCTGTCCCCGGCTGGAATTCGAGACTGCCACGGTCGCCATTCCGGACGCGGCCGGCGTGGCACCGCCGGGATTCGACGTGCCATAGCGTCCATAGCCTCCAGCGCCACCACAGGCGGCGGTGACGAACGCCACGCCGGCGGACGCGGCCACAAGCAAGAGTGCGCGATTCATTTTGGTCTCCGATCTCCTTTCCATTGATGAGTTCAGGTGGATTGGGTCGCGCCCTCGATTTCGACCTCGTTGGCAGCCGCACCCGGTTGCCAGTTGAGATGCGACAAAGGCGCGGTGGCCGGTCCGTGCACGACGCTTCCGTCGAGCGCGAACTGCGAGCCGTGGCAGGGACACAGGAAGTGCCGCAAGGCGTCGTCGTAGTTGTAGGAACAGCCCAGGTGCGGACACGTGATCGCGAATGCCCGCAGCGTCCCCTTGTCTCGAGCCAGGTACCCGCCATAGGTCGGGTCACCCGCGGTGTTGCCCTCGCCCCCGTCAGCCATGGTGAATGACATACCTGCGGGCGAGTCGAATCGCACGGCCGCACCTTCTGCAATGTCCGCCAGCGGCGTGTTGAGGGCAACGCGAATCCCTCCGCCTCGCAGGTTGGGACGAAATGGCGGGAGTACGTACACGCCCAGCGGTGCGAGCACGGTAAGAACTGTCGCGCTCAACAGGCTGGCGATCCACCAACCGAGAAACGTTCGTCTGGTTGACGCCTTGGAGCTGGTGGGGTTTGTGCTCACGATGCCAACAACTACGAGCGGCCATTACAGCCCCGCTAGGGCGAGGCCCTCACACCACGAACAGCTCGATCTGTCCGTCCCGCACGCGCGACTGGATGCTGGGGAGATCCGGCGGAGAAGCCTTCAGCCGGTAGTAGAGAACCTTGCCCGACCACGAAAAGGCCGTTTGATGGCAGGGACAGCTCAGTCGCTTGTCGGCGTCGTCCGGTTGCAGCCGGCAGCCAAGATGGGTGCAGATGCCAGACACCGCGCTGATCTGGCCGCCGTCGTTGACCACGACGGCGTCGACCGAACCAGTAGAAACCAATATGGCGTGTCCTTCCGGGAGCTGCGTGACCGCGGCCACGGGCCGCCACTGGCCACCATCCGGTGTCAGGACCGCCGGCCCCGTCGCCACGGGAGCTGCCGGCCCCTGACGGGTAAGAACCTCATCGAGCGCAACACCGACGAACGCGGCTGCTGCCGCCGTGCTGAATGTCCTGAGCCAGACACGTCTTGTGAAGCGAGCGTCTATGCGGGGACTCTCGTCGAGCCGCTCGCTGAGCCTCCGATGAATCCTGTCGAGCGCAGCCTTGTCGGGCAGATCGGCGCCCGATCGAGCGGCGACCAGGCCGGCGGCCGCGGCCATCGCTTCCGCCTCGTCCTGTGACGCCGTGAAGCGGCGAGGCCGGCGGCCGCGCAACAGATCGTCCACGAACCTGGCGACGCGGTCAGCGGCTGAAGACCTCATCCCAGCACCTCCCGTTCGATCTCGGCGGCTTTGCGAAGGGCACGGAACTGCAATACCCGCGCGTTGGACTCCGTCACACCCATCTCATTGGCGGCCTCACGCACGCTGTATCCAAGCAGGAAGCGGAGCTCGAGGACGCGTCGAGACTGGTCTGGCAGCAGGGCGAGCAACCGCTGTGCTCGTTCTGACGCGACGGTGCTCGATGGGCCGGCCAATCCTTGCGGCGGCAGCTGCTCGAGCTCTAGGGCAACGTTTTGGGCGGCGTAGTGACTCCGCCAGTGATCGGCAAGCACAGTTTTCGCCGTCTTGACCAGGTACGAGCGCACGTTGTGAACGGGGGCAGGAAAGCGAAGCGTCTTGAGCGTGCGAATCAGCACGTCCTCGGCCACGTCTTCAGCATCTGCTGCGTTCCCGACCCGGCGAAACGCGAGCTGGTAGATGCCCACGATGTTGTCTTGATAGACGGACTCCCAGTCCGTGTAGATCGCCGCCTCCGGTTGCTTTGCGATCTCGGGTTCGCGGTCGCCGCCGGGCCGGAGCTCGATCAGTCCCACCACGCGCTGCGTGCATCCACGGAGAACAACTACGCATGCGTGTTACGCGCACTCAAGCCGCAGGTCTTCCACCCCAATTCAACCCTTCTTCCAGAGACCTCACGAACCGAGCTCTGGGCAGGTCGTTGCCTGCGATGGCCGCATGAACGCAGGTGGACGCCAGGAGCGCCTGGAACGAGGTCGGGGTCACTTCGAACCTCAGCGGCCGTCTCCGCGTGACGAGGTTGTCGACGAAGGTCGCCACCTCGGCCGCCTGCGAAATGTCATCGCGAGCTGGGCCGAAACCCATCTCCGCGCCGATCTCGGTCAGTGCTTTGAAGATCAGGATGGCCGCAGACGGCGGACTCGTGTCCAGCTGGGCCGCGATTTGATTGACCGTGCGCCGGCGGAGAAACCGCAGCACCGTCACGAGGCGTAGCTCTCCCGGCAGAGGATCGAGGAGGGCCCTGAGGCTCAAAGTTGATCGCCAGGGGGCCGCCAACTCGCCGGCGTAAAGAGCCGACCACCGGAGGGAAGAGACTCCATACCTCTCGGTCCAGTGCTTGCCGATGGCATGGACTGTGGCGTCGATGAGCTCATCGTCCACCGCCGGCACCGGACGCGGCAGATCGAGGCGCCTGAATTCGTTGATAAAGACCCACGTCGTCACATCCTCGGCGTCCATACGGTTTCCCGTCCATCGGTAAGCCGTCTGGTAGACGGGCATCAAGCAGCGGTTGAACACCTGTTGCGGCTCGCGGTACGTGTGGCCGGCGACGACCCTGAACGGGCGGCTTCGTTGCATCGACTGCATCTCGATCACAAGTACGTAGTTCGTTACGAGCTCGCGGCCGGCGGCTTGTAACGGCGGCGCATATCTGCACCTGGCAGAAACCCAACGAATGTCTAGGAGAAATCACAAAGCATGAAGAAGTCATTGATCGCATTGGCAGGCGTCGCTTTGACGCTTGCCACCACGTTCGCGGTGCTCGCGTTCCAGCACGCCACCGGCGGCGGCACGGTCGCAGCAGCCGCTCCCGCGGGCTCCGCATCCGGGGCGATCGTCGTCGATTGGAACAAGGAGCTCGTCAAGATCGTCAACACGCCGGGAGCCCAGCCCGCCACCATCCACCCCACCCGCAGCTTCGCCATCCTGCACATCGCGATCTACGACGCGGTCGTTTCCATCGAACCCCGAAGCGAGCCCTATCTCTTCGCCATCAACGCACCGGCCGGGGCGCGACCCGACGTCGCCGCGGCTGAAGCGGGGCACGACGTGCTCCTGGCTCTCTATCCCACATGGAAAGCCGGCCTCGACCAGCAGCTCGCCGATGAGCTGGCGACCGTCCCGGACGGCGCCGCCAAGCAGAAAGGAATCGCGGTCGGCCGCCTGGCGGCCTTGCTGGCGCTGGCCTCTCGAGTCAACGACGGATCGAACGTGACGCCGCCTGCGATTCCAGCCGGCACGCAGCCAGGCCAGTACCGTCCGGCGCCCCCGGCATTCACTCAGCCGGTCTTCACCCAATGGCCGAACGTGACCCCATTCGTTCTCCAGTCGGCTGACCAGTTCCGACCGGCGACGCCGACACCTGTTACTTCGACCGCGTATGCACTGGCCCTCGATGAGGTGAAGAGCCTCGGTTCGAAGACCAGCACCACCCGCACCGCGGACCAGACCGTTATCGCCAAGTTCTGGCCGGGTCCGATCTGGGTGACGTGGAACGAGATCGCCGAGAAGTCCGCGGTCACCCACCACGCCGACCTCGCCCGCACCGCGCAGCTGTTTGCGCTCCTCAACCTTTCGTTCGCCGACACCACGATCGCCTTCTATGAGGCCAAGTACCACTATCTGGTCTGGCGGCCGATCACGGCGATTCGCGAGGGCGGGGCCGGCACCCCGGCCATAGCGGGCGACCCCACGTGGACTCCGCTCCTTGGCACCGCACCGGACCCTTCATACCCCGGAGCCCACAGCGCGGTCAGCGCGGCCGGCGCGTCAGTGCTGGCCAGATTCTTCGGTGATAACGACCGCATCAGCGTCACCTCGGACGTTCTGCCCGGGGTGATGCGGAACTTCGACAGCTACAGCGCCGCCGCGACCGAGGCAGGCCTGAGCCGGATCTACGGCGGCGTGCACACGCGACTCGACCACATGGCCGGAGTCGAGCTGGGCAATGACGTGGCCGGCTTCGTGCTCTCCGAATCCCGTTCCTCGGGGTTCGGATTCCTGGGCACCTGACCGCGGGGACTCAGGGGATAAGGCGCCGGTGAAGATTCTCGAGGCTCTGGCCAATGCGATTCGGCTGCCAGAGCTCAGGAACAAGATCCTCTTCACCGGCGCCCTCCTCCTCGTGGTGCGCGTCTTCGCCAACATTGCGATTCCCGGAGCGAGCCAGGTCGCACTCAGCCAGCTCTTCAACTCGCAGGCGCTGCTCGGGCTCTTCTGCCTCTTCTCGGGCGGCGCCCTTTCTCGCTTCAGCGTCGTGGCGATGGGCCTGAACCCCTACATCAACGCCACGATCATCATGCAGCTGATGACGGTGATCTCCGAGCGCATCAAGGAGGTCTCGAGAGAGGGCGAGGCAGGTCGCCGCCGCATCCAGCGCTGGAGCCGCTACCTGACGGTCGCGCTCGGCGCGGGGCAAGCGTATGGATTCACGGTTTTGTTCCAGAGCACGAGCCCCGCCATCCTCGGTCCGCTCGACTGGTTCCAGCGGCTGCAGATCATCCTGGTACTGACGGCCGGGAGCGTGATGTTGATGTGGTTGGGTGAGCTCATCACTGAGCACGGCATCGGCAACGGGGTCTCGCTGGTCATTTTCGCCGGCATCATCGCCCAGGGGCCGCGGGCGGTTTCAGCGGTGTTCACGCAACATTCCGCCAGCGGCGGCCTGGCCGACTATCTGCCATTCATCATCTTCGGCGCCATCGCGTTGGTGACGACAGCGGTGATCATCGAAGTCCAGCAGGCCGTCCGCAAGATTCCCATCCAATCCGCCCAGCGCACGGTCGGCCTGAAGCAGGTGCAGGGTCGAGCGAGCTTCCTACCGCTGCGGGTGAACCACGCGGGCGTCATCCCGATCATCTTCGCGATCTCGGTGATGTTCCTGCCCACAATCGTCTCCAATTACTTCCAGGGTGCGCCGCCCGACACCTGGATTCACCGGGCGTCGGCTTGGATCAGTAGCAACTTCACGCCCAACACCGCCAACCTTCCAATGGCGATCACGTACAACGCGCTCTACTTCATCCTCACCTTCGGGTTCACCTACTTCTATACAGCGATCACCTTCGAGGTGACCGACGTCGCCAACAACCTGAAACGCTATTCGAGCTTCATCCCCGGCATCCGCCCAGGCGCTCCCACCACGAACTACCTCGCCGCGGTCATGAATCGCGTCACGTTTGCGGGCGCCTGCTTCCTGGGCTTCATAACCGTGATCCTCCCCATCGCCGCAGAGAAGATCTCCGGCATCCCGCAGCAGCAGATGTACCTGGGTGGCACGGCGATCCTGATCGTGATCGGCGTGGCCCTGGACACGATGAAGCAGCTGCAGACGCAGCTTGCGATGCGGTCATACCGCGGATTCATCACCTGAGCGCGATTTTGTAACGCGGCTCCCTATCTATTCCGGGCGGACACAACATCCGCTGCGGATGACGATTCAAGGAGTAAACATGGACCAGGAAGACCTCGCATCAACGGCTGAAGCCCAATGGCGCAACGTCATACGGCGCCGCTCGTTTCTCAAGGGCGTCGGGATAGCGACGGCGATGCTGCCGGCCGGCGCCCTGCTGGCGACGGGCGTCAAGGCCAGCGTCGGGCGGGCCGGCAGCGCATCCGGAGGCCCGCTCAACGAGGGCGATATCGCGATCCTCCAGTTTCTCGCCGCGGCGGAGATCATCGAGACGGATCTCTGGCAGCAATACAACGAGCTCGGCGGCGTCAACGGCGAAAACCCCGCTTACATCGCGGCGCTTCAGAACCTCGACGGCGACATGCCGCAGTACATCACCGACAACACGGACGACGAGGTGAGCCATGCCGCATTCCTCAACGCGTATCTGATGTCAAGGGGAGCGGAGCCCGTCAACCTGGATGAATTTCGAGTCCTGCCCAGCAGCAAGGCGACCGGTGCCAGGCAGGTTCGCCGGCTCACAAATCTGCAGCAGCTGGTCGTCGACACGACCTTCTACACCAGGTACCGCAGCGAAGACAATCCGGACCTGGGCGCGACACCCGGGCAGGCGGTCAATATCGTCAACGAGCCTGCCATCCCCCTGGATGACAAGGACACCCCTCCCGACACGGCTCAGCCGGTGCCCCCGGTGACGGCCAACGCGCGTCGCATGCAGGCCATCGCCAACACCGCGGGTTTCCACTTTGGATACATCGAGCAGGGCGGCGCCAGCCTCTATACGTCGATGACCGTCAAGGTCACCGATCTGGAGGTCCTTCGCATCGTGGTCAGCATCGGCGGGGTCGAGGTGGATCATTTCTCGCTCTGGCACGACAAGCTGGGCAACGCGGTGGCGCAGCCGCTGGCGGGCGTGGTCGACCCTGTGACCGGGGTCACTTTCCCAGACCTCAACAACCCTGGTGGGGAGCTGGTGCAGACCAACAAGATCCTGCCGGAACCAACTAGGTTCATCCAGGGGCTGCCTCTGGTGTCCGTCATCCGCCCCTCCACCATCGCCAACGCCGGCGCGGTCGCCACCATCAAGTCGTTCACGGCCGATCTCCTGTTCGAAGGGCAGTCGAAGGAGTTCTTCGCCAAGGTCATGGCGCTCGCCGAGGCGGCTGACGCGGCGCAACGTCGGGTCTGAATTGGCTAGTCACCCGATGCTTTGATGGGTCGGGTGCTACCTTCGAAGCCTCATGAAATCACTTCGTGAGCGATGGCGAGCGGGAGAGTCCACCGTCGGCGCCTGGTGCACCATCCCGAGCACCTGGACCGCCGAGCTGGCGGCGCGCTCAGGCCATGACTGGGTGGTGGTCGACACGCAACACGGGCTCATCGGCTACGACGTGATGCTTCCGATGCTTCAAGCGATCACCGCCGGAGGCGTGCCGTCGCTCGTACGCGTCCCGTGGAATGAGCCGGGAACGATCATGAAAGCGCTCGACGCTGGGGCGGGAGGAGTCATCGTGCCGATGATCAACTCGGTGGCGGAAGCAGAGGCCGTCGTCGGAGCTTGCCGCTATCCGCCCGAAGGCTTTCGCAGCATGGGGCCGACCCGGGCCCGAGTCGCCGAGAGCGATTGGCGGCACCCGCTCTGCGTCGTGATGGTGGAGACGGTGCAGGCGGTGGAGATCGTCGACGAGATCCTCTCCGTAGCCGGCATCGACGCGGTGTTCGTGGGCCCCAACGACCTCGCGGTCTCGGCCGGCCTCGACTCAGGCTACGAGGGCAGGGATCCCGGCCACCGGCGCATGATCGAGAGGATCGCAGAGTCCGCACGAGAGCACCACGTCACGGCCGGCATCATGTGCGGCACGCCCGAGGTCGCCAAGCAGTGGCATGACGTCGGTTACCAGATGCTCGCCCTGGATGCCGACACGAGGCTCCTCATGACGGCCACCGAACAGATCGCCGAGCGCGCGAAGAAGCTGATTTCAACTCGCGACTAATTCGTAGAACTGCAAATTGTCCCTAGCAGACGACGATACGGTGACGGTGAAAGACCAGGGCCGCTGCACCGACCCAAAATCAGGAATCGAGAAGCCCGGCCACGGGGCCGGTCAGCACCATGTGGCCCGCCGAATGGGACGTTTCCACACACTGGAGGAACTGTCATGAGCGACAAAAAGAAGTCGGCCCGGAGCACCAGCGCGAGGGGGTCCAATTTGCTCTCGGCCGAAGAACGAGCCGCCATGAAGGAGACCCTCAAAGAGCGAAGGCGCGCGCTCTCGGGTGAGGCAGACGGGGAAAGCGACGTACTCGCGAAGATCGCCGAGATGCCGGAACCAGATCGCGGCATGGCCAAGCGGCTCCATGCCGTGATCAAAGCCAGCGCGCCGATGCTCTCACCGAAAACCTGGTACGGGATGCCCGCATATG
>WNFD01004858.1_pt1 | contig 26296 bp, 19 predicted proteins | sample 5400491 | NCBI WGS metagenome assembly WNFD01 (sample SAMN13153343, study PRJNA577476) | soil metagenome | isolation source: 120 cm saprolite under Douglas fir tree site 2 hole 2 replicate 2 | place: USA:California | collected 2015-04-18
CGTCGTGCGAGTCGAGTCCGACGTACGGGCCGCCGCCTGCGCGGAGGCTCGCGTCGGCTCCGGCCGCGGATTCCCGTCTATGGCCTACGTGTCGATCGGAACCGGGATTAGCTCTACCTTCGTTCTGAACGGGGTTGCCTGGCCGGGCGCACATGGCGCCGCGATCCTCCTCGGTAGCGGATCACTCGGCCCGACACGGAACTCCGGCCGCCGCCCGTACATCCTCGAGGAGCTGGCGTCAGGAACGGCCATAGTCGCTGGTTACCAATCCCTCGGCGGACATGCCGAAGGCGCGCGCGAGGTCCTTGATCGGTACTCCTCTGACCCGCTCGCGGCGCAGGTGGTTAACCAGGCTGGAGGCGCCGCCGGGCACGGAGTAGCCCTTCTCGTCAACCTGCTTGACCCGCATGCCGTCATCGTCGGCGGCGGTCTCGGCTGCGTCGAAGGGCCCTACTGGCGCTGCCTGCAGGCGACCGCCCGCGCGCACATCTGGGCCGATGCGGCGCGCGATGTCCCGCTGCTGCGCTCCGGCCTCGGGCCGGACGCCGCGGCGATCGGCGCCGCGCTTGCTGCCGGACCTGATCGCGGGCGACCGCTTCAGCGAGATACCCGATAATTGGAACGCTGGCAGTCCCAGCACCGGCATCGGGATTAGGGAACCGGTCATTAGGACAAGGCGTCAAAGGTTCATGCGGCGAATCCCGATCTGTCTCCTCGGCTTCTGCCTCTCCCTGGCAGCCTGCACCTCCAGCGGCACCGGCTCTCTGCTCGCTAGCGACCACACCCAGGTTTACCGTGACAGTTCGGGTTGGAGCATAAACGTTCCGCCCGGGTGGCACGCCCGGCAGTTCAGCGGCACTAAGAACGGCATCACATCGAGCGGTGTACAGCTGTCGAACGTGAAGCTTCCACTGCCTTCGCTGATTCCTGGCTACCCTGTTCAGGTCAATGGCCGGGTCCTGCCAGGAGATGGTATTGGCCTTATCATCGCCACCGACCCGGACCCCAGGCTGCAGCGCGGTCCGTTCCAGAAGCCGCCCCTTCCCGCACCGAACGGTCGGTACTGGACCATCGGAAGCGCGCTAGGCAATGCGCCGTACCTCGAAACCTTGTGGTTCCGGGCGCATGGAAAGACCTTTATCGCCTCAGCGAAGATTGGACCGCAAACCACCAGCCAAGAGCTAAAAATCGTCGCGTCCATCATCAAGTCGCTTCGCTGACGAATTTGGCCGGTATCGGATAGCACCCTGGCGCGAGCCACGCTGGGAGCCAACCGCTCAGGAGACGGAGAGCGAATCCTGCAGCGCGAGCGATCAATCGCTGGTCCGACAGCCTTGGTCCTGATGACCGCCCTGGAATGCCGGTATGGTTTTGCCAGGAGACCGCGCAAGTCATTGCCGAGATAGGATCGCTCGGCTCACCCTTGCCGGAGGGCATTCCGCGCTGTGTCCGCTTACCTCTGGCCGATCCGGCTGCTCGGCCCGCGCGTTAAGTTTTCGCCGGCTTGGCAAGCCAGACTATCTTGGCGAAGAATACCTTCCGTGGCAGCGGCCCGATCCGCGAGACATGGCCTGGTTGTGTGGGCTTCCATATTCCGAGGGCTTTGTCTCCAGTGCCCCATACCAGCAGCTCTGTGTTGGCTGGGTTCCATCCAGCGGGGTGCCACCCCTGTGGCAAGCGCTCCGTGGTGCCGTCCAGGCGGACGAACTCGCCCAGGCTGCCCGCGGTGACGGCGATCCCCGGTGTTTTCTTGCCCCAGTGGGCGTTGCCCAGGTTCGGCAGCCCGGTTCGGACCTCCGCGGCCTGTCCTTTCGGCCCGATGTCCAGCAGACGCATCGGGCCATGTTCATCCGCGTCGGCCGCGCTGATCGTGACGATGTGCCGTTTCGGCCCCCATTCGCACACGATTAGCGAGGCTTTCTGCTGGTAGATGACGTGCGGAGCCGACAGGAAGGACTTCTTCACGACCACCTGGAAGACATTCTTCCGGCCCGGCCCGGTCGGCGGCCGGATGTAGACCACCCGCCCGGCGGGGTCGATCCCCACCGTCGAGACAAAGCCGTCGGGCAGCAGCACCGGGCCGTGCGGCCCTAGCCGGGCGAGTTGATCCACTCCCGTCGGGGCCTCCGACAAGATCACGCCCGCAGGCGAAGCCCCGAAATCAGAGACGCCATAGCCGCGACGGTTATGGGTGAGCTGCCGTTCGCAGCTGGAATTGCTCACTTGCCACAAGTTGAGCGACGTGTCATTCGGCCCGGCCAGGACATAGAACACCCCGGCCGGGAGCCGACGAACCACCGTCCACGGAACCGGGCCCGGCGCCGGCTGTCCTGCCCGCGGGCCGTGACAACCGGCCGGGGGCGGCGAGGTCGCCGCCGCCCCCGGACTCGCGCACGCGGCCGCCGCCAGCATCACCAGGCCGACCATCGCTCTTGCCAGCATCGTGCCGCTCCCCGGGTTGCCGCTCTGTCTAATTAAATGGCGGGTGCTAGTCAACGCCGGGCTGCGGCGGGGGTCAACCACCAGCGCTCGCAGCGGGGGTGCCTGTGCGTAGCAGAACCAGCGCTCAGAATCCCTGACGCTCCTATTTCTGTCAAGGCTGCGACGGGCCATGGAGCCGCCGGGCGTGTGCGCCCGGGCAACGTGAGCTCTGGTGCACAGTGCCAGCCGCTACTGAAGATCGAGTGTTATCTGCTGATCGGCGTAGACGGCCGCAATCCAGTCGGAGACCGTTGGGCCCTCGCCTTTTCGTGCCTGAACTAGTTCCTCGCGGACGAGCGGTCTATTCGCGGGATGACACCTGTCAAAGCTTGCGCTGCAGTTGCCTGCCTGTCTCGGCATAGCCGATGGCGGCTCGTGACTTCTGCGCGGTCGGTGGTCTAATGCGCCCTCAACTCGCCTACGTGCAAGTTTGCCCGTCTGATGAGCGGATATGCGCGCTAATCCCGACCAGCGCAACAAGAGGTATCCGAGTTGGGGATGCGTCCTCGACAACCCCGGCGTGCCCGGTGTGCCCGGTAGCACGCCGGGAAAGGTGAGAACCATGAAGCTCACAGTCATCGGCGGTACCGGACTGATCGGCTCGCAGGTGGTCCAGAAGCTGACCGCAGCCGGACACGAGGCCGTCCCTGCGGCACCGTCCACCGGCGTCGACGTGATCACGGGAAAGGGCCTGGACCAGGCACTGGAGGGCGCCGTGGTCGAGATCAACCTGGCGAACTCGCCGACATTCGACGAGGCGTCCCTGGACTTCTTCGGCACCTCCATGAACAACCTGCTGGCCGCGGGAGAGCGCGCCGGCGTCCGGCACCAGGTGATCCTCTCGATCGTCGGCGTGGACCAGGTACCCGAGCTGGACTACTACCGGGCCAAGACCTTGCAGGAGGACCTGCTCCGCCAGGGGCCCACGCCGTACTCCATCGTGCGCGCCACCCAGTTCTTCGAGTTCATGGACGCCGTCTTGTCCGAGACCTCCGACGACACCACCGTCCGCCTGCCCGCTACCCGCCTTCAGCCGATCGCCGCCGCGGACGTCGCGGCCGCGGTCGTCGAAGTCGCCACCGGCGCCCCACTACAGGGCATCCGGAACGTCGCCGGCCCGGACGTCTTCCCCCTCGACGAACTCGGCAGGGTCACCCTAGCGGCACAGCAGGACAAGCGGACCGTCATCACTGACGACCAGGCTGGCATGTTCGCGGGCGTCACCGGCGACGTGCTCACCCCAGGCCCGAACGCACACCTGGCACCCACGCACTATCAGGACTGGATCCAGACGGCCGGGTAACCAGGCAGTTGGCGCATCGTCGTGGCTCGTGATCGGCAGGACGGTCCCGCTGAGCGCCGGACGCCTACCCGACGCCCATTCAATTCGGACACATAGCCGACGCATCCACGGACATTCAGCTGCTGGCCCCGGTCGGTGCCCTCAGGTGCGATGGTCCCGGTGCGCGAGGTAGCCCAGGGTGTGGCGGTCTGCTTTTGCGTCCGCGATATCGCTGGGCCACTTCGACACGATGGTGTCTGCCCACTCGGTCCAGTTGGTGACCATGTCTTCGAAGTCGGCGAGGAAGCGACCAACGAGCATGGTGTGCACGAGTCGTTCTGGGAAGGCCGCTTCGTTGTTGAGGTAGCTGCGGGCGATGGTTGCGTTGACCGTCCTCTGGTCGGCTGCCCATGTCCGCATGCTGGCGATGACGGTCAAGAGGTCGGTCTTGGTGCCGTTTTCGGCGAAGAAGATCCGTAGGAGTTGCTCGGACTCGAGCACTGGGTTTTGCGCTGGTTGTGCCATCCAGGTGGCCAGGCATGCCCGCCCTGCAGCGGTGATCGTGTAGACAGTGCGCCTTCTGGTCGCCGGGGGCGGGTTCGCTGCTGTGGCGAGGCCCTGCGCAACCAGTTTCTTGGGTTCCTCGTAGAGCTTGCTGACCGCGCGTGGCCAGAATCGTCCGAGGCCTCGATCCATCTGGCGGGTCAGTTCGTAGCTGCTCCAGGGCCGGACTGCTAGCAGTCCGAGGATGGCGTACGAGGTCGGGGTCAGGCGCGTACCGGTTGACACAGTCCTCCCTTTGGGAGTATCGTTCCCATGATCCCAAAGGGAGTATACGAGGAGAAGGCCGGCATCACCGCCGGAGCGACGCCCGCCAATGCCGAGCAGATCCAAGCCTGGGATGGCATCGAGGGACAACCGTGGACGAGCTGGGACTCGCATTTCAACCGCGCCCGCCGCGTTCGCCGACGCCAACGGCGATGACGGCGTGACCTTCGCCGGCTCCGCGTGGCTCATCTCGGCGGTCCGCGCCGGCTGACCGGACCGTGGCCGCTCCGAGGCGCGAACTATCCGCCGACCGTACGTCCTGCCGCATCCCTGTGTAGCGGCCCAAGGACGCCGACGAGATCCTCGCCAAGATCCAGCGCGCAGGTTCACGATCACAGAAGCAGCCCGGCTGGCGTCGGAGAACTCAGCGCGAGCGTTCGGGCATCGTCCGTCCGGGCAATGGTGCGTCGCCACACGGATCCGACTCTGACGCGATGATCTCCGACCACCGGGCGAAACCGTGCTGTTCGGCGACGGCACTGGCGGCAGCGTCATATCCCGATAAGCGGACACCGCGCCAACTCTGGAAGTACCAGGAAATGCGCGCTAATCTCGCCGGAAAGTGGCCGACTGCGGAAAGGGGCCACAGACGTGATGCAGGCCCGCACACCATCACGGCCGACCGCGCACGGCGTGAGTCCGCCGTGGCGGTAGCCGCCGCTCCGGCTAAGCCGCCCGCCGCGCGGCGGTTGGAGGCTCATCCCATCGCCGAGCTTGTCGCTCGCCGACTGGCAGCGGGAGTGCTGACACTCCTCGTCGTGTCCGTGGTCGTCTTCCTGGCTACTCAGGTCCTGCCGGGCAACGCCGCGTATGCCGTGCTGGGCCGGTCGGCGAATCCCGTCAGGCTGCACGCGCTGGAACGGCAGCTGCACCTAGACCGCGGCATCTTCGAGCAGTACTGGCTCTGGCTGTCCGGGCTCTTCACCGGCAGGCTGGGCACGTCGCTGGCCAACGGCCAGTCGCTGTGGGCCCTGGTCCAGCCTCGCCTAGTCAATTCCGCCGTGCTCGTCTTCGTGACCGGCCTGATCGGCGCCATCGCCGGGGTCGCCCTCGGCGCGGTGGCTGCGCTGCGCAAGGATTCCTGGTTTGACCACGTCACCTCGGTGGCCGCCCTGGCGGTGACGGCACTTCCTGAGTTTGTCGTCGCGATAGCTCTGATCATCTTGCTGGCGACCGTGGTCGCGCATCTGCTTCCCGCGGTGTCGCTGCTGCCGCCCGGAACTTACGCCTGGAGCCAGCCGAAGCTGCTGATCCTCCCGGTCGCGACGCTGGTGATCGTGATCGTCCCGTATATCTTCCGGATGATGCGCGCCGCCATGATCGAGGCGCTGGAGTCCGACTATGTGGAGATGGCGAGACTGAAGGGCGTTCCAGAGTGGCAGATCGTGCTGGCTCACGCGCTGCCGAACGCGATCGCCCCAACCATCCAGGTGATCGGGCTGAACTTCCTCTACCTGGCCGGCGGCGTCGTCGTGGTCGAGTTCGTGTTCAACTTCCCGGGCATCGGCCAGGGACTCGTCTTCGCCGTCCAGAACCGTGACATCCCGGTGATCCAGTTCATCGTCCTGGTGCTCGCCGCGTTCTACGTCGTCATGAACATCGTGACCGACGTGATCGCGCTGCTCGCCACTCCGCGCCGCAGGATCGCGAGGTAGCCATGGCCGTCGCAGCGCCAGGAAAGTCGCCGACCGCACAGACGCGAGAGAGCCGAACTGCCCGCCACCCGTGGCTGACGGTCCTGGTCACCGCGGTGCGGACTCCCCGAGGCGCGGTGGGGCTCTGCCTGGCATCTCTGGTGGTGCTCCTCGCGATCATCGGCCCGCTGCTCTCCCCCGGCTCGCCCACCGCCCTGGTGACGTTCGCCTTCGCCAAGCCCTCCGGTCACTTCCCGCTCGGCAGCGACTTTCTTGGCCGGGACGTGCTCGCCCGGGTGCTCAACGGAGGCTGGGTACTCCTGATCATGGCAGCCGCGGCGACCGCGTTCGGGATCATCGTCGGTACGGCCGCGGGAGTTTCCGCGGCCTACCGTCGCGGCCGCGCCGACGGGCTCATCATGCGCACCGTTGACGTGATCCTGGCGTTCCCGCAGCTGGTCTTCGCGCTGCTGCTGGTCAGCGTCATCGGCCCCAAGCTGTGGCTGATCGTGCTCGCCGTCGGGCTATCTCATGCCCCGCAGGTCGCCCGGGTCATCCGGTCAGCGACCCTGGACGTCACCGAGCGGGACTTCGTCAAGGTTGTCGAACTCCAGCGCATGCGGCCTTCCAAAGTCATGGCCAGGGAAATTCTGCCGAACCTGATCAGCCCCCTGATGGTGGAGGCCGGGCTGCGGCTCACCTACTCGATCGTCATCATGTCCGGCCTGTCGTTCCTCGGGTTCGGCCAGCAGCCGCCAGCAGCCAACTGGGGCCTGATGATCAACGAGAACCGGATCGGCCTGGAGCTCAACCCGTGGGCAGTGATCGTCCCGGCCGCGCTGATCGCCCTGCTGACCATCGGCACCAACACGTTCACCGACGCGGTGGCGCGGGTGACGCTGGGCGTGGACCGCCTGCCCGAGGAGGCGGTCCTGACTGACGACCTTGGCCTGGGACGGACAACGTGACAGCGGAGTCCAAGCCGGCCGACGCCGCCGCTTCGGCCACCCCGCTGGCCCAGCCCGCTGGCGTGGTGAGGCTTGAAGTAAGAGACCTGGAGATCCGGGTCGGAAAGTCCGGCCCCGATGTCGTCGGCGACATCAGCTTCGCCGTGCCGGCCGGCCAGGTGCTCGGCCTTGTTGGCGAATCCGGGTCGGGCAAGACAACCGTGGCGCTCGCCCTGCTCGGTCACACCCGCCGCGGGCTGCGCATCAGCTCCGGCGAGGTCAGGCTTGACGGCGTCGACCTCCTCACGCTGAGCCGCGGCGACCTGCGCGCCGCGCGCGGCGCCCGGGTCGCCTACGTCCCCCAGGATCCCGCTGCGGCGCTCAACCCCGCGCTGAGGGTGGGAACGCAGCTCAGGGAGGCGCTGCGCGTCCACCCCGGAGCGGTCGATGACCCGGCCGAGCGGGTTCTTCAGGTCATGCGGGAGGCCCGGCTGGACGCGGCCCCTGAGATGCTCCGCCGCTACCCGCATCAGCTGTCCGGCGGTCAGCAGCAGCGCGTCGGCCTGGCCATGGCGTTCTGCTGCCGGCCATCGCTGATCGTGCTCGACGAGCCCACCACGGGGCTCGATGTCACAACCCAGCGTCACGTCCTGGACACCGTCAGGAGCCTGTGCCGCTCGTACGGGGTGGCCGCGCTGTACGTGAGCCATGATCTCGCCGTAGTCGGCGGGCTGGTCGCCGAGGTCGCGGTCATGTATGCCGGGCGAATCGTCGAGATCGGCCCGACCGCGAAGGTGTTCGGCGAGCCGGTTCATCCCTACACCCGCGGCCTGCTGGCCGCCGTGCCGTCGCCAGGCCGCGCAGAGACACTGGCCGGAATCGAGGGCCAGCCGCCGCGGCCCGGACGCCGCGGCCGGGGCTGCTCGTTCGCGCCGCGATGCTCCTTCGCGATCGACGAGTGCCGCAGCCAGGCACCGGAGCCGGTCCTGATCGACAGCCGCGAGGTACGGTGCATCCGCGCGGCCGACGTCCGGTCGGCGGCCGACGCCCGCACCGCGGCAGTCAGTCCAGGCGACGACGGCCGCTCCCCGGCTCTGTCATTGCGGGCCATCTCGGCCCGCTACGGCCGCACACCGGTATTGTCCGGCGTCGACCTCGACGTGCCGCCGGACTCGTGCGTCGCGCTGGTGGGCGAGTCCGGCTCGGGCAAGACCACGGTTGCCCGTTGCATCGTCGGCCTGCACGGCAACTGGACCGGAGAGATCACCTTCCAGGGCGCACGGCTCTCTCCGCGGCTGCGAGACCGGCCCAGGGACGCGGTGCGGCGAATCCAGTACATCTTCCAGAACCCGTACACCTCGCTCAACCCCAGGAAGACCGTCGGCCAGATCGTCGCGCAGCCGCTGGAAGAGTTGCTGGGCCTGCCCTTCAGGGAGCGGTCCGAGCGGGCCGCCCGGGCGCTCGAGGACGTCTCACTGGGCCGCGACTTCCTGTCCCGTTACCCGGACCAGCTGTCCGGCGGCGAACGGCAGCGCGTCGCGATCGCGCGGGCCCTCGTCGTCGAGCCCGACCTGCTGATCTGCGACGAGGTAACCTCTGCGCTCGACGTGTCCGTGCAGGCGGTCATCGTCGAAGAGCTTCGCAGGCTCCAGCGCGAACGCCACCTGGCCATGCTGTTCATCACCCACAACCTGGCCCTTGTCCGGTCCATCGCCCAGCACGCGGTCGTGCTGCGCGATGGCGGCGTCGTCGAATCCGGCCCGGTCGAGCAGGTACTCGAGCATCCGACCGACGCGTACACCGCCAGGCTGATGGCGGATGTGCCCAGGCTCTGACGCGAACAACCTCAGCGGGCGCTGCAGCCGCTCGCCCGACCGGCCGCCGCTCGGCCGAAGAGGCAACTAGCCGCGCATGGTGCCCTGAACCGCAGCGCTGACGGGAACGAGCTTGTGCCCGAGCGCCGTTGATGTGAAACTGGCAACTAAACGTGGGGATGTAGCAACAAGTGAGGCGAAGCAGATCAGGCTCGTGACAGCTGGCGCAACGATCGACTTCAGGCAAAGTGGAGAAGGTCCTGATCTCTTGTGGCTAGCCGCCGGCGACCAACCCGGCGATGTATGGCGCCGGTGGCAGACGCCTTTCTTCGATGGGATCTTCAGGAGTACCACCTTTGATGCGCGAGGAGTGGGCGCCACGCGATCCAATACCGATCCACCGTGGACGATCTCTGAGCATGCCCGCGACGCTGCCCTACTTATCGAGAGCGCATGCTCGCCTCCCATTTTCCTGGTGGGACTATCAATGGGATCCCTGATCGCCCAGGAGCTCTGCTTCACCCGCCCAGAGCTCGTCCGGGCTGCGATCGTCATGGGCACCTGCGTGAAGAAGACGGGATTCATCCGCGAATGGGAGCAGGCGGAGATCGACTTCCGTCGTGGTGGCGGCATGCTGACACGAGAATTCGCGCTTGCTCACTATGCATTCCTCTACTACCCAGCCGAGGTGCTGGGCGATGACGTGTTGTGGGCAGAGATCCGTGAATTCCTCGCTCGAGACTTCGCCGAGCGAGACGGTGAGATGCTGGCCGCGCAGTGGCAAGCTTGCCTTGACTACGACTCAAGCATGCGTCTTCCTACGTGCGACGTGCCAATACACGTTGTGGCCTTCTCAGAGGACGTGCAGACGCCCCCTGCGCGTGCCAGGGAGGTCGCCGAACTGGCAAAGACTGCCACCTTCCATCTGCTCGAAGGACTGGGCCACGGTTCGGCATTCGGACACCGCCCGCAGGCCGTGAATAGCTGCATTGCCGAGATCCTCTCTCAGTACGAAGATACGACGGCATGACAACCTTTATAGCGCGGTGGCTGTGAGCGTGGCTCGATGAGCGCACCCCTTTCTCTTTCTGAGATGTCGGTCCTTGATTTCCTCTCCGACGAGTCCTACGCCGATCTTCCCGCCGCAGTGATTGCCCAAGGGAAGCGTTGCTTGCTCGACCTCGTCGCGGTCGCTGCGGGCGGGTCGGTCACGTCGCAGGCGGTGATCGCCCGGGAGCACGTCGCCGCTGAGGAAGCGAACCCCGAGGGCGCCCGAATCCTGTTCGACGGGCGCCGAGTCTCCGTGCCCGGCGCGGCGTGGGCGAACGCGGCGATGATTGAGAGCCTCGACGCCCACGATGGTCACGCGCTTACGAAGGGGCATGCCGGAGTGGCGCTACTGCCGGGCATCCTCGCGGTTTCCGAGCGTCGGCCTGGTGGTCTCGGCGACGCCGAGTTGCTCGTCAGCCTCGTGAAGGGGTATGAGCTTGCAATACGGTGCGGTCTGGCGCTCCATAGGACAGCGCCTGAGTACCACAGCTCAGGCGCATGGAACGGTGTCGCCGTAGCGCTTGTGTCGTCTCAGCTGCTGGGCAGCACGAGGGAGGAAATGCTCCATGCAGCTGGCATCGCCGAGTACTTCGGGCCCCGAGGACCGATGATGCGCTGCATTGCTAGGCCAACAATGGTTAAAGACTCCTCCGCATGGGGCAGCCGGGTGGGCGTCGAGGCAAGCCTGCTCGCGCGACGTGGCTTCACCGGGCGGCCGGCTGAGCTGATCGTAGGTCCGGTTGGCTCACGCGACTCGGCCGAGCAGCACGGATACGTCGAGGAACTGTTCGCCGATCTGGGGCGCCGATGGCGCATCCTCGACCAGTACTTCAAACCGTACCCGGTCTGCCGGTGGGCACAGCCGGCCGTCGAAGCCGCGCTGACCCTCAGTACTCAGTATGGGATCGATGCTGAGCAAATCGATCGAGTCGAGATCGCGAGCTTTCTCCAGGCCGTCGCGTTGGATACGAGAGAGCCACGCGACACTGAAGAGGCGCAGTACAGCCTCCCGTATGCGGTGGCCGCGGCACTAAGGTTCGGCAGCCTCGGCGCGCGCCAGGTGGACGGCGAGAGCTTGAAGGACCCCGAAGTGCTCCGCCTGTCCCGTTGCACCGAGCTCCGGGAGGTGCCCCACTACACGGAGCGCTTCCCAGCCGAGCGACAGGCCGACGTCACGTGCGTGATGCGCGACGGGCGCCGCTTGGAACGACGCGAGGTCGCCTGTCCCGGAGATCCGTCACGACCTATGTCCGACGATGAGCTGGTTGCTAAGTTCCGCGCGCTTGCCGAACCTGTCATGACCGAGGCCACCGCGTCGGTGGTGGAGCGCACCATCAGCGGATTGGCGGCAGATTGCGACAACTCCAGCCAGCTCCGGGAGTTGCTGCTCAACCCCATACGGCTGGCGAGGAGTGCCCCGCCCCCCCATCAGCACCCGGCCCGTGCGACGTGACTGCGCGCCCGCATGAACCTGACAAGCCGGAGTGCTACCGAGCTACTGAGCCTTCTCGAGGCGAGGCACGTCGCCGCGGAGGAGGTAATCGAGGCCCACATACGTGCGATCGAAGAACGCGACGGCGAGATCAATGCCGTAGCCGTACCTCGTTTCAGCCGGGCGCTCGACGAAGCGGCAGCGATCGACAAGCTGCGAGTGCGGGGACATCCACTGGGCCCGTTGGCGGGGCTCCCACTAACAGTCAAGGAGTGCTTCGATCTCGCGGGGACCCCGACGACCGCAGGGGTCGCGCGGCTGCAGAGACAGCCCTCAGAGGGCGACGCTGCTGTGGTTGCCGCGCTGCGCAATGCCGGTGCAGTTGTCATCGGAAAGACAAATCTCGCCCAGCTGTGCTGGTCGCTCGAGACGAGCAATCCGGTCTACGGCCGCACTAACAATCCCTGGGACAGATATCGCACCCCCGGTGGCTCAAGCGGCGGCGAGGGAGCTGCAGTGAGTGCGCAACTCTCCCCAATCGGCATCGGGACCGACAGCGGCGGAAGCGTCCGAATCCCAGCGCACTACTGCGGCGTCCACGCGCTAAAGCCGACTTCCGGTCGGCTCTCGAGCCGCGGGACCGTCGACGAACTGCTCCTCTCGTTCCAGCCGATTGTGACGAATCAGCCCGGTCTGCTGAGTCGGCACGTCGAGGATCTGCGGCTTGTTTACGAACTGCTCGCGGCATCGCCGGAGGCTGCGGTCGCGACTGGGTCTGCCGCTCGGACCCAGGGGCCGGCGGCAGTGAGGGCCTGTCAGGCTGATACGGGGAAGCCAGCGAGCAACAGGCGGTGCACCGTAGGCTACTTCGTCGACAGCCTGCATCCGCCCTCGGCCGCGATCCAACGCGTGCTCTTCGAGGCGGTGGGCGCGCTCGAATCGGCAGGTTTCGCGGTCTGCCTCTTCGAGCCGCCGTCTCTCCAGCGCGCCAAGGAACTCTTCGATGCTGCCTTCGCCCTTGACCGCGGCGCCACACTACGCGCGCTAGCGGCCGGCAGCGACCTCGATCCCCTCGTCGAGGAGGCGCTCTTGGGCCTAGCGGAGGCGCGTGTGCCCGAGCGGTTCCGGGCGACTGGTCCGCTCGTTAATGCATGCGAGGCGTACCGGCATGAGTTCGCCGAGGCATTCGATGCTGCGGAGATCGACATCCTCATTTGTCCTCCGACCGGTGTGGTCGCCCACCCCCACGGGATGAGCCGGGCCCTGGAGGACCTGTCGATTACGGCCGAGCTGTTCAACTTGCTTGGGATGCCTGCCGGCATCGTCTCGCTCTCTCGGGTCCGGCACCAGGAAGAGCAAGCCCGTCCGTCACCAACCTGCCCCGCTGAAGTGGCTGCGGCAAGAGCAGACCGGGGCAGCGCCGGACTCCCAGTGAGCGTACAGGTCGCCGGGAGGCACTGGGACGAGGCTGGCGTGCTCGACGTAATGCAGCTGCTCGAAAGTCGGTTTCGCAAGACCCCTGAATATCCGATCCGTAGGATCTGCCATTTTTCGTGATAGCTATGACCCCCGCGACAGCCCGTCAGTCGCTGCGGGTGTGAGTTGATCTTGCCTAATCACGGAGTGCCTCGCCGGCAACCAGGCGCTCGCGACTGTGCGGGAGAGGCGTGCCTGGGTCAAAGGAGTCGATCTCCCGACCCAGCCGGTGACCGTCGAAGATCGCATCAGCGAGAAGCCTCGGTGCGACGCAGTCTCCGATCCTATAGATACCTTCGACGCCAGTTCCCTCGAGATTCTGCCCTGTAAGGTCGTTGTACAGCTCTGCGCAAGAGAGCCGCTGAGTAACGAGAACAACTGCATTGGCTGGAACTTCAGTCACGTGCCCGAATTGGCCACGGATGCGCACGCCCGCCGCGTCCATGAAGCTAAGGGATGCCGTTGTCAGCACCTCGATCCCGATCTCGTGCAAGCGGTGCCGAAGCCGTGGCCCCTCCAGAGTCTCGTTCCCGGCGGCCGCTTGTTTTCGAGCATGATCTGCTCAGGCGTGAGCACGAAGTTCTGTGATGCATCAGCTCCGGGAATGGCTTCGAAGGTGAGGCCATTGAAGCCGTCGGCTGCCCATCGTGAGCCGGTAGCCAGCACGACGAGCTCAGCGCCGTAGGAGAGGACATCGGCAGCTTCTAGCGTCCTGCCGGTGATCACTTCGATGTTGCTTCGGAGGCGGTCCAGCTGCTGCAGACGCCAGTCGAGCACCTTCCGCCACTCCCCAAGCCCCGGCAAGCGCGAGATCCACTGGACACAGCCGCCGACCTCGGCGTCCTTCTCTACTAGGTGCACGCGGTCATGGCCCCGTTTTGCGAGAACGATGGCGCACTCTAGACCGGCCGACCCGGCGCCGACGACCAACACCCCCTTGCCCGTTGTTCTTGCCCGGCTGAACCGCTCCGGGTGCCAGCCGCGCCGGTATTCCTCACCGGCAGTCGCGTTCTGCGTGCAGCCGATATGGCCGCCGTACTCGGCGCGGGAGTAACAGATATTGCAGCCGATGCACTCGCGGATCTCTCCATACCGTCCCTCCTCGATCTTCTTCGGGAGGAACGGGTCGGCGATTGACGGGCGAGCGGCTCCGATGATGTCCAGGTCGCGCCGCCGGACAAGCTCCGCCATAGTGTCCGGGTTGGTAAAGCGCCCGACGCCGATGATCGGCTTATCGGTAACGGCTCTGACCTGGCGGGTCCACTCAAGCTCGTAGCCTTCGCCAAAGAAACGGGATGCCGCGGAATCCAGCCGGTCGAAACCCGCAGTGGCACCGACGGTGATGTCCCAGAGATCCACCAGGTCGTCGGCGAGCTCGACGAAGCGAAGACCATCGTCGATCGGTGCCCCCCATGGCCCGAGGGCATCAACGGCAATTCGTGCCGCGATTACACAGTCAATGCCGACCGTATGTCGCACGAGTTCCAAGGTCTCGAGCCACATCCGGGCACGGTTCTCAAGCGATCCGCCGTATCCATCGGTTCTGCGGTTGAGTGTCGGCGATAGGAACTGAGCCAATAGAGCACTGTGGGCACTTTGGACATAGATTATGTCGAATCCGATATCCCTGGCGCGAACGGCTGCCGAGGCCCAGTCGCGCTGCACTCTGCGGATATCGTCGACGTCCATCTCCTTCGGAGCCGCACCGCTTGGGTATGCAACATTGGCGATCTGCGAAGGCCCTACGGCTGGCCAGCGCGACTCGCGGGGGTTGGCGATCATCCCCTCGTGATGGAGTTCGACGCCCGCGAGAGCCCCGTAGCGGTGAGCAGCTTCGCACATCACCGCGAGGTTGCGCGCATCGTCATCATCCCAAAGCCGGGCGGATACGTACGGCATCGAGTCTGAATCTGCGCTCACCGGTGCGTACTCAGTGCAGACCGCTGCCCACCCACCCTCTGCTTTCATGGCGCGGAAGTGAGCCTGGGACAGCGGCTTCTCGGTTCCGAACCCGGTGCAGTGAGGTACCTGGTAAAAGCGATTGCGGAGCGTTTTGGGCCCGATTGCCAGCGGTTCGAAGAGAACGTCGTGGCGCGGGGACCTGGTTCGGCTCCCATTCGGGCTCATCTTCGTCCTAGCCGCGTGGCGCAGTACCGCGATGTCGTCCGAGAAGAGGGGGTGATCACCTTGCTGGCCGCGTCACATACAGTAGGTTCCCCTCGGGATCGCGAAACCCCCGATACCGGTACCAGGGCGACTCGATCACCTCCGTTGCCCACGCGACTCCGCGCCCGCTCAGCCAGCCCACAGCATCGTCGAGATCATCGACCTCGAACGCCAGCGACTCCAGGCCTGGTCGCTCGCCGATAGGGGCGGTGGCCCGAGCCTTTTCTGCGGAGTTGCTCGGGCTGCTGGCAATCAGGTACAGCGTGACGTTTCCCGCTTTGAAGCCTGCCCAGCCCTGCTCCTTCCGATAGGGGTGAGCCTCGGGAAGTTCGAGCACGTCTCGGTAGAAGGGAACCAGGACGTCAAGGTCCTGGCAGATAATGTCAACGTTGTCCAGCTGCTTGAGCATCCTCTTCTCCTTACTTCGCCTGCGCCGTCACTATGCTCCGGCGACCCGATCCGGACGGCGAGGGAACTCAGTGCGCTCAAGTGCAGGAGCTCCCTCGATCCGCTTCCGTACCGCTCTCGAGCGATACGCCATGCGAACAAGCCGTGACCGGATCTCTGGGTGGCGGCTCGGCCAGCCGCGCATGAGCGAGTTGTAGAGGCGCCCGTAACGACGTGCAGGGTCTACGAATGGACGACGCCGCTTCTCCCAGTCCCGTAGCGCGCTCTCGACGTCATCGGCCTGGCGGAGGATGTCGCCAAGGACTACGGCCGACTCCATCGCCATGCATGCAGCCTGTCCGAGGTGGGGAGCCATCGCGTGGGCGGCGTCGCCGACAAGAGCGACGCGCCCACGCGTCCACGGCCGGCAGAGCACTTCCCACACGCGCCGAACGTCAACCTCGTCGTCGTCGATCCGGCTGAAAACGTGGGCTAGATGGGGGAAGGAGGAGGCCCAGCTCTCACGGTCAAGCGGGATGGCGCATCCCCGCTCGTCGTCCGGCCGGCAGTAGAGGAAGACATAGAGCAGGCCGGAGCCGCACGGCCCGATACCGATCCTGCGGGAACGGCACCAGTACCCGGGAAATGCTCCTTCGGGATCCTCGGCGGAGCGGGGTATCAGAGTCCGCTTCGACACGTAGCCCAGATCGCGCTGGACTGAGTAGAAGCCCATCGCGGTGCGGACACGTGAACCGATGCCGTCGGCTCCGACGACAAGGTCCCCCTTGACCGAACGCCCGTCGGCAAGATAGACGTGGCCGTCCGCTGTGACGCCGGTCACCCTCGAGCCTGTGACGATCTCGGCACCGGCTCCGGTTGCGGCCCGCAGGAGCGAGTGGTGTAGGGCCGATCGCGTCGTCATGACACAGCGAGAGGACTCCGACATGCTGCTGCTCGTGATCGAGCGGAGCTGCTCGTCCCAGATACCGAATGACAGGATCGGCTCGCTGACCTCGAGCGACTCGACCGGAACACCCAGCGCGTCCAAGGCCCTGAGGCCGTTCTCGAGCAACTCGATGCCAGCTCCGATCTCTCGCAGCTCAGTCGCTTGTTCGTGGACACGTGCGTGCCAGCCCGCTCGGCTGAGCGCGGCAGCCACGGAGAGCCCGGCGATCCCGCCCCCGACGATCTCAGCGCGGCGCATCATGTTCCTCGGGTGGGCGCCCGCTGAACTCGGCTGCGAGAGCGCTCGTCGCAGCCATGAGCGCCTGGCTCACTTCACCCGAACGCTGTCGCAGGCGGAATTTCGGGCCAGAGGTGCTGAGCGCGGCGATAATCCGGCCCCGCCCGTCACGAACCGGAGCAGCCACTGCAAAGAGGTCCGCTTCCAGTTCCTCGTCAGCGGTGGCAAACCCCAGCCGCCGAGCCTCTTCGATCATGCTGCTCAGCTCGGCAACGTCGTGTGCCGTATTCGGGGCGACCCTTTTGAAGGTCACGCCTTCGAACAACAAGGCAAGATCTGCTTTGCTGTGGTCCAGGAGGAGGGCCTTCCCTACCGAGGTGCAGTAGGCCGGCGTGGCGCGGCCGATCCAGCTCACCGCCTGCACCGAACGCGGTGACTGGTGGCCGACGACCGTGATCGTCTCGGTACCTTGGCGAACTGAGAGGTAGGCTGTCTCTCCGAAACGCGCGACGAGCCCGGCCAGCCTCGGCTCCGCTAGACCAATGAGCCGTCTCTCGCCACCGAGATTGGCGATCGCGTAAATTCGCCAGCCCAGCCGGTAGGCATGAGTGTCCGGATCCCGATCGACCAGGCCATAGTCGGCCAGCGCCGCGAGGGCGCGGGAGACCTGGCTCTTTTCCCGCCCAAGCTGCTCGGCGATCGCCGTCACCGAGAGTCCGCCACGTGCCGCAGCGCGCTCGCTTGCGACGACGAGGAATGTCTCTATTCCCCTGCGGATGCTCGTTTCTCTCGGGCCGGGCACCTCCGCACTTTTTGGCCGCCGCCCACGAGCGGGCGGCGCCACACTACCTACCATCTCTCACACTCCACTCGCAGCGGTGCTCCAAGGCGGGTCGGAGGCGGCCTCCAGCACCATCCTCGGCCCGTCGCGGTGGAGCGTAACGGCGCTCACCCTGGCGAACGGTTCGAAGCCTGGCACCGCGTGTTGGACGACGACTTTGTGGCCGAGTTCCGTCAAGCGCTCCCGCACGTTCTGCGGAATGCGGTGATCCACGAAGATCTCGCCCCCCTGGCAGTGCATCCGGGGAGCGCCAACGGCCTGGGCGACGGGCATTTTGAAGTCGATGACGTTCACCAACGTGTGCAGGACGCCGCTCAGTATTCGGTAGCCCCCGGAACCGCATGCCGCGAAACCGCTGCCCTCTTTACAGCTCGCGACGATGCTTGGCACGGCGAAGAACGGCATGGCCCCGGGGGCGATCGAGTTGCTGCGTCCTGGTCTCGGGTCGAAGTTGACCATTGAGCTGTTGAGGAAGATGCCCACCTCTGGAACATAAACGAGCGAGCCGAAGTCGTGACCGACTGTCGTAATAAGTGCAGCCAGGTTCCCTTCGGCATCGGCGGCGGCCATCTGCGTGGTTCCCGGCGAGCGGCCCGTCGAATGCCCGCGCCGTTCTGCAGGCGCACCTGGCTCGAACGGCCACGGATCACCGGGTTGCACGGGCCGGGGTGCAGCGCTGTCGCGGCGGATCGATGCGGCCCGCTGTTGGGCAAACTCCCGGCTGGCAAGGCCGCGAAGCGGCACCGATACCAGGTCTGGATCGCCGTAGTAACCGACGTTGTCGACGAAAGCGCAGGACATCGCTTCGGCCATGAGGTGATAGTGGTCGGCGCTTCCTGGAACGACCTGGGATACCTTCAGCAGGTCGAGGATGTTGAGGGCTTCATAGCCAACTTGGTCGTTCGCGGTGACGTAGGAGTAGTTCTGGTAGGTGGCTGGCGGCTCGGTCATTACCTTGGGCCGGTAGCCCTCAAGATCCGCCGTTGTCAGAATCCCCCCAGCCGCATGGACGGCTTGACCAATGCGTTCGGCAACCTTGCCTGTGTGAAATCCGGCGGCACCATGCTTCGCGATCTCCCGCAGGGTCTTGGCCAGCGCTGTGGTATCAAGACGGTCTTGCGGGCGCCAGTAATCTCCGGGACAAGGCGGGTCGCCGTTTCGGAGCAAGAACGACGCAGCGGTCGGCAGCTGCCGAATGTTTTCCAGCCGCTCGACGATCGGGAGGACGAGGCTCCAGGTCACGTCGAGTCCACTGTCGGCGATCTCGATTGCCGGAGCTAGGAGCTGCGCCCATGGCAGCCGACCGGCTGCTTGGTGGGCCTCCCAGAGCCCTGCGACCGCCCCTGGGACGGCAACCGCAAGGGGGCCTACCTCGTTCCGTCGGCCTTCGACCGCCGGCCAGTCGTACTCTCCTCTCCCGTCGTTATCCATCAGAGTGAACATGTCCGGGCTCGCCCCGGCTGGGGCGCGCGGCCCGTGGTCGATCGTGAGGAAAGCGCGCTTCGCGCCAATAAGAAGGGCGAGATGGCCATAACCGCCGAGGCCACAGCTGGCCGGTTCGACGACGAAACCGGCGAACGCGGCGGCGACCACGGCATCGACGGCGTTTCCCCCCTCCGCGAAGACCCGCCGGCCTGCTTCGACCTCGAGCGCGTGGCCAGCCGCGACCACGCCTCGCTCCGATTGGGCAGCTGTCAGCACGCCAGCACCTCGATGAGGGTTGGCCCGCGGCTCTCGAGCGCCTCCCAGACGAGGGCGCCGAGCCCCGTAAGGTCTGTCAGCCGTTCGGCGCGGCAGCCAAATCCTGAAGCGATCTGAACAAGGTCATGAGCCTGCGCCTCGGTTGCAGACGGTGAGATTCCGGCTGTATTCATTGCGTCCCGGATCTCGCCGTACCCGCCGTTGCTCCAGACGATGATGGGAAGTGGCATGTGGAGATCCTGGGCGGTGGCCAGCTCCTGGAGGGTAAATAGGACTCCTCCGTCGCCGACGAGGCACACAACGGGACGCGACGGCGCCGCAAGCTTGGCCCCAACTGCCATCGGCAGGGCGCAGCCGAGGGTTCCATAGCCGATTGGCATGAGCCAGGACCTGGGCTGCCTCGCCGCCATGAGATGGTTCGCCGCATACACCGGCTGGGTCGAGTCCCCGACGACAATCCGGTCGTCGGGCAGCGCGGCATCGAGAGAATCGATGAAGTCCTTATAGTCCGAGATCTCAGGAGGGAACCGAAGAGAGGCGGTGATCGCCTGGACCCGGTTCACCGCCCGCGCGGTGCGATCGGGCTGCGGGTTCTCGCGCGGAAGCGCCGCCGTTATGGCGTCGAGCGTCGCCGCTGCGTCACCTGCCAGGGCGATCGAAGCCGGAAACGGGTTGTCGAGTTGGCTTCGGTCGATGTCGGCGCGGATCAGTGCTCCCTTCGGCTGCGGCGCCCCGTCAGTCTCCCACCAGTCGGAGTGCGAGAACTGGGTACCGGCGGCAAGGAGGACGTCGGCCTGGGAGATGAGGTCGCAGGCGGGGTGGAAGGTAAGCGTCGCGCCAAGGCAGAGCGAGTGGGAGGACGATACGGCGCCTTTTGCACTGATCGTCAGGCCGATCGGCGCACCGATCCGTTCCGCCAGGCGGACTGCCTCGGCACCAGCCTGTGCGGCACCCCCGCCGAGCAGGATCGCCGGCCTAGCAGCCTTCCAGAGCAAGTCCGCGGCTGCCCGGACTGCTTCCGGTGATGGGCCGGGCGGGCGGCAGGTGCTCTCGATGCGGCCAACGGCCGGAGCGTCGGCCGCGAAGACATCGACGGGAACCTCGATGTGCACTGGCCGGGGCCGCCTGCAGGTAAAGACGTCCCAGGCGCGCGCGAACAACGACGGCAGCTCGGCTGGGCTAGCGACGGTGTGGCTGAACGCCGTCACCTGCGCCATGAGGGCTCGCTGGTCCGGCAAGTCGTGCAGAGCGCCGCGGTCTCGGCCTCTATCGGCCGTGCTCACCGCGCCTGAGAGCACCAGCAGCGGGCGTGAATCGTGATAGGCCTGCGCGACAGGCGTGAGCACGTTGGTTACACCGGGACCCGAGATAACCAAGCAGACGCCGGGTTCGCCGCGCACTCTCCCGTATCCGTCCGCCATGAAGCCGGCGCCTTGCTCGTGCCGGGCGAGCACGTGGCGGATCGTCGAGCCGGACAGGCCACGGTAGACCTCAAGCGTGTGCACACCCGGGATTCCGAAGACCGTATCGACCCCATACTGCTCAAGCAGTCTGACGATCGCTTCCCCGCACGTTCCCGCAGCCGACCGAGCGGCTCGCCGGCGCCCAGCTGTCGCGCTATTTCCAACCATTGTTGGCAGACTAACCATCCGGCTCGCGGCCAGCAAGGCCTTGCACGCCCGAACCAGATGTGCTATTACCAGCACATGTTGCTAATCGGGCAACGAATCTCTCTTGCGCAAGCAGGAAGTGGTGGAGACCGCCTCACATGACGGCGGCAAACATCTCCGAGCAGGACTCGGCAGTTCCAGGCGTCTCATCCAGGCCTGCAGCGATCCGGCTCGTCGCGGTCGAGCGGCACTATAACAATGTGGCCGCCGTTGCAGGCATCGACCTCTCGATCACGGCAGGCGAGTTCTTTTCCCTCATCGGCCCGAGCGGGTGCGGCAAGACCACGACCCTGCGCCTCGTCGCCGGGCTTGAGACGCCGACGAACGGCCGCGTGCTGGTGGGCGACACCGACGTGACGCGTCTCCCCGCATACCGTCGGCCGGTGAATACGGTGTTTCAGGATTATGCCCTATTCCCCCACCTTAACGTGTTTGAGAATGTCGCCTTCGGACTACGTGAGCGTCGAGTCTCCCGGCGTGATGCGCAGCGCCGTGTCGGAGACATGCTCGAACTCGTCGGGCTCTCAGGGCGCGACCACATGAGATGCAAGCAGCTGTCGGGCGGCCAGCAGCAACGGGTTGCGCTCGCGCGCTCTCTTGTCCTCAATCCGCAGGTGCTGCTGCTGGATGAGCCGCTCGGTGCCCTCGACCTCAAGCTGCGAAAGCAGATGCAGATGGCGCTGAAGCAGATCCAGCGACAGGTAGGGATCACTTTCGTCTATGTCACCCACGATCAGGAAGAGGCCTTCTCGATGTCGGACCGGGTGGCGGTCATGAGCGCGGGACGGATCCAGCAAGTAGGGATACCCGAAGACGTCTACCACCACCCGAGCAACCTGTTCGTCGCGGACTTCGTTGGTGCCTCGAACCGGCTCGCCGCCAAGGTTCGAAGCTGCTGCGGGGAAGGGCGGTATCTGGCCGATGTCGGTCCGCTAGGTACCTTGGAGCTCAGCGGAAAACCAGGCATGGTGCAGGATTCGGCTGCGGTCGCTGTTGTGAGGCCGGAAGCGATCGGCCCGCTCACGAGCTCGTGTGATGTCTCCGTCCCGGTCAGGGTCGCAGACGTCTCGTTTCTTGGCGCCCAGACCCAGTACACCGTGGAATCGGAAATTCTCGGCACCTTGCTCGTATTTGCGAACCCCGCCACCGGTTTCGAGGGAACCCCGGGAGCCACTCGCGAGGTGGGTTGGCGCAGCGAGGACATGTGGCTCGTAGCGGCGGACGGGCCCTGAAGGTGACGTTCTCCCTCGTCGGACGCTGTACGCGGACCGGGCAGTTCGGCGCCTGTACGGCTACTTCCGATATCGCCGTCGGCAGCCGTGTGCCCCACGCGAGGGCCAACGTTGGTGCCATACTCACTCAGCACCGCACTGACCCTCTTCTGGGACTTCGCGGCCTGGACCTGTTGCAATCAGGCTGCGAGGCGGACGGAGCCATCGGCGCCCTCGTCGCTTCAACAGGACACCATGCCTGGCGCCAGCTCGCTGTCATCGACTCCGAAGGCCGAACCGCCGCCTACTCGGGCTCGCGGGTCCAGCCGCTCCGTGCCGAAGAGTCCGGCGCCGGATGCGTGGCCCTGGGGAACATGCTGGCCAATGAGGACGTCGGTCCGGCCATGAGGAAGGCCTTCGAGGAGAGTGAGGACGAACCGTTGGCAGAGCGGCTGCTGCGGGCGCTGGAGGCAGGTGAGGCCGCCGGAGGCGAGCGGCTGCCGGTACGCTCGGCAGCCCTAGTCGTCGTCGGCGACCAGCTGTTCCCGCTCATCGATCTTCGCGTCGACCTTTCGGATCAGGCGCTCTCAGACCTCCGGCGAACATGGGCCGCTTATCGCCCGCTCGTCGGGGAGTTCCTCATCCGCGCCCTGGATCCCGGCAACGCCGGGGCGGGATCCTGATGCCACTGCGCCTCGGTTATGAGGATCTCCCGATGAAGGTCCGGTGCCTCAAGAATGTGTGGATCCCTCTCTCCGACGGCGCGCGCCTCTCGGCTACGGTCTGGCTTCCCGAGGAGGCGGCTCACTCCCCCGTCCCGGCCATACTCGAGTACCTGCCGTATCGCAAGGGCGACGCCACTGCGATCGACGACTCCGTGCGCCACCCGTACTTCGCTGGCCACGGTTACGCCTCGGTTCGCGTGGACATCCGCGGCACTGGCGACTCGGAAGGCCTGCTGCTCGACGAATACCACCCCACAGAGCAAGAGGACGCGCTGGAGGTGCTCCGCTGGCTTGCTGACCAGCCCTGGTGCACCGGGGCGGTCGGCATGCTTGGCATCTCATGGGGAGGGTTCAACAGCCTGCAGGTTGCCGCGCGACGACCTCCAGAGCTGAAGGCGATCATCAGCGCATGTTCCACCGACGACCGCTACGCCGACGATGTGCACTACATCGGGGGATCGGTCCTCAGCTATTACATGCTGCTGTGGGGTTCGGTGATGCTCGCTTACAGCGCTCGTCCTCCCGACCCGCTCGTCGTCGGTGACCGCTGGCGCGAGCTGTGGCGTCAACGTCTTGAGCACAACCCGTTCCTCATCGAGTCGTGGCTTTCGCATCAGAGGCGCGACGCCTACTGGAAACAGGGTTCGGTTTGCGAGGATTACTCCTCGATCACCTGTCCTGTGTATCTCGTGGGCGGTTGGTCGGACGGCTACACCAATGCGATCTTCCGCCTCCTCGAAGGGCTCTCGTGCCCGCGGAAGGCGCTCATCGGGCCCTGGGAGCATGTCTGGCCGGAGGAAGGCGTACCCGGGCCGGCGATCGGCTTCCTCCAGGAGGCGCTGAGGTGGTGGGACCAGTGGCTGAAGGGAATAGAAACCGGGATCATGGACGAACCGGCGCTGCGGTGCTGGATGCAGGACGCGGTACCGCCTGCGCCCTCTTATGAAGAGCGGCCAGGCCGCTGGATTGCCGAGCCGTCATGGCCCTCGACATCCATCTCGACCGAGGTGCTCCAGCTCGGTCCGGGTTCCCTGCAGTCCGTCCAGCCCGCGTCGACAGTGATCTTCCATTCCAGCCCCCAGACGGTCGGCCTCAGCGCGGGATCATGGCTTCCCTACGGTAATCCCGCCCATCTGCCCATAGACCAGCGTCGTGACGACGCCGGCTCGCTGTGCTTCGACACAACTCCTTTTGACCGCCCGATCGAGCTCCTCGGAATGCCGGAGGTGCGGCTGGTCGTCGCGGCCTCGCAACCGCGCGCGTTTCTCGCGGTTCGTTTGTGTGACCTGGCCCCGGACGGTAAATCAGCTCTCATCACGCGGGGCGTTCTCAATCTCTGTCATCGCGATAGCCACGAGCACCCGACCCCGCTCGAGCCACATCGGCCATATCCGGTTCGAGTTCTCCTGAAGGCCATCGCGTATTCGTTGCCGCCCGGGCACCGCCTTCGTCTCGCCATCTCCACCTCCTACTGGCCGTGGGTCTGGCCCTCTCCGGAGCCGGTCAGCATCGGAGTGCATGTCGGGAGCACAAGCACACTCCGACTGCCCGTGCGCCCCGTGCGCCCTGAGGATGACCATCTCCGCCCGTTCGAGCCGCCCGAAACCGCCACGCCGCTTCACTTTGAGTGGCTCAGGCCACGCAGCCCCGAGCTCACAATCGTCCAGGATGTCGCCTCCGGGCGAGTCGAGTACCGGGAACGGCGCTCGCTCTGGGGCGGCCGGAGACTGCCAGATGGTCTCGAATATCTCGATGATGACCCGATCTGCTACACCATTGTCGAAGACGACCCGCTTTCGGCGGCGGTTCGGTGCGACCGCACGATTGAGATCGGCAGGGGCACGTGGCGGACACGAGTCGAGGTGGCGACGACGATGTCAGCCACGAGGGAGAGCTTTCTTATCACCGGACGTCTCAACGCTCTGGAGGGTGATGAAGGTTTCTTCACAAGGAGCTACTCGTTCTCCATCCCCCGCGACCTTGGCTGAGGAGATTCTGGGAACACGCGCACGTCAGCATGCAGCTGAACTCGGCGAGGCTCGTGCGGACATGCTCGCGCTATTGGGACGGCTCGTCGCCATCGAGAGCCCGTCCTCGTCGCGAGAAGGCGTGGATGGCGTCGCGGACGAATTGGCTGGCCTGCTGAACGACGCTGGCTTCGACCTCAGCCGTGACCCTGTTCCGGGACATGGCGACAAGGTCGCCGCGGTGCGGCGATTTGGCCAGGGTCCCAACGTGCTCATCCTCGGCCACACCGACACGGTCTGGCCAGTGGGCACTCTCGCCCACTGGCCGTACCGCTGCTCCGCGACGGCGGCCAGCGGTCCGGGTGCAGGGGACATGAAGAGCAGTCTGGTCATGTCCACCCATGCATTGCGCCTGCTCAGCGACAGGGGACCGCGCGGCCTGGGTGAGGTACGGTTGCTGCTGGTCCCGGACGAGGAGCTGGGCAGTCCCTCAACCCGCGAGTGGATCGAGCACTGCGCTCAATCCGCGGACGTCTGTCTCGGTCTCGAGCCAGGGCGGCCTGGCGGCGGAGTCGTGGTCGGGCGGGGTGCCGTCGGGGCCCTGACGATTTCGGCACAGGGGAAATCCGCCCACACGACCGGGCCGGACGTCGGCAAGAGCGCGCTGAGAGCGCTGGCCCCTCTCGTCGTGCCACTTGAGAACCTGAGCCGACGCGAGGAGGGAACGATCGTGACAGTCGGGATCCTGCATGGAGGAATCGCCCGGCAAGTTGTTCCCGCCTACGCCGAGATGCAGGTCGATCTTCGCGCACCGACTTCGAGCGCCGCGGAAACGCTGCACAACCAAGTGCTGGAGGTGATCGAAGATGCGGCAGAATCGGCGGAGCTCATTGTCCGAGGTGGGATCACTCGCCCCTCGTTTTCCCCGAACGCGGCTTCCCGCTCCCTGTACCAGGCCGCCGCCGCGGCGAGCGCAAACGTCGGGCTCGGCTCCTACCAGGTGCATGAGCGAGGAGGTGGTGACAGCAGTTTCGCGGGAGCTGATGGCATCCCCACTCTCGACGGCCTCGGACCGCTCGTCCACCATCCATGCAGCCGGGAGGAATGGGTCGACATCTCTAGCCTCGCGGCGCGCGGCGCCATGCTCGTGTCCCTGCTCGAATACATCGCCGCCCAAGGGCTTGCTCTCGGGGATGCGCCGATGGGCCCGCTCTCATGAGTTGGCGAGGTGGCTCCGCTGAAGCTTGAGCTGCAGCTCACGGGCAACCAACTCCATCTGCTCCGCCGGGAACTCGAGCGGCAGGGGCAGGCTCGCACCCTTGACGATCTGGTTGCGCTCGCGATCGAACAGGACCGCCTGGAGCCAGCGCAACGGCGGCTAGGTGCTCGGCCCGTTCCTCCGCCCGGTCATCCGCCCGACGGCTACCTGCGGCTCGAGAGGATCGTCGAAGCAGGCACGGCGGCGGCCGTCATCCTCCAAGCGGACGAGGTGCTGTCTCTC
>WNFD01005375.1_pt1 | contig 26276 bp, 26 predicted proteins | sample 5400491 | NCBI WGS metagenome assembly WNFD01 (sample SAMN13153343, study PRJNA577476) | soil metagenome | isolation source: 120 cm saprolite under Douglas fir tree site 2 hole 2 replicate 2 | place: USA:California | collected 2015-04-18
TGGCAGGCCTGGCATTTGCGGTAGACCTGCCGGCCGCTCTGTGGATCGCCGCCCTGACTAGCTATTGCAGTTGACAGCGGCCGCACTACCGTGGGGGCCTGTGCGACAACTTGCGGAGTAGGACCGACATGACCGCGCGTGCTCGGCGCCGACACCGACGACCCAGGCGCTGCTGGCGCAGCCGGGGGAGCCGGCGCCAGCACCTTCGATGCGGCCGTCTCCAGTACGGCCTCCTTGTCGGGTGGATACGGCCATAATAGAACGCCGCCCACAAGCACTATTGCGATAGCAACTGCCACGAAGAACTCCCGCATGTTTCGTCCTTCAATCAAGAGAAATCAACGGAGAACGCAGCCCGCTGTTCGATGTGGTTGCTAGTTTGCGGCTACAGGGTCTGACCGTCTTTGCGCTGGATCAAATACACAGTCCCAAACAGAGCACGCACCGTCGAAATTTACCGCGCCAATGTGTTGACCAATATGAATGCCGGCAGTCTGTCGGAGCTGGTGCGCCTGGCGTTGCTGGCCGGCTCCTCGACCGGCCCCGCAAGCCGGGCGCCCCCGAATTGTCCCGATAGGCCGCGCCCCGCCGCGCGCAACATCCGAAATCGTGCCCGCTTGAGCTAGATCAATGCGGCCGGGCGCGCCCGCACCTAATGCAGCATGGCTTGCCGTGCGCAAGTATCCAGGCGGGAGCAATGGAACCACATCACGATTTGGCGCTGCATGTCGGAGTTGTCGGCGTCGTCGACGATGATCCGGCGGTCCGCCATTCGTTGAAGTTCTCGCTCGAAATCGAGGGATTCGCCGTCGGCGTCTATGCGAGCGCGCAGGAGCTGCTGCAGGACCACGACCTCTGCCGTTTCCGCTGTCTCGTCATCGATCAGCACATGCCGGGCATGACCGGGCTCGATCTGGTGGCGAAGCTGCGGGACTGGCAGCTATCGGTGCCGGTGGTTCTCATCACCACTCATCCGCCGAGAGCCGTCATTGCCGGTGCCGACAAGGCCGGCGTGCCGATCGTCGAGAAGCCGCTCTTGGGTAACGCGTTGCTGGACAAGATTCACGAGCTGATCGCATCGCAGGCGCCGTCGAGACTGAACTGAACCCATGCGCTGCAGGCCTGGCTACGGTGCCCCATTTCGAATTCCTCGCACGGGTTCATCGTTCGGCGCCGACGTTGTTTGATCTCGATCAAAGCGCGCCCAACATTTCCGTTTAAATGGACGAAATAGGCATGGTCACCGGCAAATGGACAGGTCATGAAAACAAAGCCTCTGCTAGCAACGGTGACGACGGCAACGGTTGCCAGCGCGGTGCTCGCCCTCGGAATGGCGGCATCGTCGAAAGACGTCTGCGCGGCAGAGCCGATGAGCTTTGCCGAAGACGTGCTCCCGATCTTCAAGGGCCGATGCATCGGCTGTCATCAGCCGGGGAGACAGGGATACGAAAGGAGCGGCCTTGATCTGACGAGCTACCAGGGCGTGATGAAGGGTACGAAGTACGGCCCGATGGTCATTGCCCGCGATCCGGACAGCAGCAACTTGATGTGGCTGCTCGATTGGCGGGCGTCTCCAGAGCTGCGCATGCCGCACGGGACAAAGAAGCTTTCCACGTGCGATCGGGATGCCATCCGGGCGTGGATTCGTGAAGGCGCCAAGGACAACTAGCCATCATCCTGCAGAAAGGAACGTGTCATGGAAGCGAATGCCGAGCGAAACCTGATCGTCTATTTCCGCCTGGCGATGGCGTGGACGTTTCTGTACGCCGCGTCGCATCAGGTATTCGAGCCAAGTTGGAGCGTAGTGGGGTTCCTGAGCCATACCAAGACGTTCCATGACTTGTTCGCGGTGTTTACGACGCCGACCATGGCGCCGATCACCACCTTCCTGGTGGAATACGGACATCTGCTGATCGGGCTGTCGCTCCTCCTCGGGTTCATGGTCCGCGTCAGCGCCAGCTTCGGCGTGATGCTGATGCTGCTCTACTGGATGGCGCACATGGACTGGCCGTTCATCGAGAACAAGAACAACTTCATCGTCGACTTCCACCTCGTCTATGCGGGCGTGCTGGTTTTCCTGATCGTCAAGCGTGCCGGCCACGTCTGGGGTCTCGACGGCTTGATCGAAAGGCTGCCTTTCCTCAATCAGCATCCGGCACTGCGCGCGTGCGTCTCCTGACGCAGTGAAGGTACCAACAAAGGTGCGCCGTTGCGGCGGTCCCGGAAGAACGTCTTCCGGGACCGTTCGCATGCGCGGAACGTCGATCAGCCGGCATCAGCCCTTCGGAACGATCTCGGCCGGCGCCAGGATCTCCGTCTCCTCGAGCTCTTCGACGACGAGGTCGCCCTTCGGGGTGACGATATCGCGGCCGATGCGGCTGCGGACCACATCGCGGATGCGCTCCGCAACGCGCGGCTCGCGCTCCATCAGGGCGTGGAGATCGTGGGCGTCCAGCACCAGCAGGCTCGTGCGGGCGACGGCAACGACGGTGGCGGAGCGGCGTGCCCGGCGCAGCGCCGCGACCTCGCCGAAGAAGTGACCGGCGCCGAGCCTGATACGCCCGCGCGCAAGCTCGATCTCGACCTCGCCGGCCGCCACGAAATACATCGAATGCGCGGGCTCGCCGCGCCGAGCGATGACGACGCCGGGCTCGACCTGCTGGGCGCGCAACAGGCGCATGATGTCGGCGATGTCGCTGGCCTTGAGCTCCGCGAACAGCGGCACGCGGACGACCATGCTCCAGGTGATGACGAAGTCGCGGCGATGAATCTCTTCGGCGAAGGCGGTGGCCACGATGCCGATCGGCAGGGCGACCATGATCAAGCCGATGAAGATCGTGATCGACGCGACGATTCGTCCGAGCAGCGTCACGGGAACGACGTCGCCGTAGCCGATCGTACCCAGCGTCACGATCGCCCACCACATCGCGTCGGGAATGGTGCCGAACTTGTCGGGCTGGGCGTGTTGCTCGATCACATGCATGACGCTGGCGGCGACCAGCGTCGCCCCGATCAGGATCACGAAGCAGCCGAACAATGCCCGGCGCTCGCCATAGAGGACGTCCAGCAGCGAACGCATGGCAGGCGAGTAACGCGCCAATTTCAGGAAGCGCACGATTCGAAATACCAGCAGCACCCGCAGGTCGGCGGGCAAGACAAAGGCGAACCAGAACGGCAGAACCGCCAGCAGATCGACCACGCCGAGCGGACTCGAGACGAACCTCCAGCGCGCCTTCCGCTTGCTCAAATGGCGGTACGGCGCATGCTCGGCAGCGACCCAGATGCGCAAGCCGTATTCGACCGTGAAAATGACCAGCGAAAGCAATTCCACGGCCGTGAACAGCGGCCCGTATTGCGCCTGCAGGGCCGGCACCGACTCCAACGTCATCGTGACGAGGTTGAGGACGATCAGGGCGACGATCAGCCGGCCGACGACGAGGCTGCTGCGATCGCCGATCGCGCCGTGATCCAGGATTTCGTAGAGGCGGTGCCGCAGACCGGCGGCGTTGCGCCAAACATGTCGCGGCATGGCCGAGCCCCGCATCCGTCCCGCCGGCCAAGGAGATCGCTCCGCCCGACGCCGACGGACCGCCCTTGAATAGGCCGCCCGTTGCCGCAAGGCAAATAGCGCCGGCCAGGAGCGGCGGCGTATCCGAACGTCATTCCGCCGCGTCGGCGCGCTCGATCACCACCGGCTCGGACGCCGCCTCGGCGACCTCCGGCGGATCGCGGTTGGGCGCGACGACCGGGTCCTCGACCTCCGCGAGCTTCTCGCGCGCGGCCTCGGCCTCGCGCTGCCGGTTCCACATGCCGGCATAGAGCCCGCCGCTCGCGAGCAGTTGATGGTGGGTGCCGCGCTCGGCGATGGCGCCCCGGTCGAGCACGATGATCTCGTCGGCGCCGACGATGGTCGAAAGCCGGTGGGCGATGACCAGCGTGGTGCGGTTGCGCGACACCCGGTCGAGCGCGTCCTGGATATCCTTCTCGGTATGGCTGTCGAGCCGTTTCGTAGCCGTTCGGCGACATCCGGATGAAATCGTCGATCTGGGCAAGCCGCGCCGCCTCCTCGACCTCGGCATCGCTCGCCTCCCAGCGGCCATAACGGATGTTGTAGCGGATGGTGTCGTTGAACAGCACGGTGTCCTGCGGCACCATGCCGATCGCCGCCCGCAGCGACTGCTGCGTCACGTCGCGGATGTCCTTACCGTCGATCGAGATGCGCCCGCCCGTCACCTCGTAGAAGCGGAACAACAGCCGCGAGATGGTCGACTTGCCGGCGCCGGACGGCCCGACCACCGCAACCGTATGGCCGGCCGGGACCTCGAAGCTGATCCCTTTGAGGATTTCCCGCCCCGGGTCGTAGGAGAAGGAGACGTTCTCGAAGCGGATGGCGCCGCGCCCGACCGAAAGCGGCCGGGCGCCGGGCCTGTCCTCGATCTCGGGCTTGCGCGCGAGAATCGCGAACATCCGCTCGATATCGATCACCGCCTGCTTGATCTCGCGATAGACCATGCCCATGAAATTGAGCGGCTGGTAAAGCTGGATCATCATCGCGTTGATCATCACGAGATCGCCGACGGTATTGCTGCCCTCCTTGATCCCGTAGGCGCACATCACCATGACGGCGGCGAGCCCGATCGTGAAGATCGTCGCCTGGCCGGCATTGAGCACGGCGAGCGACACATAGGCCTCGACGCTGGCGTCCTCGTAGCGCTTCATCGAGCGGTCGTAGCGCCTGGCTTCCCGCTCCTCGGCCACGAAATACTTCACCGTCTCGTAATTGATGAGCGAGTCGATCGCCTTGACGTTGGCGTCGGTGTCGCTGTCGTTCATCCGACGACGGATGTTGATGCGCCACTCGGTCGCCTGATAGGTGAACGCCATGTAGCAGGCGACGGTCGCCGTGATGACCGCGACGTAGCGCCAATCGAATTGATAGAGCAGCACGGCGATGATCAGCGCGAGCTCGATGACGGTCGGCACGAGCTGCATGATCACCATGCGAACGATCGTCTCGATGGCGTTGCGTCCGCGCTCGAGCACGCGCGTCAACCCTCCGGTCTTGCGCTCGAGGTGGAAGCGCAGCGACAGCTGGTGCAGGTGCTCGAAGGTGCGGTAGGCGAGGCGGCGCACCGCGTTCATCGCCACCTTGGCGAAGATGCCGTCGCGCATCTGGGTCAGCACCGCCACCAGGATGCGCGTGCCGCCATAGGCGACGGTCATCAGGATCGGCGCCGCCAGCACCCACACGAGCCACGAGGACGGCGCCACCGGCGCGCTGTCGCGGCCGGTGAGCGCGTCGGTCGCCCATTTGAAGGTGAAAGGCACCGCGACGGTCGCGAGCTTGGCGACGACGAGGAGCAGCATCGAGAGGGCGACGCGCAGCTTGAGGTCGCGCCGCTCGGCCGGCCAGATATAGGGCCACAGCCCGGCCATGATCGACAGCAACGAGCCGTCGCCGTCGGCGGACACCTCGCGCTTCAATGCCGCGCTCGATCGCGGATGGGAATCGGTCATCGGCAGGCCCGGATTGACGGGCCGCGGGGGGACCGTCGAACCCCATTCATATAGAGGTTTTCCGGACCGCAAACAGCCCACACGCGGTCGGGCGGCGCGAGGCTTGACCGCTTCGCCGCCGGAGGCCACATCCCTGACCATGAGCACGATCAAATCGATTTGCGTCTACTGCGCGTCCGGCGCCGGCACCAATCCGCGCTTCGTCGAAGCGGCCAAGCACTTCGGCCGGATCCTGGCCGAGAACCGCATTCGCCTCGTCTATGGCGGGGGCTCGGCCGGGCTGATGGGAGCGCTCGCCGATTCGGTCCTCGACCACGGCGGCGCCGTGACCGGCGTCATTCCGGACTTCCTGGTCAATCGCGAGCACATGCTGCTGCGCGTGCAGGAGCGAATCATCACGCGCGACATGCACGAGCGCAAGCGGGTGATGTTCGAGCGGGCCGATGCGTTCGTCGCCCTGCCCGGCGGGGTCGGCACGCTCGAGGAGCTGGTCGAGCAGATGACCTGGGCACAGCTCGGCCGGCACAAGAAGCCGATCCTGATCCTCAACGTCGAGCGGTTCTGGGATCCGCTGTGCGCGCTGCTCGACCATATGGAGAAGCTCGAATTCATCCGGCCCGGGCTCGGGGTCAATTTCCTGGTGGCCGAACGGGTCGAGGACATTCTGCCCAAGCTGATCGAGGCGGCGCGCGCCGTGTCGGAAGCGGAGAAGGAAATGACGCCGGTCGTCGCCGAGCGGCTGTGAGACTTGCGATCACGCATCAGGCTTAAGAAACGTCACCGCCTCGATGCGATTGCCGTCGGGATCGCGGACGAAGGCGGCGTAATAGCCTTGGCCGTGCCGCGGCCGCAGGCCGGGCGCGCCGTCGGACGCCCCGCCGGCCGCGAGCGCCGCGGCATGGAACGCGTCGACCAGCTCCGCCGCCCGCACGCGCAGCCCCACATGGGCGCCGCAATCGTCCGCGACCGGCGCCATCGCCGCGCGCAGATTGATCCAGAACTCGGGATATTGCTTGCCGAAACCGACCGTGTGCGGCCGCACCTCGAGCTTTTGATAGCCGATGACGCCCAGCACCGCCTCATAGAAGCGCGTCGCCCGGCCGAGGTCGCGCACCGCCACCGAGACGTGGTCGATCATGCTCCTCCCCCGGCCGGTGTCCCGGACGCGGTGCAGCGCCTTAAGCGAGTTCACGCGCGTCTTCGACGCGGTATGGCGGTGCACCCCAGATCCGGGACCTTTCCAAGCGCGAAGTCTGGTACGGTCCCGGTTCTGCAGCGCATCACTTCGTGCTGCGCTGCGCCCGGGACACGGCTCACGCCGGCGCCCCCGACTTCACCAGCTTGTAGACGATCGAATCCATCAGCGCCTGGAACGAGGCATCGATGATGTTGGGCGAGACGCCGACCGTGGTCCAGCGCTCGCCGGCTTCATCCTGGCTTTCGATCAGCACGCGGGTCACCGCCTCGGTGCCGCCGTCGAGGATGCGCACGCGGTAGTCGGTGAGCGTCAATCCGCTGATGTAGCTCTGGTACTTGCCGAGGTCCTTGCGCAGCGCGAGATCGAGCGCGTTGACCGGGCCGTTGCCTTCGGCCGCCGAGATCAGCGTCTCGCCGTCGACCTTGACCTTGACCACCGCCAGCGACACCGTGATCCGCCGGCCGACGGCATTGTCGCGCTGCTCGACGCTGACGTCGAACTTCTCGACGTCGAAATAATTCGGCACCTTGTCGAGCACGCGGCGCGCCAGGAGCTCGAAAGAGGCGTCGGCGGCCTCGTAGGCATAGCCGATCGCCTCGCGCTCCTTGACCACGTCGAGAAGGCGGGCGACGCGCGCGTCGTCCTTGTCGACCTTGATCCCGATGCGGTCGAGCTCGGCGATCACGTTCGATTTCCCGGCCTGATCCGAGACCAGGAGCTTGCGCCGGTTGCCGACCGCGTCGGGCGGCACGTGCTCGTAGGTCGCGGGCTCCTTCATGATCGCCGAGGCGTGAATGCCGGCCTTGGTGGCGAACGCGCTCTCGCCGACATAGGGCGCGTGCCGGTTCGGCGCGCGGTTGAGCATCTCGTCGAGCGTATGCGAAGCATGCGCGAGCGTCTTGAGCTGCGCGTCCGACACGCCGATGTCGAAGCGGTCCGCGAATTCGGGCTTGAGCTTGAGGGTCGGAATGATCGAGACCAGATTGGCGTTGCCGCAGCGTTCGCCGAGCCCGTTGAGCGTGCCCTGGATCTGGCGGGCGCCGGCGCGCGCCGCCGCAAGCGAGTTCGCCACCGCCTGCTCGGTGTCGTTGTGGGCGTGGATGCCGACATGGGTGCCGGGGATCACCTTGACGACCGCGCCGACGATCGCTTCGATCTCGTGCGGCAGCGCTCCGCCATTGGTGTCGCAAAGCACGATCCAGCGCGCGCCCTCCTCGTAGGCGGCCGTGGCGCAGGCGAGCGCGAATTGCGGATTGGCCTTGTAGCCGTCGAAGAAGTGCTCGCAATCGAGCAGCACCTCCCGGCCCTTGCCGACCGCCGCCCGCACGCTGTCGCGGATCGAGGCGAGATTCTCCTCGAGACTGGTTTCGAGCGCGACGCGCACGTGATAGTCCCAGGATTTGGCGACGAAACAAATCGCGTCGGCCTTGGCCTCGATGAGGGCCGCAAGCCCGGGATCGTTCGAGGTCGAGCGGCCCGGCCGCCGGGTCATGCCGAAGGCGGTGAAGGTCGCCGCAAGCTTGCGCTCCTGCGCGAACAGCTCGGTGTCGGTCAGGTTCGCGCCGGGATAGCCGCCCTCGACATAGTCGATGCCGAGGTCGTCGAGCATTTTCGCGATCGCGAGCTTGTCGTGCAGCGTGAAATCGACGCCGTTGGTCTGCGCGCCGTCGCGCAGCGTGGTGTCGAAGAGATAGAGGCGTTCGCGGGCCATGTCGAGCTCACGAGAATTGATAGGCGACGTAGAGCGCGATCAGGACCGCGGCGGCGATCACCGCGTATTTGAGCACGATGTAGTAGAGCCAGTGCTTCGGGAACGGCGTATCGGGCTTGGTCATCGCACGCCTGCCTTCGCGGCCAGCTGCTTTTCCATGGTCGTGTTCGCCAGCCACTCGTCGCCGACTGGAACCGAGTTTCGTTGCCGGGCCACGAAGCCCCGGCGCCGGAAGAAGTCCTGCGCGTTGTCGCTCACGTCGGCGGTCAACCGTCGGGCGCCGCGCGAGGCCGCGAGCTTCTCCAGCGCATCGATCAGCATGGTGCCGACCCCGTGGCCGGCGGCCGCCGGATGCACGTAGAGCATATCGACGCGGTCGCCGCCATCGAGCGATGCGAAGCCGACCGGCGATCCGTCGATGATGCCGAGCAAGGTCAAGCCCTGCGTCAGCCGCGCCCCGAAGGCCAATTCGTCGTCGGCGACCGACGCCCAAGCCCGCTGCTGGGCCTCGCTGTAATCGTCCCCGGTCAGCCCCTCGATGCTGGCGCGCAGAATCTCGGCGACGAGCGGCGCGTCCGCCGGCAGGTACGGCCGCAGCGCCAGCTTGGGATGCGCACGCGCGGTCACCGCATTGCGCCCTTGGCTGCGGCAGCAGTGCGGAGATCCGCTGCACGTGCGGCGGGCTCGTTACCCTCTCCCCTTGTGGGAGAGGGTCGACCGCGCGCAGCGCGGTCGGGGTGAGGGGTGCGCCCGTGCAGCGTCTCAAGGATAGAAATCAATACCCCTTCGAGATTCGTAAGCACATCATTGTTCCAAAACCTGCGCACGACAAAACCATTCGCCGCAAACCACCGATCGCGACGCTCATCGCTGCGCGATTCCGCATGCTGTCCGCCATCGACCTCGACGATCAACCGCGCGTCATAACAGACGAAATCGGCGATGAACGGTCCGAGCGGCACTTGCCGGCGGAACTTGAAATTCGCAAACCGCCGATCCCGCAACGCGGACCAGAGCTTGCGCTCGGCGTCGGTCATGCGCGAGCGCAACGAGCGCGCCCGTGCAGTTGCCGTCGGTGGGTCCTCCGGCCGGGCCGCACGCTCGTAACCCTCTCCCCTTGCGGGAGAGGGTGGACGCGAGCGAAGCGAGCGGCCGGGTGAGGGATTCGTGGCCAAGGCCCCCTCACCCGCCTCGCGGCTTTGCCGCTCGGCACCCTCTCCCACAGGGGGAGAGGGTTTCGGAGCGCGCGGCTCGCTCATCGCGCGACCTCCCAGGTGGTGCCGTCCTTAGAATCCTTCAGCACGATGCCCATCGCGGCCAGCTCGTCACGGATGCGGTCGGACTCCGCAAAATTCTTGGCTTTTCGAGCGGCCGTGCGAGTAGCGATACGCGATTCAATATCAGAAGGATCCAATCCAGCCTCACGCACAGCCTTGTTGCGGAATTCACGGTAAGCGCTCGCGATATCCTCGCGCAAGCTATCGTCCGCTCGGACATGATCAACAGCTTTCTCGAATCCGAGCAGCAGCAGTGACCCAACTAGCTCAGCTGCTGCATCTGCTGGCATATCGTCGGCCGAAGATGACCTCGCTCTAATGCTAAGTCGATGAAGTTCGGCGATTGCAGCCGGCGTATTAAGATCGTCATTCAATGCCGCAAGAAACGCTTGGGACGGACTTGCTTTGTTTCTATTGGCAAGGACGGTGGCACGTCTTAGGTTCGCGTAGCTGATAGTTGCTTCCACTAGACTTTCTTGCGTCCAATCAATTGGCTGCCGATAGTGTGTTTTGAGCATGTTCAGACGCAAGACCTCACCCCAACGAGAATCATTCGGTGCCTGCTGCAGTAGGTCCCGGATCGTGATGAAGTTGCCTTCCGACTTGGCCATTTTCCGGCCTTCGACCTGCAGGAAGCCGTTGTGCATCCAGAAGCTCGCCATGATCGGCGTGTGGAACGCGCAGCGCGACTGCGCGATCTCGTTCTCGTGGTGCGGAAAGACGAGATCGATGCCCCCGGCATGGATGTCGAACTGATGCGGATGCGCCAAGCCGCGCTCCGACAGACGCGGCTGTTCCTGCGTCCATAGCCAGCGGTCGGACATCGCCGAGCACTCGATGTGCCAGCCGGGCCGCCCCGGCATCGCGATGCCGGCCGGCGACGGCCAGGACGGCTCGCCCGGCTTCGACGGCTTCCACAGCACGAAGTCCATGGGATCGCGCTTGAAGGGCGCCACCTCGACGCGCGCGCCGGCGATCATCTCGTCGAGCGAGCGCTTGGAAAGCTGGCCGTAATCCGGCATCGAGGCGACGCTGAACAGAACGTGCTCGTCGGCGACATAGGCATGGCCGGACGCAATCAACCGCTCGATGAGCGTCCTCATTTCCTCGATGTGCTCGGTCGCGCGCGGCTCGACGGTCGGAGGGAGGCAGCCGAGCGCGTCGACGTCCTCGTGGAACTGGCGCTCGGTTTTCTCGGTGACGATGCGGATCGCCTCGTTGAGCGGGAGGTTCGGATGCTCCTCCGCCGCGCGCGCGTTGATCTTGTCGTCGACGTCGGTGATGTTGCGCACGTAGACGACGCGGTCGGCGCCGTAGCGGTGGCGCAGCAGCCGGAACAGGAGGTCGAACACGATGACCGGGCGTGCGTTGCCGATATGGGCGAAGTCGTACACCGTCGGCCCGCACACGTACATGCGCACGCGCCCGGGATCGAGCGGCACGAACGGTCGCTTCTCGCGCGTCAAGGTATCGTAGAGCTTCAATTCCATGGACGACGCCTCGTGCCGCTCGACCGGCCGGTCCGAGCCGAAAACCTAAAGCGTCTCGGCCCGCTGGCCGGGCGTCCAAGCATCTCGATCAGGAGAACAGAGACGGCCGCCAGCGAGCGTCGGGTCGCTAGCCGATAATCTCCCGGCAAATGCCGCAGATATGGTTAAGGCCGTTCATGGCGGCGGAGAATGGGAAGCGTAGGCGCGCTCGTCAAGGGGGCTGATCGGGGGCCGATCGTGGCTCCACGACAACGGGCTAACCGCCTCTCCCGGAAGGGTTTTCCCGTTTGGGCGCGACCCGGCGCAATTTAGGCCGGCAGTGTGGCTTTCATGTCCTAGGCAAATCGGCCCGATGCCCGCTAACACGCCGTTAGTGATCGCGTGGAAACGGTGCCGACCGGTTAGGGACGGCTTAAGCGTTGCTACGCATTCTCGGCGTCGCGTTCCGATCTCAGGGGAAACGGGGGGTTGATCGATGCGCCACGTATTCGTCGCGCTCGTGCTCGCGGGCTCCATTATGAGCAGCGCCGCCCAAGCCGAAAAGCGCACGTTCATCATTGCCAACAATTCCGACGGCTATGGCGTCGACCGCTGCCTCGCAACCGGCGCGACCTGCGGGGTCCCCGCGGCGACCGCCTATTGCAGGTCGCGGGACTTCGCCCGTGCCGCGTCGTTCCGCAAGGTCGATCACGACGAGATCACCGGCGCGGTGCCGTCGACCAGCGGGGCCGGCGGCCGCGACGAATTCGTCGCCATCGAGTGCCTGCGCTGACGCGATCGCCCGCCTGAGCGCACACCGGCTCGCCCGGATCGGGGCTTCCCCGCAGCAGCCGTCGCGAGTACGCGAGCGCCGTTGCGCGGCCGGCGATCTTCCGCCAATCTCGACCTGCCCGTGACGGTCCTCGCTGCAAGCAGGCGGACCGCTCTGCGCCCGGGGGCGCGGTCGATGACGAATGCCGATCCAATTCGTGATGGCGCTGCGCCGGGCGCGGGCGCGCCCGCCGCAGCCGCGCCGGCGCCGGTGCTGAAGCTCGAAGATTTCCTGCCCCACCGGCTCAATGTCCTCTCCAGCCTGGTGTCGCAGGCGCTGACGCGGGTCTACGGCCGTCGTGGTATCGGGATACCGGAATGGCGCGTGCTGGTCACGCTCGGCGAAAACGGGGTGATGACCGGGAAGGCGGTCGGGGCGCGCACCCATATGCACAAGACCAAGGTGTCGCGCGCGGTGGCGCAGCTCGAGCAGCGCAAGTTCGTGACCCGGCGTGCCAACCGCGCCGATTTGCGCGAGTCCTTTCTGTCGCTGACGCCGGCCGGCCGCGCGGTCTACGAGGAGCTCGCGCCGAGCGCGCTCGAGTTCATGGATCGGCTCGCCGAGGTGGTCGCGCCCGCCGACCGTCCCGCCTTCGACCGCGCCATGAAGCAATTGACCGAGCGCTCGGCCGAGCTCGTTGCCGAGACCGAGCGCGGCAAGGTCTGAAACCGGGTGGCGCGGCGATCGATCGGAACTCCCGGCAAGGAGGAAACGTGAAGCTCTATACCTTTTTCCGCTCGTCGGCGGCGTTCCGGGTTCGCATCGCCCTCAACCTCAAGGGCCTGGCGAGCGAGGTGATCTCGATCCACCTGCAGAAGGGGGGTGGGCTCAACAGGAAGCCGGAATTTCGCGCGATCAATCCGCACATGCGCGTGCCCGCGCTCGCGGTCGATTCCGGCGACGTGCTCATCCAATCGCTCGCGATCATCGAATATCTCGACGAGATCAATCCCGAGCCGCCGCTCTTGCCGCGCGATCCGCTCGCGCGCGCGAAGGTGCGGGCGCTGGCGCAGGTGATCGCCTGCGACATCCATCCGCTCAACAACGTGTCGCCGCTGCGCTACCTCAAGCACGAGCTCGGCCAGGACCAGGCCAAGATCGACGGCTGGTATCACCACTGGATCCACGACGGCTTCGCGGCCGTGGAGGCCATGCTCCGTCCCGGCCCCTACGCCTTCGGCAGCGAGGTGACGCTCGCCGACGTCTGCCTCGTGCCGCAGGTCTACAATGCGCGGCGTTTCAAGGTACCGCTCGACCGTTACCCCAAGATCGTGGCGGCCGACGCCGCCTGCGGCAAGCTTGCGGCCTTCGACCAGGCCCGGCCGGAGAACCAGCCGGACGCAGAATGACGGCCTCCTGAACCGGCAGCCGCTCGGACCGATCCTTCGTGGCACCCTGGCATCTCGTTCGCGTCGTCCTCTGGATGACCGGGGCCCTGCTGTCGTTCTCGGCGATGGCGGTCTCGATCCGCGTGCTGTCGAGGACCTTGAGCATCATGGAGAAGCCTGGCGGTGCTGCGCGCCGACCTGCGGGCGATGATCCCCAGCCGGCACTTGGCGCTGCACCTCTTTCGCAACAGCGTTCATCTCGGGGCGCAATATCTGTGGGCGATGAGCGTGCTGCTGCTGCCGCTCGCGACGGTGTTCGCGCTCGAATTCACTGCGCCGGCATGGACGCTGCTGCTGGCGCTGCCGGTGCTGGGCGAGCGCATGACGGCGAGCCGGATCGGCGCCGTCGTCCTCGGCCTCATCGGGGTGCTGGTGATCCTGCGTCCGGGCCTGGCGACCTTTCAACCCGCGGCGCTGCTGGTGCTCGCCGCGGCGGCCGGATTTGCCACCACGCTGATAACCACGAAAAAGCTGACCCGCACCGACAGCGCCTTCACCATCATCTTCTGGATGAATCTCATCCAGTTGCCGCTCGCCCTCATCGGGTCGGACCTGCTGTTTCCGGTAAAGCTCGAACTCGCTCAGCTGCCGGCGGTCGTCGCCGTCGGCATCTCGGGGCTCGCCTCCCATTATTGCCTGGCCAACGCCTTTCGGATCGGCGACGCCACCGTGGTGGTGCCGCTCGATTTCATGCGCATTCCGCTGATCGCGGTGGTGGGCTGGTGGCTTTACCGCGAGCCGCTCGACGCCTTCGTGTTCATGGGCGCCGGCCTCATCATCAGCGGCATCCTGTGGAATCTCCGCAACGAGGCCCGGCGGATCCGGCCGATCGAGACGCCGGCGGCGGCGGCACCGAAGACTGGCTGCAATCCGCCATAGGGGGCTACGCTGCCGCCCGGGGCGAACGGACACGGCGCTTTCTTCACACTTTGGTCACCATTCCGGCGCTTCCATCCTCGACCTTCGGGGCGGGTTCCGATTCATGAATTGGACTGGGATCGCGAAATTCTTGCGCCGACCGGGAGCCTTGCTGCCCGCCCTCGTTCTATGCGCGGTGCCGGCGGCGGCGCAGTACGGCGGCCCGCCGTTCTCCCCTCCCCCCAACGCGCCCGGCCGCAGCCAAGCCTGCCTGCGGCTCGAGAGCCAGCTCGCCGCCATCGACCGCGGCGCCGCCGTCGACCCGGCCCGGGCCGAGCAGATCAAGCGCCTGGAGGACACGGCCGCAAGGCAGCAGGCCGAGCTCGATCGCCTCGGTCAACAGTCGCAGCGAATGGGCTGCCAAGGCTTGGGCTTTTTCGCCCTGTTCACCGGGCAGTCGCCGCAATGCGGACCGCTCAACAATCAAATCCAACAGGCGCGGGCGACGCTTGATCGCACCATCGCCGACCTTCAGCGCCTGCAAGGCAATAGCGGCGAGCGCGAGGCTCAGCGCCGCGGCGTGCTGGTGGCGCTCGGCCAGAACGATTGCGGCCCGCAATATCGCCAATACGCCAACAGCGGGTTCGGCGGTTTCTTCGATAACCTGTTCGGCGGCAATTCCGCCGTCCCGGACGGACCGCTGGCGGGCACCTATCGGACGGTGTGCGTGCGGACCTGCGACGGCTATTACTTCCCGATCTCCTATTCCACGGTGCCGACCAAGTTCGCCGACGACGAGCAGCTTTGCCGGCGCCTCTGCCCCGCCACCGAGGCGACCCTCTACACCTACCGCAACCCGGGCGAGGACATATCGCGCGCGGTATCGAGCAGCGGCAGGAATTATTCGGAGCTGCCGACCGCGTTCAGCTACCGCAAGCAATTCAACGCTGCCTGCAGCTGCCGACTGCCGGGCCAGTCCTGGGCCGAGGCGCTCAAGCAGGGCGACGACCAGACCCTCGAGCGCGGCGATATCGTCGTCACCGAGGAGCGGGCGAAGCAGCTCTCGCAGCCGCGTTTCGACGCGCAAGGCAAGCCGGTCAATCTCGACCCCAATCCGGGGCGGCCGGCGCCGCCGAAAAACGCCAAGCCGAATGCGGATGCGCCGGCGAACGCCACGTCCTCGCCGTCGGGCGGTGCCGCGGCTGCGGCCACGCCGCCGACCGAAGCCAAAGCCGAGGAAGATCCGAGCAAGCGCAAGGTGCGCGCGGTCGGGCCGGCGTTCTATCCGGTGCGGTGACGAAATCCTGATCTGGATCGTCGGCCCGTTGATCACACGCTCTTGGTAAGGGAAAAGCGCTGCTCGGCGGCGAGGCATTCCGCCTCGGGCAGTCCCAGCTCCCGGCGCACGAGATTGGTGCCGAGCACCATCGCCACCATCTTGTAGGCCGCGTGCCGCCGGCCCATGCCTTCGCGGCCCATGCCGCAGTCCGATGAAACGACCAGGCGCTCGGGCGGAATGTGTTTCAGCGCTTCCCGGATGATGGCGGCGATCTCGTCCGGCCGCTCGACCTGCAAGGTGTGATGGTCGATCACGCCGATGACGACCTTCTTGTCCTTGATCACCTCGCCGATCGCCTTCAAGTCGCCGGTGCCGGACGAGCAGGTCTCGAACGTGAGGGCATCGGCGTCGACCCCGTTGAGGGCCTCGAGCGTCGGCTGATAGCTCTGCACGTCCCGGAAGATGCGCTGCTGCGACGGGTTGCCCCAGCAGGTATGGCACCACACCTCGGTCTTCGCGCGCAGCCCCTTCACCGTGTTGTTGAAGATCTTGACGAGGTCGTCGACGTCGAGCCTGCCGAAGGTCTTGCCGCGCGCCGGCACCATGTGGATCTGCGGCTCCTCCATCTGGATCACCGGGCAGCCGGCATCGGCGAGCGCGCCGAGCTCCTCGTTGAGCGCGTTGCTGATCGCCCAGGTCCGCTCGACCGGGTCCTTGTAATAGTCGTCCTCGACCGAGACCGCGATCAGCTCGGGCAGGATGGTTCCGAACTTGACCGGCTTCCTGGTCATGCGCTGCGCCGTCTTCCACATCGCGGTGTATTGCAGCCGCCCGCGCCCGATCGGCCCGACGATGCGGGGAAACACCCGCGCCTCGAGAAAATCGTGCAGGATATGCCCGCGCGGATAGGCCGCGGCGCCGATCTTGTAGGTCATCGGCTCGGCCGTCTCGGCGAATCCGTCCATGTGGGTCAGTGGATAGCTCTGCCAGCTCATGCCGCCGACCTCTTCGTCGTAATGGGCGTCGCCGTCGGTCAGGATGTCGAGGCCGGCCGTTTCCTGTGCCCGCAGAAAGCACGAGACGGCGTCCTCGTATTGCTCGCGATAGCGGGAGTTGACCATCGCTTCGAGGAAGCTCCGCGAGCCGAGGACCGCGTTGTACCAGGCCGGCCGCGGCAGCGAGCCGATGATCGAGGTTGGCAGCGTGACGCCGGCTGACGCCTTGTACATCGATCCCTCACGTGCGGTCGCAACTCCGGCGGATGCCGGCTCAAAGGTCGCAGGCCTCGCTCTTCGCCGCCGCCGGCCCGCCGGCGATGAGCGAGCGGTCGGGCTCGGGCAGCGGCGCACCGGAATCGCGGAAGCGATTGACAATGGGGTAACGGCGGTCGCGGCCGAAATTCCTCAGCGTCACCTTGACGCCGGGCGCGGCCTGCCGGCGCTTGTATTCGGCGAGATTGAGCATGCGCTCGACCCGCATCACGAGGTCGCGGTCGAAGCCTTGCTCGACGATCTTGGCGATCGGCTCCTCGCGCTCCACCAGCCGCTCGAGGATGCCGTCGAGCACGTCATAGGGCGGCAGAGAGTCCTGGTCGGTCTGGTTCTCGCGCAGCTCCGCGGTCGGCGCGCGGGTGAGGATATGATCGGAGATCACCGGCCCCGCCGGCCCGAGCGCGCCGGCGGGCGTCCACTCGTTGCGCAGCCGCGCCAACCGGTAGACCTCGGTCTTGTAGAGATCCTTGATCGGGTTGAACCCGCCGTTCATGTCGCCATAGAGCGTGGCATAGCCGACCGACATCTCCGACTTGTTGCCGGTGGTCACCACCATCAGGCCGAACTTGTTGGAGATCGCCATCAGCACGGTGCCGCGCGTGCGCGACTGCAGGTTCTCCTCGGTGACATCGCGCGGCGCCCCGGCGAACACCGGCGCGAGCGCGGCCTCGAGCCCGGCGACCGCGCTCTCGATCGGCACCACGTGGTATTGCACGCCGAGCGCCTCGGCGACGCGCGCGGCATCGTCGAGCGAATCCTGCGAGGTGAACCGATAGGGCAGCATCACGCAGCGCACGCGCTCGGCGCCGAGCGCGTCGACCGAAAGCGCCGCCGCCAGAGCGGAATCGATGCCGCCAGAGAGGCCGAGCACCACCCCCTTGAAGCCGTTCTTGCTCACGTAATCGCGCAGCCCCAGCATGCAGGCGCAATAGTCCGCCTTGTCGTCGGCCTCGACCGCCAGCATGGGACCATCGACGCAGCGCCACGCGTTGCCGCGGCGCTCCCAGCGCAGCGTCGCGACCATCTCGCGGAAGGCCGGGAGCTGGAAGGCGAGCGAACGGTCGGCGTTGAGCCCGAAGGAGGCGCCGTCGAACACCAGCTCGTCCTGGCCGCCGACCTGGTTGACATAGATGATCGGCAGATCGCTTTCCGTGGCCCGGGCCACGGCCAGGTTGAGCCGCACGTCGTCCTTGTCGCGCGAATAGGGCGAGCCGTTCGGCACGATCATCAGCTCGGCCCCGGTCTCGGCCAGGCACTCGACCACGTCCTCGTAGTCGCCCCACTCGGTCCAGATGTCCTCGCAGATCGGAACGCCGATGCGCACGCCGCGGAAGTTCACGGGGCCCGGCGGCGGTCCTGGCGCGAACACGCGCCGCTCGTCGAACACGCCGTAGTTCGGCAGGTTCACCTTCAGGCGCACGGCGGCGATGACGCCGCGGTCGAGCAGGCAATAGGCGTTGTAGAGCTTGGCATCCTCGACCCAGGGCGTGCCGATCATGAGCGCCGGGCCGCCGTCGGCGGTCTCGCGCGCGAGCTCTTCGATGCTCGCTCGACAGGCCGCCTGGAAGGCCGGCTTGAGCACCAGATCTTCCGGCGGATAGCCGGACAGGAACAGTTCCGACAGGACCACGAGATCGCTGCGGTCACCGGCGGCGACGGCCCGCGCGCGGCGCGCCTTGTCCGCGTTGCCGGCGATGTCGCCGACGGTCGGATTGAGCTGCGCAACCGTGATCGCCAAACGGTCGGTGGGGCGGGCGTTCATAGGCATAGGTCTAGCGCATGTTCCGGAAAAGTGGGACCCGGTTTCCGAATGGAACATGCGCAAAATCAAAAAGGCTGGAGATGCGCTGCAGTCGCAACGCGGGCACCCGGAAGTCGCCGTCACATCAGCCCGACGCGCTCGGCAAGGGCCAAGAGCCAGACGAGGCCGGCCATGACCAGCGCCAGGCCCACCGCCGCCGAGCCCATGTCCTTGACCCGGCCGATCAGCGAATCGTTCTCGCGCGAGACCCGGTCGGCAAGCTTCTCGATCGCGGTGTTCAACAGCTCGACCACGAGAAGGAGCAACACGACCCCGATCAGCATAAGCCGCTTCCACGCCGCCTCGGTAACGATGAAAGCGAGCGGCACGGCAGCGACGAGCAGGGCGAGCTCCTGGCGAAACGCTTCCTCGCTGCGCATGGCGGCGCGCAGCCCATTCCAGGAATTGACGGTGGCGCGCAGCAGTCTTTCCATGGGAGCCAAGGCGATGGTCGGCAAGACATCCGAGTTTGCGCTCAATCTATCGTCATCCCGGCCCAAATCCAGCAGCAGGCCGACTGCGCCCGCGGCCACGACCCGACAGGGTCAGTGCACGTCGATCACGAAGTAGGGTCCGAGCTTCAGGCTCGCCTGCACGAACACCCCGAAATTCTGGGTCTTCCATTCGACCGGCTGCGGGGAGGCGACGAAGCCATTGATGTGGTTTTCGAAGTGGCTCAGCCCGCGGGTCTGCATGTACCAATAGCGGCCGCCGATGCCGAGGCTCAGCCCGTCGGTCACGCGATAGGACAGGAACCCCTCGACCTGGTAGCCCCAGCCCTTTCCGTCCTCCGGGACCGGCCCGCTGAAATCGCCGGGCTGGTCGCTGATGCGCAGCCAGTGGGCGTCGGAGCCGTTGAGCCAGACATAGGGCAGCCAGGCGGCGTCGAGGCTGAGGCGGAAGCGATCGAACTCGACCGCGGCATCGACGCCCAGCCGCACCGAATACCAGTTGTTGTCCTGGGTGATCACCTTGACCTGGTTCGGGATCGGGAACGCGCCGCAGATGAACGGATTGAACGAGATTTGCGTGCAGCCGAAGGCGCTCACGGTCTCGTTCATGTAGTGAAAGCCGCCGAACAACCCGATGCGAAAGTCCGGTCCCCAGAGCACGTTGAAACCGGCATCGACGCTGGCATAGATCGGGGAACCGTTTTCCTGCACGCTCAGCGTAGCCGAATAAGGCTGCAGCGGCGGCGGCAGCCCGAAATCCTCGTCCCTGAGATTGCCCTTCCGGAGAGCTCCGCCGCCCGCATAACCCTTCAGGAACCAGCGGCGGTCGAGATCGAAGCGGGTATAGGCCTCGGCGGCGAAGATCGAGAGGTCGCGGTAGGTGAGCCGCGATATGAGCTGCGTGCCGCTGGCGTCGTAGAGATTCTTCGCGGTGGTGCCGCGGCCGTACCAGAAGCGCAGCCCGAAATCGGCGGTGTAGGTCGGGGCCTGCTGGTCGAACGGGCGGTAGACCCAGTCGCCGGCGCGCACCGGCGCCGCGCTCAGCACGCTCGCCGCGAACGCCAGCGCCAGGCGCGCGCCAGCGGACAGCAGCGGTTTTGTTGTCGGCATCGGACGTCCCCCCGGACATTGCGAGGACCAGTCTGTCGCCGAATGATTTTCGCAATACTTACAAATCGAGCGACCCGGTTAGGCAATCGGTGCTATTCTTAATGAGCACATAGCGGCGAGCGTTAATGCGCGGCTAAGCCGCGAATGCATTTACCTTCATGGATGGTGAATGCGCGGCCACATGCTGCGCGGCGCGCGGCGGCTCGCGGCCTGGATGGCATGGCGAACCCGGATTCTCGCCGCGGCCGAGCTTCACGCGGGCACGATGCTCGACCGAGGCTACGCGATCACAGACCCGCCGCCGCCGGCAGCGGCGCCGCCTTGGCGGTGCGCTCGGCCTTGAGCAGGTCGGCGAGCAGGAACGCGAGATCGATCGACTGCTCGGCGTTGAGCCGGGGGTCGCAGACCGTGTGGTAGCGGTCCTTGAAGTCCGCGTCGGTGATCATGCGTGCGCCGCCGGTGCACTCGGCGACGTTCTGGCCGGTCATCTCGAGATGCACGCCGCCGCCGTGGGTGCCTTCCGCGCGATGGACCGCAAAGAAGGTCTTAACCTCCGACAGGATGCGGTCGAACGGCCGCGTCTTGTAGCCGGTCTCCGAGGTGATGGTGTTGCCGTGCATCGGATCGCACGACCACACCACCAGCTTGCCCTCCCGCTGCACGGCGCGGATCATGGCCGGCAGCTGGTCGCCGACCTTGTCGGCGCCGATCCGCACGATCAGCGTCAACCGACCCGGCTCGTTTTCCGGATTGAGGATGTCGATCAGGCGCAGCATTTCGTCGACCTTGGTCGAGGGGCCGCATTTGAGCCCGAGCGGATTGATGATGCCGCGGCAGAACTCGACATGCGCGTGGTCGGGCTGGCGGGTACGGTCACCGATCCAGACCATGTGGGCGGAGGTGCAGCAGAACGTGCCGGGACGAGTCGAATCCTCCCGCGTCATCGCCTGCTCGTAGCCGAGCAGCAGCGCCTCGTGGCTGGTATAGAAATCGGTGCTCTTGAGCTCGGGATGGCTCTCGAGATCGAGCCCGCAGGCCTGCATGAAGCCGAGCGCCTCGGAGATGCGGTCGGCGAGTTCCTCGTAATGGTGCGACTGCGGGGAGTCCTTGACGAAGCCGAGCGTCCATTGCCGCACATTGGCGAGATTGGCGTAGCCGCCGTGCACGAAGGCGCGCAGCAGGTTGAGCGTGGCGGCCGAATGCCGATAGGCCTCGATCTGTCGCGCCGGATCGGGACGGCGGGCCGCTTCGGTGAACTCGACGCCGTTGACGACATCGCCGCGGTAGCTCGGCAACTCCTTGCCGTCCTTCTTCTCGGTCGGCGACGTGCGCGGCTTGGCGAACTGCCCGGCGATGCGGCCGACCTTCACCACCGGCAAGGCGGCGGCATAGGTGAGCACCACCGCCATCTGCAGGAACACGCGCAGGAAGTCGCGGATATTGTTGGCGCTGACATTGTTGGCGCTCGGCTCGGTGAAGCTCTCGGCGCAATCCCCGCCCTGCAGCAGGAAGCCCTCGCCCGTGGCGACCTTGCCGAGCGCCCGCTTGAGGTTGCGCGCCTCGCCGGCAAAGACCAGCGGCGGGAAGGTGGCAAGCTGCCGCTCGACGGCCTCGAGCGCCGCCGGGTCCGGATAATCGGGGACCTGGAGAATCGGCTTCCCGCGCCAACTGTCGCGCGTCCAACGCTCGGGCATGACCGCCCTCCACTACGCTAAGCCCCGGCAGGGGCGAGATTTTTCAATCGGGCAGCTTATACACGACGGGGGGCGCCGGAAGCCAGACCCGCCCTTCGAAAGCTACTCCGCCGCCTCGCGCCGATGGCTGAGCGCCTTCTCCCGCAGCGTCACGAGCTCCTCCGCGGCGGTCGGATGCACCGCCATCACCGCGTCGAGATCGGCCTTGGTCGCCTTCATCTTCACGGCGATGCCGACGAGCTGGACCATCTCGGCGGCGTCCGGCCCGACGATGTGGCAGCCGACCACGCGCTCGGTCTCGCCGTCCACCACCAGCTTGAAGAACGCGCGCGTATCCCGGCCGGCCAGAGACATTTTCATCGGGCGGAACGACGTCTTGTAGATATCGACCTTGCGGAGCTGCGCGCAGGCCTGCGTCTCGGTGAGACCGATGACGCCGACCTCTGGTTCGGAGAAAACGGCGGTCGGCACGTTGGCGTGATCGACCGCCGTCGGCTTGCCGCCGAATACCGTATCGGCGAAGGCATGGCCCTCGCGGATCGCGACCGGCGTCAGGTTGACCCGGTTGGTGACGTCGCCGACCGCGTGGATATGCGGGACCGAGGTCCGCGACATCGGATCGACGGCGATGCCGCGGTTGTGGGTGAAATGCACGCCGGCGGCTTCGAGGCCGAGGCCGACCACGTTCGGCCAGCGCCCCAACGCGAACATCACCTTGTCGACTTCGACCGTGCTCCCGTCGGAGAGCGTCGCGGTGAAGGTGTCTTGCGTGGGCCGCACGGCATGGACGGTCTTGCCGCAGACGATCCTGACCCCCCGCATCGTCATTTCCGCGTTCAGATGCGCGCGCAGATCGTCGTCGAAACCGCGCAGGATATTCTCGCCGCGATAGACCAGCGTCACCTCGGAGCCGAGCCCGTTGAAGATGCCCGCGAACTCGACGGCAATATAGCCGCCGCCCTGGATCAGGATGTGCTTTGGCAATTCCTCAAGATGGAACGCTTCGTTCGAGGAGATGACATGCTCGATCCCGGGGATCTCGGGACCCTGCCACTGCGCCGCGCCGGTGGAAATGAGGATGTGGCGGGAGCGGATTCTGTCGCCTGTCGCGGTGAGCCGCACGGTGTGCGGGTCCTCGAGAACGGCGCGGCTCTTGACGAGCTCGACACGGGCGCGCTCGAGCGCCGTCGTATAGGCGAGCTCGAGCCGCGCGATCTCGCGATCCTTGTTGGCGATCAGCTTTCGCCAGTCGAAGACGGGCTCCGCGACGGCCCAGCCGTAGCCGGCCGCGTCCTCGAAATCGTCGGAAAACCGCGCGGCATAGACGAGCAGTTTCTTGGGAACGCAGCCGCGGATCACGCAGGTGCCGCCGACCCGGTATTCCTCGGCCACCATGACGCGCGCGCCGTAGCCGGCGGCAATCCGCGCGGCGCGCACGCCTCCGGACCCCGCTCCGACCACGAACAGATCGACGTCGTAATCGGCCATGTCGTTTATCCGGGAATCAGGCCATGGGAATCAGCGCCGGAGCAACGCAAGGACGATTTGGCAGTCACGACGCCGTCACCCGATTGCGACCATCCAGTTCCGAGCCGGGGACTAGATGTCATGCCCGCGCTTTTTCATTTCCGCGCGCATCTTGCCGATAATCTCTTCCGACAGCTTGTTGGCCCAGTTCTGGGCATTTTTCATGCTTTGATCCAAGATCGCCGGCTCTTCCGCGATCAATTTCTTTCCGAGCGGCGTCTTGTAGAAGGCAAGGGCGTCCTTGAGCTCCTGCTCGTTGAAGCGCGAGGCATAGATCCTGGCGAAATCGTCCTCGACCTCGACGCCGCGGCCGGCATAGTCGGCATGCAGCTTGGCGGCGACCTCGGTCAGATCCTTGCCGAGCATGGGATTGGTCTGCAGGAAGACGGTCTTGGCCCGCTCGATGACGCCCGACACCAGCGGCTTGTAGATGGCGCCGGCACCTTTCACCGCGATCAGCTCCTTGGCGGTGGCAACCGCGCTCGCCGAGGGCTGCTGGGCGGCGGCGCTCCCGATGGGGACCGCGAGCGCGAGCGCGAGCAGCAAGGCAAAAGGCGGCCGTACGACCGAATAAGCGAACATGGAGACTCTCCTCTTCAACTACTGCGAGCTCGCGTCTGGCAAAGATGCTCAAGACCGTTCGACCACGCGGACGCCGTTCGCGCCGCAGACGATGGCGGCCTGGGCGAGCCCGATGAACAGGCCGTGCTCGACCACGCCGGCAATGCCGTCGAGACGATCCGCGAGCGCCCGCGGATCGACGATCCGCTCAAGCGCGGCATCGAGAATCCAGTGCCCGCTATCCGTGACCAAAGCGTGACCGTCCGCGGCCCGTCGCAGCAGCGCCGGCCCCGCGCAACCGGCCGCCGCGACCGCCGCCTCCACCGCCCGCCGGGTCGCGGTCAATCCGAACGGCACCACCTCGATCGGCAGCGGGAAGCGGCCGAGCGCCGAGACCCATTTCGATTCATCGGCAATGACGATCAGGCGCGCGGACGCCGAGGCGACGATTTTTTCCCGCAGCAGCGCGCCGCCACCTCCCTTGATCAGAGAGAGATCGGGACCGATCTCGTCGGCGCCGTCGACCGTTAGATCGAGCTCCGGCGTCTCATCGAGGCTGGTGAGCGGCACGCCCAGCCGCTCGGCGTCGCCGCGGGTGGCTTCCGACGTGGGCACCGCGACGACGTCGAGGCCGGAACGCACGCGCTCGGCGAGGAGCTCGACGAAATGCTTCGCGGTCGAGCCGGTACCGAGGCCGAGCCGCATGCCCGGGCGCACGAATTCGACGGCATGGGCGGCAGCGGCACGCTTTTGGGCATCGATATCCATCGCCATCGAGGCCGGCGGGCTCCGAGATCCGGGCATTGACCGCGTCTATCTAGCGCCGTCGGGCGGGAGAGCATAGTCCATTTGCCGTCGATCGGGTTTTGGACCAAGCTGGCTGCTCTCCCCCAACCGTTGGCGATCTGATGATTTTTCCCACCGTCGTGTTCGATCTCGACGGCACGCTGGTCGACAGCGCGCCCGACCTCGTCGCCGCGCTCAACGTCATTTTCGGCCGCGAGGGTCTGCCGCCAGTCGCCTACAATGCCGCTCGCAAGCTGGTGGGTGGGGGTGCCCGCGCGATGATCGAGCGCGGGCTGGCGGCGGAGGGCCGCAAGCTTGCGGCAGCGGAAGTCGAGCGCCTGGTGCGCGATTTCATCGAGGAGTATGCCGCGCATATCGCCGACCGCTCGCGGCCTTTTCCTGGGCTCGAGGCGGCGCTCGGGGCGCTCGCCGCGGGCGGCTGCCGCTTCGCGGTGTGCACCAACAAGCTCGAATGGCTCGCCGTGCGGCTGCTCGGCGCCCTCGGCCTGTCGGAGCGTTTCGTCGCCATTTGCGGCGGCGATACCTTCGGCCTGCAAAAGCCGCATCCCGAATTGCTGCGGCGCACCATCGCGCGGGCCGGGGGCCATTGCGACCATGCGGTGATGGTGGGCGATTCCATCACCGACATCGCGACCGCACGGGCGGCCGGAGTTCCCGTCGTCGCCGTCGACTACGGCTATACCGAGACCCCGGTGGCGGAATTCGCTCCCGACAGGGTCGTCAGCCGCCTTCCTGACCTGCCGGATGTCGTGTTTGGCTTGCTCACCGCCGGCCACCCGGCCCGGGCCGGGAACTGAGCCCCCATTTACCGTGTCGCCAAGAGCGTCGGTTCATCGGCGTTTCTCCTCATCGCCGCCACACTTTGGGGCAATTTAGGGCTCAACCATTGACGCGGATGGGGTACCGGGGTCGCCGTCAGGCCCCGTCGAGTCGAAATTTGGGGACGGGTTGGCGCTCGCCACCCGAGGGGTGAGACCATGAGCCGAGTCATTGCCGTCGTGGCATGTGGCTTCAGCCTTGCCGCATGTTCTACATCGTTTCCGAGCCTGAGTTCGCTCAAGCCGTCCCCCTCGACCGAGACGCTGCGCATCGAGTCCGAACCGCCGGGCGCGGATGCCAGGACCTCGCTGGGACAGAGCTGTCGCACGCCGTGCGAGCTCACGGTGCAGAGCGGGGGCGAGCTCGCGGTGACGCTGGCGCTCAGCGGCTATCAGCCGCAGACCGTCTCAGTGCAGCGGGAGGCTCCGACGGCGGCCGAACGCGGCTCGGAATATTCTAGCGCCTCGGCACGGCTCGCGCCCAATCCGGTCTATGTGGAACTTGAGCCGGCGCCGGCCGGGCCGCCGGCGAAAAGGCCGGTCAAGAAGAAACCGCGCGTGGCGACGGCCCGCCCGGCGGCGCCAGCGACCGCGGCGGCGGCTACCGCCTCGGCGGCGCCGGCGACCACAGCGGCTGCCGCGCCAGCGGCTGCTCCGCCGCCGATGCCGGCAACGCCCGCCGAACCGGCAGTATCTGCGACCAACT
>WNFD01001399.1_pt1 | contig 26259 bp, 26 predicted proteins | sample 5400491 | NCBI WGS metagenome assembly WNFD01 (sample SAMN13153343, study PRJNA577476) | soil metagenome | isolation source: 120 cm saprolite under Douglas fir tree site 2 hole 2 replicate 2 | place: USA:California | collected 2015-04-18
TGGGTGGTGCAAGCCCGTTCGATGGATCTGCGAATCGGGCCATTCAACTTCGAGCCCTCTCAGATGCAGCTCGTGAATCCGGCTCTGGTGATGTTGCTCATCCCGTTCACGACCGGCATCCTTTATCCGGCGTTCAAACGGATCGGGTGGGAGCTCAAACCGCTGCGTCGAATGCCGATTGGGTTGGCGCTGGGGGCGACCTCGTTCGTGATCGCTGGACTTCTCAACATACCGGTGTCCGCGGGCGAAAGACTTTCGGTCCTCTGGCAGATCGTCCCTTACGTGGTGCTTACCGTGAGCGAGATCCTGGTCTCCGTGACCGGTTTAGAGTTCGCGTACACGCAGGCACCGCGCACGATGAAAAGCGTGATTCAGAGCTTTTGGAATCTCACCACCGCAGCCGCGAATCTCGCAGTGGCCATCGTGTCTGCGCTGACGTTCTTCCATGGGACCGCGTTGTTCTTCTACTACGCGGGCTTCGCCTATCTCGCTGCTGTTGGCCTCGCGCTCGTGGCCCGGCGTTACAAGGTCGTCGAGTGGTACCAGCGCACTCCGGCCACCGAGCCGGTGCAAGAGACTGCCGTAGCGGCGAAGCCGGCCTAGTCGGCGCTTGAGGTGCTCTGAGGCAACCTCAAAGTGGAAGCACTTCCTGGAGGGCGTCGATCAAGACGCCAGGATTGTCCCGGATGTATCGATGCTGCTCGATGTGCAGAAACAGCCCGGATGGGTTTGAGGCATTTCGGGTACAGGGATCGGTCGAATTGTTCGAGAGCCGTCCCTGGGCGTTGGTGGTTCCGCACAGATTCGACGCATCCAGGCCGTCCGCCTCCCAATTACAGCTGCCGGCGTCCGCCCCAATCCGCGCCTGCAGAGCATTGCGGAGTTGATTGACGAGCGGTGTGTCGTCGGCAAACCGTCGAGTCCCGTCGGACAGCTGAACTGCGTAGGGTTCGCCTTCGTTGCCGTGCAGGTTGAGCGACAGCGCGGCAGGTGGCTGCAGCGTCGCACCATGCGCCGCATACATGAAATTGCGGGTGAAGTGCGGCGCGTCGGAGATTCGAACGAGGATCGCGGGCCGGCCACACGCAATCGTCGTTCCCGAGCAGCCTGACTCTGTCATCGGATTCGCGCAGCGGTGCGTCCCAGCAATGAACAAACCGCGGGCTCCGAGGGCTTGAAAGACTGCGACGCCCTCTTCGGGCGTGTTGATGTCCCACAACGGATGCGGTACCTCGACGATCACGTTGCGGGCGTACTGCAGATCGACAATGTACGTGCCCTGCCCGCGAAATGGAGTCGACCGTTCTTGAGTGACCAGATAGGTCGGGCCTGACTTGTCGTTCAGAACGAAAAGATCGTAGTAGACCCTATCCAAAAGCTGACGCGCGGTGTCGACATCTCCGGTCAACAATGCTTGCATTGCGTTGGCGAATTGATTGATCTCGCCGGGATCGGGCTCGACGAAAGCATTGCTGCCAGCCTCCGGTATGGTCGCTTTCAAATCCCGAACGTAGCTGTCCAGGGACGTGTACGGCAGGCCATCTTTGCTGCTTCCCCTCAGAGCCGCTGGTGTGAGCGGCCGCAACGCGCCCAGCGGCACAGAGCGCGACGAGCTGTGGAAAGCTGCTGCACCAGAAATTCCCACTGCTGCGAGTAGCGCGAGTCTTTGCATCACGGCACCCCTTTCGGATTCGAAACTAGGATGGCATTTCTCCTTGAAGGCCCAACGCGCAAAACCTGAAGAAATTGGCTCACTCCATCGACCGGCCGTTATAGGCGGTCGCAGAAATCCACGCTAACGGGAGAGGCTTGAAGTGATCTGGATTCTTGGATACTCAGCCCGTCAACGCTTTCGCCGCAATCCGGCGACCATAGCTCAATTGGTAGAGCACCGGACTGTGGCTCCGGGGGTTAGCGGTTCAAGCCCGCTTGGTCGCCCTGATTCGTTCGCGCCCGTAGCTCAACTGGATAGAGCGTCGGACTTCGAATCCGAAGGTCGGGGATCCGAAGGTCGGGGGTTCGAGCCCCTCCGGGCGCGCTGATTTCAAGGCGTTAGCGGCCTCAAACCGTGCAATAGGTGCATTGAGTGCAGCAATTTGCTGCAAGTCTGCTGCACCGGCGCTGCAGTCGGGCCGGCCGAGATGAGCCAGCATCTGCATCCGAAGCATCTCCGGCGTCAGGCGCGCGTAGACTTTTTCCGCCATGGTCGAATCCACGTGCCCCAACACTGGCGCAATGAGGTGCGGAGGCAACCCGGAAGCTCGCAGCCAAGTCGCGCACGTTCGGCGAAAATCATTCGGGGAGCACCGAGGCACGCCTGCGCGTTTGCAAGCCGCAACCAAATCTCGATTCACATTGTGCCAGGGCGCGAACAGTTGCCCGTCTTCTTTGGCGTAGCGCAGCGCATACTCGAGCAAAGATCGATGTTCGGGTAGAACGATCGGGATGGTACGAAATCGCGTCTTCGTTTTCGTGCCGCGTAGGAGGACGGTACGAAAGTCCTTCGAGACATCCTCTCGCCGCGCCAGCTCGCTTTCATGCCAGTTCGCCGAGGTGGCGACGATGAACGCCACTCTCGTCGCGTGCTCGGGTATCAACTCGGGAAGGAGCTTCTCTAGCTCTTCGGGAGTATGGAAACGATCGCGAGGCTTGTAGTCAGATTTGAAGCCTACCGGCAGAATGGCCTCGGGCGCACCGTGCCATTTTTGTGCGCGTCGGGCGAGTTTCAGAGACACGCGAAGCGCGACCAGCTCTTTGTAGACGGTCCGATCCGAAGCGCCCTCCTTGCGCCGGCGGGAGATGTAGTTATCAGCATGCGCAGGCGAAAGATGCCTCAGCAGGAACGGGACGTGCTCCTTGCCCGCGTCCTTTTCCGAGGTGTGCTCGGCGCAGACTGGGCGCCCGCATTTTCCGCACGGGTATTCGAAGACACGCAAAATATGCCCAGCCTTCTCCTTGTAAAATCGGACCGTGCTCTCGCTGAGTTTGCCCGCGCGAGCCTCCGCTTCGCGGCTCTCAATCATCAGGCAAAGCGCGTCGCTCATGGTCGCCGTCGCGGCTGGGTCAGACGCAGTGTTGGCGCCCCGTTCCCAGTCACGGACTTTTCTTTCGGCCGCGTGGTAGTCGTGGCATCTGGTGCTGCGTTGTATTCGTTCGCTGGCGGGGCCGTAAAACTGCCCGTACCAGGTTTTGCCTCGCCTGAAGAGCCGCATGAAAACACCTCGCTGATGTACTTCTCCCAGTGGTGGGCCGAAACCCGAAGAAGCCCATGAGAACCTTGTGGACGCCCCGCCGCTCGTCGCAAATGCGTATACGCCGTGCTTCTGGAGCAAAAAAGGACGCGCATCACATCCGCCACGGATACAAAGAGCGTCAGAGGCAGGAGCCGGGCCTCCATCTAGCCAACCTCGAGCCGACTCGTGGGCGGGTCAGCGAATGGGACGAGGTGTCGGTAGCATCGCTTTGGTCGGGTTCGTGGTCGGGTTTTTGGAATTACCCGACCACGAACCTGAGTGTGTGTCAGTGGGCCTGTCTTGGGAGGCTCACCTGTCTGTAGAAACCCGACCAACCCGACCAATCGAGAAATTCGCCTGATTAATCCGATGGTTGGGCTCGTTCGACGTGGTCGGGTTTTTGGAAAAACTCGACCACGAACCCGACCAATCTCGCGATTCTCGCTCACCTGTGAGCCTCCTGGTCGGGTTGGTCGGGTTGGTCGGGTTTCTCAGGAGGGATGAGGGTGCTGAGTCGAACATGAATCACATCCCGTCGCTTTCCGGACAGGGTGTGCCGGACAGTTAACGTCTCCCGGGCGGCGTCGGTGGAGGCCAGGAAGCCACGCTCGTTGAGGCGCTTGTGAAGTGCAGACACAGAGATGGACAACGGCTCGCCTGCGGCTTCGCTCAGTTTCTGAGCTGTGGCCAGGGCGGCGGTGGAATCAAGGAAGACGTCACCATCTAGCCAGCCGATTTGATCGCCAAGCGGCCGCCATTCGGTCCGCTCATGCTCGCCGGTGCCGACGGTCACTTCGCGCCACCCCCATGCAACGGGGGTGGCGGGAAAATCACCACGGGCATCGGCGAGGTGGCAGCGGCCAGAGGCCAGACCGGATACAAGCAGCTCGATGAATCGCCGCGCCGGCTCGACCTGAGCGTGGTAGCGCTGCTGGGCGTCCGCGGTCTCCTTCAGCGCTAGCCCCACTTCGGTCTTCAGGTCATCTGCCTGTTTTTGATTTAACGCTCCACCTTCGATGGCAAACCAAAGAAAGACCTCGAAACCGGCGAACAGGTTCGCCAGGCTGTCAGGAGTGCGCAGGTGGCCGGCGCTGGACGTGTTTCGCAATTCCAGGATGCGTCCTCGAAGCCAGCCCGAAATGTCGGAATAGCGGGCGGCGACGTATCGGACGAAACCTGCGAGCGCCTCGGCGTAAAGGCCGCTTTCGGCATCGCGCTGGCAGGCCGTCAGCTTAACCTTGTCGACGTCGTTCGGGCCAACCTCGAGAACCATCATGCGCGCGCGCACGCTGTGGCCGCGTGGAACGTCCTCGCCCGTGCTGAGAATCGTCGTGCGAGGCGGCTTCGATGGGCGCAGTGCGCAGTCGCGCCCCAATCGACCACGTGCCGAGTTATTCCCCTGGGCCCTGATAATGCGTTCCGCGTCGCGGTGGAGGCGCTGGACATCGTAAACGTTGCCGCCCGGCGCGAAGTCGTCCACTACCAAGATCGAATCCTTCGCCGTGAAGGCGGTGGCCTCGAGCGAGTTGGGCGTGCTGGACCAGGACCCTGGAAGGTGGCGAGCGTCCATCCCAGCGCCGAAATGACGCTGTACCAGGGAGGCCAGCTCCGTCTTGAGGGCCCCAGTGGGGCCTGCGATGTGGAGGGTTAAATCGGTCTGGCCAAGAGCCGCGCGCCAGATGGCGCAGAAGAGCACTGCGGTTACCCGTAGTAGCGCCACGCGCAGCAGCCTGAGGCTCGAGCGGATGGCCTTCGACAGGCGCTCCCCTTCGGGAGGCGGCGGCAATCGAAATCGCGTTAGCGCATCGGGAAGCTGAACCTCCACGCCCTGCACCGGGCCGTCAGCGCCGATCGCGCCGCCAGCATGGAGATACACCCAGACGCCGTCGATCTGGCACCAGCCCGTATGCCCGTGAACGACCCGTCGCTCGGCCTCGCCGGAAAGAAGTTGAATCGCGGCCCGGGTGTGGTCGGCCCTGCCAGGGTAGATTACTGCACCTGGGCCGAGATTCTCGATGGCCCATCCCATGGCAGGGAATCGCGAGGCTGGGACCGTAAAAACGGGACGTTCACGATCGTTGAGGGACGCCTGAATCTCGAAGGCGCGTTGGACTTCAACACCGTCGTCCAGCGAAATGTCCCCGATTATTTTGGCGTTGAAGTTCGTCAGCGGGATCGAGCCCTCGCCGGTTGGCTTGAAATAGACGAGGCCGTGCGGAGTGGCTCGGTATCCGTGCTGCTGATCCTCTTGGCCCGGCGGCGGCTCCGGCATCTCAAAGGAGGCGAGCGCCAGCAGTTCATCGACGGTATGCCCGGCGACGAGAAAGTCGTCGAGCCCAACTTTGCGCCCGCCCTCGCCGGCAGGCAGACGTATAATTTTCACCGAGGCCCCTCGGCTTTTGAGAAACGATTTGAGGCGCCGGAGCGCGCCGAGGACCTCCGGTTTCGTCGTTACGTCTGAGTCGAACGCGATGAAGACATCTCGGCCCCTGAGGTGGACCGATTCCCAATCCGCCAGCGCCGTAAGACCGCCATTGTCGTTTTGGCCGCGCCAGTTCCACACGCCTAAAACGTCGCCGCAGCACAGGCCCCGGCTGACCGCCGAGTCAGCTTTTCGGACGCCTTCGGTAATAAAAAATGGTAGGCCCGGATTTCCCAACCAACATCGAGCGCCGGGCGGGACATCGAGTACCATACTCGCCCCGCGCAGCGTTTCGTACTTCACGACCCTGCCACGGCTGATGCGTGGCACATCGGGACGGGCCTGAAACAACGAAACCTCACCGTGAACGTCGAAAATTGGAATAAGGAGAGTCGGTACCCGAGCTTGTTTGTCGCCGAATCCCAACCGGAGCAACTCTGCCCGAGTCTGTACCGTTCGGTAGCCGCGCGCCTCGGCCACCGCAGGGCTGATGCCTGATTCAGTTACCAGTCGCTCGTGTTGCGGGAGAAGCCGGGCCGCGCTCATGCGTCCCCCCTCCGCTGCGAGCGGTGCTTGCACAAATCATCATGCGTGACGTCTTTGTCGCTGGCGTCCACGCGGGGGATCACAAGACTGCTGCGGACTCGGTCTGGCGAAAATTGTAATCTTTCTGTATTGTGGTTTCGCATCGCGGTTTGGCGGCCTCGGTGTTGGAAGCGGTTGTTTTTTGGAATTGGCCCCGCGTCCCCGCTCTGCGGACACGGGGCCCTTTTTCGAGTCTGTCGTTTCGAGAGGTTCTGTTTTTTTTGGGTTATTTCATCGCCTTCCTCCTTTCGTCGCCGTCTCCGGCGCGTTCAGCTCGCGCAAGTTAATCGCGACTTCAGCACCTTTTCGATCCGGCGCTGAAGGTTAGGCGGAGCGGGTCGAGCCCCTCTCAGATAATCCGAGAAAGTGGATGGCGGCAGGCCAAGCTCCTTCGCCAACTGCCATTGGGCCAAATTTAGGCCGACCAATATTTGTCGAAGTTTGACGAGGTCGATTTCCATTCGCGGTCCCGTTCGTTTCGGCGTATGAACGCCGGCACTTTGAGGGCATGCAGGGCGAAAAAAAAGGGACACGAGCCCCCCACTCGTGTCTCTCCAGCGCTGCTTCACATTCCGGTGGAGGATGGGAGTTGCCGATTGATTCCCGCTGAGGATTCCAATGACCCGGTGAAGGTAACCGTATGGACCCGGGTGCACGGACGTTTCGTTGTCTTGTCGCAGGCCCCCCCAGAATGCGTGGAGCGCCACACCGTCGGCCTACTGGCGAATGAGGAGTGGCGCTCAGGGCTCTTGAGCGCGGTGACAGAGAGAATTGACGCCGCGGCTAAGGAGGGACCTCGGCAGCTTGTAAACGCAGTTAGCAAACTGATGTTGGATTGCCCTCAGCTCGTTTACTTCGAACCGATTGCCTCAGCGTTGCTCGCGTTCTTGGCTGAAAGGGATCTGGACTTCTTTGAGACTCTTCTTTCAGCCTGCCGGGTTTCTCAGAGGGGCGCGAAGAAGGACACGCTGAGCGCGGATAGAGCAGCTAGGGTTCGACCGCCCTCGATTGAATGCTGGGAGGCTGTCGAGCGGTGGCAAATCCGCCACGGGAAAAAACCTCTCCCCTACGTTTGCCGACAAATTGCAAACGAGCGCTACGAGCCTGGGAGCGATGAAGCGGAAAAAGAGATCGAACGCATCAAGCAAGGATACAGACGAGTATTGAAGCGCCCCGCCATCAGAGCAGTCGCGGTCGCGCTGCCGCAGTGTCCGCTTCGCACAGGAAACAAAATTCACTCATCGCCTGGTCCTGACGCAAAGGCTGGAGTCCTCATGCCATACGTCGACCTTCCAGCAGATTTGGATACGGCCAAATCCATGCTCTTCACCTACGGCGCCGTGGGCTTGAAAATTGAACGCGAGGTGCCCAAAGAGTCGAACCAAAGCTGCACACCCGAAGCGGGATCCGCCGCAATCCCTCCAGCAGGCGCGCCGATGTCAGACCCGAACTCAGGCGCCAATGTCCGGGGAGCAGCAAAGGCAGTTCTAATTGCCGCGACCTTGCCCGAGGCTCGAACGAGCAGTGAGTCAACGGCTACGACGGTCCTGCAAGTGTCGAAGCCAATACGCACTTTGAACAACATCGAGGCAGCTTTCATCGGCGGTATGCTCGAAGCTGGCATCCGATTCCTCGTCATCGGCGGACATGCGGTCAATTTCTACGTGCAAGACGACAGGTCCATTCGCGAGATGAAAGACCTGGACGTTTTCTACGTCCGGGACGAGGAGAACGTTCAGCGCCTCGTTTCCTATCTGAAGAGCGTTAACGTTTGGCAGCCCAAGCTTACGATTGAGCGCCTATCAAAGCCAATGAGTGTAATAAGCATCCAATCGCCCGTCGGTGTTGACCTTATTTCTGAAATCGCTGCGGTATCTTTCGAAGAGGCGTGGGAGCAACGGGAGATTGCAATGCACCAAGTCGGGGAGATTCCGGTCATTTCGCTGACGCATCTTCGCGAGAGCAAACGCGCATCCGGGCGTCCACAAGACCTCGATGATCTGGCGCTCCTGGAGAAGTGTCAGGAGAGCACCAGCGACGAGCTGCAGCTTCGTCCCAACGTGTTACCTGGAAGCGCTGAGCGCACCTCAGCGGCCGAGAATCCCTGACCGTGGTTTGGTGCCCAGCGTACATCTTCGGTGATCCAGAAATTTTTCAAAAACCGAAACCACACGCCCGATCGCGCATGGACCAACGGCTCCGCCGCTGCTGCTATCGTAGCAGACCGGAACACTCACGCCGCCTTCGGTCGCAGCGCTCTGGCGAGACTCGTCGCCCGCGCGAGCACTTCGACCGCCGCTGCGATCTGCCGGATGCTGCGGCCCTCAGCCTTCAGCTCCAGAATCTTGGCGCGATCCTCTATGCCGCAGCTTGAAAAGCGACTTTCACCAGCGGTGCGTGCTATGGCTAGGGCAAAACGGCGCTGCTCCGAATGGAGCGTTCCGCCTAATTCTTGGGGAGGGAATCCAACATGACCTTGCGAAATCTGAAATGGAATCTCCCTGCGTTGATGTTATCCGTTTTTGTTTCAAGCCCAGCATTCGCACTTTGCCAATGCGTCTGCATGAACGGTGAAGTCCGGGCTATCTGTGACAGCGCTATTGATTTACCTCCTATTTGCGCCCCGAGTGTGTGCCCAATCGTTCCACCAAGCATTCCGCCGATTCATGTCCCCGATGTACCTCCTGTCGGGACTACCCATTGTTACGAGCGGCAAGTCTATAACTACGAAACTGCGCGGTACGAATGGAAGGAAGTGTGCCAATGAACAACTGCACGCACTATCGGCCAGCGACCGGTGCCTTCGATTGGTTAAGGAGAGTACAGGACTTGCGCAGCCTTGGCGCCGGCCTTGGCCTACTGACATCAGTGGCGCTGGCGGCTAACCCAGAGGTTTCGCTCTAGCCCATCGGATGACGGCCTGCTCGAGGACATCACCTGTCCGCTCTTCTGTTTTGAAGAAAGCTTCTTTTACATCGGAAGCCATGCAGCTTGCGCCTGCTAGAAACGCGCGTTTTAGCCATGGTGCCAGCCCCGCAGCATCACGTCTTCGAGCTACAAACCAATGGCCCTTCCGTGCACGCGCCAAGGCGAGCATTAGTTCTCGCTTACCCTCGGCCTGCACTTGCTCGAATGCCCGCTCAAACCGGCCTTCGTTGTCGAACTCCCGTCCATGGGTAAATATGCTCAACAGGCAGGCGATCTGATACCGACTCGCACGCTTGTCGGTAACCAACCGTAAAATACTCTGACCAATCTTACGACGTCTCGCAACCGAGAGAGATCGAAGCGCACTTAGGAATCTGACCACGGCATCAACTACCGGCTCGAGTTTGGCGATGTTCATCATGACGTCGTCGACCACATCGTCGTGATCCAGTTGTCCGAGCCTTTGTAGAAGCAGAGACATTATTACTGGGTCATATCGATCTTTCTTCAGCTGTTCGCGGAACACTTCTGCCAAATTCAGCTTTTCTATCTCGTGTTTCGTGTCTTCTGGAAGACTGTCATAGTCAATCTCTTCGTCGTATTCGGATTCCCAACCTGCATCCTCCAAAAGCTGACCAAATCTCTCCTCTAAACTCTCGGCCTCCAGACGGTCAGCCGATAGTGTGAACCGTTCTAAGTACTCCCCAGATTCGATGATGCGAGTCTTCACTGCTTGTAGAGTCAGTCCGTACAGTTCGAACAGCTGTTCGGCTAAGAATTGCAGCCTGAACCTCGCTTCCGATTCTGTTCGACAGAAAATGCGGAAATCATCCGAATATCTGGAATACGAGGCACCGCCACCGATTAATGCCTCGTCAAGGTTGGCCAGGGTAGTCTCTGCGAGGATGCGGCCCGAGGGAGGACCAACCGGTACTCCATATGATACGCGAGCATTCCATCCCTTCAGCAGCTGCAGAACGCAGTAGGCCTGCTTGAGTGTGGTCACGCAACGTTCGAGCGTCCTCTCCAGAGGATGAAGATAAAGGTGCGGAAAAAAATCTGCTATATCCGCCATGACGACGAATTTCGTGCTCCTCCTTAGTGCTAGCTCGCGACAGCGGAGATTGAATTCCTTCCATCTGAAGTGTTGATCGTACATGGTTCCGTCGGGTTGCGGTCCGAAGCGCCAGGAAAAAACTATCCTCTTACTCGTCGGAACCCTTAACGTTTCGAGCTCCCGGCCGAGGCTGTACATCAACCCGGCGAATGCAAGGTGCTCTAGTGGGTCCAGTTGTGTAACATATCGGAACGAGCCCTGAGTTTTCAGTGCTAGTAGTCGCCGATACGGCCGAGGTATCCATTCCCGCATGTCTTGGCTCCCGAGCCATTTCGATACGCGAGTCCAATCAGCTGTGATGGCTTCATACTCGAAGGCTTTTGGCAAGAAGACTGTGTCGCCAAAACGGGTCAGGTGTCTGAGTGCCCAATCAAGGGCTTTTTGCGAGATCTTGACAGCTACGCTTGGTTTCGGCAGCACTTGCCCCCCTCACGAACTCGGTCTCGTCGTCGCGCTCGGCACTAGGCCCAGAATTTTGGATGAACTAACGGTGGAATTCACCCGGCGCCTGAGCGGGAAGGCTATCCGCCACAGACGCCCGCGATCCATGCAACTATCTCAGGCTTCTTAATCCGGTCGCCCCGCATCTTGTTTAGCGTGAGGCGGCCGTAGAAGTTGCCTTCGCCATCCACGACCACCGGGGGATCCGTCGCGTAGCGATTGCACATGCTGTACTGCGAGAAGGGATTCCGATACGGCGAGAAAGGGTTGAAGAGGTTATTTCCGAACTGGTTGCCATATTGCCCGAACTTGTTCCAGATCGAGTCCGGCTCAAACTCGCCGCAGTTGAGGCAACCAAGATAGTCGCGGTGGTTATCCCCACCGAAGATCATTAGCTTGTCTGCTTTTGCAGCCGTAGACCCGGCAAGAAGCAGACCCAGCACCAGCAGCGCGCGCATATCCCCCCTCCGCCCAACTGGACGCAAGAGTCCTAGCCCGGCACACCACAACCTTCAAGGCCCTCGACGCGGATGCGCCAAACAGCGGGTTAGATCAGCACTGCTATCGAATGAGCACGCCTTTCGAGAGCCCTCGGAGGATTGGGGAGTGATTCACCATCCCGCTCGCGTCCGGATATAGGGACCGATGCGTTGCGGTGAAGGAAGGGGGGGCAATTCGTCGCCCACTTCCCACACCCGCCAGGTTTCGCCTTATCGACTCCTTGTCCACATGCACCCGGAAAGTCAGCCCGATAGGGGAATGAGCGCCGCTCGGAATTTCCTGCCCAGTTGAGTCCGGCGTGAATGGACTGAGCTTGAACGGTATCGAAAGAATTCGCCTGACTTCTTCCGCTAACAGGTGACGCCTTTCATTGTGCGCCAAAGGATCGCGGGCTGTCCGGATAGGCCTAGTGCTCGGAAGCCTTCCCAGAGCTAGAACGCCCTGTTGCGCTTCCAGTCTAGGGAACTTCACGCCTGCCGCAGTCGGGTCCCACACCTTGACCAGATTCGTCTTGTATTTGCGCCAGGGTGTACCGTGGGGTATGCGCTTCATCACATCCGCGTTATCGACCAAGATCGCGAAAATTCTTCCGTCGGTCTGATCCGCCGATTCCGCGGCGAAGAAAACAGCCACCCAGGGATCCTGCGAGAAGTCGAGCAACCGCGTGGGAACTCCGTGATGCTGCATATAGGCAAGCTTCGCCAAGGGCTCGCGGTACGGTGCCATGCTCAGATCAGAGATCCAGCCAACAGCTTCCTTCAGGAGCGATTCTTCGACACGGTTGAGCAGTTTGTCGTCTAGAAGCTGAAATGACGCCAGCTTCCGAGCCAGGGACGAAAGCAGGCCCCATGCATGGTTCGATTGCCCGCGCCAGAAGACCTTGCATTCGTGGTGCTGAGCAAACCCTTTGATCATCGAAATGTACAACTTGATGTCGGTAAGGGTCGTTGCAACGGCCTCGCATTCGGTAAAATAGTCGAGAGGCTGTATCACCGCGTCTCCATGTGCCGTTGCGTCTCCTCGCAAATGCTCGTTCCCAAGGGCTCTCCGCGACGTCGAGAGCCACCGGATTCTCTAACGCCTCTCTATTCGCCAACCAGAATGTCAACCGGCGTTGGAAGAATTGCGCCGATCGTCCCAGTTTTCGGCCGGAATCCGAGAAGCTGTTCTGCCATTAACTTCTGTACCACCGCTTTCGCGCGAGGATCCAGGCAGGAGAGGATGAACTCGACAAACCGCCGAACGGTTTGCACATCAGCAATCGCGCTATCAGGGGACAGATTTGCGAGTGCGCTCGACAACGCAACTTCGCCAAAGCTTCGTTGCGTCTTGAGCAATGGAATGTTGTGCAGGTCGAAAAATATCTCATCCCCCGTTGCCTTTCGCGGATCAATGTTGCCGTGGAGCGAATCATTGCGGCGATTCATGATTCTCAGGAAATCCTTGAAAGGGGCCTCCGCGCCAGTGATTGGCACCACCACTCCGTCACAGACTAAAGAAAGGCTCTTGATCCGAACATCGATGGGACGCCGGGTGAAATCCTCTTGCATACGCTGGTCGGTTCGAATCCCCGGCTTGGCTAGGATTAGCATTATGAAGTTGATAGCTGCCTCACCCATCACTGGCGCGATCATTTCCAGACTCACGCAAAGCGCCATGGCTTCTTGGTAGAGTTCAGCAGCGGCATTCATTTCCTTCCGGAAGCGTTCAAGCTGTTCCCGAGTTGACGGAATTGGAGGTGGTAGAACTTTCGGGATGCTGATGCTTCGTAGTCTGCGTTCGTATTGATCGACGATGGCGGTCAACCGGTGATAGGGATTCAGGAACAGTTGCCAGCGCTCGAAGGAGTCCTGGACCTCCCGGATCATTCCACGTTGGAGATCGAATTCGGTCCGCAGATTGCGCTCAAGAGTCTCCCATTCAGCCGCGTCCAGGCGTGCAGAGTACGCACGAATCTCTGTCCGCATGTTGAGGCCGATGATGTCAAGGATCGTGTCGGGGTGCTCAAGCGTGTAGTTCCAGTGAATGAGGTTGTCGACGGATGGGGAGCGAAGGGTCATCGCAAATCCATTGGGATCGCCGAAGCGGCCCTTTAGGTATGCGTACAGGTCAACGGGAACGATCGCTGCTGAGAATGTCCAGTGACTACCTTTTGGTGCCCCGGCTCGCTGCGTCGTCCGTAGAGACTTAAGCGTCTCGATGACACGTTCCGCGTTGGGTAAGGTCCATTGCTTCGGATCGGTTATGGATGAGGACATTGTTCTTTTTTCGATTTAGCTGGCTTAGCAAGCTAGAGGCCAGCGCTCACGTTGGCAGCGACTTCGCCGCCCACCCTGCGCTTGATCTCCTTCAGCTCGGCCTTGAGGTCTCCAATCTGCTTCTCCTGTTCCACCGTCCGCTTCTCCAATGCCTGGACTGCGATCATCAGGATTCCGTCCAAATCGCCGGAGGTGATGGTGGTCGGTGTTCCAATCGTTCCGACGGCATCGCGGCCAAAGGCAGCGAAGAAGTCCTGAGCCATGGGGCCGTAATGACGAAATTGCTTCGCGTCCTGACCTTTGTAATTCCAACTCGTGACGGTGAGTCTTCGGAGCTTGGTGAGCACGTCGTCTGGGTCCATGGGCTGGAAGTTCTCCTTCTTGTTTCGGTCGGAGGTGTACGTGTAGGGCACCTGGCCTTCAATTACGGTCACGTCAGCATTGCCAAACCGGATTTTGTCGCTGGCATCGACGATGGCGCCAGCGCCAATCGCAGTGGCGTTGGTTAAATCGCCGGTGGAAACATCGGCAAGATAGCCGAGGGCGGTGTTGCGCTCGCCGGTCGTGTTGCTAAGGAGTGCGGCCGCCCCGGTGGCCGTGTTGCGATTACCACCAGTGCTGTTCCTAGCGAGCGCATTGTACCCAGTGGCAGTGTTGTAGTCGCCGTCGGCGTTGGTGGAGAGAGCCGCTGTTCCGTTCGCGGTGTTACTGCTGCCGGTAGAGTTGGTGTCCAGCGCGAAGGCCCCGATGGCCGTATTGGAGCTGCCGCGGTTATTGGGGAGCGTTGCGCTGCCAATGGCGGTGTTATTGCTGCCCGTACTGTTGTACTGGAGCGCGATCTCCCCAACGGCAGTGTTGCCGTTACCAGTCGTGTTGTAGAGCAGCGCTTGGGCTCCGACAGCCGTGTTCCAGTCGCCCGTGCTGTTGCTGGCCAGGGCGCTGTCCCCAATGGCGGTGTTTTCGTAACCGGTGCTATTGGCGGTAAGGGCAGCGGCGCCAGCGCCGGTGTTGCTGAAGCCGGCCATTGTCACGTTTCCCGCATTGGAGCCAAGGAAGGTATTTCTAAAGCCGAAATTGTGAAGGAAGGGCACGCCCTCCTTCAAAACATTGCCCACCGTGGAGTCCGTTGAATCGTGCATCGTGACATTGCCCTGCACGTCCACGTCCTGCGCTTCGGCCCGCAGGAGCGGCGCAAAAGTAAGAAGGCAGCCTGAAAACAAAAGTATCCCGTCGCTCCAAGTTCTGATCCTCATCGTTGATCCCCTCCCCAGAATTGCGCGTGCGTCCGTCGAATTCGCCCGCACAGACTGCGGCATACCACTCGCCGCAGAGAGCCGCTCAATTTTGAGAGCTAGGTGTTCCGGCCGGGCACAACCCGCTGTTCCGCCCCGCTCCGACTTGGCCAGCTCATCTCTCGTTCTAGGTGGCTTGGCATCAGGTAGTTGTTCGGGATAATGGGGCGGCTCACTCAGCCCAGGAGAGGAACAAAAGTTGGAGACCCCAAAGGCCTGGTACCTTTCACAGGTGGTTGTTGCCCTCGTTGGTGTAGTGGCTGGATTTATCGCCGCTTCCGTTAGCAGCTTGTGGAACCAGGCTCGCGAGATGCAGGGACGTTCGGAGAGCCTAAAGGTTGCATTTGCGGGAGAGATTCACGAAATCAGGCAATGTGTTCGAGGTCCCGCCCGGAAGGCGGCGGCGGCGTGGCAAGAGGGCAAGCCTATGTTCTTCCCCAAACTGAATTGTCCACGAGAAATCTACCACGCCAACTCCGGTCGCCTCGGTGACCTTCGTGATGCGAAGCTCGCTGGCCAACTCGTCTCGCTCTATTCGAAGCTCGAATGGGCCGATGATCTGGGCCAGGATATCGCAGTGGGTACTCAAAGCGCTCCAGCCGCTATCCGGGATCAAGTCATCCTTTTGGAGGGGATCTTTGCCATAGCGACTTTGCTCGACATGCGACTGCAAAGGCAGACCGAGAAGCTCGTTGAACTCGACTGGAGTGTGACCGCTGGGCCGCAGGACGCGGAAGACTTCAACTTCGCCCAGGCAGCGTTGAGTGGCCTCGGAGCGACTGGTGGGATCGACGGTGGAGCTGCTTCCGCCATCAAGTGACTCGAAGTGCCTGGCGCGCTTTGCGTTGGTGCCCACAGCCCGGCCGTGCCCGAGATGGTGGTTCACACCTATACGACGTTCTGAGCGCGTTCCGCCGTAGAGCATCCTGCCGGGCGAAGCGCCTCAAGGTACACTTCTGAGACGCGATGGAATACCTTCGACGATTGTTCAGAAAAGCGGTGAGATGGGCGGAGCGAGGCCTTGCGATTTTGAGGTACGGCAGGAACCGGAGCGTGAAGTTCATTGAGCGATTCGATGGACGACGGCGGGGATGTTTGCCTCTGTACGATGCATTCAGCAATACGGCACCGAGGCAGGACGGGTATCTCCCCTCCCCGATTGTAGTTACAAACGATTCGGCTACTGCAATAGGCGCAGTTTCTTTGTGCCCCAGTGACGAACCCAATCGGGTGCGTATCCTCGTGCTGGCTCCGTTCGAGCCGCTTGAAAGCGAACCGCTGGACTCAGAGTTAATGGAACTCCTTAGGGCTGAGGCAGAACGCTTGGGGGTACAGCTCGATAACGCCGATTGGATGGAGTACATCAACAGCCGACTCGGCGAGCCAGTTAACGCAGACACGACGACCGCGTCGGGCAAGTTCCTTGATTTGCTTGAGAGCAAATACCCGAAACGGGTGCGCATCCAGGCGTTCCGGGATCCCGACGAGTGTTCCGTCTTTCCAATCGTCTTCGAAGAAGACGGCAAGCCCACTGGAATTTTGGCGATGTTCCAGGCTGGACGAGACGAGGTGAAGATTCACATGATTTCGTCGTTTGTGCAGGGCAAGGGGCACGGGACGAGACTCATGGAGGAGGTTTGCCGCCAAGCTGACCGGGAGGAGGTCATGCTTACACTTGAACCCATGCCACAATTCAAGGGCACGCCCTGCGAAGTGTCTGAGCAGAAGCTGCGAGAGTGGTATGAACGATTTGGATTTGAAGGTATCGGCGCCACGATGAGGCGACGTCCGGCAGACTGACCGCGCGCGGGTGCCTTCCCACAACCCATGTGGGCCAACACACGCCCACGCGCTCTGGAAGGGACACCCTAACAAATCAAAGGCCATCAGCTCTCCTTCGGGTACCCACGCCACCAATCGTCCGCCGGCGGCTGTCATGTCACTTGTTGGTTTTCGGCCGATCCGTAGATTTTTTCCACCACGGCGGCTCGGGGCCCGTCGATGACCAGCCTGTTGTCTCGCAGGTTGCCTCTCCGCGTTTCTCCCAAATCCTACCGCCGATGTCGCTGTAAGAGTGAAACGTAACCCGCTTTGCGATGAAATCAGCGGTTATCGTCTGGCGAGTGTATCCAGAGGGACCAACTTTCTGAGACACATGCGATACAATCCTGACTACCCCGCCCGTACTCTCGGCAACGCGAAACTCGGTGTTATCCCAGTCCTTGTCGAAAGGACTTAGCCCCAGGGGACTCAGTGGACGCCCTTCTATCAGCGGCCTTAATTCGAGTCTCGCCCCAATACACTTCCTCGTTGGGTCTACCACGGCTCTTGGTTTCATCCCGCAGTAGAGTCTGAACAATATCGGGCCATGCTCAATCGTCGTTGGCTTTTCCATGCCTGTGCCACTAATTGTCTCAAGTACGGGGATGGCAACGAACAAATCGAGAGTGGAGTACTCTTCGTTCTGCTCGGCGTACTCGCAACTATTATTGACCAAGACAAACGGAGGTTTCTGCGCAACCACCTCCCAAGGCTTTTGCGTCGCAATTTGAGTCGAATCGGCATGTACCGCGGGGACTAATTGCAGCAATGGCGAGAGCTTTGCGCTCCTAGGGAGCATCGTAACTCCCGCGCCAGCAGCCGCGGCCAGCACGATCACCCTCCAATGGACCGAAACGTTCATGCCCCCTCGTTGCTGACGCATTGGCGATTCGCCACGCCGCGCGAACATCACTTCCGTGGCGTTCCGCTATATACGCCACATGTAGCGTGGCGTTTTGCGGGCTCGCTCGTATGGTTTGTTAACGCAAGTCGCGGCGCTGGTGGGGATACTTGCCTCGAGGTAGTCAGCCCTCCTTTTACTCTGACATTCCTTATACCTCCGGATCCGGCGTGTCAGCAGTGGGAATGCTAGCCGCGCCTGCCTTAGCTAGCATGATTGAGTCCCTCGATAGGATCACGACCTTCGCGCGTGGGTTGCGACGCTGAGCGTCAAGAACGGAAGCGATAATGCGGTCATCGATCACGGTCGGGTCGAGCCAGCCAAGCGTATTCTTAAAATCTGGCTCGCGTCACGGAACCGGGTTGTGGCTGGCACAGCTGGGTCTTCATTGCTCTCCTCTTCTTTTCCGATCAATCGTTCTAGCGCTTCCGAAATTTGCTCGGAAATGGGTTCCACCTACCAAAGAGCGCCGGTCATGCGCGGGCGGGCCCGGCACGCCCCAAGAGCGTATCGATGGGCTGCGATCAAGAACGCCGCCGGTTGATTCCGTTCTCTCCTGACGGGTGCTATGCCGCTGAGTTGAGCGGTTCAAGTTGACCGCCGATGTTAGGGAGTCGCGTCCTCGGGTAGAAGGCATGCGAGATACTCAAGTCAGAGACTTGGACTTGAATGCTGCGGCAAAGTCGGCGGCGAATTTGTTCGTTGGCGATTCGCTCGTTTTTCTCGCTCCGGGAAGGGGAAAGAACCAGTGGGTCGCCAGCGGCACGCTGTTGGCGACCGAAGCGGGTGTTGTTGTTCTCACAGCGGGACACAACCTGACCCGCGCCCGTGATCAACCGCTGCGCCTCGGCGGCCAACACATCAAGGGAGCATTCGAAGATGTCGCGGCCGCTATCGCGATCCACCCGGAGGATGATGTAGACGTGGGCATCGTTTTCTTGAAGGACGAACCCGCAGGAGCCGTCCAGAAATGGGCGGTTCCGCTCGCCCTGATCTTGGACGACGTGCTCGCAAATCCAGACGTTTTGGTCATCGCTGGATTTCCGGCAGCGCTGACAGTGACGGGCGACAAAGCCGCCGAGGTTGGGGCGGACCTGGCGTTCCCGGGGGTGATACACGGAACCAACCCGAAGGACCCTTGGCTGGATTCGAAGGGCAGGTACCGAGTCGACTGGTCCGAGAGAATGCTTGAAGGGGGCGGAGTCGCGCGGATGCCTAACCCCGAAGGTATCAGCGGCGGGCCACTGTGGAGATTCCGCCCAGCAGCATCCGACGAGCTGTGGAGCGCGCAAACCGCTGCAGCTCTTGTCGGCGTCGCGGTGGCATGGGACCAGAAAGCGGAGACCGAGTTAGTTGTGCCATCCTCCCAGTGGCGGGGGTGGCTCGTCGAGCGGGTTGCCGAGTTCAAGAGTCATCGACGGCAGCAAGGCTGATGTTCCTCCCGCGGCATCTGCAGTCACTCGCCGATCCCCAAGAAATGGGCTTGGGTTCGGGAAGCGGAGCGCCGAAAACGACCGATAACGGCGCAGCTTGAAAGAGCGAGCCAAGCCTCCGTAATTTGGGGCTGCCCACAAGACTGCCCGAGAGACCCTTTTAGCCGCAGGGGGAAGTTGCCTCCATGAATCCCCTCAACACCACCACTTCGATGCGCGCCATTTTCGCGCCTGTCATCACGAGCCTTTCGCGACCAGCTTAAGCAGCGGTGCACAAACGGATCGAGATCACTGAATCACTTCGAGTCAGAACCGATTCCGTGCGGGTCGCGAAAGCCGGGAACCGCATCCCGCTGAAGGGAAAGGGCAGCTTCGGGTAATGGCTCACCGTACTCGAGAGCCTCATGGACGCCCTGCAGCGAGCCCTTCGCATCAAACAGGCCAAGAAAGCCAATGAACGCGAACCGAATTACCTCGTGCACCTTCGACAAATCGGGCATTCTCGGTTCTGCCTCGCCGTGCGCGATCTTACTGCGAACGTCGTACACTCCTCGGAGAAGCGTCTCGACTCGGGGCAACCCACTCGCACCTGCGACCCGTTTGACGAAGACCTCTTCACCGACACTGGGCGGTTTGCAGAAGAGTGAGTCTCCAGCCCGAGCAAGATTGAAAAGCATCTCCTCGTTTGCATCCTGATCGCCCTTCCGCCAGACTCCATGAGGGGGGAGTCGGAAGGATGCGCCGAGGAAGCGCTTGGCCGCTAAGCGGACGCGATCCCCTGAACCACGGTGCTCCGATGCTCGAACCGCTAGCTGCATTATACGCCGAAGGAATTGCCTGAAGCGGGGCATCGCCTTCGCGGCAACCCTGTACGAGTATGATCGGTAGGGGTGCCAAACCTCCGGCGAGTCCTCATGCTCGTCCCACGGAAATTCGTCGCCAAAGTCGGAGAAGCTTCCATGCTGGTTTATTCGCCAACCCCGGTCAACCTCTAACCGGACCCCAGCGCTAAAGTAATTGCCTTGATAGAGACCGATGCCGAGGAGGGGCAACCACCAATCGTCCCACAACGGGTCGCGCGATGGCCTTGTTCCCTTTGGGTCGTACTCGAGCAAGTCGGGAATGAGCTTTGCCTCGCGCTTGACCAGAAATACCTGCCTGGTTGCGACCTCCGGCCTAACAGTTTCGTCAGAAACCCGAGGGTTGATTTCTGTCCATTCCTCTTCAGAAAAGGTCTTCAACTTGAAGCCTCGCTCGAGCTGGATCTCCTTCTCCTCAACGAGTGGCTCTATGCCGTCGAGATGGAGGAGCGACCACGGATCGTCCTTACGGTCGAGCGCGGTCTTAAATCGCTCCCAGGCATCTTTTGGATCCCTCCCCTGAAGGATGTCTTCCAACACCCCGCTCCGTCGAAGCACATTGCTGACCTGTCTCTTGGGCAGCGACGAGTCGCTCGCGAAGCGCGCCAGAATCGAGAGTTCTAGGATTTTGTTCTCCACATCCGCGCGCATGTAATCGGTCAAAATGAGTGCCACATTCGTGCTGGGTTCCTGCCAGGGGATCAGCTTACGCGCCTGACAAAAAAATTCTTTGAACAACTCCGGAGCAGTCACCCGAACCTCCCGACCATCACCGTTGCCTCGCCGATTTAATCTCGTCAAGATCCAAGTGGGGTCGTCAGGACTGGAGCAACGCGCCGCCGGTCAAGGTACCCAAGCCCTGAAAAGGCTGCAGGGTCTCTGCTCACCGGGAACCACTTTAGGCGCACTTCGCGAGGAAGCGTCGGAGCGAGCTTTCCGGGATACCTCGTTCCGCCGCCGCCTTACGGATCGACGATCCCGCACGCACAGCCTCCGCAGCGGCATGTAAAGCAATCGTCGAACAGGGCGGCCGGCCTAGGCGTTTACCTTCGCGCCGGGCGCGCTCGAGGCCTGCCTTCGTTCTTTCGATCAAGCGGGCGCGTTCCTGCTCTGCGACCCATCCGAAGATCGCGACCAAAAGCGGCCGAACCGGACCACTGGTATCGAGCCACGATTCGCGAACGGACAGAATGCGAACGCCTAGCCGGTCCAGTTCCAGGACGGTGTTGATCGAGCCCTGCATCGATCGATGGAGCCGATCGATCGCCCAGCAGACCACGGCCTGGACCTTTCCCGCACGCGCGTCGGCTAGCACACGATCGAAGACCGGCCGCCGCTTCGCGGCGCTCTCGGTCTCCTCGTAGAAGAGCGGCTCGTACCCGCGGGCCCGCGCGAGCTGCTCCACTTCGGCGCGCTGGTTGTCGAGCACCTGGCGATCGCTCGAAACCCGAAGGTAGACGGCGGCTTTCTCCATAGGAAGCGTTACATCACCTCGTGCCTGGCGCCGATCCCTGGTAACTGCACTCGAAGCTGGGCTACGTCTCGTAGGGCTTGACAGGGTCCGCGCCGGCAGACTCAGTGCGCGGCCGATCGGCATGGGCGGTCGGATCTCCCGTCTCTACCAGCGGCCGGAAGCGCCGAAGCGAGAGCAAGCTTTTAGTAGCGGCGGCGGCTCCGCCGGCGTGGCGTCGGGCGATCTTCGGCTTCATCCTGATCGTCATCGGACTCGGACTCGTCATCTTCGCCCGCCAAGTCCGAGGCTTCGTCGTCTTCTTCGACTTCTTGCTCGAAGACTTCGGTGATCCGCTTTACCAATTTTCTCTCCGGTTCTTGCTTCGGCTTCGGCATCGGTACAACCTCCTTTGCGTCAGACGGTATAGCGGCGGCTGAGGCCGTGCCATGTACGCCCGAGACAATTCTGCGACGGCGGTCACGCGACGCTCGTTGACGGAGACGGGACGCAATTCTTCGCCTGGCCTCGATCGAGTCCCGCAACCCCAAAACCATCGCGACGCGATAGGCGATCTGGCCGGAGCTTGCTCCGCAAGCTCGCAGATTTCTCACGAGGCGTGCGGTCTCGCGGGAAGCGGCTCGCAGGTTCGCTTTGGCCGCTTCTTCGCTGCGGACGGCCGCTTCGAGTTGGTGCCAGAGGTCTTCGGCGGCGGATCGATCACCACTCATGGCGGCAATAAGCGCAGCGGACTTTGCAGGTCGCGTAGGTCGCCTTCCAGGTCCCACAGACGTTCGTTCAGCTGCTTGATCCGTTCGGTTAAGTGGGCCTGGCCCTGCTCAAGTCTCTCCAAGCGAGACAACACGATGTTCCGGATACCTTTGGCCAATTCGAAGTGGTCTTGCTTGAGCTGGTAGATGTCTACGCTCATTGGGTCGACCTGTTGATCTCTTACGCGCACAAACTCTCGCTCGAGCGCAGCAAGTCGCTCGATCAAGGCAGCCAAGGGATTTGCCGGCGGTTCGGTTTCCTCACGTGCGCGTTTCCATTGCTCGTAGAGTTCCATCACGCGATCGATCGGAATCCGGGTCTCGATCTGGACCTGGACCGGAGGCACGGCCGCCTCGAAGCGCTTAAGCACGGCAGACTGCGTCTCCCCGTCCAGCGGGGCCTTCGCGCCGGCCTCCTTCTTTATGATGGCGGCTAGTTCGGGAATGCCATCGAAAGAAGGACTGCCGCTGTTGCCGCTGCCGCTGCTGCGTGCTGCTGCAGCAGCAGCTCGATACGGAACGATTGCGGCCGCCACGCGCCGGTCTCTGGTCGCCGCCTTAAGATCCGCGAGCCGGATCAACGCACCGTGCGGCCCCTTCCTTTTCGGAAGGCCCTTTGCCTTGGCATACGCAGTTCGCACCGCCATTCCGAGGGCGTCCGCGGCCTCCGGGATGCCGCACCATCCCGATTCCGCTTCTTCATCTGGTGCCGATTCGCTCATCCGTCATGCCCCAACGCCGGCACCGAGCAGCTTTGACCGGGAGCGATCGAGGGAGTGCGGGCGATGCCGCAAACCGCTTTTTCGATCGAGAAACAGGCCGCCTGCGAAACCTCATCGTCCAACCCCTTTTCCGCCCACGCTCCGAAAGCGGCCATTCTCAATTCTAGTCGCGGACCCGGGCTGAGACCAACGACGGACCCAGGCCGGCGAGTTGAGACAGACCATGGGACTTGACGCCCTGCGATCGACGACCCTCTTTCCGGATCATTCCCAGCCATCACCGCCATCTTTTTCCGGCATGCGTAATCGCAACCGTTGGCCGATCGCCACTAGCCTGCTGCACCGGCGCTACAGTCAGATGCTCTCGGCGCGGGCTTCTCTCGTAGTCTCGCGGCCTTGGCCAGATTCGCGCCAGGACTTCGAATCCGAAGGTCGGGGGTTCGAGCCCCTCCGGGCGCGCTCAGTTCCCCAGATTTCCCGCCAGGTTAGGCGGTGGAAGACTGGGGCTTGTAGGCGCGCCCGACCGAACTGTGTCCAAAACGTGTCCAGAAACGCGGGCCAGCTCCGCGGCCGCGCCGGACTCGATTTGGCGTACTGCGGAACGCAGGTCGTCCTCGGACACGACGTTGTATCGGTCGAAGACGCTCCGAGTCCGGTGGCCCGACAGCTTCATCACAACAGATTCGGGCACGCCTCGTCGACGGGCATTGGTGACAAAGCTCCGACGCAAGTCGTGAAACCAGATGTTCTCCAGGCCTGCGTTTCTGCAGGCCCGACGGAACATCTTCCGAATCTCCCACCAGCGCTCGCCAGTGGCTGGGTTGGTGAAGACGTGCTCGGCATAAAGTCGCCGAGGCAGGGCGCGCAATGCTTCAAGCGTCCGGCCCGTCAGATAGACGACCCGGTGCTCTCCGCCCTTCGTGTCCTGCGGTGCGAGGCGGATGACGCCCTCGCGAACGTCGAGTTGCTCCCAACGTAGGCCGAGAATCTCTCCCTTCCTCAGCCCGTGATCGTAGGCCACGAGCAGGATGGGACGGAAGACGCTCTCGGCAGCCTGCAGGAGCTTCTCGAAGATCTCTTCCGAGATCACGACCCGACGGATGTTGGGCTTACGGAGAAGCTGGACTCCGTCGAGCGGATTACGTGAGAGATCGCCGCATCGGACCGCGTAGTTCAGAATGCGGCGAAGCAACGCCACCTCACGATCCAGGGTGCCCGGAGCCGGAGTTGTCTTCCTGCGGGACTTCTCAGCGAACCGTGCGTTTCGGTACGCGTCGACGTCCTTGAGGGTGAGCTGGGCTGCGCGGCGGCTGCCTAGGTGTCTCAGGGACATGCCGCGCCCTGCCGATGTTGGTCTGCCAGGAATCATTGTCACGCTTACTGATCGGCTCATACGATTCCCAGAGTTCCTTCACCGTCTTGGTGGCTTCGCCCTTCTGGCGCGCAAAGAATTTGCCGTCAAAGGCCTCGGCTTTCTTTTCGGCTGCCAGCACTCCGGCTTGCTCCTTGGTCGGGATCTTCTTTTTTCGGTAGCGAATGAGCCTCCCGTCGGGAAGCGTGAGCCACTCATCCACCCGCCACCAGGTTTTACCTCTTGCAGTGTACTTACTGACGCCCATGGTTTTTCTCCTTGGGCAGACGGGCGTCGCCGGCGCCAATAGAAGAAAAGAAGATCGCGGTCACGAAGCTGCGCTGAGAAGAGCGCGATCGAGCTCCGCGCGATTGAAGCGCAGGCGCTTGCCGAAGCGATGGACGGGGACTTGGCCTCGGCGAACGGCCTGGTACAGAGCTTTTCGGGACGGCAATCCAAGGTGCGCAGCGGCCTGCTCCGCCGTCATCCAGGGCTCAGAGTGCAACTTGGTGGGTACGGGCGTCTCCATCTCTGCCTCTTTCAGCGCTTTGGCTTACCTGATGCTCTCTTCGATGGGAGTGGAACTTCACCTTTGAGCAGCTGCGCTCCTCGCTGTGAAAGCAAATGGATGACGTATTCGCGACGGCTTTTCCCGAGCGACGCCGCTTCCGCATCCAGCTGCTCGGTGAGGACCTCCGGCAGCCCGTAGAGCGTCCGGTAGTCGTCCAGGAGCTGCCGAACGAAGGTGGTGGTGCTGCCTAGGTGCTGAGCCTCTTCCTTGAGGACCGCGGCTTGCTCCGGCGTGAAGCGAAAGGATTTGGGCGAAGTAGTCGTCGCGGGCAGGGGTTTTGGGCATAGCAGATCCTTTATTTGGGTTGAGCAGCTGGGTTTGTGAACGTGGTCGAAAGGCGCCGCAGAAGATGCAGGACCTCATCCGTATTCGAGGGATAGTCCGGCACCTCAAGCCGTGGGTTCTTCAGCTCCTTGGCCTGGTCGCGCGCATGCTTCAAGCGGCGGGTGGCGGAGTAGAAGAAGTGATCGATCTGCGAAAACTCGGCTTGCGTCAGCGCGATGCTGTCGGTGGCTTGCGCTTTTCGCGACGGCGCAGCACTACCCAAAAGCGTTCGGAAGTGGTTGGCGGCTTCATCGAATGTGAGCGCTTGGACCGGAATTGGGAGGGTGCGCTCACGGCCCCATTTTTCAAATAACTCTCGGACGTGGTCCCGACGCCTCGGGGTGTTGAGGAGAAAGACAAGCTGAGCTGGCCAACGATCGGGGAAAACTACCGCGTAGGCCGTCCTCTTCATCTCGGCATCGACGTAGGTGTTCATGAATCGGGAGTACCGGTCGAGCTTGTGTGCTGTGGCACCCGCTCTCGAGGGGTCCTCGCTCAAGAGTGGCTGGGTACCCATCTCGCACTCGAGGAAATACTGCTTCGATATGGCGGGCAGTTCGAGCGTGGCATCCGGTTGGATGATGCGCGCGCGATGAATGCCCGTTTGCCGATCATAGTCGCGCCATGGCAGGCGGACGGAGTCTGAAGCAAGCCAACGAAAGGGGAGGTTGCGGGCCGAAGGGAATCGAGTGTCCCCGGTCGCGATGAGGCCAACGAGCAAGGTATCCCCCCTTTTCGGCTGCAGTTCGAAACTCTGCCGCCGACTCGATCCTCAATCCATGATGTGCTCGGCACTGATGTACTGTCCCACGATATCGCCGCGAGGGTTAATCCCGACAGCGATAGTCACCGGCATGCTGGACAGCGAGTGCAACTCGGCGCGCGCGCTTTCACGATGACCTGATCACCGCGATGAGCCGCTTTGCGCCCGGATAGAAGCCGCACCCGCGGCGCTGTTTAACTTTTGTCAGGACGCCGGGTCCCCGGCTCCGGGAGTTTTTGGTGTCACGACCAATTAGAAGTATTCCCTCGAGTTGACGATTTCCCCGTCTTGATGGTTTTTGGGGGAACAGCTTCGAGTTTCTGAACGCTTTTTCAATCGGGGGGTCTGAGGTGAGCTGAAAGCAGCTCCGCGACAAAAAACAGAGGAGAACTTCCTCGGCCCGTCCGCGATGAGCAGATCGACAAGCGCCCCGGACCGGACGCACGTCCGGTCTCCAGTCTACCTCTTCGCGGGCGCAGTCCCCGCAGACTTCGCGGCCAGGACGGGCTTGAGATC
>WNFD01004117.1_pt1 | contig 26259 bp, 20 predicted proteins | sample 5400491 | NCBI WGS metagenome assembly WNFD01 (sample SAMN13153343, study PRJNA577476) | soil metagenome | isolation source: 120 cm saprolite under Douglas fir tree site 2 hole 2 replicate 2 | place: USA:California | collected 2015-04-18
GCTGGGCGAGCAGCTCGCGGTCCACCCGGGGCTTGTAGTAGTAGCCCTCGAGGTAGGCCTTGGAGACGAGCTTCATGAGGTTGGCGTAGCCCGTCGCGGTGCGGGCGAGCACCGTGCAGTGGCTCGCGCCCTCGTAGCCGCCGTCCTGGCTCGACCGCTCGAAGCGGCTGCCCGGGGCCACGTAGAGCTCGCAACCGAGGATCGGCTTCACCCCCGCCTTGCTGCACGCGGTGTAGAAGTCCACCGCGCCGAAGAGGTTGCCGTGGTCGGTGAGGGCCAGCGCCGGGAACTTCAACGCCTTGGCCCGATCGACCAGTTTCTCGAGGCGGGCCGCCCCGTCGAGCAAGCTGTACTCCGAGTGCACGTGCAGGTGCACGAAGTCCGCGTGTTTCATTTATCTAGCCTGAATGTGGAAGACTTCGGTTTGGCGGTTGGGCTCCTTCGCGCAAGCGGTCATCCGACCTGCCTCGCGCGTGCCCCTCGACTGGAAGACTTCGGTTTGGCGGTTGGGGCTCCTTCGCGCAAGCGGTCATTTCAGCTCGCTTGAACGTGGAAGACACCGGTTTGGCGATTGGGCTCCTTCGCGCAAGCGCTCATCCGACCTGCCTCACGGGTGCACTCCGGCTCGGCCAATGTGGCCGCGACCGCCGGGGTCACTCCCACTCGATGGTGCTCGGGGGCTTGGAGGAGATGTCGTAGACGACGCGGTTGACGCCCTTGACCTCGTTGATGAGGGCGATGACCTGCGCGTAGGTCCGGAAGTCGCCCATCACCCCCACGGTCCGGATCGGGAGCAGGACCGCGAAGGCCTGCCACACCTGCCGCTCGAGCCCGGCGCGGCGCACCTCTTCCTGCACGATGGCGTCGGCCTCGCGCAGGAGCGCGAGGCGCTCCTCGGTCACGTCGCCCAGCACCCGGATGGCCAGCCCCGGCCCCGGGAACGGCTGTCGCCAGATGATCTCGTCCGGCAGGCCGAGGAGGGCGCCGAGCTCGCGCACCTCGTCCTTGAACAGCTCGCGGAGCGGCTCGACCAGCTTGAAGCGCATGTTCGGAGGCAGGCCGCCCACGTTGTGGTGGGTCTTGATCGTGGCCGACGGGCCCTTGAACGACACCGACTCGATGACGTCCGGATAGAGCGTCCCCTGGGCCAGCCACGGGATATGGCCGAGCTTGCGGGCTTCGTCCTCGAACACCGCGATGAACTCGGCCCCGATCGTCTTGCGCTTGGCCTCAGGATCCGAGATACCTTCTAGCCTGTCAATGAATCGCTTACTTGCATCCACATGGATCAGGTTCATCTTGAAGGCATCCCGGAAGGTCCGGACGACCCCGTCCACCTCCCCCTTCCGCAGGAGACCGTTGTCCACGAAGAGGCACGTGAGCTGATCGCCCACTGCCTTGTGGATCAGGGCGGCCACCACCGAGGAGTCCACCCCGCCCGAAAGGGCGCAGAGCACCGGGTCCTTGCCGACCTGGCGCCGGATGCGGTCGACGGCCGAGTCCACGAACGACGGCATGGACCAATCGGCGCTCGCCCCCGCCGCGTCGAGAAAATTCTTGAGCACCGTCTTGCCCTGGGGGGTGTGAGCCACCTCGGGATGGAACTGCACCGCGAAGAGCCGCCGGGTCGGGTCGGCCATGGCCGCGACCGGGCAGTTGTCGGTGGCGGCCAGGCTCGTGAAGCCCGGCGGGGGCTTGAGCACGGTGTCGCCGTGGCTCATCCACACGGTCACGAGCCCATCGGGCTCGGGCTGCACGCCGGCCAGCAGCCCCTCGCGGCTCAGGAGCCGCAGGTGCGCCTTGCCGTACTCCCTGATCGAAGCCGGCACCACGTGGCCGCCCATCAGATAGCCCATGGCCTGCATGCCGTAGCAGATGCCGAGCAGGGGGACCCCGGACTCGAGCAGGCGCTTGTCGGGCAGCGGGGCGTCGTCTTCGTAGACGCTCGAGGGCCCCCCGGAGAGCACGATGCCGGTGTAGCCGCCGCCGAGCACGCGCTCCAGCGGCTCGGTGCACGGCAGGATCTCGGAATACACGCCCAGCTCGCGGATGCGGCGGGCGATCAGCTGCGTGTACTGGCCGCCGAAATCGAGGATCGCAACCCGGCTGGGCATTGTTCAGCTCGCTTGAGCGTGGAAGGTTTCGGTTGGGCGGTTGGGCTCCTTCGCGCGAGCGCTCATCCGAACTGCTCCGTCTTGCGCCCGGCGCCGGTAGCCCCGGGTTGCCACCACGGATCTACCTGGGCGTCCCCAGCTTCTGGGCGCGCTGGAAGACCTTGCCCTCGGTCTTGATCGAGGGCGCGATGATCAGCTCGGTCTGCTGCAGCTCGCGGATGTTCATCGCGCCGACCGACCCCATGCAGGTGCGGATGGCGCCCACCAGGTTGAGCGTGCCGTCCTCGGTGAAGGCGGGGCCGAAGAGGATCTGCTCGAGCGACCCCGCGACCCCGACCCGGATGCGCGTGCCCCGCGGGAGGTTCGAGTGCGGGGTGGCCATGCCCCAGTGGTAGCCGCGGCCCGGGGCTTCCTTGGCCCGCGCGAAGGCGGAGCCGATCATGACCGCGTCCGCGCCGGAGGCGAACGCCTTGCAGATGTCGCCGCCGGTGGTCATGCCGCCGTCGGTGATGATCGGCACGTAGCGGCCGGTCTTCTTGTAGTAGAAATCGCGCGCGGCCGCCGAGTCCGCGGTGGCGGTCACCTGGGGCACGCCCAGGCCCAGCACCTCGCGGCTCGTGCACGCCGCGCCCGGCCCCACCCCGATCAGGAGCGCGTCGACGCCGCACCCCATCAGCTCGAGGCACGCCTCGTAGGTGACCACGTTGCCCACGATGAGGGGGATCGAGAGGTGCTTCTTCAGCTGCCGGAGGTCCACCGGGGTGTACTCGCTCGCCACGTGTCGCGCGGTGGTCACGGTGGACTGCACCACGAAGAAGTCGGCGCCCGCCTCTTCCGCGATCTTGGCGAAGCGCTCGGCCCGCTGCGGGATCGCGGAGACCAGGACCGGGCCGCCGCCCTTCTTGATCTCGCTGATCCGCTTGTGGATCAGCTCTTCCTTGATCGGCTCGCTGTAGATGCCCTGGATGATCTTGGTCGCTTCCTCGAGGCTCGCGGAGGTGATGCGGTCCAGCACCGCGTCGGGATTCTCGTAGCGGGAGAAGATGCCTTCCAGGTTGAGCACCGCGAGTCCGCCCACCCGTCCCATCTCGATGGCGAACGAGGGGCTGACCACCCCGTCCATGGCCGCCGCGATGATCGGGATCGGGAAGCGATGCCCGCAGAGCTCCCAGGAGATGTCCACCTCGCTGGGGTTGATGGTCAGGGCGCCGGGAACCAGCGCGATATCGTCGAAGCCGTACGCCGCCCGGGCCTTCCGCCCTCGCCCGACCCACATCCCCATACGCCCCGCCTCCTGGCCTCAGCCGGCCTGGGCCCGGCGTCGCTTCCCCGCCGCCGAGACCCCGTATGTAGAGAACCGTTCGCGTCGACCTACTGTAGGTAGGGGTGCAGTATACGAGCGGCTCGCCCCGGGTGTCAACCGGGGTTCACACCGAGGCGCCCGGGTGGGCCCGCTCCCAGAGCATGCGCAGCCCCTCGAGCTTCAGATCGGGATTGACGAACTGCAGGCACTGCACGACCTCGCGCATCTGGCCCACCAGACCGCCGGTGCCGACGACCTTCACGTCGCCTTCCATCTCGCGTCGCATGCGCTCGACCAGCCCGTCCACGAGCCCGGCCCAGCCGTAGATCATCCCGGACTGGATGTTGGTCACGGTGTGCCGGCCGATCGCGTCCTTCGGCCGGACCAGCTCCACGCGGAAGAGTCGCGCCGCGCGCGCGACCAGCGCCTCCGCCGCGGTGTTGATGCCGGGCGCGATCGCGCCGCCGATGAACTCGCCGCGCGTGTTCACGCAGTCGAAGCGGGTGGCGGTGCCGAAGTCCACCACGATGAGCGGGGTGCCGTAGAGCGCGATGCCGGCCACGCAGCTCACCACGCGGTCCGCCCCGACCTCGCGGGGGACGTCCACGTTGAGCGGGAGATCGGCGGTGACCCCGGGCTCCACCGTGAGGGGACTCACCCCGAAGTACGCGTCGCACATCCACTCGAGCGCCTGCTGGATGGGCGGCACCACGTTGGAGATCGCCACTCCGGTGATGTGCTGCTGCTCGATGCCGCGCGTGGCCAGCAGGGTCTGGATGAAGACCCCCCACTCGTCCGCGGTCTGCTCGCGCCGGGTGGTGAGGCGCCAGGAGGCGCGCAGGCGTCCCACCTCGTAGATGCCGAGCGAGGTGTTGGTGTTGCCGACGTCAATGACCAGCAGCATGGGCCATCCCCTCCTCGACCGCCGAGCCCGAGATGATGCGCGCCAGCCGCCCGTCCGCCGCGCGGGCGAGCAGGACTCCGTCCGGCCCGACGTCCTCGGCCCGGCCCGGGCCGCCGTCCGGCAGCCGCACCGCCTGACCCGGCAGCGTCGAGTGGGCGAGCCAGTCGGCCCGCACCGCCGCGAATCCCCCGCCCTGCCAGTCCGCGTAGCGGAGCGCGAGGCGGGCGAGAAGGGCGGCCAGCAGCGGGCCGGCCTCGGGCGCGCGCCCGGTGACGAGGCGCAGGGAGGTCGCCCGGTCGGCGAGCGGCTCGGGGAAGGCGGACTGCTCGAGGTTGATCCCGATGCCGAGGATCACGTGATGAACCCGGGCGTCGGCCCCGGACACGGCTTCGGCCAGGATGCCGCACACCTTGCGCCCGTCGACCAGGAGGTCGTTGGGCCAGCGGATGCGCGGGCTCACCCCGGTCGACGCGGCGAGCGCCTCCGCGACCGCGAGCCCGCCCACCAGGGAGAGCTGCGGCACCACCGCGGGCTCACAGTCGGGACACAGGAGCACCGAGCAGAGGAGGGACTCGCCGGGCGCGTCCCACCACTCGTGTCCCCGCCGGCCGCGGCCGGCGCGCTGGTGGCGCGCGGTCACCACCGTGCCCTCGGGCGCGCCGGCCCCCGCGCGGCGCTGGATCTCGGACTGCGTCGAGTCGACCACATCCAGCGCGGTCACCGTGAAGCTCAGCGGTGGGCGGTCGGGCCTCTTCCCTTCGGGGCTCATCGGGGATCCATCACCCGGTCGAAGGTCGAGCGCCCGGCTATCCGAGGGCGGCCAGGCTGGCCGCGAGCTTCTGCTCGGTCTGCCGCTGCTCGGTCAGGCGCGCGCGCTCGCGCTCCACGACCTCGGCGGGGGCGCGCTCCACGAAATCGGGCCGGCCGAGCTTGCCCTCGAGGAAGGCGATCTCCTTCCGCGCGCGCTCCACCTCCTTGCGCAGACGCTGCCGCTCGGCCTCGAAGTCCACCACGCCCTCCAGCCGGACGAACACGTCGCCGCTCGGGGTCGCCGCCATCGCGGAGTTGGCCGGGCGACTCCCGTCGGCGGACACCGTGATCGCGGCCCGGGCCAGGCTGCCGATCACCGCCGCGCCGGCCGCGAGCGCGGCGGCCACCTCCGGGCCGGCCGGCTTCACGCTCACCGCCAGCTCCAGCGCGGGCGAGATGCGGCTCTCGCTCCGGATGGTCCGGATCGCGCTGACGAAGTCGAGCACCGGCGCCATGAGCCGCTCCGCCTCCGGATCGCGCCCCTTGCGCGAGGCCTTCGGGAAGGGCGCGATCATGATGGCCTCGCCCTGGTGCGGCAGCCGCTGCCAGAGCTCCTCGGAGATGAACGGCATGAACGGGTGGAGCAGCCGCAGCGTCGCCTCGAGCGTCTCGACGAGGGTGCGCTGGGTGACCGCGCGCGCGGCCGGGCTCTCCGGCTGGTAGAGGCTCCGCTTGGCGATCTCGAGGTACCAGTCGCAGTACTCGTGCCACAGGAACTGGTAGACCGCAGAGGCCGCGTCGTTGAAACGGTAGGTGTCGATCGCCTTGCGCACCTGGGCGGTGGCCTCGGTGAGGCGGCTCTTGATCCAGCGGTCGGCCACCGACGGGGTGCCGCGCCGGGCGAGGGCCGGATCATAGCCCTCCAGGTTGGTCAGCACCAGGCGGGCCGCGTTCCAGATCTTGTTGGCGAAGTTCCGGTAGCCCTCGATCCGCTCCTCGGTGAGACGGATGTCGCGGCCCTGCGCCGCGAGCGCGGCCAGGCTGAACCGGAACGCGTCGGTGCCGTACTTGTCCATCACGCTGAGGGGATCGACCACGTTCCCCTTCGACTTGGACATCTTCTGGCCCTCGGCGTCGCGCACGAGGGCGTGGATGTAGACGTGACGGAAGGGCACGTCGCCCATGAACTTGATGCCGAGCATCGCCATCCGGGCCACCCAGAAGAACAGGATGTCGAAGCCGGTAGAGAGCACCGAGGTCGGGTAGAAGACCTTCAGCTCCGGAGTCGACTCGGGCCAGCCGAGGGTGGAGAACGGCCAGAGCCCGGAGGAGAACCACGTGTCGAGCACGTCGGTGTCCTGGCGCAGGGCTCCCCCGCACTGCGGGCACGCGCTCAGGTCGGTGCGCGAGACGTGCATGCTGCCGTCCTTGTCGCAGTACCAGACCGGGATGCGGTGGCCCCACCAGAGCTGGCGCGAGATCGCCCAGTCGCGGATGTTCTCCATCCAGTGGAAGTAGGTCTTGCTCCACGCGCGCGGAACGATCTTGATCTTCCCGCTGCGCACCGCCTTGATCGCGGGCTCGGCGAGCGGCTTGGTCCGCACGTACCACTGCTTGGAGACGAGCGGCTCCACCACCGTCTTGCATCGGTAGCAGACCCCGACCGAGTGGCGGTAGGGCTCGATGCGGTCGATGAGCCCGAGCTCCTTCATGTCCTCCACGATCCGCTTGCGCGTCTCGAACCGGTCGAGCCCCGCGTACTTGCCCGCCAGGGCGGTCATCTTCCCGTCGAAGCCGATGACGCTCCGGATCGGCAGGTCGTGCCGGCGCCCGATCTCGAAGTCGGTGGCATCGTGCCCGGGGGTGACCTTGATGACCCCGGTCCCGAACTTCGGGTCCACCGCGCTGTCTGCGACCACCCGCAGCGTGATGTTCCCCTCCACCGAGGGCACCTCCAGCGTCTTGCCCACGTACTTCTTGTAGCGCTTGTCCTTCGGATGGACCGCCACCGCGGTGTCGCCCAGCTTGGTCTCCGGACGCACGGTGCCGAGGGTGAGCGGGCCGTACTTGATGTAGACGAACTCCGCGTCCTGCTCCTCGCGCTCCACCTCGAGGTCGGAGAGCACGGTCTGGCAGCGCGGGCACCAGTTGACGATGTAGTCGCCCTGGTAGATGAGCCCCTCTTCCCAGAGGCGCACGAAGACCTCGCGCACCGCCGCCGAGAGGCCGGCGTCCATCGTGAAGCGCTCGCGGGCCCAGTCACAGGAGGCGCCGAGTCGCTTGAGCTGGCGGATGATGGTGCCGCCCGACTCTTGCTTCCACTGCCAGACGCGGGCGATGAAGGCCTCTCGCCCCAGATCTTCCTTGGTCTTGCCCTCTTTTTCGAGCTGCCGCTCGACCACGTACTGGGTGGCGATGCCCGCGTGGTCGGTGCCCGGCATCCAGAGCGCATTGTAGCCGTCCATCCGCTTGTAGCGGATCAGGATGTCCTGGAGGGTGTTGTTGAGCGCGTGCCCCAGGTGGAGCGAGCCGGTGACGTTGGGCGGCGGGATGACGATGCAATAGGGCTTCTTCGGCGAGTCCGCCTCGGCGTGGAAGTAGCCGCGCTCTTCCCAGATGCCGTACCAGTGCGGCTCGACGCGGGTCGGATCGTAGCGGTCGGCGATTTCGCTCATGTTATCGCGTCATTGTAGCACGGGCCTCGCCGCGGCCAGGTGCCAGCCCGTTCCCGTGCGCGTCCACGTGAGCGTCCACGGCACGCGACGGCCGTCGCGCAGCTCGGTGGCCGCCATCGTCACCTCGGCGCGGGGGCCGGCGGGAGGCTGCTCGCAGACCGGCTCTGCCACCAGGCCGCGCGGGAGCCGCCCCCGCACGGTGGGCGCAGGCACGACGCGCCCGAGCGCGGTCGCGTCGTCGGCCGCGAGGGCGCGGAAGAGCCGGTCGGCGACCGCACCCAGGTCGCGGTGCCACGCGTTCAGCACCTGGCGCCGGGCGAGCGCGAGCGTGCCCGCGGGGGTCAGGCGATAGTGCTCCTCCTGCTCGGTCTGGCCGATGCAGCCTGGCTTCCATCCCGGATAGCGCGGCTGGTAGCGCAAGACCAGCTCGCCGGGCTGCGTCCGCCAGTCGGAGACCCAGAGCCCCTCGGGCCACTGGCTCGAGGTCGTCCACGCGGGCTGCACGCGGTCGCGCTCCCGGCTCTCCCACAGCTCGGCGCGCAGCGCGCGCACGCCCTGCGCCGCGGGCGGCCCGCTCCAGAGGGCAAGCACCCGGGCGACGCGGTCCGGACCGGGTGGCCACACCTGCGCGTCGAGCAGCCCGTCGTGGGTCGACGCGGCCGCGAGCGTGGCGGCCGGCCCGGTCCCGGCGTAGATCCGGATCGAGCCCGAGCCCTCCACACCGGTGAGGCTGTAGAGGCCGACCGTGACCGGCCCGTGCGCGCCGGCGGCGGGAATGCGCAGCACCCGCAGGGTGGCGCCGCCCCACGTCTCCATCATCGCGTCCAGCCGATCGCGGATGAACACGAGCGAGGAGAACGGCTCCTCGCCGTGCAGGCTGTCGAGCACCTCCCCGTCCACCAGCTCGTAGAGCTGACTCACCGCCCGCTCGCGCTCGGCCGCGTCGGCCGCGACCGCGAGCTGCTCGCGCGCCACCGCGCGGAAGCGCTCGAGCCGGTCCTGGGCTCCGGCGGGCGCCGTCGCGGCCCAGCCGACCAGCAGGGCCACCGCGAGCCGCCGGGGGAAGCGTGGCGGGCGCATGGCGCTAGCGTACAATGGTCGCGCAAGACCCGCATCCTGGATCGCTACATCCTCAAGGAGCTGGGCCCTCCGTTCGCGATCGGGGTGGGCGTCTTCACGTTCTTCCTCGTCATCGACCGGATCTACCAGCTCACCGATCTGGTCATCACCAAGAACGTCCCGTTCGCCCTCGTGATGCCGCTCCTGCTCTACATGCTCCCCGCCTTCCTGGCCCTCACCCTGCCGATGGCCACCCTGGTGGCGGTGCTGCTGGTGTGCGGTCGGCTCGCCGGCGACCTGGAGGTGGCCGCGCTCAAGGCCTCCGGGGTGAGCCCGCTCCGTCTCTTCCGCCCCTTCCTGGCGGTGGGCATCGTCGCGACCCTGCTCATCGCCTGGCTCACCCTGATGGTCGGCCCGTGGTCGAGCGGGGCCTTCCAGCGTCAGCTCTTCCGCATCCTCCAGTCGCGCGCCTCCACCGGCATCAAGGAGCGCACCTTCAGCGCGACGTTCAACCAGTTCGTGATCTACGTGGACGAGGTGAGCCCCTCGCAGGTGCGGCTCAAGGGCCTGCTCGTCTCGGACGAGCGGAACCCGGAGCAGTCGCGCATCATCGTGGCCCGCGAGGGCCGGCTCCTGAGCGACGAGGCCACCCGCCGCATCACCCTACGCTTCCTGGACGGCTCGATCAGCGAGAGCGACGTGGGCGACCGCCGGCGCTTCCGCCAGACCTACTTCAGCCTCTACGACATGAGCCTGCCGGTCGACTCGCCCCTCACCGCCGCCTCCAGGGAAGAGAAGCCCGAGAAGCAGCTGCTTCTCCGCCAGCTCATCAGCGAGGCGGATCGGCTGTACCGCGAGGGCCAGATCGCGACCCCCTACTACGTCGAGCTGCACAAGCGCTTCGCGCTCCCCGTGGCCGCGCTGGTGTTCACCCTGGTGGGCTTCCCGCTCGGCATCCGGTCGCACCGGGGCGGACGCGCGGTCGCCCTCGGACTCTCCTTCGGCATCGTGGTCTCGTACTACATCCTGTACACCTCGATGGAGGGCATCGCCCTGCGGGGCCGATTGCCGGCCGGGATCGCGGTGTGGATCCCCAACGCGATCCTGGCCCTGGTGGGCGCGGCGATGCTGCGCGCGGCGGTGGCCGGCGTCTCCACCGCCTGGCTCGACGCCTTCTGGCGGCTGTGGGCCAAGATCGGGGAGCGGCGCTCCGGCCGGGTGGCCAAGCCGCTCGAGGAGCGCCGCCGGCGGCGGCTCGGGCGGCTGACCGGCCCGCGCGAGTCGACGTTCATCATGGACCGCTACCTGATCCGCCAGTACCTGATCTATCTCGGCATCGGCACCGTGATCGGGGCGGTGCTCATCGGGGTGGTGGACCTGCTGCAGACCCTCGACCGCTTCCTGCGGGTGAAGCCCCCCTTCACCACCATCCTGGAGCACTTCGTCTACCGGTTGCCCGGCGAGCTCTACAAGGGCTTGCCGATGATCGTGCTGATCGCCACCGTGTTCCTGTTCCTCTCCCTCACCCGGCAGCGGGAGCTCGACGCCTTCAAGGCGGCCGGCATCAGCCTCTACCGGGCGAGCCTGCCTATCTTATTGGTGGCGGGCGCGATCAGCGTGCTGGCGGTGGCATTCCAGGAGATCGTGCTGCCCGACATCAACACCAAGTCGGAGGAGGTGGACCGGGTCAAGATCCGCGGCCAGCTCCCCCGCCACCTGCAGCGGCAGACCCAGATCTGGTACCGCTCCTCCGACACGCGCTTCTTCCGCATGGCCCTCCTCGATCCGGCCGGCAAGTCGATGGAGGGGCTCACCGTGCTCGACATCAGTCGCGACTTCCGTCTGGAGGAGCGGCTCGACGCGCGCGCGGCCCAGTGGTCGGCGGAGGGCTGGCAGGTCACCGACGGTGTCTTCCGGCGGGCGGGGCCGCAGAACCGCGTGACCTCGGAGATGTTCGACTCGCGCCTGCTCGCCATGCCCGAGCACATCGACGACTTCATCCAGCTGCAGAACGCGCCGGACACCATGAGCTTCCTCGAGCTGCGCGCCTACGTGGCGCGCCTGCGCGACGGCGGCCACCGCGTCACCCGCTACCTCGTGCAGCTCTATTCCAAGCTGTCGTTCCCCCTGGTGCACGTGATCATGGCCCTGGTGGCGATTCCCTTCGCCCTGGTGTCACCCCGCAGCGGGGGCCGGGCGATGGGGATCGGGGTGGCCATCGTGATCGCGGTGGGGTACTGGGTGGTGCACTCGGTGGCCCTGGCCTTCGCCCAGGCCGACCTGCTGCCCGCCGCGCTCGCGGCCTGGACCGCCAACATCGTCTTCGCGGGCATCGGCTCCGCGTTGTTCCTGAGCGCCCGGACCTAGGATGGGGTCAGGTCTTACATTCCGACATTTTGGCCGGGCGCGGGCAGACGCGCGCGACCGAAAAAATGTCGGAATGTAAGACCTGACCCCATCAGCGTCCTTCGCGCAGGCGGCGGAGGGCTTCCTCGATGCGCTTCTGCTCCTGGCCGTAGCTCGCCCAGTCGCCCTTGCGCAGGGCCTCCTGCCCGCGCTGCCAGGCCTCCCAGGCCTGCTGCACGGCGGCGGTGATCGCGGCGGTCAGCGGCGGCGGGACCTGGCCGCGCTCGGGCGCGCGGCCCGCGGTCTCCTCGGGCCGGCCCCGCCCGCCGAAGATGCGGGCGAGCGACGCCTCCAGGGTCGGCTCCATCGCGATCTGATTGCCGTAGGCCACCACCACCCGCCGCAGCTCCGGCAAAGCGCCCTGCTCGGTGGCGGCCAGGTAGAGCGGCTGCACGTAGAGCAGCGACTGGTCGATGGGGATGGCGAGCAGGTTGCCGGTGATCACCCGCGAGCCCTGCTGGTTCCACAGCGAGATCTGCTGCGAGATGATCGGGTCCTGGCTGATGCGCGCCTGGATGTTGCGCGGGCCGAAGACCAGCTTCTGCTTGGGGAACGCGTAGGCGATCAGGCGACCGTACTGGGGCGGGTCCATGCGGGCCACCATGAGGGCGATCATGTTGTCGCGCCCGCTCGGGTTGAACCCCGCGAGCAGCACGAACTCCTCCTTGGCCTCGGAGGGCAGCCGCATCACCGTGAAGTAGGGCTCCATCTCGCGGTCGCGCCCCTCCTGGGGCAGCCGCGGCAGCACCCACAGGTCTTCCTTGTTGTAGAAGACCTGGGGATCCTGCATGTGGTAGGTCGCGTACATCCGGGCCTGCACCGTGAAGAGATCCTCCGGGTACCGGATGTGCGCCTGCAGGTCCTTCGGCATCTCCGCGAGCGGCCGGAGGAGGCCCGGGAACGCCTTGGCGTAGGTGCGGATCAGCGGATCGTCGGCGTCCGCGATGAAGTAGCTGACGGTGCCGTGGTAGGCGTCCACGGTGGCCTTGACCGAGTTGCGGATGTAGTTGAAGCCGCGCACCGGTGTGGCGTACGGATACCGGTCGCTCGTGATGTAGCCGTCGACCATCCACACCAGCCGACCGTCCGCCCCGATCACCAGGTAGGGATCGCGGTCGAACTTCAAGAATGGGGCGGCCTCCTGCACGCGAGTCGCGATGTCGCGGTAGATCATGATCCGGCTCTGGGGCCCCAGCGCGTCCGAGAGCAGGATGGTGAGCACCCCGAAGCGCGCCGCGAAGGCCGCCTTCCTCACGATGGAGTCGACCGGAATGCCTCCCCGCCCCTCGTACTTGGTGTAGACGTTCTGGTCCCCGGAGGGATAGTCGAGCTCCTGCGAGCGGGTGCCCACGAACACGTACTCGTTGCCGATCTCGCCGTAGTAGATCTCGGGCCGGGTGATCTTGGGCAGCCCCGCGACCACCGGCGGGATGTCCTTGACGAAGAACTCCGGCAGCCCCTCCGGGCTGATGCGGTTGACCGGACCCGCCACGAGCCCGTAGCCGTGGGTGAAGGTCAGGTGCTCGTTGATCCAGCCCCGGCTCGGCAGGTCGCGGTAGGAGAGCTCGCGGGCCGAGAGGGTGACCTGTCGGTACTCCCCGTTGACCATGTAGCGGTCGACGTCCACGTCGCGGAACTTGTAGTAGGTCCGGATCTCCTGCAGCTTGCCGTAGGTGGTCAGCAGCGGCCGGTGGTCCCAGAGCCTCACGTTCTTGATGGTCAGGTTGTTCCGCTCGAGCGCGGCCTGGTTCAGGTTCTCCTCCGCCGCGAAGTCCTTCTCCAGGATCCGGTCGAGCGCGTAGGCCTGCCGCGTCATCCGGATGTTGTGCTGGATGTAGGGCCGCTCGAAGTCCAGCTCGTTGGGCTTGACCCGGTAGGTCTGGAGCAGCGCGGGGGCCACCCCGAGGCCGGCGATCCACAGCACCACCAGCACCACCAGCCCGGCCACCAGGAAGCGCCAGCCCGGCCGGAACATCTGGAACACGCACGCGCCCGCGCACAACACCGCGAGCACCACCAGCCACTGCAGCACCGGCAGCGAGGCGTGCACGTCGGTGTAGGAGGCGCCGAACACGAGCCCGCGGGGCGAGTAGAGCAGGTCGAAGCGGTCCAGCCAGAAGCCGATCCCGCGGATCACGAGCAGCAGCGCGCCGAGGCCGAGCAGGTGGGTGCGCGCCCCCGCCGCGAGGCGGGGGCCGCGCGCGGTCAGCACGAGGCTCCGCTGGAGCACGTAGACCGCGGCGACCAGGACGAGGGTGCCCGCCACCAGCGCGGTGCCCCAAGCGTGGAGCAATCGCCAGAACGGGAGCACGAAGAAGTAGAAGCCGAGGTCGCGCCCGAAGAGCGGATCGGCCTGGCCGAAGGCGGTGCCGTTGAGGTACTCGATCACGGTCGGCCACGATCCGGTGGCGCGGGCCCCCGCGAAGATCGAGATCACCCCGATGACCGGCAGCAGGAGGCGGCGGACCAGCGGCTCGAGGATCGCGCGCCCGGGCAGCCCGAGCTGATCCTCCAGCTCCCACAGCACGTCGGGCGGCGCGGTCCGGGCCGCCACCGAGAGATTGACGAAGAGGAAGACGAAGACCGCGGCGCCGAGCCCCAGGAAGAGCCAGCCGCTGATCGTCAGACGGGTGGTGAAGACGGTGGTGAAGCCGACCTCCTGGAACCACAGCCAGTCGGTGTAGAGCGGGACCGCCTGGCCCACCACGATGAGGACCACCAGGCCCAGGAGGACCCAGAGGCCGGCCCGCGAGCGCCGCATGGGTATGACTCGACCGCCGGGGGACATCTGCGCCAAGCGCTCCGTCCTTACGTCCGGCGCGTCTCGCCGGCCACGGCCCGCGAGCGGTCGGTGACGTCGTGGTCAGTCATGGGCCCGGGCCGTGGGCCACGGGGCGCGGGCTTCACCGGAGGCCGGCGTCAGACGCCGGCGTCGTCGCGCAGATCCTTGATGCGGTTCGTGCGCTCCCACGTGAACTCGGGCTCGTTACGCCCGAAGTGCCCGTAGGCCGCCGTCTTCCGGTAGAACGGCCGCCGCAGGTCCAGGTACTTGATGATGCCGATGGGGGTGAAGTCGAAGTGCCGGCGGATCATCTGCTCGAGCTTGCCGTTCGGCACCTTCCCGGTCCCGAAGGTCTCGACCATGATCGAGACCGGATCGGCCACCCCGATCGCGTAGGCCACCTGCACCTGGGCCCGCTCGGCCAGACCCGCGGCCACCACGTTCTTGGCCACGTGGCGGGCCATGTAGCACGCGGAGCGGTCGACCTTCGTCGGGTCCTTGCCGGAGAACGCGCCGCCGCCGTGGGGGCACGAGCCCCCGTAGGTGTCGACGATGATCTTCCGCCCGGTGAGCCCGGTGTCGCCCATGGGGCCGCCGGTCACGAAGCGGCCGGTGGGGTTGATGTGGTATGTGATCCGGTTGGGATCGATCAGGTGCTTGGGAATCGTCGGCAACACCACCTGCTCGATCATGTCCTCGCGGATCTTGGAGAGGCCGGTCTCGGGTCCGTGCTGCGTCGAGATGACCACCGTCTCCACCGACACCGGCTTGCCGTCCACGTAGCGGACGCTGACCTGGCTCTTGCCGTCCGGCCGCAGGTACGGGAGCTGCCCGCTCTTCCGCACCTGGGTGAGCCGCAGGCAGAGCTTGTGGGCCAGGGTGATCGGCAGCGGCATCAGCTCCTCGGTCTCGGTGCACGCGTAGCCGAACATCAGCCCCTGGTCACCCGCCCCCAGCTTGTCCACCCCCATCGCGATGTCGCCCGACTGCTCGTCGATCGCGGTGATGACGCCGCACGTCTCGTGGTCGAAGCCGAACTTGGCGCGCGTGTAGCCGACCTCCCGGATGGTCTCGCGCGCCACCTTCGGGATGTCCACGTAGCAGGGTAGCAGGAGGTCGTGATCTCGCCCGCCACCACCACGAGCCCGGTGGTGAGGAGGGTCTCGCACGCGACGCGGCCGGTCGGATCCTGGGCCAGGACCGCATCGAGGACCGCATCCGAGACCTGGTCTGCGATCTTGTCTGGATGGCCTTCGGTCACCGACTCCGAGGTGAACAGGTACTCCTCACGCGCCATGCCTCATTGCCCTCCGCGCTTCGTCAGGGATCGACTGCGAATACGTGACATTAGCACGCCCCTCCCGGGCTCTCAAGAGGGGGCCCCGGTTTCCGGCGCTCCCGCCGCCATCTCCCCGACCCGCACGCGCAGCGACACCTCCCAGGTCTCGCCGGGACCGAGCCGCACCGGCCAGGCCACCAGCAGGGCCGAGCCCTGGTAGATGCGCTCGAAGCCGCTCTCGGAGAGCGAGACCGTCTCGACCGGCGCCCACGCGACCTCGGCGGGTGCCGTGAAGCTCAGGGCGACCTCGCCACCCAGCCACTCGTCCACCATCGCGAGGCCGTGCGCGCCCTCGACGTGACCGCGGCTGCCGAGCGACGGCCGGCCGGCCACCCGGAAATACCGGCCCGGAGCGTCGCCCGCGCTGAGGGTGAGGTTGCACTGCACCGCCCAGCGGGCGTCCAGCGGCTCCTCGCCCTCCCAGCGCAGGCGGTAGCCGGCGGTGACCACGGGATCGTCCGCCGCGACGATCAGCGACTTCTGGAGCGCCATCGGGCGACCGTCCGGCCGCAGCAGCGAGCACAGCAACGCCACCTCGCGGGGCGAGGCCTTCACCTCGTGGTCGAGCGGCTGCTCGCCCACCGTCACCCACGCGGCGTCCCACGGGTCGAGTGGATCGAGCGGCTCGCGGCCGTCCGCGGGCGGGAACAGGCCGTCCAGGAGCACCGCGCGGCGGAACCGGTCGTAGCGCAGCAGCGCGGTCAGGCCCGCCTCCTTGACCGCGGGGGCGGAGTGGATCGTCTTCACCTCGCCGGGGTCGCTCTCCCGCGGCCGCTCCTCCACCTGGCGGTGATACGCCTCGGGGCGCCGGGTCAGCACGTCCGCCACGTCCACCTCGCCGCCTATCCACGCGAGCTCGGTCAGCGACCCGCCACGCGCCGGGCGCATCAGGACCCCGAGGGAGCGGGTGCGGACGGTGACCTCGGCCTGCCCGTCGCCGTCGACGTCAGCGCGCGTCCACTCGATGCCGATCGGCTTGCCCGCGCCCTCGAGGCTCCGCTCCCCGCCGATCAGGGCCGACTTGACCGCCCGGCGCAGGTGCGGCAGGTAGCAGCCCCCGAACACCCCGTGCCAGTAGGCGTCGTTGGCCTGGCCCTGCCAGAGGCGCTCGCGGGCCGCGAGGAGCCGCGGATCGCGCGGCCGGGCGACGAGCCCCTCGTGCACCCGCCGGGAGAGGCGCAGCATCTTCCAGTAGGCGTCGCCGATCTCGGGGTACTTGAGCAGGAAGTTCCGGAAGAAGCCGCCGCGCAGGAGTCGCGCGAGGCGCTCGCCGTCCGGCAACTCTTGTAGGCGGTGACGGGCCGCCTCGAGCTCCGCGGCGGCGGCCGGGGGCAGGGCCCACTCCCCCATCTCGGTGTAGGCCGCGGTGGGGAGGTAGACGCGCCCGGCGGGCGGCCGCGCGTCGAGGTAGCGCGAGAACGTGGAAACGTGGAGCCACGGCGCGGCGCGCAGCGCGTCCAGGAAGCGCTCCAGCCATCGCTCGCCGTAGACGAGCCGGTCGGTGCCCGGCCACACGCCGAACTTCTCACCGTCGTCGACCATGGTGACCGCCCCCGCCCCGCGCCGGCCCTCGAGGTAGCGGAGGCTCTCGCTCGGATCCGAGAACGGCACCAGGTAGCGCAGCCGCTGGTTGATCGGGAACACCGCTACCGACGCGCCCTGGTCCTCGGTCAGGTAGTAGCCGCCGAGCGTCTCCGGGTCGAGCCCGGCGAGGGCGAAGTGCGAGTCGTCCACCAGCACGAACTCCACGCCCGCCTCGCGCAGCACCCGCGGCAGCTGCGGCTCCCAGATCCGCTCGGCCAGCCACATGCCCCGCGGGGTCACGCCCCAGTGCGACTTGAGGAAGTGGGCGAGGGCCTGGATCTGGCCGACCTTGTCCCAGTCGGGCAAGAGGGCCAGGATCGGCTCGTAGAAGCCGCCTCCCAGCAGCTCCACCCGCCCGTCGGCGGCCAGCCGCCCCAGCAGGTCGAAGGTCGGGCGGGCGCGCGCCTTGAGGGCCTGGAGCAGGCCCCCGGAGCAATGCACGGTCAGCGGCAGGCCGCCCCCGGCGCGATCGAGGGTCTCGAGGAACGGGTGGTAGGCCCGGACGACCGCGTCGTCGACGACGGAGTCGAAGTTGCCGACCGGCTGGTGATTGTGGATGCCGAGGAGGAAGTGGAGCCGGTCGTCACTCACGGTCGAGGTCCCGATGCCTGACGATCGGACTCAGGCCGAGACCGGTCAGGAAGGAGCGGAGCGCCTCCACCAGCATCACCGAGCGGTGCCGACCCCCGGTGCAGCCGATGGCCACCGTGAGGTAGGCCTTGCCCTCGCGCTCGTAGAGCGGCAGGAGGAACTTCAGCAGCCCCTCCAGGCGCGAGAGCAGCTCCCGGCTCTCCGAGAACGACATCACGAACTCCTCGACCGCGGGATCGCGGCCGTCGAGGGCGCGGAGCCGCTCCACGAAGTGCGGGTTGGGCAGGAAGCGGACGTCGAAGACGAGGTCGGCGTCGTAGGGCACGCCGTGCTTGAAGCCGAAGGACACCAGGGACACGGTGAGCCCGCCCTTGGCCGCCTGTGGGCCGTAGGAGTGCACCATCTGATCCTTGAGCTGGTGCACGGTCAGGGACGTGGTGTCGATGACCCGGTTGGCGATCTCCCGGAGATGGGCGAGCGCGGTGCGCTCGGCCCGAATGCCGTCGAGCACGCTGCCCTCCCCGGCCAGGGGATGCCGGCGCCGCGTCTCGTGGTAGCGGCGCACCAGCGTCTCGTCGGAGGCTTCGAGGAAGAGCACGTCGACCCGATGGCCCCGGCTCCGCAGCTCCTGGATCGTCTCCACCATGTTGACCAGGTACTCCCCTTCCCGCACGTCGACCCCGAGCGCGATGGCCTGGATGCCGCGGCTCGAGTTGGCGCAGAGCTCCGCGAAGGTGGGGATGAGGGTGGTCGGCAGGTTGTCCACGCAGAAGTAGCCGAGGTCCTCGAGGCACTTGATCGCGTAGCTCTTCCCCGCCCCGGAGAGGCCGGTGATGATGACGAACCGGATGGGCTCGGCCCCGGGATCGGTCACGGGCGGGACGGGCGACGGGGACGGCGCTTGGTGGTCTCGCGCACCTGCCGGCGGAGGGCGAGGACCGCGCGCTCCACCGCGACCGCCAGGTCGGGCGCGGTCTCGCGGCTACGGAAGGCGCGGGCGCGGGCCACCAGGGTGAGGGCCGCGGTGCGCCGGTGCTTCTCGCGGGTGAGGATCGCGCGCGTCGCCACCAGGGCGGGGAGCATCGGCTCGAGCTTGGCGAGCTTGCGGGTCAGCTCGTCCTTGTAGGTGCGGGAGACGGTCATCCCACGGGTGCTGATGATCACCTGCACGGGAGACACCCCTCAGCGCTTCTTGGATTGCAGCCGCCGTTGGTGCGACGGCAGGATGCCCAGCTCCTCCCGGTACTTGGCCACCGTGCGTCGGGCGATGGTCAGGCCCTGGCCCTGGAGCGCCTGGGCGATCTCCTGGTCGGAGAGCGGCTTGCCGTTGTCCTCGCCGCTCACCATGTCGCGGATCGTCTTCTTCACCGAGACCGACGAGACCATCGAGCCGTTCTCGGAGGCGATGCCGCTGTGGAAGAAGAACTTCAGCTCGAAGAGACCCTGGGGGGTCTGCACGTACTTGTTGGTGGTGACCCGGCTGATGGTGGACTCGTGCATGCTGATGTCGTCGCCCACGTCGCGCAGGGCGAGCGGCCGCAGGTAGGGCAGGCCCTTGTCGAGGAAGTCCCGCTGGAAGTTGACCAGGCTCTGGGCGACCTTCCGGAGTGTGCGCTGCCGCTGCTCGACGCTCTTGATCAGCCACACCGCCGAGCGCAGCTTCTGCTCCACATACTGCTTGGCCTCGTCCCCCGAGCGGCGCAGCAGCGAGCGGTAGAGCGAGTTGACCCGGAGACGGGGGATGCCCTCCTCGTTCAGGATGACCACGTAGTCGTCGCCGACCTTCTGGATGGTGACGTCGGGCACCACGTAGCGGGAGTCGTTGGTGGAGAAGCGGCGCCCGGGCTTGGGCTCGAGGCTCTGGATCTCCTCGATCGACTCCATCACCCGCTCCAGGGGCAGCTTCAGGACCCGGGCGATCTCGGCGTAGCGGCGGCGCTCGAGATCCTCGAAGTGCTTCTCGACGATCTCGACCGACACCGGATCGGGCTCCGCGTCCGCGGTGAGCTGCAGCAGCAGGCACTCCTGCACGCTCCGCGCCGCGACCCCGGGTGGATCGAAGGCCTGGATCCGCTTCAGCGCCGCCTCCACCGCCTCCGCGCTGCAGCCCATCCCCGCCGCGATCTCGCCCACGTCGGCGCGGAGGTAGCCGTCCTCGTCGAGGTTGCCGATGATGGCCTCCCCGATGCGGAGGGCGTCCTTGTCGTCGCCGCTCAAGCGCAGCTGCTCCATGAGGTGCTCGGTCAGGGAGGTGTCGCTGCGTCCCAGGTTCTCGAAGGGCAGCTCGTCGCGCTCCTCCATCGACACCGGGGTGCGCTCGTCGCCGTGGTCGTCGAAGATCGCGGAGGAGAGGTCGAAGGGCAGGTCGTCGGCCCGCTCCCCGTCCACCGTGGACGTCTCCTTGGACGGCTGCTCGGCCGCCTCCGGGGCGGGCGGTGCCTCCGCCGGGGTGGGAGACTCCGCGGTGCCGGGGGAGGCGGCGGTGGCCTCCGCGGTCTCGGGGTTCTCCACCGGGATCTCTTCGAGGAGAGGATTCTCCTCCAGCTCCTTGCGCACGACCTGCTCCAGCTCGAGGGTGGAGAGCTGGAGGAGCTGGATCGCCTGCTGCAGGAGCGGGGTCATGACGACCCGCTGGCTCATCCGCTGTACGAGTTTCATAGGGAGAACTTCTCGCCCAGGTAGATTTCTCGGGCCTTGGAGTTGTTGGCCAGCTCGGTCGCGGTGCCGGAGGCGAGGATGCGACCATCGTAGAGGATGTAGGCGCGGTCCGTGATCGCGAGCGTCTCCCGCACGTTGTGGTCGGTGATCAGCACCCCGATGCCGCGCTCCTTCAGCCGGGCCACGATCTCCTGGATGTCGCCGATCGCGATGGGATCGATGCCGGTGAACGGCTCGTCCAGGAGCAGGTAGCGCGGGTTCGTCACGAGGGCCCGGGTGATCTCGAGGCGCCGCCGCTCGCCGCCCGAGAGGGTGAAGGCCTTGTGTCGGGCGAGCCGGGTGAGGTCGAGCTCCGCGAGCAGCTCCGCGAGCCGGGTCATGCGCTCGTGGTGCGAGAGGTCGAGGGTCTCCAGGATCGCGAGCAGGTTCTCCTCCACGGTGAGCTTCCGGAACACCGAGGACTCCTGCGGCAGGTAGCCCATGCCGAGGCGGCAGCGCTTGTACATCGGCAGCTCGGTCACGTCCTCGCCCTCGAGGAAGATCCGCCCGCCGTCCGGCCGCAGCAGGCCCACGATCATGTAGAACGAGGTGGTCTTGCCCGCCCCGTTGGGCCCGAGCAGGCCCACCACCTCGCCGGGATGGATGTCGAGGCTCACGCGATTGACCACCACGCGGCTGCGAAACCGCTTGCGCAGACCCTGGGCGATCAAGCCTTCCATTTTACGCGGGGGCCTCGAAATGGCCCCCGCGCTCCCCCCGCGGCGGACCCCCGTCGAGACATTCGGACACCCGTTGGGTGTGGCCGAAATGGCCCCCGCGCTCCCCCCGCGGCGGACCCCCGTCGAGACATTCGGACACCCATTGGGTGTGGCCGAAATGGCCCCCGCGGACGACCATCGACTTGTTCGGACAACCGGTTGCGAGAGGTGAAATGGTCATGAGCATTGTCCGGCGATCGGCTTCGGGCGGGCCTGGCTCTCGTCCTGGGACTTGGGGTAGAAGACCGCCTTGACCCGCTCCTGCTGGCCGCCCTCGACGAGGCTGCGGTCCTCCGCGAGGTAGATCGTGATCCGCTCGCCGGTCACCACGTTGTCGTCGCGCCAGACCCGCGCGTTGCCGATCAGCACCACGCGCTGCTCGGCGTCGTAGTACTCGGCGCGCTTGGCGGTGCCGCTGCGGCAGTCCCGCGTGATGATGCGCACGTTGCCGGTGGAGACGGTACGCACGATCCGGTCGCCCTTGTCGTCGAGGTAGACCTCCATGCGGTCGGCCCACTGGGTGGAGCTGTTCTGAGTGGCCACCACGTTGCCGGTGAACACCACCAGGCCTTCCTTCTGGATGTTCTCGAGCTGGTCGGCGTCGACGGTGACCGGCGCGCTGCGGCCGTCGGCGGCCGCTCCGTCCGGACGTGGCGCCGGCGCGGTCGACGAGGGGCGCGCGGGCCGCGGGCGCGTGGGAGTGGACTGGGCCCACGCGGGGCCGGCGAAGGCCAGGGCCGCCCACACCGCGAGCGCGCCGACCGCCATCCGTCGGCTCACGAGCCGCCGCCCTGTCCCGCGAGCCCCGGGACGCCGGTGCCCTTCTGGAACGTCGCGCGAACGCGGCCCTTGATGCTGCTGACCTCCTCGGCCACCCGCGACTCGAACCCGGTGCCGTGGACCACCGCGCCCGCCCGGTAGATCACCACCGGATCCTCGGTCCAGGCGCGCTGCCCCTCCGCGTCCCAGCGGAGGCGGTCGGTCTCGAGCCGCAGGCCGTCGCTCGAGATCAGCACCACGTTGCCGCGCAGCTCCACGTTCTTGGTCTCCTGGTTCAGGTCACCCTCGTCGCCGGTGACGGTCCACGAGCGCGACGCCTGATCGCCCTTGGATGGCTGGTCCACCTTGACCGTCACCTTCTTCATCGTCGTCTTGTTCTGCTCCTCGAAGGTCTCGGAGTACTCCGCGTCGAGCTGCCACCGCGAGCCGTCCCGGCCCTGCTCTTGCAAGTGGACCTGCTTCAACCGGTAGTCGGCGTTGGATGCGGCGGGCTCCGTGGGGAGCGCCCGTGGCACCCGGGCCCGATGAACGAGCACACCCACCACCACCGATAGGAATACCACGACCAGCGTCAGGATAATGAACGGTGCCTTCCGCATAGCAATCTCCGTGCCACGCTAGCACAGGAACTCGAGTCGAGGCAATGGAAGAAGCGAGCTAGCGATTCGATCCGCGTGGGGGCCAAGCCCGGCGGGCCCTTAGGAGCATCTCCACGGCTTCGCGGACCGCCCCGTCGCCACCCCGTCGGCGCGCCACCCAGTCCGCCGCGCGCTTGACCTCGGCGACCGCATTGGCGGGCGCGAGCGCGAGCCCGGCACGGGCCATGGCGGCCAGATCCGGGAGGTCGTCACCCATCACCGCGACCTCGGCGGTCTTGAGCCCCAGCCGCTCACACAGCGCGGTCAGGGCGCCGCCCTTGTCGCCCACGCCCTGGTGCACCTCGGAGACACCGAGCTCGGTCATGCGGCGGGTCACCGCCGCGGAGGCCCGCGAGGAGAGCACCGCGATCTGCAGGCCCGCCTTGCGCGCGGCCACCAGGGCAAGGCCGTCGTGGACGTGGAAGCGCTTGGTCTCCTCTCCGGAGGCGCCGTAGAAGAGCCCGCCGTCGGTCAGCACCCCGTCGACATCGAGTACCAGCAGGCGGATGCGGGAAGCGCGGGGAGCGGCGGTCACACGATCTTGGCGAGCAGGATGTCGTGCAGCCGGATCACCCCGGCCGGGCGGCCGGCCGCGTCGGCAATCACCAGGCTCGTGATGCGGCCTTCCATCAGGGCCAGCGCCCGCGTGGCCAGCTCCTCGGCCCCGATCACCTTCGGGTCGCGGGTCATGCACTCGCCCGCGCGCCGCTCGAGCAGGGTGGTCCCGTGGGCGAGCTGCTGGCGGCGCAGGTCGCCGTCGGTGAGGATCCCGACCAGCCGGCCGCGGTCGTCCACGACGGTGGTCATCCCGAATCCCTTGCCGGTCATCTCCTCGATGGCTTCCTTCATCGTCGCCTGCTCCGAGACCATCGGGATCGCTTCCCCGGTGTGCATGAGGTCGCCGACCTTGAAGAGCGACTTCCACCCGAGGCTCCCGCGCGGGTGCAGCGCCGCGTAGTCCTCCGGGCGCAGCCCGCGCAGGTCGAGGAGCGCCATGGCGAGGGCGTCGCCCATTGCGAGGGCCGCGGTGGTGCTCGAGGTCGGCGCGAGGTTCATGGGGCAGGCTTCCTCGGCGACTCCCACGTCGATCACGATGTCGGCCTGGCGGGCCAGCGTCGAGGCCGGGGCCCCGGTGAGCAGGACGAGCGGGATGCCGAGGCGCTTGAGCGCCGGGAGCAGCGCGAGCACCTCGTCGGTCTCGCCGAAGTTGGAGAGGGCGACGACCACGTCCTCGCGCGCCACCATCCCCAGGTCGCCGTGGACTCCTTCCGCGGGGTGGAGAAAATAGGCGGGGGTCCCGGTGCTCGCCAGCGTCGCCGCGATCTTGCGCCCGATGAGGCCCGACTTGCCGATTCCGGTGACGATGACGCGGCCCCGGCAGCCGTGGAGCGCGGCCACCGCGTCCACGAAGCGGTCGTCGAGCCGCGCGCAGAGGGCGAGCACGCTCTCCCCCTCGAGGCGCAGCACCCGCTCCGCGAGCGACCGGACGCGCGCCCGATCCATCAGGCCCGCCCCGGGCCGGCCGCGATCGCGCGGATCTCGTCGAGCAGCCGCGGCAGGTCGTCCAGACGCAGCATGTTGGGCCCGTCCGACAGCGGGCGGCCGTCGTCGAGCGTGCGATCCGGATCCTCGTGGATCTCCATGAACAGGGCGTCGATTCCGACCGCCACCGCGGCGCGGGCGAGGGCCTGCACGTACTGCCGCTCGCCGCCCGAGCGATCCCCCTGCCCGCCCGGCAGCTGCACCGAGTGGGTGGCGTCGAACACCACCGGATAGCCGAAGCTCCGCATGATCGGCAGGCCCCGAAAGTCGACGATCAAATTGTTATAACCAAAACTCGTTCCCCGCTCGGTCAACAGCAGGTCCTCGCCGCCGGACGCGCGCACCTTCTCCACCACGTTGACCATGTCGCGCGGGGCCACGAACTGCCCCTTCTTCACGTTGACCGGCCGGCCGCTCCGCGCGCAGGCCACGATCAGGTCGGTCTGCCGGCAGAGGAACGCGGGCACCTGCAGCACGTCGAGCACCGCGGCCGCGGGCGCCACCTCCGAGACGTCGTGGACGTCCGAGAGCAGGCCCAGGCCCGTCTCGTCCTTGACCTTCTGGAGAATGCGGAGCCCCTCGACCAGCCCCGGCCCCCGATAGGCGTGGATCGAGGAGCGGTTGGCCTTGTCGTAGGACGACTTGTAGATGAACGGCACGCCCGCGGTCGCGGTCACCCGCTGCAGGCGCTCGGCCATCATCAGCGCGTGCTTCTCGTTCTCGATCGCGCACGGGCCGCCGATCAAGGCCAGGGGCGCGCCGCCCCCGATGGTGACCGCGCCGATCCGGACCGGCCGCGTCGCGGTCACGCGCCCCCCTGGTGATCGAGCGCGGCCTTGATGAACGCGGCGAAGAGCGGGTGCGGCTCCCACGGCCGCGAGCGAAACTCGGGATGGAACTGCCCGGCCACGAACCACGGGTGATCGGGCAGCTCGATGATCTCCACGAGCTGCTTCTCGGCCCAGATGCCGGAGATGCGGAGCCCATCCTTCTCGAGGCGGGCCAGGTAGTCGTTGTTGACCTCGTAGCGGTGCCGGTGGCGCTCCTCGATGAGCCCCTGCCCGTAGACCCGCGAGGCCATCGTGCCCTCGCTCAGCAGCACCGGATAGAGCCCGAGCCGCATGGTACCGCCCTTGTCCTGGATGTGACGCTGCTCGGGCAGGAGATCGATCACGTTGTGAGCGGGGGTCGGGCTGAACTCGGTGGAGTTGGCGCCCTCGAGGCCGCACACGTGCCGCGCGTACTCGATCACCGCGCACTGCATGCCGAGGCAGATGCCGAAGTAGGGCACGCGCTGCTCGCGCGCGTAGCGGATGGCCTGGATCTTCCCCTCGATGCCGCGGTCCCCGAAGCCCCCGGGCACCAGGATGCCGTCGAGCCCGGCCACGTGACCGGCGAGCCCCTCGCGCTCGATACGCTCGGCGTCCACCCACACCACCTCGACCGCGGCCTCGTGGGCGATGCCCCCGTGGGCGAGCGCCTCGTAGAGGCTCTTGTAGGAGTCCTTCACCTCGATGTACTTGCCGACCACCCCGATGCGGCAGCGGCGGCGGGGCGCCTTCACCCGGCGCACGATCTCCTCCCAGCGGGAGAGATCGATCGGGCGGGAGGGCAGGCCGAGCAGCTTGACGATCGACTCGTCCAGGCCCTGGTCGTGGAAGGCGAGCGGCACCTCGTAGATCGTGTCCACGTCCCGGGCCGCGATCACCGCCTCTTCCTCGACGTCGCAGAAGAGCGCGATCTTGGACTTGGTGGAGGGCGTCAGCGGATGGTCCTTGGCGGTCCGGCACAGGAGCACGTCGGGCTGGATCCCGATGGCCCGCAGCTCCTTGACCGAGTGCTGGGTGGCCTTGGTCTTGAGCTCCTGCGCGGCCTGGATGAACGGCACCAGGGTGAGGTGGACGTAGATGACGTTGTCCTTGCCCACGTCCTTCTTGAACTGGCGCACCGCCTCCAGAAAGGGGAGGCCCTCGATGTCGCCGACGGTGCCCCCGATCTCGATGATCACCACGTCGACGCCGGCGGCCACCTTCCGGACCGACGCCTTGATCTGGTCGGTGATGTGCGGGATGACCTGGACGGTGCGGCCGAGATAGTCCCCGCGGCGCTCCTTCTCGATCACCGTCCCGTAGACCTTCCCGGTGGTGATGTTGTTGTCCCGCGTCATGCGCGCCGAGGTGAAGCGCTCGTAGTGGCCGAGGTCGAGGTCGGTCTCGCCGCCGTCGTCGGTGACGTAAACCTCGCCGTGCTGGTACGGACTCATGGTCCCCGCATCCACGTTGATATAGGGGTCCATTTTCTGGAGCGTGACCCGGAAGCCGCGCGCTTCGAGCAAGGATCCGATCGACGCCGCCGCCAGCCCCTTGCCCAGCGAGG
>WNFD01001197.1_pt1 | contig 26245 bp, 31 predicted proteins | sample 5400491 | NCBI WGS metagenome assembly WNFD01 (sample SAMN13153343, study PRJNA577476) | soil metagenome | isolation source: 120 cm saprolite under Douglas fir tree site 2 hole 2 replicate 2 | place: USA:California | collected 2015-04-18
CGCGCGCTGCGTGACCCCGCCTGGCTCGGCATCGACAAGATGAATGGTCGAGCGGGCGAAGAGCACGAACGAACCGGCCCCACATCTCTCACGTCACCCCTCTGGCCCCCGTCCGCCATCATTTCTGCACCGGGAAGTAGCTAGAAGTGTCTACTTTATCGAGGGAGGTTCAGAGAGCGATCAGCGCGATAGTTAGCACGAGGTGCACCACGCCGCCAATGATGCGGAACATGAAGGCCCCGAGTACCCACAGCACGACCAAGGCGATCGCCATGATCCAAAACATTGGGGACCCTCTCCTTCTGACCCCTAGGGCGGTCGGCCACATCGGCCAGATAGTCTTGTGGCTGTCCTCTGCTTACCTCGAGGGAAGGCGGCCACGATCCTTGACCCCTCCCGTTCTGGAGACTAAGCTCTCGCTACCTGCCCAACCTGTCCCGGTCCGACTCGCGGGGAGGTTTCCGACAGGTAATGTCCAGTTGAGGAGGCGCACCAAAATGAGCGACCACCACGGGGTGTCACGACGGCACGTGTTGGGGATGGCGATCGCGGCAGGCGGCTTCGCTTGGTCCCGTGCGGTTAGCTCAGTGTTCGCCCAGGAATTGAAACGGACTCCAGGCGAAATCCTCGGGCCGTTCTACCCCGTCCTCAGGTCCCTGGAGAAGACTGCCGATCTAACTGCCCTACCAGGTAAGCCAGGACGCGCCGCGGGCCAGGTGATCTATGTCATGGGGCGTGTCGTGAATGTCCAGGGGCAGCCATTGAAGGGGGCGAGAGTCGAGCTGTGGCAAGCGAACACTCATGGGCGCTACACCCATCCGAGTGACACGAACCCGGCGCCCCTCGATCCCAACTTCGAGGGCTTCGCCATGCAGGCCACCGATGCCGAGGGCCGGTATCGGTTCAAGACGATCAAGCCTGGAGCCTATCCGGCTACTGCCAACTGGATGCGGCCTCCTCATCTGCACTTCGAAGTGACGGGGAAGATCAACCGCATGATCACGCAGATGTACTTCCCGGGTGAGACGTTGAACGACAAAGACCTCCTCCTGCAGAACATTCGCGCGAACAGGGATGGCGTGATCGCGAAGGTGTTGCCCCCGACATCTGATGTCGAGTCTGATTCGCTCATCGTGGTGTGGGATATCGTGCTGGACAAGGGGTAACCGGTTCGTTCGGCGCATGCCTGGGTCGCCGAGTCGTCAGTTGGAAGCGTCGCGCACAGGGCGCGGACGCTCCACCCTGTGTGGCCGGGTTGTGGCCGTGCCTGGCTGAGCCACAATTCCTAGTCCGGGATAGGGCATCCTAGAAATCCGGCCGAAGTCTCTCCAGGCAGTCACCACCAGGGCAAGAGCGCCAAGGCGCTCGGCCTGACGATCCCCCCAGTCACTCCTGCAACGAGGGGATCAGGTGATCGAGTAGAGAACCCGCAGTTTGTGCCAGATTTGTGACCGACTCAGGAGTATTCTTGATCATTCCAGCGCACTCCAGCGCACGTCGCCGTCGGGGCCCTCTGCTTCCACATCAAACATTTACGAGCACTTACGAAGACCGTAGCCTAGGACTGAAAATCCTGGTGTCGGCGGTTCAATCCCGTCCCAGCCCACCATTCATTTCAAACAGTTGCTCACCAGAGAATTTCTCCCAAGCTGAGTTTGTGCCCAAATTGTGCCCAACTCCAGCGCACTCGGGCGCATTCCAGCGCACGCAGATGAGCAGAAACCCACCGCCGCTGAGTGCGGGCGCTGGAGTCACTGTGCACTGGGAGAGCTTGAGTTGAAGGTTGGCCGGTACTGGCCCGGGGACGCCACAGGACGGAGGAGCCTGCTGGCCGAAGGTTACGTAGGGCAAGGGGTCTCTCCGCGTGCCCGTGCGGGCAGATGATCCTGGCAGCCCGTGGCCTCACGTCACGTTGCCGTCTTGACATATTCACCCTGAGTACGATAGCATTAACCCCTGGGGTGAATTCAGAGATCACTGGGAGTGTCAAAGTCACGTGCAGGTCAGGTTCCGAAGGAACCAGCTGCAAGAGGCCTATCGAAATCATGCCGAGGCGGTTCGGCGGTGGGGGGAGAAGACTGCGCGCCGCTATGTCCAACGCGTGGACATTTTGCAGGCAGCGACATCAGCGGACGATCTCTTCAAGATCTCCCCGCTCAAGTTCCATCCGCTCACGGCTGGCAGGAAGGGGCAGTACGCCCTTGTGCTGCACGGGAAGGAGCGGCTGATGGTCAGCTTCGCAAACCCAGCTATGACAAGTGTCTGGATTGAGGATGTGAGCAATCACTATGAGTGAGGCCAGGCCCTGGCCCGACATCGCCATACCGCCGGGTGAACTTCTCGCTGAGACTCTTGAGTCCCTCGGGATGTCTCAAGCCGAGCTTGCTCGTCGTACAGGTCGGCCTGTGCAAGCAATCAATGAGATCACAAAGGGCATCAAGGAGATCACCCCCGAGACCGCACTCCAGCTTGAGCCTGTGTTGGGGATTGCCGCCCATACATGGTTAAGGCTCGAGGCCGACTATCGGTATAACCTCGCTCGTCTGCGAGATTCTGGGAAGCTCGCGGCCGAAGGGCCGGAATCGGAAGCGTACCCGTACAAAGAGATGGCAGCACTCGGCTGGGTCCCAGACGTAAAGGATCGTCAGGAACGAGTCGCAGAACTACTGAAGTTCTTCCGGGTCAGCTCTCTGCGGAACCTTGAGCCGCGTGAATTGGCAGTCGTCTGGAGAAAATCTCCGAAAATCAAAGCTTCGCGCGAAGCACTCGCTGCATGGCTCATGAAGGGCGAAAGAGACGCTGAAGCTATGAAAGCAGGGTCCTTCAAGAGACCGCTACTGCAGGCTTGCCTGGGTGAGCTGCGCGGGCTGACTCGTCAGGAGCGACAGGATTTTGCGCCGCGTTTGGTTGAATTGCTTGCTCGATGTGGCGTCGTGCTGGTCTTCGTATCGCACTTGCCCAGAACTGGAGTTCAGGGCGCGACCCAGTGGCTAGGGCAGAAGGCAGTTGTGCAGTTGAGTGTCCGCTACAAGTGGAGCGATATCCTGTGGTTTAGTCTCTTCCATGAACTGGGCCATCTTCTCCACCACCACAAAGGTGTGTTTGTGAACCCTTTGACGGGGGAGAAGAATGCGCAAGAGCGAGAGGCGGACCAGTTCGCAACCAATGAACTGATTCCTGCAATAAAGTATCGAACTTTTGTAAGGAACTCCAACGTCAATTCTGCAGCGGCAGTTGTGGCCTTTGCCAATGAGATCGGAGTGGCCCCTGGCATCGTAGTTGGCCGCCTGCAGCATGACGCGCACTTGGCGTATTCACGTCTCAACGACCTGCGGACTCAGTTCGAGCTTGTCGAGAGGTAGGGGTCGAACGCTGACGGCAACATGCAGGGGAAAGGATTCCCGCCTTGGTTGGCGAGACGAGTGAGTGAGGAGACTCTAAACATGCCGAGCTTCGACATCGCACACATTAGAGAACAGGACGTCGACCTCGTTGTCATTCCGCTGGACTCCAACTTTGGGTACAGGACACGGTCGGAGCAGGGTGCGATCCAGCAAGAGCTACAAGCGCGCGCCACAGCTGCTGGCCTAGCAGGGTCTGTTGTGCCGGTCTGGGATGCGGGCTTGGGTCGGCTGGGATTCTTGGCCCCGCCGAATTGGCATCCATTTTTTCGAAGCATCAACCTGGCATTTGTGGCGAGGAACATCAATCGCCGTCTCGCTTGGCAATAGGTCTACTTTTCCTGGAGGCCCTCGGCCGTAGGACTGCGCAGCGGAATCAACGGGTCCGTGATGACGGCAGACGAGTACCTACAGGGCATCCTCAACCGCGAGGCGGTCGACACTGGCCTGTTTTCCCCGGTGCGCGGCGTGCAGGCCGTGATCGATCCGATTGTCCGCCAGTGGGCGGGTGCCATGCTTCTAGGTGTGCAGCCGAGCGGCTCCTTTATGAAGGGCACCGCGAATAAGAGCGGGACCGACATCGACCTCGTTATTTCCATCTCGCATCAGACCTCCGATACGCTGAAAGAGATCTACCAGAAACTATTTGCCCGGATGAAGGAGAAGGGATACATCCCCACCCCCCAGAACGTTTCAATCAATGTTCGGGTCAACGGCCATTCCGTCGACTTGGTCCCGGCCAAGCACCAGGGGGGCTTCAGTGCCGATCATAGTTTGTACCGGCGTAAGGCCGACACTTGGACCAAGACCAATGTGCTGACGCATATTACCCACGTCACGGCCGCCGGCCGACTGAAGGAAAGCCGTATTCTCAAGCTATGGCGTGACCAGAAAAAGCTCGACTTTCCGTCCTTCTATCTGGAACTGACCGTCATCAATGCTCTCGCGCAGCAGTATGGAACTCTCTCTGCCAATGTCTGGAAGGTCTTCCAGTACCTCACTGCCGGCTTCCAGAATGCGCGCATCGTCGACCCCGCGAACACCAACAACATCATTTCGGATGATCTCTCGGATGCTGGTAAGACCCTGGTCAAGGCCGCTGCAGTGCAGACCCTGAAGGCAGCCAACTGGGGCGAGATCGTCAAATGACCTGGTCCCTACCTCGGATCCTCTCCGGGCTCCACGACGATATCGAGCGACGGCTGGCGATCGCCCGTGAGGCATTCGGACACTCCGGTACGAAGGGTGATGCCACGGAGAGCGTTTGGCTTCAGCTCTTTCAGACATATCTGCCTCAGCGCTATCAGGCGGCGGGCGCCCATGTCGTGGACAGCAAAGGTACCTTCAGCGACCAGATCGACGTCGTTCTGTTCGACCGGCAATATTCGCCTTTCATCTTCCACTTCGAAGGCCAGACCATCGTTCCCGCCGAAAGCGTGTACGCCGTATTCGAGGCGAAGCAGTCGATCAATGCCGGCCAGATCGGCTATGCGCAAGCGAAGATAGCAAGTGTCCGGCGGCTTTTCCGGACCAGTCTTCCCATACCGCACGCCGGCGGCACCTACGATCCGAAACCTCTGTCCCCGATCATCGGCGGGCTACTTGCGCTTGAAAGCGACTGGAACCCGGCCCTGGGCCAGCCGCTCATCGCCGCGCTCGCTGGCGGCGATCCTGCCGGCCGGCTCGACCTTGGCTGCGTCGCCACCCATGGTATGTTTGGCTGCGACGCGCGAGGCCGCTACACGCTCGCTCCTCACGGCAAGGCGGCGACCGCGTTGCTCTTCGACCTGATCGCCCGGCTTCAGAGTACTGCCACCGTGCCGATGATAGACATTGGCGCGTATGCGCAATGGTTAAAGGTGGACTGATTAGGAGTAGCAACGTCAGATCCATTAAAGTGCCCGGAGTGTGATTGTCGCGTTGCGCATCGTCTGCCACTATCGCGGCACGTGAGTGCATCGCATGGGATGGAGCGGCGGAAGCGAGCACGCAGCAGGGCGAAGAAGTCTCCATAAGAGTCTGGAGGACCAATTCGGACTCTGCTGTCGTTGTCCGCGCAAAGGTCCACATATCCGGTGGTTGGCGGTGGATTTCCTTTGGACTTCTGGGCCAGGATTCAGCGTTCGGGTGACTTGCTCGCCTTGAAGCATTCCTCCGGTGTCGCGCACCCGCCTTTGACCTTGCAGCAGATTGTCCCCGCCGGGCAGCTGCCGTCGCGACCGAAACACTGGCACGAGACCATCTGGGTCCGCGTATTGAGCACGCAGTAACCCGAACACGCGCTCCTATTGCAGCAAGATGAAAACGACGTGTCCGGATGCCCAGCTGGGGCGCAGTTGCCCTCGCTTGGCGTCACCCGTTCCTCAGCGACTCGTTGGGGTAGCCGCAGGGTTTCGGTAGGTCGAGGCTCAAACCGCGGCTCGGCACCACAACCGCTCACCAACAGCGCTAGGACAGCGATCCATAACCGTCCTGGTATCCCCAATCTGCGCCTCCGACTATTCCGCTTACTTGATAACCCCACGCACGTGGACCTGGCTGGACGTGAAGGTGTCTCTCACGCTGCATCCCGCAGTCGAGTCCGTGAACGTATATAGAAACCGCATGATGTCCGAGCCCCGATCAACCCCGATATACTGAAGGTCGTGGTAGTCGCCCCAATAGCCACGCTGGTCTGGGCATGGGACCTGCGCATCAAGTAGTCCCTGGGTTGGGAAGGCGTGTAGGCCGTTTAGCTGGGAGACAAGGTCGCCCATACGGACGAGGACCGTGTTGCCACTAGGGTTCGCCTCACGCGAGACGAACGTGGCCTTCCACGCCGGCGGCATCCATAGAAACGAGAACGCCCGCACGTTAGGGCTGAACTGGTCGCCGGGTGAGTCGGAACGCCACCCCGGCGCCGCGAAACAGTCCGCCCTCAAATCGGCGTAGCACATCGAGGCGGCGATGCGAAGACGCCCAGTATCCTGGACCGTGTACAGAACCCGCACGGCGTCGCGACCGTCGTCGATCGCAGGTGCCCCGATGTCGAAGGAGAACTGTGGGCCGGTACGCAACGTGCGGTCCGAAAGCGAGACATCCGGGTATCGCATGGCACTGGTCCCGGCCACGCGCGGCTGCTGCCAGACCCCATTGACGAATCGATTGACATAGAGTGTGCCGAAGACGTCGCGGGCCATGACGTACAGGTTGCCTGTCACCAACTCAACACGCAGCCGTGGGTGGGTAGTCATGGTGTGCCCAGGGAATGGGTCCGGCAAGAGAACGAACTGCCCATCGGCGCCTGGGCTCCGCCAGATGTCGATGCGACTCCGTGTGTAATTGATGAATCCGGCGAAGACGTCAGCGTGAATGGTTGACGCCATAGTCCCGCCGTCGTAGAAGTCCAGGGTTTCGGTGAAAACGCACTGGTGCAACGCAAACGTCACACCACCATCGCTCGAGCGCGCGATGCAAGCCCCGCCGATCGGGCTGGAGCCGTCAGGGTTACCTAGCGAACCAACGACCCCCCCTGGCGGGAACTTGGACGCTGCCACCGCCAGGTTCGAAAAGAACACGAACTTGGGATCGTAGATGAACGTGGTGATTGCTGGGTCACCCCAGAGTACCGGGAATGGTGCGTTCGGTAAGACTTTGCCGCCGTAGTGCCAGGTCCGTCCACGGTCCGTCGAGTACGACCAGCCCATCAGTGAAGCGCCGGCGAAGACATGCCGGGAGCCGGGCGGGAAGAGGATTGTTGATTCCGTACCGGTTTCGTCGTTGTACGTGACGGTGATGTAGCCGTAGTAAAGGCCATAGCCAGCGGCGATCGAAGTCTCAGACTGACCGCGGGACCAGGTAGGATCCAGGGGATTCTGGCCCGTGATCATGAAGCCGGGCGTGCAGCCCGCGCAGAGCAAAAGCAGCAGGCCGAGACCGAGAGCACGGCTAGTGGAACCAGTGCGGAAACGGATCATGGTCGCTCGCCCTCCTTGCGCCAGGGCCCGGTTCAGACCGATCTGAACAACCAGTGTCTTCGGCCGCATCTCCCTGAGCCCCGTTAGCAGGGGGCTTCGTGGGCGCCCGGGAGGTGGCGAAAACAAGTAGCTGGTCGCTGCCTGGTTGGACGCTAGTGGGCGAGCCGACCGGCTGTCAACCCAATTGTTGTCCTTACTCTGTGCGGCGCACCGGAGGTGTTCGATTCGTGGAGGAGCACGACCACGTCACCGCTCGCAACTGGTGCCGCGGAGGTGGGTAAGGCTCAGCGAGCCGACGGCTGGACCTGCCCGATGACCCGAGTTGCTGACAGTTCCACCCAGGTGTAGTACCAGCCCTCGTAGATCAGGACCTGAAGCGAGCTACCCGGCTTTTCGAACACTTGCGTGGTGCCCTTCTCAGCAGCCGTCGTGGAAGATAGATAGCGCCAGCCGTTGGCCTCGATGGTGGTACGGAACGCGACGGCGAGGCTATCCGGCGTAAGGCGGCCCTTGTAGAAGAGCCGCGCGGCCTTGATCGTTGGGGACTCGATGATGGTGGATCGACTCCAGTCAAGTTCGAGACCTTTCGGGACCGGAATATCCTCGAACTCGGTGCGCTGAGCCCGGGGCGGCGAGGATGCGCATGCGCTCAGCGTGAGCCCGATCGCCATGAAGATGAGGACCTGTCGCGTCGGTGGGTCCCTCCTCGGGAGCATCCTACCAGTCGGAGGCTGTCCCCGCTGGAGGCGGCCTGGGCCGGACCCCGCCAGGCACCTCCAGGGCGTGGCCAGTCCGGGCCGAGTGTTGCGCTGAGCAAGGCCATTTTGTGGCTATTTTCTGATCGAGAGCGGCTAGTCTGAAGTAAGGATGATCAGCGCCGCGCGCTCTATCCAAGCCGCGTCCCCTCGTAGTTCGGCAATAAAGTGCATCGACCCCTCGCTTGGATTTCAAAGTCAAGAGGTTAGGCGAGACCGAGAGAAGAAAGAGAAACAACCGATGGTGGCCCTGTCTTCTCTTTTTTCTCTCCGACCAGGCGGCTAACCTCTGGCGGCGGGAGGCGCAGATGAAACCGAGACGGGGAAAGTCATACGGGACAGTAGCGACGGATCATACCTGGCCGGAAGGAACTGGTAAGGAGCGCTTGAACATAGTTCTCAGTTATGAGCAGACTCTTCAGTTCTTTGCCGGCTTGATGCTGGCGGTGATGGATCTACAGACACTTCACCGCGGCACGAAGGAAGGTAAGCGTGAGGCGATTACCATAGGGTACGTGCCAGATCCGAGGCAGGATCACCCTGGCCGCCTTGTCATCCGGCAGGGTCAGCTCGAACGCAGATCGGAGAAGGGCGATCGGCAGAATACAAGAGGATGACCGGAAGTGCTCCTTGTCGTTGTTGGCAGCTCTGAGAAGATCCCGGGCGAGCATGTCGCCGGCGCCGGGTGATGCCAGGATTCGGGGCGACGGCTGTCCAGGCTCACGGTGGACGATCCCAGGTCGCGAGCCCAGATCCCGGCGATAGCTACCTTCCCTCGTGGATGGACCCGGTCGCTGCCGGTTCGCCCGCGACAGAGCGTCGGTGATCCGCCGAGCCGTTGTTGTGAGCGGCGATTCGTTTCGCGGCCTCGCGGAGATCAGCGTCGCTCGTGATGTTGTATCGTTCGAACACGCTCCGGGTTCGGTGACCGCTGATCTGCATTGCCACGCGCTCCGGGACGCCAGCCCGAACCATGTTCCGCACTGCGGTTCGTCGGAGGTCATGGAAGAGCATTCCCGGCACCCCGGCCAGCCGGCAGGCCGTTTGCCACGAAGCCAAGAAGCGCAAGATTCTGCGGCCCCGGCGGTGGAAAGTCCATGGAATGAGAATCGCCTTTTCGCGCTCAAGTTCCCGGGTTGCCGCGTCTTGCGCTCTCAGTATGGCCAGCAGTTCAGGTGAAAGGTAGGCGACGCGCCCTTCGTTGTTCTTGGTGGTTCCGGGATCCAGCCTGGCGTATCCCTCCCTTAGATCGACATTGCGGCGCTCGAGGCCGAGAACTTCTCTGAGGCGCCAACCCGTTTCGTGGGCAAACAGGGCGACGGACTTGATCTCGGGGCGGAGGCGGTGCAGGACAGCCTGAAATTGCTCGGCCTCGAAAAATCCCGCTCTGGGCGGCCGTTCCTTCAGCATCGCGATATGGGGCACGTGATCGTGCGAGATCAAGCGATTCTTCACGGCCAATCGAAAGCCACGCTTGAGCGCGGCCAACTCGCGGTTCACACTGGCCGCGGCGTAGCCGGCGCGGAGCCGTTTCTCTATGTACGTCACGACGTCGGCGCCGGTGATGCTGACGGCCCGCCACCCGCCAAAGAACTCGGCCAGCCGTTCGACACTCTTTTTCGCCTTGCCGATCGAGCGTTTCTGGTTGTTCGCGTAGTCTTGTAGCAAGAGGGTAGTCAAATTCTCAAAGGTGACCTTGTCTGCCGCGGCGAAGAGTGCCCGACCGTAGGCGTGATCCCCCTCCCGTTTCTTCAGTTCTCGTTCTGCCTCTGCCCGGGTCGGGACCCGAATCGTCTCACGCTGGCGGCCGTTCGGTCCGCAGAAGTCGAGCAACCAACTGTTCGACCCCCGCCGCCGAACCGACCCCATACCTAGTCTTTTCGTTCCTTTCGCAGGTAGTCCCGAATCAGCCGTTCGACCAGTTCGGTGGCCGAGGTGCCTTCCTTGACAGCCTGGATCACCAGCCGTTGGCGGGTGGTGGGGTTCAGATAGACGCCGAAGCGCGCCGTTCGTTTGCCGCCGCCCGAGACTCGCCGCCGTCCGGTCATATTCGTAGCTCCTGTAGTGAGCTGATAGTACTAAAACACTGTAATACCGTCCACCGGCTGCTTCAACGCTGCTTAAACCGCTCAATAAACTGGTCGATGTCTCGGAGGTCGATCTGGATTCGGCGCAGAATCCGCACGGCAGGCAGCCGGCGTGACCAGACGAGCCTTCTCACGCTCGCCGAGGAGATACCCAGGACGATGGCCGTCTCCTGGAGGGATAGGAGCCTGCAGGGTTGACCCTGGGACTCCTTCGGACGAACCACAGGATCTTTAGTCCTGTGCTCTGTACTGTCCAAGTTCCTGCCGTGCCTCATTTCTGGCATCCTCTAGCGAGATCCTCTTTGTGACCGAACTTGTGCCGGGAAGGGCGATAAAGCGACGGCTGCGCCGACTCCGCGTACCCCCTGGCCGGATGCTGGCAGTGCCCCAACCGGACCATGAGCGGCGTGAGAATTAAAAGAAAGAAGGTCCTGTTAGTTCTCTTTGGTCTCATGGCTAGTCATTCTCCAAATGGCCCGGGGGCGCCCACCGGTATCCTCTTCGTAACGGGTCGCTAACCCGAGGCTGGCAATCACCTCAAGCGCACCTTGAATCTCAGCCGCAGGCTTGTGACGGTTGAAAAGGTCGTGGATGTCTGTCTCGGTCAACTCGGCCCGTTGTCGAAGCGTCGCCAAGATCCGGTCCGCGTCGGGGTTCCCCAGTCGCGTTCCGAAGATGCGGGTGGCCGACGCTGCCGCGTATTCCCACAGGGCCACGGCGGCGTGAAGGTGCACGACCGCGATCATGGGCTCACGGTCCAGCAGCGCGTAGATACATGCGAGTCTCAACACTTGGATCTCGGCTCTCGCGAGGATCGCGCCCAAGAGCCCAGGCTTCCCCTCGGACAGGCCGGGATAGATCTGAGCCCACAGCTGCTCGGCGTCCGGGGTTCTCACCATGGTCTTGGTATTGCTGGTGCGAGCAAACTTGACGCATGCAGCTAGTTTGCTGACGAGAGGTTGGAGTTCAGATGTCGGGGTGCCCAATGGGTGGGGGAGGACCTTGGAACGCTTGACAAGCACCCAAATGAACCGGTTGGCGAAGCCATTCCCCTGCTCGATGTCATTCAGGTGGCGCAGCAGTTCATCCTGCGTGATGTGCCCGAGGATGCTGATGTGGGCGCCGGTGGCTCGGATGGGATTGTTCTTGGTCAGCGGACGGAGGTTGCCTGAATCCCAGGCCTGGCGGATGACCGGACTCAAAATGTTGCCCTCACGCTTCATAACTTTGAGGGCTGCCACGAACTCCTCTTCCACGACAAAGAGCCGCTTATCTTCCTCGCCTTGGTCTGCGACGATGTCCTCGTAGCCTGCAACACGACCCTTTTCCTTCACAGGTCGGGATTCGACTCGGCGGTCGCGAACCGCATTGATCAACCCTTCACCTGTCGACAGCCCGCCGGTCACCCGCGCGTCGAGCCATGCCTTGTCAATCTGGCTGAACATGTGGCGGGGCGTCGACCAGGCGGTTCCTTTGCGGGCCTTTGCAGTCTGGCCGACGAGGACCGTGTAGAGCCGGCACGGATGGGAAGTGGCCTCCACGAGGAAATGAGGCCCGTCACCAACCACGTTGCCGAATGCCGTCAGTATCGTGACTAAGACGGCGACCTGGTCAGCTTCCGTGTGGGGATCTATCGTACGGACGATTTCACCGGCAAGACCGTGCAGGGCCTGGGCTTTTAGGAGGGGCCAAGGGGGTGTGCCACTCCCAGGCTGTGTAGCGGACCTGCGGGCCGTGGCCTTTCCGGTCTCCACGGCAGCGAGGTCGGAGACGATCCTGCGAATGTCTTCCGGATCGTGCGGTGGACTGCATTGGGAAGCAAATCCGAGGAGGAGAGTCTCAACTTCCTGAGGCTTCCATTTGATTCCGAGGTAATGCCCAGCAATCTGAGCCGCAACTGTGTGCCGCTGGCCGGCTTCGACGCCCTGGAGGAGCTTAAGCCAGTCGCGGGTGTGGCCCCGCTCGGGATGAATCTCAGAAGACGGGGCCCGAGAGAGGTCGACTACCCAAAGCGGGGCGGGAGCTACAGCACGTAGATCCGGGTGGCTTGACTGCCTCCAGCGGTAGCGTTGGCCACTCGCATGGCGGCTCGGGTCTGCAATGACGTATCCGCCGTCACCCTTGAGGTCGATCCCAGAGAAGCCGCCCAAACCCTGGACATTGCGGACTGTATGCCCTGAACCCGGGTGCTGCAGATAGATGTGCTCGCCATTTCCGCCTGACTTCGCGCGGGGCGTCTTGGGTAAAGGACCGTACTTAGACTCGAGCGCATCAAGACTCTTCTCCCCCTGGTGCCGAGGGTCGATATCGAGTACGGCTAAACCTGATCGTGTCCCGGTGGCGATCGCCACGTTTGCGTTCGGCCACTTAGTCCACCAACCCCGGATCGTACCTTCATCTTTGGTGGCATCCTTGACCCCATGCGGAGTCCTTGGATGCTTACCTCGGTCACTACAGTCCGCTTTCTGACAGGCACAGTCGCCTCGATCCATAACTTCGTAGACGGGGAGGACGGCCCAGCCACGGCGGGCGTACGTAAGTACCTGTTCCAACAGGGCATTGCTGAGTGGTGTCTCGTCGAGAGCTCGGGTTCTCATGGCCTGATTTTGAGGGAGGCCATGTTCCGCGCTCAGCGGCTAATTATTTTGCGGAAAATTACGGGCTGGACTTGGGAGGTTCATCTGGGGCGGGCCGGTAGGGGAGGAGTCCGACCGCGATCAAGAGCGTATCGTCGGGATCGTCAGGCACACCAGCTTGACGGAGTCGTGTACGAACATCCTTTAACCAGGGTGCCGCCGGTTTACCCGCCCTTTCGCGACGTGACGGTCCTTCGAGTTCAATAGTCCGAAGCGGGTCGAACTTCAATAGAGTGGTGAGATCATCGAGTGCGCGCGTGAAACCGAAGAGGCGCTCTAGCCTGTGAAGTTCATCGATTGCCTCTATCGCATAGCTGCCAGAGGACGCAAGGAGTGAAATGTAGGATTCACGCACTTTCCTGATACGAGCTCGAAGGTCCTTGACCAAATGAGCGTGCTGCATGACGAGGCGCCTATGGTCAGTTGCCCAGCCTGGATACAACGTCGCCCATCGATCGGCTTTGGCCTGTCTAAGTATCTGATAGATAGTTTCGAGATTGACGTTGGTCTTCGCGACGAGCCAGTCGAGCAGCTCATAGAGTCGTTGTTTTCGATCCGCATAGTGACCATCACCGTATTGCTCTTCGAACTCGACGAGCACTTTTTCTCTGGTGGACCACTCCTTGCTAAGCCGTGAACTGAAGTCTAAGACCGGATAGGCGGCCCGACGACGAACCGGGTCCATGAAAGTGAAGAGTAGGTGGTGGAAGCGGAGTTGACGTCCCGGCATCAGGCGTTGGGCCCGGGCTTCGGTAGGCAAGAAGCTCGTAGAGTCTCCGGCACCCTGGTCAGCTCTGGTGGGACGCTTCTTCATCGGGCCTCGCAATCCGGCGCCATGCTGGGTCAAAGTTCCGCCGAAGCTGGCGCGGGTCTCGAGCGTGGCTGGGAACCTTTGTTCCATCGTAGGACCGACGAATGGTCAGCAGGAGAAAAAAGAGAATTAAGGATAAAACAGGGCCTTTTCTCTCTTTTTTCTCTCCTGTAGGGCCGGAGAGGAAGCGGGGGTGGGCCGCCGGGCAAGCCATGTCCGGCTCCCTGGAATTCACGCCGCGAGGCCTATTACCTTCGTGACTTCTGGACGACACCAGGCTCCTAAATCCGCGCTGCTGAGGACACTAGGATAAGGAATCCTCGGCCTCTCCGCTAAGTGCCGGTCATGCTGGCGGTTTCGAAGCTGGGACGGAGGGGGTGTGACGCGCGCCTGTCACACGCACCTCAAGGTTGACGGAAAACAGCCCAGGGTTGAAGCGGAAGACTGGCGAGGTGACGTTGCAAGCTAACACGGCACAATTCCCGACCACGCGGACCGGCGTCGCCGATGGGTTCTACCGGGCCAGGTGAGGTGTTTTGCCACGGTACGCGGCGACACTTCAGTTAGCGTCTCGTTCCCTTGCGAGACACCACACTCTGGACCTTTGGAGCAGTGATCCAAAGGTCAACTTGACGAGGCGCCGCCCCTGTCGTCTTCTAGCCTCCACCTTTCAGGGAAGCGTGGAATCCGGCGTCTTTGACAGCCTGGATGAGTTGAGCGAGGCTGACCCGCGCGGGATCGAACGTCACCCTCGCCTCCTTGTCGCGGAAGCTCACCTCCGCTCGCTGCACGCCCATGAGCCCTTCCAGGGCTCGTTTGACCGCGACCGGTCAGGCGCCTCAGGTCATCCCCTCAACCGAGAGCACGATCGTCGACGCCTGCGCCGCCAGCGCAACTTGCGCCACCAACAGCAGAACGACTAGGCCGATCCAGAATCCCTGCCCGCGCTTCATGTCGTCACCGCCCGCCCATTCCCTTCATGTCGTGCCCGGCTGCGTCGTGGCCGCTCGCGTCACTCAGACGGGCCAGGAAATCGGACGTCACCTCGGGGAATCGGTCTAGCACGATCGCCGTCACCACGACGAGGCTCGCCAGGACCAGCAGAGCCAGGGTAGTCCGGCCTCCCGCCATGCGGCAGGCCAGTGCATCGCACCGGTGCCGTTCCCGGATGTACAGGGCAAAGGCCACCCCAACACCAAGGACGCCCGTGGGGATCAGGATCCACCGGTACTGCATGGTCACGGCCATGAACGCGCCGCTCCCGAGGCCGAGGGCAATGACGGTTAGGGGCAAGAGGCAGCAGAGCGAGGACAGCACGGCGCCAGCTAAGGCGGCTACCCCCGCGCCCAGTGAGCCCAGTTTCATGGCTTTCTCCTTCGGGGCTGTCGGTATCGGTACACGGCGAGCCCGGCGAAGCCCATGAGTAGCGGGAGGATGACCAGGTCCAGCCGACCCGTCAGCGTCCCGAGACCGATCGCCCCCAGCACCACCACCAGAGCCGGGGAGAGACAGGCCACGCAGGTCAACACCGCGCCGATGATCGCGGCGAGCACCAACCAACGATCGCCCCACATGAAACTCCTCCTATAGCGCCGCCTCGGCCGCGTAGGCGCCGTACTCGAAGGTGAGCCGGTACCGCCGTCCGCAGCATTCGATCACGTCGCCAGCTTTGGCCTCTTCCGGGAGCGTCACCGTCCGCTCACAGTCCGGACAGCTCACCCGATACGCGAGGGTGGCAAACCACTGCCCTTCCCCCTCTGTGACTCGAAGGGCGTGGCCCGCGCAGTTCGGGCAGTCAAGGAGATCTCCGGACCGTGTCCCAGCGGGCAGCTCAATATGCTCACCGCAGTCCGGGCAGTGGACCTTCACGGTGGTCAGACTCCGAGGAGCCGCTTCAGCCGGCCCCGGTCGAACCCGACGATCACCTCATCATCGACCGTGATGACGGGGACGGCCATCCGGCCCGTCTTCGCGATCAACTCCTCCCGAGCCACCGCGTCCTCGGCGACGTTCTTGGCGACAAAGGCCACCCCCTGAGACGAAAGAAACTCTTTCGTCGCATGACAGGATTGTCATGTCGTGGACCAGTAGACGGTGATTTGGTGGCTCGTCATGGCCTCTCCCTTCTCAGGAGCCCTCCAAAGACTCGCGCACCGAGCTTGAAGGCCTCGGACACCCGCGTCCCCGCCCCGGCGACCTCAAGGTTTGCCTCTCGCCACGCCCGCAGGTGCTCTTCCGACCGGAAGAAGTTGAGCGTTGTTCAGAGCGAGGTCGAGGCGCGCCGCTCGCCGTCCCCTTGCTTGCCGACCCAGACCATGACGCCCTCGGCTTCCAGCCCCGAGCCTACGGGGTCGACCCGGAGTTCCAGAGGCTCCCCGCATTGGTGGCAACGAGACCGGATGCGCACTCGCCGCCCCAGCATCGGCGCGATGCCCAAGGCATCGATCGCACAGCACGCATAGCGCGCTTGGCCGCCAGCCAGCTCGACCACGAAGGGTGTCGGGAACGCCGAGAAGGGGTACGCCACGTCCACAAGCCCGTCGCGGATCTGGATCAGATCGTCCTTATCGAGCCTCGCCAGATCCGCTCGGATGCCGTCCGGTGGTCCGTCGGCGAAGGCCGCGACAATCTGTTCCACCTCGACCGGCCCAGCCCGCTCCACGAACGCGCGGAGGACCTGCTGGAGTACGTCGGTCTCCCGTGCCGCGCGGCGTGTCATCCACCTGGCTTCCAGCTCCGGATCGCTCAGCTCGGCAGCGGTTCTGATCTCGAGCGCCATGCGTCTCCTCCACCGGGGATGGACCCCGATCGTTCAAACAACCCTGGTGCGACCATAAACTCTGTAGTAACTAGAGACTCAAGGTCTTTTTTTGCCGGGGAGGGGAGCCAGAAATGAACACGACGTCGGGCTGGCTAGCGATCGGAGCCCTGTCAGAGCGGACGGGCTGCAAGGTCGAGACGATTCGATTCTACGAGCGAGAGGGTCTCCTACCCGCCCCGGCGCGAAGTCCCGGAGGCTATCGCCTTTATAGCGAGGACCACCTCAAGCGGCTGACTTTTATCCGCCGCGCTCGCGGGCTCGGCTTTTCCATCGACGAGGTCCGGAAGCTCCTCAAGCTCGCCGATGAGCGCAAGCGACCCTGTGCTGAAGTCCGCGTGGTGGCCGGCGCGCACCTGGAAGATGTACGAGCCAAGATCGCGGATCTCAGAGCGATGGAGCGCGTCCTCCGGGCGACCATCGTCCGATGCGCAGACGGCCGGAGGGCCGACTGCGCGCTGATCGAGGCGCTGTATCGGGAGGCCCCGAACCAAACGTTTCACCCGCCCGACTCACCTGATCGCCCTCGCAAGAGAGTTTTGGCCGTTCCCCATCGGTAGAGAGACGAGGACCTGGCGAACGCGAGTATGGTCGGCCGTGCGAATCCTCAGACAGGGCCTCTGCCGGCGGAGGTAGCCCCGCGCTGCCGACTGGATTCTAGCGGTCGCGGGGGTGCGCCATTTCCTCCTTGCTTGACGGCGACGGGGAACCGTGTAAAGTTCCTTCCAATGAGGCTGTCGACTGACTGCTTCGTAGCGGCCCGGTTGAGTGTTCTTCTTCTCGCCGTGGTAATGCTGGTGGGCCACATCTGCGTCCTGCCGACCCACGGTCATGTCGAAACGGCACCATGGCACGAGGATGAGGCGCAGCCACACGACGGCGAGGAAGCAGTCCATGCGGGTTCTTGCGAAGCACTGCCGTCGTCAGGGTTGGCCTGTCCAGCAGTGCTGGCGATCTCAGCATTCGTCGTGGCGACCCCCGTTGAACCCCTGAAGCAATTGGTCGGCCGCGGTGGTATCTCATCACTGCCGACCCTATCGCCGCCGCTCTTCCTGCTTCACGCCGCCCTTCTGATTTAGTCCTTCGCTCTCCACCCATCTCGCTGGTCGCTTGGCTCTGTTTGGGCCACGCGTCACGATTTCCCTCCGAAGGCTGGCTGCCGCCGGGTGTCCTGCCGAGGAGGTCGAAGGACGGGAGGGCACCCAAATGCGTTTCAAGGGTTGGCGACAGCTCGGAGTGTTGCTCCTCGGAGTGGCGGCAATGGTCTGGCTCGTTACCGTCTCACCGAGCGGAGCCCACGACGACAAGCCGCATGCGGCCAAGAGCGAGAGTGAACATATTCATGCGCCGGTTCCTGCGGACTACGCCACGGTAAAGGCCCCCTCGCACATCTGGACTGACCCGGCCGTTCTCGTCAGAGGACAGGCGATCTATATGGCCAAGTGTGCCGCCTGCCACGGCACAGAGGGCGTAGGTGATGGGCCCGACGCGACGTGGCTGGGGCCGAAGATGGGGTCGTTTCGCGACCGGGCGATGGTCGCCGAAATGAGCGACGCTTACTGGTTCTGGCGCGTCAGTGAAGGCGGTCTGGCGGAGCCGTACCAGTCGAAGGGGTCGGTTATGCCGCCCTACAAGGACGCGCTGTCCGTGGAGGACCGCTGGGCCGTGATCGCCTATCAGCACGCGCAGTCCGAACACGCCGGGGCGCATATCGCGAGCGAGCATCCGGAGATGGAGGCCGGACCCCGGCCTCACCCAGAGCCACGCGGGATCGGGTTTAGCAACCAGTGGGTGACGCGCGACCACCGATGGCAGTCGCGCGGGCCGTGGAAGTGGGCCGTGATGCGTGCGCTGCCCCAGCTCTACCGGGAGTTCAACGGGATCGACTTCGGCCATGCGCACCTCGCCGAGACGCTGCTCCGCACGCAGCACCGCCAAGAGGTGGAGAAGGCGCGGCTCGAGGTTCTGACCTTCATCTTCAGCTCCCCGTCCATCCCGCCGGACGAGGAGCAGGTCGCCCCAACATTCAACCGGATGGCCTGGGAGGTGGCGAAGACCTTCGACTGGACCCACCTCCTCCACCGGAGCCTCTACGATCTGTTCGCCAGCGACACGGTCACGGACAAGGAGGCCGTGTACCGGAAGCTGCTGGCCGACTACCTCGAGAAGCCGGAAGCGATCACACCGCACCGCCTCGATCACCATGGGGCCCTCTGGAGCTTCCCCGAATCGAAGTCGTTCCGAGACCGATTCCGGACGTTCAATACCCAGATCTGGGCGTACCACTGGCTCCAGGCGGCCGTCTACGACGTGCAGCTCATGGGCGACGTGAAGCAGCAACAGGACCTGATGCCGAAGGCCATCGCCTTCTATCACGACTACCTACGCCGGCCGCCGGAGGCGTGGCAGTACATGCCCATGATGCCGGAGGCCGCCCCGGAGTTCGCCCGGCGGTTCCCGGAGGCCGCCGCGATCTTCGACAACCTCCACATGCTGCACGACAACTTCGACGACGTCTTGGCCCGCCCCGACCTCTACCCGACGCTTCAAGCGAAGCGCGCCGCGATCTTGAAGATCCTGCCGATCTACCTCCACCGGAGCCATGGCGTGCATGATCTGTACCCTGACTTTCACGAGAAGGCCGAGATGCAGATGGGTGGACACGCGGCGATGACGGACATGGGCCCGCGACCGCCATCGGTGGAGGATGTCCTCGCTGGGAGCGCCCCGCCAAGGGATCAGCCGCAGCCCAGGCACTGACGGGAGGACCCGTGTGATCAAGCGTCTTCTCGTGTCGGTGCTCTTCATAGCGATGACGACCGGCGAAGTCGACGCGATCGACCACACGAACCTCGACGAGGGCCGGCCCCTGCGGCTCGAAGACGCCTATGCCCTCGCGGAGGGCGAGATCGCCCTCGAGGCCGGCGGAGGCTTCACGCTGCAGCGGCGCGGCTCGACTCGGGGGGTCTTCCCGGCCGAGGTCCTCTACGGGGCCTATCCGAACCTTCAATTGGGCGTCGGGACCACCCTGTCGACCGACCCGCGGGACATCGACGACCGCCCGAAATCCGGAGATCTCCAGGTGAGTGCGCTCTACAATTTCAATCAGGAGACGATCGGCCTCCCGGCCTTGGCCCTGAAGGTTGGCGTAGATACGCCGACGGGTGTCGGCGCGCGAGGATACGGCATCGAGCTCAAGGGCATCATCACGAAGTCCATCGAGCGCCTGAGCCTGCACCTCAACGTGGGATACGAGTTCCTGACCTCGACGTCCCGGGATGAGCGTGACGGCCGCTACACGCTGGCATTGGGCGCGAGTTATCCGATCGGCGCCCCACAATTCACCCGGGCGACGCTCGTGGGCGACGTCTTTGCCGAGCGGTCCACGCGGCGCGGCGAGTCGACCTTCGTCGGCGTGGAGGTGGGCGTACGATATCAGTTGACCCCTCGGATGGTCTGGGACGTGGGGATCGGGACCGAGTTCGCCGGGCCGACCCATCGCGCCGATCTGTTCCTGACGACGGGTTTCTCCTTCGGGTTCTGACCAGGCGCCACGTCGCGGAGGGACCGAGCGTGAAAGACCCAGTGTGCGGGATGGATGTGGAGCCGGGCCACGCGGGGGGCGGCAGCGCCGAGCACCAGGGCGCGACGTACTCGTTCTGCAATCCCGTCTGCCGGGAGAAGTTCGTCGCCGATCCCGCCCGCTACCTCGAGCCGCGGCCCGGCGCTGGCGGGGCCGCGGATACCCGCATCTACACGTGCCCGATGCACCCGGAGGTGCGCCAGGTCGGCCCGGGCAGCTGCCCGAAGTGTGGCATGGCCCTCGAGCCGCTCGAGGTAACCGCGGCCGACGAGGGACCGAGCGGCGAACTGGTCGACATGACCCGGCGCTTCTGGGTGAGCCTGGCGCTTACCGTCCCCGTCCTCGCCCTGGCGATGTCCGAGATGGTGGCGCCTGCCCTGACCGACCGGGTGAGCCCGACTGCGCGCCTCTGGGCCCAGCTCGTGCTCTCGGCGCCGGTCGTCCTCTGGGGCGGCCGGCCATTCTTCGTCCGCGGCTGGCAGTCGCTCGTCACGCGCCACCTGAACATGTTCACGCTGATCGCGCTGGGGACGGGGACGGCGTTCGGCGACAGCGTGTTCGCCGTGCTCATGCCGGAGGCGCTTCCCCCCGAGATGCGGCACGGCGGCGCGCCGCCCGTGTACTTCGAGGCGGCCGCGGTGATCACCACGCTAGTCCTGCTCGGCCAGATGCTGGAGCTGCGGGCCCGCAGCGCCACGTCCGGGGCCATCCGGGCCCTGCTCGGCCTGGCCCCGAAGACGGCACGGCGGCTCCGCGACGACGGCAGCGAAGAGGACGTCCCGCTCGGCCACGTGCAGGTGGGCGATCGACTGCGCGTTCGCCCGGGCGAGCGCGTCCCCGTCGACGGGACCGTGCTCGAGGGCGCGAGCGCGGTCGACGAGTCGATGGTAACCGGCGAACCCATCCCGGTCGAGAAGACGCCGGGCTCCCGCGTCACCGGCGGCACCGTCAACGCAACGGGCAGCTTCGTGATGCGGGCGGAGCGGGTCGGCGCGGACACGCTACTGGCGCAGATCGTTCGGATGGTCTCCCAGGCCCAGCGAAGCCGTGCGCCCATCCAACGGCTGGCTGACGTGGTGTCGGCGTGGTTCGTGCCCGCGGTCGTGCTGATCGCGGTCGGCACCGCGGTCGGGTGGGGCCTCTTCGGGCCCGAGCCGCGGCTCGCCTACGCGCTGGTCAATGCGGTCGCGGTGCTGATCATCGCCTGTCCGTGCGCGCTCGGGTTAGCCACCCCCATCTCGATCATGGTAGCCACCGGGCGCGGCGCGCAGGCCGGTGTGCTCATCAAGAGCGCCGAGGCGCTCGAGACGATGGAGAAGGTGGACACCTTGGTTGTGGACAAGACCGGCACGCTGACCGAGGGCAAGCCTCGGCTTGTCTCCGTCATGGCGGCGGAAGGTATCCCCGAGACCCAGATGCTGGCACTCGTTGCGGGTCTCGAGCGCGGCAGCGAGCATCCGCTGGCGGCCGCGATCCTGGCCGGAGCCGCCGAGCGGGGAGTGTCGCCGGCGGAGGTGACCGACTTCCGCTCGCTGACGGGGCGAGGCGTGATCGGCACGGTCGCGGGCAAGCAGGTGGCCCTCGGCAACCCGCGCCTGCTCCAGGAGCTGGGCGTCGACGCGGGACAGCTGGCGGCGCGGGTGGAGGCGCGGCGGGCCGAAGGCCAGACCGTGATGTTCCTGGTGGTCGGCGACGAAGCGGTCGGCCTGCTCGGCGTGGCCGATCCGATCAAGCCGAGCACACCGGAGGCGATTCGCCTGCTGCACGCTGAGGGGCTGCGCGTGATCATGCTCACCGGCGACAGCCGGGTCACTGCGCAGGCGGTGGCCCGCTCCCTCGGCCTCGACGACGTCGTCGCGGAGGTGCTCCCGGAGCAGAAAGCCGAGGTGGTGCGTCGCCTGCAGGCCGACGGCCACGTGGTGGCCATGGCGGGGGACGGCGTCAACGACGCGCCGGCCCTGGCCGCGGCCGACGTGGGCATCGCGATGGGTACCGGCACGGACGTGGCCATGGAGAGCGCGGGGATCACCCTGGTCAAGGGCGACCTGCGTGGCATCGTGCGGGCGCGGCGGCTATCGCGCGCGACCATGCGCAACATCCGCCAAAACCTGGTCTGGGCGTTCATCTACAACGTGCTGGGCGTGCCAGTCGCGGCGGGCGTGCTCTACCCGTTCGTCCGGACCCTGCTGAGCCCGATGATCGCGAGCGGGGCGATGAGCCTCAGCTCGGTGTCGGTGATCGCCAACGCCCTGCGGCTGCGGCGGGTCGAGCTATAAGGGCCAAGCCGCCCGCCGATACTTTCCGCTTGACCTTGCCCCAGGGGGAAAGGTTTAGGCTTCCGGCATGACCCGAGACGGTTTCCTGATCGGTGAAGTCGCAGCAAAGAGTGGCGTGAGCCGAAAGGCCCTGCGCCTGTACGAGACGGCCGGCATCCTTCCGCCCCCGCGTCGCACCGCCTCCGGCTACCGGACGTACGGGCCAGAGACGCTGGCAATCCTCGCGTTCGTTGCCCGAGCCCGGCGTCTCGGCTTTCACCTCAACGAGATCAAGGAAGTGGTGGGGATGAGACGATCAGGGCGCTGCCCATGCCCCCACGTTCTCGAGCTGGTACGTCGAAAAATTGAAGATCTGGATCGCACACTGGCTGATCTCACCGACGTGCGACGCGGGCTACACGAGCTTCTCAAGGCGTCCTCACGATCAGCACGACGTGGCGAGGCTGCGGTCTGCCATCACATCGAACGACTTACGCTCATAAGAGGAAGGAGGTGAGCAGAATGGAGAATCGGAAGGTGCTGTTGTGCCCAGCCGGGTGCGGCGCGTGCCCGGAAGTCGAGTTCGCCGGGGAGCAGGTAAGAGTTGGTGAGGCCGGCAATCTGGCGGTCCTGACCAAGGACGAGTGGAACGTGCTCGTCGACCTGATTCAGTCGGGCGAGTTGACGAAGGTATGAAGAGGGGCCGGGTCGGCCGCTCGCGATACGTGAGCGGCCGGCCACTGGCATGACGGGGGATCTCTAAAACGAAAGCTTCAAGGACTTCGCAGAGACGAACACCAGCTTGTGGCCGAGGCGTCACTTAGTGCTCGTTCTGAGCTGAAGCGGTCAAGCGCGATTCGTAGCGGGCTTCGAGGATCTGCCCGGTGTGGATCTTTTCGTGATCGATGTCGTTCGTGATGAGGGTCCAAAGGTCCTTTCCCTGCGCACACGCGTGCGACGACGCCATCGTCAGCTCGCGGTCGGAGGCCTCGAGCAGGGTATCGATGGTCGCCATGGTCTGCGTCATCAGCTCGCGGATTGCCTCTCGGACAGTTTCTGCCATATTTACCTCGCGTCTGGGTCATTGGACGCCAACGACCCTCACACGCCTGCGGCGTTCGCGGCGGTTCTGCCGGGTCGTGGCAACGAGCAAGCCCAGCACGCGGGGCGGCTCCCTAGATGCCCTTGCGTCCTACCGCGTGGCACACACCTCGGCGGCGATGACTCGCGGATCCTTGCAACGCGCGTTACGGGTCGCCCGTAAAATGACGACCTCATGGAATCCCGCCTCTCGGAACTCGTCCAGGAAGGCGCCGCCTTCCTTCGCGCCGGCGATTCAAGCAAACCATTCCGCTTCGGTAAACTCGGTAGGTTTCGCCACCGCCTCCCGCAAGACGAGTTCCGCAGCAAAGACACATCCGCCGGGTCGCACAACCCGGGCGAGCTCTCGGAATATCTGACCGCGAGCGGGGTTTAGGTTGAAGATTCCGTTGACCAGGGCCATGTCAACCGACGCCTCCGCCAGCGGAAGTTGTTCCGCATCGCCACGGCAAAACGTGACACGAGTTCCGTATGCGGTGGCGGCCTGCCGGGCGCGCGCGAGCATCGAGCCGCTGAAGTCGATCCCGAACACGTGTCCGGTCGCTCCGACCCGCCTGGCCGCGATCAGGCTGTCGAGGCCTGCCCCGCATCCGAGGTCGAGCACGATGGCTCCGGCGGGGATTGTGGCCGCGACGGCTAAATTGGACACCCCGGCAAACGCTTCGACGGACGCTAGTGGCAAGGTGTCGAGCAGGTCGGCGGAATAGCCAAGCCGCTCGGCCAAGATGCGGCCGACGGGGAAGGCGTGTTTCTCAGCAGGCCGTTCGGCGGCCAGGGAATACGCGGTCTGGACGGCACTTCGAAGCGCTAGGGAACGGGCGCTAAGGACTTGGACCATCGGGTCACCCCCACAAGCCGCGTCTCACTCATCGGGCAGGACTATAGACATAACCAAGAGCAATCGCAAACCCCTATGCTTGCAGTGCGCCAGCCAGCGGTTACGGGAAGCGACTGATCTATTTGGCGCGAATGAAAGGTCTCAAGGCCGAGTGATCACGCGTGGCTCAATGCGTGTGCGGCGGCCCTGGGTGGTCGACCGAGCCCGTCGTGTAGCCGCGGAGTTCATTGTAGCGGGCGAGCTGAGCCGCTGAAAGCATGGCGCGCGTCGCCAAGTGGGCCCGGAGATGGATCGCGCGGAGCTCACCTTGGAGCGCAGCGATGCGCGTCACTCGTAAGCGAAGGTCGGGATCCGTGATCGTACCCGCACGGAACGCAGCCTCGAGACGCTGCTCCTCCTTGAGGATCTCGGCACCGATCCGCTGCGCATCGCCCTTCATCCCGTCGAAGATCAGCCGGGCCTGCTGGACCTGAAGGGGACTCGCCTGGAGCCGGCCCGTCGCGACGGCGTCGAGGAGGTGGCGGGGCCCCGGGTAGCTGTTCAGCTCGGCGGCGCGAGCGAGCCCCATGCCGGTTCCTGCGCGGAGCTCGGCGATCTCATTCTCGCTGAGCCCGCGAAGCCCGGACTGCGCTTGAGGCTGGTAGGGCGAGATCAGCCGGTCCTGAGCCGCGGCAGCCGCGACCAGTAGCAGCAGGAGCGAAAGAAAGGACACGGTTCGCATGAGCAAAGAACCTCCTTGCCTTTATGAGTGCATGTCGATCGCGTCGATACTAGAGCAGATCGCTCCCGAAGACGACGTAGGGTGCGGGCCCGCGCAACGTGCCTAGATCAAATCCACCGCGTAGCTGAACATCTTTCGTATCGGTAGTTGCGGGGCCCCGATTTGGACCAGCGAACCCAGCGAACCCGCTCGCCGCCGACGCTCCAGGCGTGGGGCGGATCGAGATGGCCTAGGGCCATCTCCTCGTCGCTTTTGAGGGCACCAGGATTAAGAGGCCTCGTCGCTCCCGGAAGGACACGTGAAGGGCAGCGGGACTACCTATCCTGAGCCTGGTGTGATCCAACTGCCTGCCAGGGCTCACTTGTTGAGCTCGAAGAGCGACTGTGTGACAGCCACTTGTGACACGGGAGCCCCCGAAGGCTGACCAGAATGGCCCACGTTGAAGCCGGGGCGAAAGAGTGGGTCTCCTAAGGGGGTCCGACTCCAATCTTCAACCTGGGCTCAGCGGCTTCAGCAGGCGGCCTCTCGGCGCCTCGGGCCCATCCTTTCATGCTGCGTCAACCTCGCGGCGCCCACACCCAAGGGTTCTGCCAGGCCAGATACAACGGAAGATGTACGCCGTCGCGCGAGCTCGGCGCGCGGCAATGAATTAATAGGGGTCCGGTAACATGGTGTGTGGGGCGACCACCCCGCTGGAGGTTCCTCAAGCGGATGCTCTCGACGTCACGCGGTTCCGCCAGATGAGGGTCGCGGTGACATCGATCTCTCTAAGACGGGCGCATTGGACATAGTGAAACGAAAGGCTGGAGAGCACGCGAGGACGTACTACGTTGTTCGGTGCCGTTCGTGCGGCCGGCTTGGCAGCTACGAGCCGCTCGACCAAGCGCAGGCTCGCGTCGATCAGATCAGCACCGGAGGCATTCGGGCCAGGCTGACCACGACGTCGTGATCACGAAACATCCCCAAACTAGAGCTTAAGCTAGCGTCCCTCGGCTCCGTGCGGAGTCGATTCTGTACTTCTTGTCCATCTTGCCCCTCATCCTGTCGCCGCTTACCAAAGCTGCGCCGGAGCGGTGAATCGAAACGGTGATTCGACGTCTATGGCGCTTGGATCAGCGGCAGCGCCTCCTCTCGCCGCACGTCATTGAGGACCTCGAGCACCCGGGTGGCGAGCGGCGGGTAGCCGATGCCGAACTCCTTGCATAGGCGGCTGTTGTCCACCAGGTAATTGCCGGATTCCTCGCGGCCGCCGTCCTTCTCGAAGGTGATCCTCGCGCCGGGGA
>WNFD01001756.1_pt1 | contig 26237 bp, 23 predicted proteins | sample 5400491 | NCBI WGS metagenome assembly WNFD01 (sample SAMN13153343, study PRJNA577476) | soil metagenome | isolation source: 120 cm saprolite under Douglas fir tree site 2 hole 2 replicate 2 | place: USA:California | collected 2015-04-18
TCAGCGAATGGCCCCTTTGGGGCAGGAAGACCAGTTCCTGCTGTCCGCGCCGAGCGCCCGCTGTTGGTTCAGTGAAGGGACATTCGCGGGGCTGCATGGCAACTGGCAAAACGCGCCGATACCGGTCGTTCACGGGACTGCGACCGAACAGCTGAGGTCGACCCCCTGAGCCGACCTTCATGACCACGTCGACCGATGGTCTGTGCGAACAGAAAACAGACGTTCAGCCGCGCCTTCGCCTCTTTCAGTCGGCTGCGGTGGAGAGATGCCGCAACTGCTCCTTCAACCGGTCGAAGTCTACTGGCTTGGTGAGGAACTCGAAGGCTCCAAGGTCACTGGCCCGGCGGCGCCGATCGTCGTCGCCATAGGCAGTCACTATCATCACTGGCAGGTCGGGCCGGCATCGTTTGATCTTGTCGAGCAATTTTAAGTCACACAGGTCTCAGGTTACCATCGGATTTCACTAGATTTTTTTCGCTCAAGCAAAATGCGTAAGAGACTGTGTAAGTCTTCCATCATTCACGCGATCGGTGCGAGTTGTGCGCGACAAGCTTGAGCGCACCAGTGTCATCTCTGCGCCATTGGCGGAAGCCGGACGCGGCGGCCGGAAGCGGCAAGGCACCAGCCCATTGACACGCCCTCGCGTTTGCGCCTGCGGGAAAGCGCTGGCTGCAACGCATGCGGCGCTGCTCGTCATCCCCCAAAGAGCATTCACGGGCGAGGAAGTTCGGCAGCCGCTCGACCTGGCGAACGCCGGATCATGACCGACGGGTGCTTTCGACGGCTGGAGGACAACTTCAACCAGGGCGCCAGGTGGAAGGCGCTCATCAGCAGGTACATCTGGACCATTCCGCTCAGCGGTGACGCATCGTGCGCCGCCGAGCAGAGCATGCTCGGCATGCCGCCAACGCCCAGAACACCTGTAAGTAGCGCCATGATTGCGAAGGTTGGCGCAGCCGCGAGGGATAGCCAATCGGCTAAGCCAAGAGACGCCGAGGCGCCGCTTGTGTGACGGCCGTCGGCGGTTTGAGCCTCACTCACGTCTTCTCTCCTGCGATGAAGCGGGTTGGAGGACGACAATCGCGCGTCCCGCTCAGCTCTTGTTGTATTCGTTGCGTCGGCGCCGTCAGCGCCACCTCGTCGCGGCGCCTGAGGAATCCAGGCGGGTCACCCGTACTAGTGTTCGGGGGCCTGCCACGCCGCCTGTCCGGCCTTCGACACCTCGATCCACCTCGGGTCGGGCGTGACCTCGGTGGCGTATTCGTCGTGCCATCTCCACCACTGGTAGGGCGGGGTCTGGGGGTAGCCCTCCGGAGAGTCCTCCCACGCCTCCTGGCGCCCGAGCGGCGTCACGTCGAGGTAGCTCCAGGTGCCCCCCATCGCCTCGTCGCCGCGGCTGTTGATGAAGTAGGTGCGGAACACGCGCTCGCCGTCGCGGAAGAACACGTTCGTGCCGTGCCATTCGTCCACGCCGAAGGCGGCGTCGAAGCCGTCCGTCAGGCTGTACCAGGGCATCTCCCAGCCCATCTGCGCCTTCAGGCGCGTGATGTCCGCCAGCGGCGCGCGCGAGACGAACGCGAGGGTGGTGTCGCGGGCGTTCAGATGGGCGACGTGGGCGATCTGGTCGGCCACCATGGAGCAGCCGCGGCAGGCATGCTCGGGCCACCCGAACACCCCGGGTTCGAAGAAGGCGCGGTAGACGATCAGCTGACGGCGGCCGTCGAACAAGCCGAGCACGCTCTTCTTGCCCTCAGGCCCGTCGAACTCGTACGCCTTCTCCACCGCCACCCACGGCATTCGCCGGCGCTCGGCGGCCAGCGCGTCACGGGCGCGGGTCAAGGCCTTCTCCTTCACCAGCAGCTGCTCGCGCGCAGCCTCCCACGCCTGCGGAGACACAATCGGTGGTGTCTTCATCGATGTCTGCATAGTTGACGTCCTCCTTGCTGAGATATTCGCGGGTGGATGCGTGCATTCCGGGGCCCGGCAGCCAGGTCAGGCCGAACGCGGAACAGTGTTCATGCTGGGTGGGCCACTCCCTTGCCCGATGGTCCGGCGTCTGGCGCCAGGACCAGCTCCGCGTCGTCGATGACGTAGCGAACATATTTGTAGTCCCGGATGAAGCTGATTTGGCCGTCCCGCCATTCCAGCCACATGAGGTAGCTCGGCTTCACCGCCTGAGGATCCTCGTAGACCGCGATCACCTCGCGGCCGTCGAGCCAAGCAGGCGCGAGCCTCACTGGGGTGCTGCGCGAATACACGCCGAAGAACATACCCACGTCGGCTGCGCCCGCGCGCAGCGGGTACGTCGACTGGACGAGCCTTACGTCGTCGGCCAGCATCGTGCGCAGCCCGTCCCAGTCGCGCCGGTTGAACAAGTCGACGTAGCGGGCCACGGCAGGTGACGGCGGGCGCAGCGCGGGCCGGGCCGACGCCTCGGCGTTGATGGCCCTGAGCCCGGCTCGGCCGCGGGCGAGGTGGGCCTTCACCGCGTTGACCGTGAGGTCGAGCATGGCGGCGATGTCCTCCAGAGACTGGTCGAGCACGTCCTTGAGGATCACCACGCTGCGCTGCATGGTCGGAAGCTCCGCGAACCGCGATACTGCGGTCTCGACCGCCTCCCGTCTCATCAGCACCTCCACGGGATCTGGGCTCTCCGGATCGGCGACCTCCTGGGCCGCCTCGATGGGCTCGGCCGCTCGGATCGCGCGGCTCCGCAGCAGGTCCAGTGCGCCGTTGTGGGCGATCCTGAACAGCCAGGGGCGCAACGGCGGGTCCTCCTTGAGTTCGTCCAGGGCGACGAAGGCGCGGGCAAAGGTGTCCTGCACCACATCCTCGCCGTCGATCACCGAGCCCATCAACCGCGCGCAGTAGCGGTGAAGCTCAGGACGCAACTCGCTGGCGAGCGCCAGGAACTGCGCTTGGCGCGCCGTCGGCGAGGAGGATGGACCTTCGCTCAAGCCGCTTCTCCCTCGAGGATTGTAATCCCGGTATCGCCCTTCAGGCCGAAGGCGAAGCCGGTGGCGTACTGAGGATCGTCCAGCACCGCGACCAGGTGGTCGCCGAACTGGCGGGGGGGCATCGGCGCGCCGAACCGGGCGAGGTACGCCTCACGCTCGAGGCCCATCGAACGCGCGTAGGCGCTGGACGCCTCGTCGCCGACGCCGGTGCCGCCGATAATCTGCATGGGCAGGATCGCCTGGAAGCGGACGCCCAGCCCTTTCTGCTTGGCGATCACATTCGCGTACCTCGCCATGAACCGGAGCATGTGCTTGGCGCCGGCGTAGCCGCCCGAGAGCGGCGAGCCGTTCACAGCCGCGCCGCTCGATCCCACCAGAACGCGGCTTCCCGGCTTGAGCGGCAGGTTGAGCGCCGCTTGCAGCCAATAGAGCCCGGCCTTGACGTCGGTCTCCCAGGTGGCGGTGAAATCCGCCCAGCTTACCTGGTCAAGGCGCTCCATGCGCGGCGTCGCGCCGGCATTCAGCACCAGGACCTCGGGGCGGACGTCAGCGAGGATGCGCTGGGCGGCCCCCTCGTCGCTGACGTCTGCCGAGATCACGGCGACGCCGAGCCTCTGCTCCACGGCTGCGAGCGCGGCCTGGTCGCGCGCTACGACTGTTACCTTGGCGCCCTGGTCCACCAGGGCCTCGACGAGCCCGAGCCCAAGGCCTCGGCTGCCGCCAGTTACTACGATAGTCTTTTCCTTGAGGCTCATCGGTCGGCTCCCGGGTTCGTGTCTCCTGAATCAAAGACGTTCGGGGTGGGCGAAAAGAGTCACGTGTGCATCGAAGTCCGACTCAGTCTCCCGCCGACACCACCGTAAGCCTTTGAATAATCACTTGATTCTCGGAACAAATGGGTCAGGATTGGACGCCGATAAAAGTTCAGGGAAATCTACAATTCTCCTGCCGGTTGACAGCGTCAAAGCCAAAGCAGGCCGGCGTTCAAGCCGGACGCCTCACGAGCCGGGTTACCGTCGAGGCATTCTGACCTGCCGAAGCCGCCGGTCGATGGCCTGTACCGTTACCGCTCCGCCAAGACTGACTGCAACGCCTGCGCTCTCAAGCCGCGATGCTGCCCGACCCAGCCGCAGCGTAAGGTGCTGCGCTCGATCCACGAAGGCGCCCGTGACCTGGTCCGCGCGATCGCCGCAACCGAGGCCTATCAAACGTCGCGCCGTCAGCGCAAAAAGGTCGAGATGCTCTTCGCACACTTGAAGCGCATTCTAAAGCTCGACCGGTTCCGATTACGCGGGCCAAGCGGAGCCCGCGACGAGTTCCACCTCGCCGCCACCGCCCAAAACCTCCGCAAGCTCGCCAAGCTGATCCCCAGGCCTACGGTCATCCCCGTGACATGAGGCGGCAGCCGCCTCGTCAACCCGGGCACAACGCGCACGACCGCCGGCCGCGATCACTCTAAAACCGACTTCTTCAACGGAATCGGGCAGGAAGAGCCGTTCCAACTGCGAAGGCTGAGTGACAGAGAAGCGCCGAAAGCAGTCGTTACCCAATCGTGGTCGAACCGGCGGAATTCGACCAAATCGGTCATTGCCGAGGACGACCTGAAATGCAACCGGTTTCGGCGCTGAAATTGAGTTGCGGATCGTCGGCGCTGAAATTGAGGTGCGGATCGCCAATTTTAGAAGGGCAGGAGCCGCCCTTCCTGCACCGCATGACACGCTACGAGCGCGCCGCTGGCTGCGAGCAGCGATGGCCGCTCCCGCCGACAACGATCGGTGGCAGAAGGGCAGCGCGGATGAAACGCGCAGCCGGGCGGCGGGTCGATCGGGTTCGGCACCTCGCCGGCCACCGGCTCGCGCTCGCCAAAAATTTCATCGGGCGCGTCCAATCTCGGAATCGTCTCCAACAGCAGCCGTGTATAAGGATGGCGCGGTGCGGTGAAGAGCTGATCGGCCGTCGCAACCTCGACCAGGCGCCCGAGATACATGACCCCGACGCGGTCGGAGATCTGATAGATCACCGCCAGATTGTGCGAGATGAACAGGTAGGTCAGCCGCAGCCGGCGCTGCAGATCCCGCATCAAATTGAGGATCTGGGCCTGTACCGAAACGTCGAGCGCCGAGGTCGGCTCGTCGCACACAAGGAACTCGGGGTTGGCCGCTAGCGCCCGCGCGATCGAGATGCGTTGGCGCTGGCCGCCCGAGAATTCGTGCGGAAACTTATCGCCGTCGGCCGGGGCGAGGCGAACCTGCTCCAGCAACTCGGCGACCCGCGCGCGCAATTCCGCCTTGTCGGCGATGAGCCCGTGCGTCACGAGCGGTTCGGCGACGATTTTGCGCACCCGCCAGCGCGGGTTGAGGCTGGCATAGGGGTCCTGGAAGATCATCTGCATACGCCGTCGGATCGGCACCATCGCCTTGCGGTGCTTCAGCCTGCCGAGGTCGACCCCGTCGAAGACGATATTCCCGGCGGTCGGGCGGTAGAGCCCGACGACGCAACGCGCCACCGTCGTCTTGCCGCAGCCCGATTCGCCGACCAGCGAAAACGTCTCGCCGCGCCTGATCTCAAAGGTGACACCGTCCAGCGCCTTGACCGCGGCGCGTTGTTTGCCCTGCAGGAGCCGTTCGAGCGCCGGCGGCGAGACGTCGAAATGACGCTTGAGGTCGTTGACCTCGAGCAGCACGTCGCGCTCAGGCATTGACGGGCTCTGCAACCGGTGCGTATTGCCAGCACGCCGCGTCGGTTTCCTTGGCCGGCATCAGATCCGGCCGCTCGCGGCGGCAGCGGTCGAGAGCCTCGGTGCAGCGCGGATTGAACGGACAGCCCGGCGGGATCTCGTTTAATCGCGGCATCGTGCCGTCGATCTGCTGCAGGCGTCCGCGCCGACCGGTGGTGCGCGGGATCGAGGCCATCAGCCCCTTCGTGTAAGGATGGCTCGGCCGATCGACGATCCGGCGCACCGGTCCGATCTCGACGATCCGCCCGGCATACATGACGGCGACCCGATGCGCAGTCTCGGCGATGACTCCCATATCGTGGGTCACCAGCATGATCGCCGTGCCGTGGTCGCGCCCGAGCCGTTTCAACAGAGCGATGATCTGCGCCTGGATCGACACATCGAGCGCCGTCGTCGGCTCGTCGGCGACAATGAGGCGAGGGTTGGCGGCGAGCGCCAGGGCGATGACGACCCGCTGGCGCATCCCGCCGGAAAACTGGTGCGGGTAATGGTCAATGCGCTGGTCAGCGGCGGCAATGCCGACCTCACGCAACAAGGACAGAGCGCGGCTTCGCGCCTCAGCCGGCCCCAAATCGAGATGGGTGCGGATCGTTTCGACGAGCTGATGTCCGATTGTGTAGAGCGGGTTGAGGCTCGTGAGCGGATCCTGAAAAATCGCGCCGATCTCCTTGCCGCGGATGCGCCGCATGGCCTCGTAGGGCAGATGGTCGATGCGCCGCCCAGCGAGCGTGATGCTGCCGCCGGCAATCCTCAGCGGCGGCTCCAACAACCCGATGATCGCCGCGCCAGTCAACGATTTACCGGCACCGGATTCGCCGACCACCCCCAGCACTTCGCCCGGCGCGATGTCGAAGCTGACATCGTCGACCGCGACCAGCGTGCCTCGGCGGGTCGGCACCTCGACGCGAAGGTTTTCGACCTTGAGCAGCAGCCCAGTGCTGCGCATGTCAGCGCAGCTTCGGATTGAACGCGTCGCGCAGCCAGTCGCCCAAAAGGTTGACCGACAGGATCAGCAGCGCCAGTACGATCCCCGGGAAGATCGAGATCCACCAATCGCCCGACAGCAGGTAGTCGTTGCCGACCCGGATCAGCGTGCCGAGCGACGGTTCGGTCGGTGGCAGGCCGACGCCGAGAAACGACAGCGTCGCCTCGGTCAATATCGCGGTCGCGAGGTTGATCGTCGCAATGACCAGCACCGGGCCGATCACGTTGGGCAGCAGATGACCGATCACGATGCGCGCCGGGTGCACCCCGATGACCTGGGCCGCCTGGATGTATTCCTTGTTCCGCTCGACCATCGTCGAGCCGCGCACCGTGCGGGCGAAATGCACCCAGTAGGACAGCGCGATCGCCGCGATCAGCACATAGAGCGTAATCCGGGTCTGGACTTCTCGCGGCAGGATGGTGTGAGCGACGCCGTCGATCAAGAGCGCGATTAGGATCGCCGGAAAGCTCAATTGCACGTCGGCGATGCGCATGATCAACGTGTCGGCGACGCCGCCGCGCCAGCCGGCGACGAGGCCCAGCGTCACGCCGAGGAGCAAAGCCAGGAACACCGCCGAACAGCCGACGAGCAGCGACAGGCGCGTGCCGTAAAAGATCGTCGACAACACATCACGGCCCTGGTTGTCGGTGCCGAGCAGGTAGCTCCAATTGCCGTCTTTGAGCCAGGCCGGCGGGTCGGTAGCGTCCAAGAGGCTGACCGAGGCGAGGTCGTAGGGGTCGTGCGGCGCGATCAGCGGTGCCAGCAACGCGGCACCAATGATGACGAATGCGACTACCGCCGCGGCGACCGTCACCGGCGAGCGGCGAAAACTCCACCACAAATCGCTGTCGGCAAACCGCCACCACCAGCGCGCCGGCGCATCAATTGGGGACACAGCGCCAGGGGCGGTGATTTCAGCCACCGGCGGCGGCCTCGCGCGCGACCCGGAGGCGCGGATCGACGGCGTAATAGAGAAGATCGACAACCAGGTTGATGATGACGAATAAGAACCCGACCAGCACCAAGTAGGCCGCCATCACCGGGATGTCGGCGAAAGTCACCGCCTGGATGAACATCAGCCCCATGCCGGGCCATTGGAACACCGTCTCGGTGATCACCGCGAATGCAATGATCGAGCCGAGCTGCAGTCCGGTGATCGTGATCACTGGCACCAGCGTATTCTTCAGTGCGTGGCCGAAATTTACGGCGCGATTGGTGAGGCCGCGGGCGCGGGCGAACTTGATGTAGTCGGTGCGCAGCACCTCGATCATTTCGGCGCGCACCAGCCGCATGATCAAGGTCATCTGGAACAGCGCGAGGGTGATCGCCGGCAGGATGATCGCCCGCCAGCCTTCGGTGGTCAGGAAGCCGGTCGTCCACCAGCCGATATGGACGATTGCCCCGCGCCCGAACGAAGGCAGCCAGCCGAGCATGACGGCGAAGATCAGAATGAGCAGGATGCCGATCAGGAAGGTCGGCAGCGAGACGCCGATCAGAGAGACCGCCAGCATCGCCTGCGATCCCCACGAGTTTCGATGCAGCCCGGTATAGATCCCCATCGGCACGCCGAGGATCAGGGCGAGAAAGGCCGCCGTGAAGCTCAATTCGAGCGTTGCCGGCATCTTTTCGAGGATGATCTGACCGACCGGCCGCGCCTGCTGGTAGGAAAGGCCGAAATTCCCCTGCACGGCGTGGCCGACAAACCGGGCGAATTGGACGACGAAGGGCGCGTCGAGCCCCAATTCATGGCGCAGCAGCTCGCGCTCGGCCGGCGTTGTGTCTTGCCCGACCATGTTGTTGATCGGGTCGCCAACAAAATTGAACAGCGCGAATGCGATCAGCGCCACGGTCAGCATCACCAGCACCGATTGCGACAGCCGCTGAATGACGAAGGCGATCATGACGCTGCGCCGCCCCCTCGATCCATCACTTCAGCTTCACGTAGCGCAGTTGGAAGTCGTTGGTGCCGAGTGGCGCCAGCTCGACATTGGCTCGGCTCGCCCAGACCACGATCTGCTGGTGCAGCGGCACATAGGCGAAATCGTCCCTGACGATGGTGAGCGCCTGGCTGATCAGTTCGTTGCGCTTTTCGCTGTCTAACTCGACCGCGATCTTCTTGATCAGTTCGTCGAGCACAGGGTTCGAATAGCCGCCCTCGTTCCAGGCGCCAATGCGGAAATCGGCGCTTCGCGTTTGCGTCAGGTTGCTCAGCATGTGCAGCGCGTCTAAGGGCGTTGGGGTCCAACCGAGCAGATAGAAGCTGGTCTGGTAGCCCGGGGCATTGATCTTGGTGAAATATTTCGCCTTGGTCTGCGCCAGCAGGTTCGCCTTGACGCCGATCTTGGCGAGCATGGCGACGACCGCCTGGCAGATCGCCTCGTCATTGACATAGCGGTCATTCGGACAATCGAACCCGAGTTGGAAGCCGTCGGGATAGCCGGCCTCGGCGAGCAGCTTTTTTGCTGCGGCGGGGTCATAGGGGGGGCGCTTTTCGAGCGTCGGATCATAGCCGTTGACCCCCGGCCCGACCATCAGCGCCGTCCGGTGGGCAAAGCCGCGCATCACCTTGGACGCGATCGCGTCCTCGTCGATCGCCTGATAGAACGCCTGGCGCACCCCCTTGTCCTTGAACGGGTTCTTGCCCTTGACGTTCGATTCCAAGAGTTCGTCGCGGCTCTGGTCCATGCCGAGGAACATCGTCCGCAGCTCGGGGGTCTGCCAGACCTTGACCGCCGGGTTTTTCTCGACATGCTCGATGTCTTGCGGGGGAACATTGTAGATCATGTCGAGGTCGCCCGATAACAGCGCGGCGACCCGCGTCGCCGGGTTCTCGACGCGGCTGAACACGACTTCGTCGATATCAATTGGCTGATCCTTGAGGCGCCACCAGTTTGGGTTTTTCACTAGTACGGTGCGCACCATGGGCTGGCGGTCCTTGAGCATGAACGGGCCGGTGCCGTTCGCATTGCGCGTTGCGTAGCTTTCCTCGTCCTTCAGCGTGGCGGCGCGCTGCGTGTTGTGCGTTTCGCACCATGCCTTGCTCATGATGGCGACGGTGGCGAGGTAGTTCGGCAGGATCGGCGCCGGGCCGTCGGTGACGAAATCGACGCTATCGTCGTCGATTTTTTTGACCTCCTTTACCGCCGACATTTGCGCGGCAAGGTCCGAGCCCGGGGCGGTCGCCCGCTGAAACGAGAAGAGCACATCCTCTACTGTGAGCGGCGTCCCATCATGAAAATTGACGCCATGCCGTAGCTTGAACCGCCATGTCGTCGGGTTGACGTTCGCCCATTCGGTCGCGAGCGCGGGTTCGAGCTTCAAGTTGCGGTCGCGGCGAACCAAGGGCTCGTACATGTTGAAGTCGAAGGACGACACGAACGTGTCGCCGCGCGCATGCGGATCCATCGTCGTCGGATCGCCGTCATTCGCCCAGCGGAAGGTCTTCGCTTCCACCGGCGCCGCGAGCGCGGCCAGCACGATCATCGCGGAGAGGGCGCAGTTGAAGCCCCGACGCAGCCGCTTGTTCATTTCATCCCCCCCGCTCGTCGCTCAGAACTCGCGCAGCGTTTCGCGGAGCGTCGGGCGCGTGTACGCCTCGCGCACCAGTCCGCGCCGCTGCAAGGCCGGCACCAGCCCTTCACAGACTTCGTTGATAAAGCGGCGGCTGGTGCGCTGGAACGGGGTGCTGATCAGGAACCCGTCGCCGCCAATCTCCTCCAGTGCGTGCGCCATCTTGTCGGCGATGTCATCGGGCGAACCGATCAGGTCGAGATCGCTATCAAAGCGCTCGGCAGCGAGCTGCCGTAGTGTTTTGCCGCTGCCCCATTGCTGGAACCTGTCGAGCGAACCCTGCTCGCCATTGGTGGTCAGCCGGCCGGGGAGCGGCTTGTCTAGATCGTATTGCGAGAAGTCGATATCGGACGTGGTACCGCTCGCGGCAAGCGAGGCCTCGACAAAGGACGGCGAGGTGACAAGGCGTCGGTGCACTTCGCGCGCTTCCCGGGTGGTCTCGCCAATGGTCGGATAGACCAGCCACAGAACCTTGATGTCGTCGGGGTTTCGCCCAATTTTCGCCGCGTGAGCGCGCACATGGTCGCGATATTCCTTCATACCTCGAATATCGCGGCCTGGCGCGATGACCGAATCGGCATGTTTCGCGGCAAAAGCGCGGCCGCGCGGCGAGCCGCCGGCCTGGATAAAGGTTGGGCGGCGCTGCGGCGACGGCACCGTGTTGAGCGGGCCGCGGCACTTGAAAAACTCGCCGTGGAAGTCGACCGGGTGGACCTTGCGGTGATCGGCGTAGATACCGCGCTCGCGGTCCATGACCACCGCGTCCGGCTCCCAGGAATCGAACAGCTGGTAGACGAGATCCATGTATTCGTCCGCCATTGCATAGCGCTGTTCGCGCGGCGGGAGCTTGTCGAGGCCGAAATTCTGGGCGGCCGTATCTTCGCCGCTGGTAACGATGTTCCAGCCGAACCGGCCGCCGGCGATATGGTCGATTGTCGTCGACACCCGCGCCAGCATGAAGGGCGGCCAAGCCATCGTTGACATCGTGGCGACGACGCCAAGGCGCGAGGTGGCGGCGGCGATCATCGCGGCGAGCGGCACTGGATCGTGCTTGGGCACCTGCAACCCGTACTTCAGCGCCGCTTCGGCGGTGCCGCGGTAAGCCTCGGACACCATCAGCGTGTCCTCGAGCATGATGTAATCGAAGCAGGCGCGTTCCAGCGCCTGGGCAAATTCGACGTAGAATTTGCCGTCCCATGGCGAGCCGCCATGCGAGAAGGTCGCGTCCCACGCGCCCGCGGTAAAATTGGTGAACCACGCCAGGTGAAACCGCTTCGACAAAGCCGACCTCCCGTTCCCCAATGTGCTTATTAGGACCGCGACCTTGTGCCCGCGTGTCGGTGATGGTCGTGGCAAGAACCGAGCCAACTTGGTTCCTGATCTCGGTGAGCCTCATCCACATGGAGGAGCACTCGGCCGCGCAGCGGAAATGCTCATTCGCCAATCAGCCGGCTCACCCCGTAGGCAATCGCGACTTGCGGAACGCCGATGCGCCCCGCATAGGGCTGAGCGCGGCCGTCGCCCAACGCCCCGTGGTCCTGGCATGGAGATTGCGGAGCGCTCGGTAAAACCCCTCAAAGAAACACCCAGATCAAAGAGGCTCCCCCGATGCGCGACGCCTTGCTGCAAGCGCGGATCACCCGCCGAAGCGCTTTAAAGATGGCCAGTGCTGCGGCGTTGCCGGCGCTGATCGGACCGGTGCTGGCGGCAGAGCCATCGACCCTCCGGGTCGCCTTCGCTATCCAACCGGCGACGCTCGACCCGCAAAAAATGCGGGTCGGTGGTGTCGATTACAATTATGTCTACAACTGCTTTAGCCGATTAACGACACAGGACCCACAGCTCCAGGTTCAGCCGGACTTGGCAACGAGCTGGGACGCGAGTGAGGACCTCAAAACCTGGACCTTCCATCTGCGTCCGGGAGTGAAGTTCCACAATGGCAAGCCGTTCGACGCGTCCGACGTCGCCTTCACCTTCAAGCGGATCCAGGATAAAGACGTCGGCTCTGTCTTGCGGGTCAATTTCAGCATCGTCGACAGCATCGAGGCTGTCGATTCGATGACCGTCAGGTTCAATCTGTCCATCCCCTATGCCGACCTGCCAGCGGCGGCCGCCGCCTACCAGGCGGCGATCGTCAGTGAAAGCGCGATCGAAACGCTGACCACCCATCCGATCGGCACCGGGCCGTTCCGCTTTGTCGAGTACCGCCCGGGTGATCAGTTGGTAATGGAGCGCAACCCCGACTATTTCCTGCCCGGCGTGCCGAGGCTCGATCGCGTGATCATCCGCATCATTCCGGAGTTCACCACGTCGGTCGCAGCGCTCGAAAGCGGCGCGGTCGATGCCGTGTTTGACCTGCCGCCGGAACAGATCGACAAGCTGAGGCAAAGCAAGGTGGCGCATGTCGAGGAGGTTCAGGCCGGACGGTGGCAGGGGATCGTATGGAACTGCGAGATGAAGCCGTTCGACGATCCGCGGGTGCGGCGCGCCTTCAACAAGCTGATCGACAAGCCGGCTATCGCCGAGATCGCGATGTTCGGCCACGCCACGCCGACATTGACGCCGATCCCGCCGTTTCACCCGTATTTCCTCAAGGAAATCCCGATCGGCGGCGCCGACATCCCCGGTGCGAAGAAGCTGCTGGCCGAAGCGGGGATCCCCGACGGCTTTGAACTCGAAATGTACGTGCCTGGGAGCAATCCCGCGCGTGAGCGGCTCGCAACAGCGTTCCGCGACGCCGCCAAGCAGGCCGGCATCAACGTCCAGCTGCACATCGCGCCGCCCGACAAGTTCTTCGCCGAGATGGAAGGCAAGGTGCGGTTTGCGGCCGACGGCTTTTATGGCCGCGCCACGCCCGATCTGATGACCTATTCTTGGTATCACAGCAGTGGCTCGTGGAACAACACGCTGTGGCACTACAAGAATCCGGAGATGGACAAGGTCCTCGACGCCGCCCGAGCCACCGGCGACAAGGCGGAACAGGCAAAGCTCTACGGCCGCTTCCAGGAGATGCTGCTGGATGACAGCCCAGGCAGCATCATCTATGTGCAGAACTTCGCCTGCGGCTTCAGCAACAAGGTGCGCGACGTCGTGGTCTCGCCGCTGATGTTACTCGATTTCAGCCGGGCGGCATTGACCGCCTGAGGACCGGCAGAAATGGGGGCCTACGTCGTGCAGCGGCTGGGCGCCGTCATGTTCATCATGGTGGCGATGTCGATCCTGGTGTTCCTCGCGACGCACGCCCTGCCGTCGAACGCCGCCGGGTTGATCCTCGGCCAGTACTCGACGCCGGAAACGCTGGCGGCGCTCGAGCACAAGCTGGGCTTCGATCAGCCCCTGCCGGTGCAGTACTGGCACTGGGCGAGCCGAATGCTGCAGGGCGACATGGGGCAATCGTTCGAAATGGAGCGGCCGGTAGCACCGATCCTGTGGGATGCCTTCAGCCGTTCGGCCATCCTGGCCGGCTCATCGATGGCTGTGGTCTCGACCCTGGGCCTGGCGCTTGGCGTAATCGCGGCGGTGTGGCGCGGTGGATGGCCGGATCATGCCGCGTCGATCTTTACCTATTGCGGCGTCTCGCTGCCGGAATTTTACTGGGGTCTTGTCCTTATCCTTTTGTTCGGCAGCACATTTCACCTTTTGCCTTCGTCCGGGTACGCCAATCTCTCCGAGGGGTTCGGCACATTCGTTGCCCATCTCGTGCTGCCGGTCACCACGCTGACGCTCACTCTGCTCGCGCATGTCGCGCGGCTGACACGCTCCAGCATGGTCGAGGCGCTCGACAGCATGTACGTGAAGGTGGCCCGTGCGCGCGGGTTGCCCGAACGGCTGGTGATCCTTCGCCACGCGCTGCGCAACGCGCTGATCCCCTCGATTACGGTGCTGGCGCAGGATTTCGGTTTTCTGATCGGGGGCATCGTCGCGGTCGAGACCGTCTTCGCTTACCCCGGGCTCGGCCGGATGCTGGTGGGCGCGCTCGAGCGTCAGGATTTGCCACTGATGCAGGCGGCGATCCTGGTGCTAACCGGGGTCTATTGCCTCGCCAACCTGACGGCCGACTTACTCTACGGCGTGGTGAACCCGCGCATCCGCTATGGTGGCTCGATTGGCTGAGCTGTCGGTAGCCTTGGCGATCCGCCGGCGCCGACCGCTCCCCGCATCCCTCGTCGTCGGCGGCACGCTGCTGCTCGCCCTCATCGTCATCTCGGCGCTGGCGCAGTGGATCGCACCCTTTCCCTATGACCAGATGCATGTCCGCGATCGCTTCTTGCCGCCGAACTTCCATTATTTCGCCGGTACCGACGAATACGGCCGCGACGTGTTCAGTCGGCTCTTGCTCGGGTCGCAACTCTCGCTCGCGTTGGGCGGAACCGCGACCCTGATCAGCATGGGGATCGGCGTGCCGCTGGGGCTCATCGGCGGCTACCGTCGGGGCGTAACCGATGAGCTGATCATGCGCACGCTCGACGTGATGTTGGCGTTCCCGCCGATCATGCTGGTGCTGTTAATCCTGGCGGTCACCCCGCCCAGCTTGATGAAGACGGCGATAGCGATCGGCGTTCTGGCGGTGGCGCCGATCGCCCGCGTCACGCGCAGTGTCACGCTCGACCTGATGAGCGGCGAGTTCATCGAGGCGGCACGCGCCCGGGGCGAGGTGGTGCGCTACATGTTGATGCGCGAGCTGCTGCCCAATATCTGGCCGGTCCTGATGGTGGAAGCGAGCCTCCGAATCGTGTTCGCCGTACTGCTCGGGGCTGTCCTCAGCTTTCTCGGCTTCGGCGTGCAGCCGCCGGCCGCCGACTGGGGTCTGATGATCAGCAATGGCCGCGCTTTTGTCGACACGGCACCATGGATCTCGCTGGCGCCGGGGATCGCGATGAGCGTGACGGTTATCGCGATCAGCCTGGTCGGCGACGGCCTGCGCGAGGTGCTCGATCCCAGGATCGGCGATCGCAGATGAGCGGCGAACCGCTGATCGAAATCCGCAATCTCACGATCCGCTATCGCGAGGGCGACCGGCAGATCACCGCCGTGCGTGATGTCAGCTTCGCGCTCAAGCCGGGCGGCTCGCTCGCGATCGTTGGCGAGTCCGGGTCGGGCAAGAGCAGCGTGGCTGGCGCTGTGCTCGACTTCCTCGGCCCCGGAGCCGAGGTGAGCGGAGCAATCCTGTTCGAAGGCCAGGACATCGCCGGCCTTTCCGCGGCGCAACGCCGGCAGATGCTCGGTCGGCGGATCGGCGCCGTCTTTCAGGACCCCTTCACCGCGCTCAACCCGGCACTGCGCGTCGGCCGCCAGATCGCCGAGCCGATGGTGCAGCATCTCGGTTTGTCGCTGCGGGAGGCGCTTGCCCGTGCCGAGATCGCGCTGCGCGAGATGGGGATCGATCGCGCGGCCGAGGTCGCCCGCGCCTTTCCGCACCAGCTCTCCGGGGGGATGAAGCAGCGCGCGTTGATCGCCGCGGCGCTGGCTTGCGGCCCCTCGCTCTTGATCCTCGACGAACCGACCACCGCACTCGACGTCACCGTCGAGGCGCAAATCCTGCGGCTGTTGTCGCGCCTCAGACGCGAAACGGGGGTCGGCCTCCTCTTCATCAGCCATAATCTCAGCGTCGTTCGCCGGCTCTGCGACGATGTCGCGGTGATGTACGCGAGCCAACTCGTCGAACTTGGCGATGTGCGCAGCGTGCTGGAGCGTCCCGCCCACCCATACAGCAAAGGGTTGCTGGCATCGCGCCCCCACCTCACAGCGGCCTCGCGGGGCAGCCGCCTCGCGGCGATCGCCGGGCAGATGCCGACGGACCCGACGCCCGATTCCGGCTGCGTGTTCGCGCCGCGCTGTCCGTTCCACGAGCCGCGTTGCAGCGATGCTCCGCAGCTGGTGACGATTGCGCCCGACGGTCGCCAGGTCCGGTGCTGGAAGAGCGCGGCATTAGGACCCTGGCCCCGTCAGGAGGTTGCGGCCATCGACGAGCCCGTGTTCCAACGAGGCGATGCGCTGGTCAACGTGAATGGCCTCAGCAAGACCTTCGATACGGGCGGGCGTTTCACAACCTGGCGGCTGTCGGTCGCCAACGGTCGTCCGCTCCTCTACCGGCGGCCCGGTCGGGTGCCGGCCGTCAACGAGGTTACGTTTTCGATCTCGCCCGGCGAGGTCTTGGGCCTTGTCGGGGAGAGCGGTTGCGGCAAGTCGACCCTCGGCCGCCTGCTTTTGCAATTGCTGCGGCAAAGCGATGGCAGCGTCGAGTTCGACGGGGCCGACGTCGCCCGCTTGCCGGCTCAGGCCCTCGGGCCGTTTCGCCAACAGGCACAGATCGTTTTCCAGAATGTCGGCTCCTCGCTCAATCCCAGACTGTCAGTGGGCGAGGCGCTTGGGCGGCCGCTCGCCCTGTTCAACCTGACGACGCCGCGCGAGCGGACCCGGCGCGTCGAAGCGTTGCTGGAGATGGTGCGGCTGCCGGGCGCCTATCGGAAGCGCTTTCCCCATCAGCTGAGCGGAGGAGAACGCCAGCGCGTGGCGATTGCCCGGGCGCTAGCGACCGAGCCGCGCTTTGTCGTATGCGACGAGCCGGTGTCCGCGCTCGACGTGTCGGTGCAGGCGACGATCGTCAATCTCTTGGCTGATCTGCGCGATACCTTAGGCCTCTCCTACCTGTTCATCTCGCACGATCTCGCCGTTGTCGCCCAACTCTCCGACCGGATCGCGGTGATGTATCGCGGCCAAATCTGCGAAATTGGCACTGCCGCCGAAGTGCTCGCGCCGCCATATCATCCCTACACAGAAATTCTGCTTGCCTCGGCTGCCGATGACGATCTGGCAGCGGTACCCGAGGATGTTTCCGCGGAACTTGCCGTCGGGCACACCGGCTGTGTGTTCGCGGCGCGCTGCCCCAACCACCTGGGCTCGATCTGCGATACCAAGGCGCCGCTATTCAAGGTGCTGAGCGGTTCGCACGCCATCGCCTGTCATCTCGACACGGTGCTGCCGTCGGTCTTGCCGCGTCTGGACGCGGAACCTGTGCTCAAAGCCGGCTGACCAAACAGGATCGAGGATGTCCAGACGCTTTCATCTCGCATGGTTCACCAATTTCACCGTGGGACACTGGGACGGCACCTTCTCGCATGGCGGCTCTCCGTGGGACGGCAAGTTCTACATCGACATGGCGCAGGCGCTCGAACGCGCCTGCTTCGACTACGTCATTTACGAAGACAAGCTGCTGGTGCCCGAGGCCTATCGCGGCTCGACGGAAACCACGCTGAAATACGCGCATCAGGTGCCGAAGCACGATCCGGTACCGCTCGCCGCGATCGTTGCCGCCGCGACATCGCACATTGGTGTCGTGCCCACGATGTCGACGCTGGCGTGGCCACCTTTCATGCTGGCGCGAGTCTCAACGACGATCGATCATATCGCCGGCGGTCGCTTCGGCTGGAACATCGTCACCAGCGGCGAGGACCTGGCAGCCCAGAATTTCGGCATGGACGTGCTGCCGCCGCGCGACACCCGTTACGCCATGGCCGACGAGTACATGGACCTCGTCAACCAGCTGTTCGACTCCTGGGAGGATGGCGCGGTGGTCATGGACCGCGCCCGCGGCATTTACGCCGATCACCGGAAGGTCCACCCGGTCCATTTCGAAGGTCAGTTCTTCCGATGCCGCGGTCCGCTCAACACGGTGCCCTCGCCGCAGCGCCGGCCGACCTATGTGCAGGCCGGCGGCTCGCCGCGCGGCCGCGACTTTGCCGCCAAGCATGCTGATTCGATCATCGCGACCGCCAACCAGATCAATGGCATGAAGCAGTTCCGCGACGACATCCGCGAGCGTGCCATGAAGCTCGGCCGCAATCCTGACGACATCAAGGTTCTGTACCTGGTCTACCCGTTTCTCGGCGAAACGGACCAGGAAGCCAAGGCCAAGCACCGCCGAATCGTTAACAAGCCAAGCTTCGCCGAAGCGGCGCTGGCGGGTATCGGCCAGATTACTGATATCGATTTCTCGCAGTACGAGCTGGACAAACCGTTACCCAAGCTCACCACCAACGGCGAGTCGGGCGCGCTGGACAAGTTCCAGCAATGGGGCAGCGGCAAAACTTTGCGGCAGCTCGCTTCCGAGCGTTTCGACAACGGCCTCGACCTGATCGGGACCCCGGATGCGGTCGCCGAGCGCATGGGCGAGGCGATCGAGGCGATCGGCGGCGACGGCTTTCTGATCAGCACGCCCTTCCAGCGCATCAGTCGGCACTACGTCAACGAGGTCTGCGAGGGGCTGGTGCCAGCGTTGCAGCGCCGCGGCTTGATGCGGACCGAATATACCCGGTCGACATTGCGGGAGAACCTCAGGGAGTTCTAGCCGGCCTCCGGCGACACCATCAGCCGGAGAGCGCCCGGGCGGGTGGCGGCAAGCCGCGCGTATCGGCGGCGATACCCTCGCCCACCTCCGGGCTATGCCAGGGTACACCCTCTCCCGCAGAGCGGAAGAGGGTGTACGGGCGAGCGAAGCCCGAGGGCCGCGCTAGCAATCGACGCCTCAGCTCAGCTCGAACTGAAACAGATTCGCGGCATTTTCCGAGGTGATTTTGCGCAGATCGGCCTCGGGCACGCCGTCGAACATCCGCGCAAGGAACTGCTGTGAGCGCGGGAAGGTCGCTTCGGCATGCGGGTAGTCGCTGCCCCACAGCATCGTCTCGACGCCGATGTACTCGCGCAGTTTCACGCCGATATCATCCTCCATGAACTCGACGAACATATTGCGGCGCCAGTATTCGCTCGGCAGCAGGCCTTCCCGAGACTTCCATCCTCTGGTGAAAACGGGGCGTTCAGTGTACACAAAGTCCATCTGTTTCAACCAATGCGGGATCCACGACGCCTCGTGCTCGACCGAGCCGATCTTGAGCCGGGGATAACGGTCGAAGACCCCGGCGAACAGGATCGCCCCCATCGAATATCGCACCCAGTAGTCGGTCGTCGAGCGGCCGGAGGCTGTCATCTCCGTTGAGTCCGTGGTGAACTCGTTCGCCGGCACTCCGAAACGCGGCGTCGAAATGTGCAACAATAGCGGTTGATTGAGGTCCTGCGCCGTCCACCACAGGCGCTCATAGATCGGGTGGCGATAGGGAAATTCCGGCAACGGGGCGACCGGGATAAAGGCCCCGACCAGCCCCATCCGAGCACAGCGCTCAAGTTCATCACAGGCTTCCTCGACATTGTCGACGTTGAGCATCGCAATGCCCTTCAACCTGTCGGAGTAGGGCTTGCAGAAATCCGCAATCCAGTCGTTGTAAACGCGGCAGATTTCGGACAGCAATTTGCCGTCGGAGATGCGGTACCAAAACAGGCCCTGGCTGGGCTGCAACACCGAACCCCAGACGCCATCCTCTTCGTTTTCGACGATCATCGAATGGGCGTCGTAAGCACCCTTGCGGACATCCTCCCAGGTGCCGAGGAAGTCGATCTGCGATGGATCCTCGAAGCGCTGCCCGGCCTGGATCACCGCACCGAGCGTGCCGACCTGCATGCCATCGAGTACCCAGGCGTCGAATTCGCGCCCGGCCGGCGTCTTGCGCCGCTCCATCTTGGGCGCCCGCTCGCGCAGTTTCGGTTCGAAGCGGCTCGAATACAGGTCGGGAGGCTCGACGATATGCGAGTCAGCCGAGATCAACTTGTAGGACCACATCGAAACCTCCTCGGGTTGACCGGCCGCGGCCGGCTCTGCTCTGTCAAAAACCAAAGGCCTGGTTAGAAAGGCCGCGCGCTCGCCGTTTTCTTATTCAGCAGCGGCCGGTGCAGGCGCTTCCTGCAAAAGCGCAGCGGCGCCCCTGCAACCGGCGTGCCTTCAGCGAGACGGTCGGAATGGATTGGCATGGTGTGTGCGAGGGGCCTCAGCATGACCATGCCCCGACTCCTGGCCGCCACATTGCTCCTGATCGCGGCCACCTTCGCCGCGATTGATCCGAGCCCAGCTGAAGCCCGGGTGCTGCGCATCGGACTCGCCGACGACCCGGATATGCTGGATCCCACCTTGGCGCGAACCTACACCGGGCGGATCGTATTCGCCGCGATGTGCGACAAGCTCGTCGACATCACTCCGGAGCTCGATATCGCGCCGCAGCTCGCCACCGAGTGGCAATGGGTCGACGGCAATAAGGGACTTATTCTGAAACTGCGGCGGGGCGTCCTATTTCAGGATGGCGAACCGCTCGATGCCGGTGCCGTCAAGTTCAGCATTGAGCGGCACCTCAACATGCCGGGCTCGAACCGCAAGGCCGAAATCAGTGCTGTGAGCGGGGTGGAGATCATCGACGACCACACCGTGAAGCTGGTGTTGAAAGCACCGTTCGCTCCGCTGCTAGCCGCGCTGAGCGACCGCGCCGGGATGATCGTGTCGCCAAAAGCCGCTGAGGCGCCCGGCGATTTCGCCAACCATCCGGTGTGCGCCGGCCCCTACAAATTCGTCGAGCGCGCCGCGCAGGACCGCATCGTGCTGGAGCGGTTCGCCGATTACTGGAACAAGGATGCCGTCACGTTCGACCGGATCGTCTTCATGCCGATCCCCGATTCGACCGTGCGACTCGCCAACCTGCAATCAGGCGGGCTCGACATGATCGAGCGGCTGGCGGCGACCGACCTTGAGACCGCGCGCAAGGATTCGCGTCTGAAGGTGGCGACGATTACCGGGCTCGGCTATCAGAGTTTGTCGATCAACCTCAATAACGGCCCCCGCGCGCAGAACCCGCTCGGCCAGGATCCGCGGGTGCGCGAGGCACTCGAACTGTCGCTCGACCGCGCCGCGCTCAACGAAGTGGTCTTCAATGGTCTGTTTCAGCCCGGCAACCAATGGGTCGGGCCGAGCAACCCGTTTTACGTAAAGTCGCATCCCGCCCCGGCCCGCGACGTGGCCAAGGCAAAGCAGCTGCTCGCTGCTGCGGGGGCGCCGAACCCCCGCGTGACATTGATGATGACGACGGTGCCGGAAATGATGCGGGCGGCGCAGGTGATCCAGGCAATGGCAGCCGAGGCCGGGTTCGACATCAAGATCCAGGCCACCGAGTCCGGTGCGGCGCTTCAGGCATCGGTGGACGGCCAGTTCGAATTGTCTCTGAACGGTTGGAGCGGCCGCACCGACCCTGACGGCAATCTGTACAACTTCGTTTCGTGCAAGGCGCCTACGGCTTTGAATGTGGCGCGTTACTGCAATCCCACGGTTGACGAAGAACTCGACGCGGCCCGTACGGCCGAGGACACAGCGTCTCGCCTGGCGCATTACGCCAAGGTTGCCGACCGCATTCTGATCGACCGACCGCTGATCTATCTCTGGCACCCGACCTGGCTTTTTGCGATGAACGCGAAGATCACCGGCTTTGAACCATACCCGGACGGGCTGATCCGCCCGCACGGAATGACGATGCAATAGGCGCGCGCGGGATATGCACCCGGATTAGGCGCCGATGACCACCTTCCTGCTCCGACGCATCGCATTGATCCTGCCGACCCTGTTTTTCGTGTCGGTCTTGATCTTCGGGCTGCAGCAGCTGTTGCCCGGCGACCCGGCCTTGGCTTTGGCGGGAGAGAACCAGGATCCGGCGGTGATTGCCTATTTGCACCAGAAATACCATCTCGACCGGCCGATCCCGGTCCGCTATGCGCTATGGGTTCAAGGCGTGCTGCAGGGCGATCTCGGCGAGTCGATCCGGATCAAGCGGCCGGTCCTTGATCTCATCCGAGAGAAATTGCCGGTGACTGCCGAGCTGGCGTTGCTGGCTCTCGTCATCGCCTTTGCTATCGGCGTGCCGGCCGGGATCATCGCCGCGGTCAAGCACGACACCGCGGTCGATTACGGGGCGAGGATGGCAGCCCTGTGGGGCCTCTCGATCCCCAATTTCTGGCTCGGAATCCTCATGATCCTGCTGTTTTCGGTCGAATGGGGCGTTTTGCCGGCCTCCGGCTTCGTCGCCCCCGGCGAGAGCCTGAAGCAGAACCTGCTGACCCTGGCGATGCCGGCCTTCGTGCTCGGAAATGCGATCGCCGCAGTGATGATGCGCCACACCCGCAGTGCGATGCTGCAGGTACTGAGCGCCGACTACATCCGCACTGCTCGGGCGAAGGGGCTCGGCGAATTGCGGGTCATCCTGCGACACGCGTTGCACAACGCGCTGGCGCCGGTGGTGACGCTGGGCGCTCTCGAATTCGGCCAGCTGTTGTCGGGGGCAGTACTGACCGAGCAGGTGTTTACCATCCCCGGCTTTGGCAAGCTGATCGTCGATGCAGTATTCAGCCGCGACTATGCGGTCGTGCAGGGCGTCGTGCTGTGCACGGCGATGGCGTACATCGCGCTGAACCTGCTCGCTGATTTCGCTTATGTCCTGATCAACCCGCGGCTGCGCCCATGACCGCCGAGACCTTCGACGCTATCGCGATCGGGGCGGACCGCGGCGAGCGGCCCTGGCGCCGGACGATGCGGCGCCTTGTCAAGCGGCGGGCAGCTCTGGTCGGGCTTGTCGTCGTGGTCTTCTTCATAATGCTGTCGACTCTAGCGCCGATTGTCTCACCATACGATCCGTTGGCGACAAGCTGGGCGATGGTGCGCAAGCCGCCATCGATGGTGCACCTGTTTGGCACCGACGAGATCGGGCGTGACATCCTGGCGCGCATTATTTGGGGCGGCCGGGCATCGCTGATGGCCGGCATCGTATCGGTCTCGCTGGCGCTGGTGATCGGCGTGCCGATCGGTCTCCTGACCGGTTACGCCGGCGGGATCGTCGACGGCACGATAATGCGTTTGATCGATGCGATGCTGGCGATCCCGTTTCTGATCCTGGCGATTGCGCTGGCCGCCTTTCTCGGTCCCAACCTGACCAATGCGATGATCGCGATCGGCGTATCGCAGATGCCGGTCTTCGTTCGCCTGACCCGCGGCCAGGTGCTTTCGGTCAAGCATGAGGATTACATCGAGGCGGCTCGCGCCATCGGCAATCCGGACCGCCGCATCGTTCTGCGCCACATTTTGCCCAACATCCTCCCGCCGCTGCTCGTCCAGGCGACGCTGGCGATCGCCGCCGCGATTATCGCCGAGGCGAGCCTGTCGTTTCTCGGCCTCGGCCAGCAGCCGCCAAATCCAAGCTGGGGCAGCATGCTCAACACCGCCAAGAACTTTATCCAGCAGGCGCCATGGATGGCGATCTGGCCGGGGCTGGCGATCTTCGGCCTGGTCCTGTCGCTGAACCTGTTCGGTGACGGCCTGCGAGATGCGCTCGATCCCAAAGGCGATTCCTAACGGTCCGCGGTGACGTGCCCTAAAGTTTTTCACCCCTTAGCCGCGTCAACCGCCGCAGCACGGCGTGCTTGGTGCACCGCCAGCCATCATGTTGATTGGGAAGTTCTTCGGATCGCTGCCCGAGCCGCTCCCCGCTATTGGATGGCATGGAACTTGCGCCACTGGCGCCTGGGAGGGACGCCAATGAGCGATAGAGGAGCATTGCTGCGTCGTGGCCGAGACCTCGTTCACGTACCCATCGGTTACGGTTGCGAGCGCGCGCACGACCCGTGCGCGGCGATGGGTGCCGATTGTCGTCTTGCTGTTCCCGGCATTGTCGTTTCTCGCCGTCTTCTTCGCCCTCCCGGCGCTTGGCCTTGTCGTCTTTAGCTTTCTGACGCAATCGCCCCAGGGCACCGCGGGCCTGCCGCTGACCCTATCGCATTACGTCCATTTTTTCGGCACCCCGCTGTATGCGCATGTGCTGTGGACGACGCTGCGCATCAGCCTGGTGACGACCGCACTGGCGATGGTGCTCGCCTATCCGATTGCGCTGGTGATGGCGCGTTCGAGCGGTGCCGCGCGGCAGGTCATCACGATGATCGTCATCGCTCCTCTGATCGTCAGCGTCGTGGTGCGGACCTATGGCTGGGAGGTCATTCTCGGCAACGGGCCGACCGGGGTGCTGAACTGGCTCCTGCTGGCGAGCGGGCTGATCCGCAAGCCGGTCGCGTTGCTGTACTCCGAAACCGCCGTCGTCATCGGCTCATTGCATGTCTTCTTTCCGATGATGGTGCTGCCGCTCGCCTCGGCCCTCGGCAAGATCGATCCGCGGGTCGAGGATGCCGCGCGCACCCTCGGGGCGACCGGGTGGCGGACCTTCCTTCGGGTCACAGTGCCGTTGAGCCTGCCCGGGTTGGCGGTTGGATGCACCCTGGTCTTCTCGTTGACCGCGGGGTCGTTCGTGACGCCGGTGATCCTCGGCGGCACCGCGGCGACGATGCTCGGAATGCTGGTCGATCAGCAGATCCTCGTGGTCTACGACTGGCCCTTCGGCGCGACCGTGGCGACCGTGCTCGTCGCGATCGTGCTGGCGGTCAACATCGCCGGGACCCGCCTGCTCGATCGTCGTCAGAAGGGGGAACGGTGATGAGCGGCCGCCTGAGCGGGCCAGCCGCCTGGCTGCTCTATCCGATCACCCTGGCGATGATGCTGTTCATCCTGGCGCCGCTCCTGGTGACGATGGCAATCTCCGTCAGCGATACCGCCTATGTCGAGTTTCCCCCGGACGGCTTTACCCTGTGTGGTACGGCAAGGTCCTATCGGATTCCGATTTCATCGATTCGCTGATTTTCAGTGCGGGACTCGCGGTCGGCGCGACGTCGGGCGCGCTCCTGCTCGGCATGCCCGCGGCATTCGCGGTGGTCCGTCACGAGTTTCCCGGGCGGGGCGCGGTCTCTGCCGCGTTGTTGTCGCCGCTGGTGTTCCCGGTGCTGATCACCGGCGTCGCGCTATTGCAGATGTTTGCGACGATGCGCTCCAACAACACGGTCCTCAACCTGTTGATCGCGCATGTCCTGGTGACGACGCCCTATGTGGTTCGCACCGTCGCGGCGAGCCTCATGCTGGTCGATCCGACGCTCGAAGAGGCCGCGCGCACCCTCGGTGCCAGCAATTCGCGCGTGTTCCGCCGTATCACCCTGCCGCAGATAGCCCCCGGCCTGACCGCCGGGGCCCTGTTCGCCTTCATGATTTCGTTCGACAATTTCCCGATTTCGCTATGGCTGGCCGATGCCCAGCACAACCCCGTGCCGCTCTTGATCTTTCAGATGATCGCCAGTGTGTTCGAGCCATCGGTCGCGGCGATCTCGACCCTGATGATCGTGTTGTCGATGGCGATCGTCCTGATCGTCGAGCGCGTCGCCGGTCTGCGCCGCGCCATGGCGATGTGACCCGACGAGGAGAATGGAACGTGACCCAGGCAATCAGACGCCGCGCTTTTCTCGGCAGTGCCGCCGCGCTCGCCGCGCCGCTCATCCTCGGCCGCCGCGCCGGCGCTGCCGAACGCTCGATCACGGTCGGCATCTATACGGCGCAACAGGGCGAGCACGTGCGCAAGCAGATCATCCCGCCGTTCGAGGCGGCGCATGACTGCAAGGTTTATACGACGCAGGGCGTCACCCTCGAACAGATCGCGCTGCTCCGCACGACGCGCAGCAACCCGAAATACAGCGTCATGTTCATGGACGATATCGGCGTCGACCTCGCCAAGAAGGAGGGGCTGATCGAGCACTTGCCGGTCGATCGGATCCCCAATATGGGGCAGGTCCTCAAGCGCTTTATTTTCAATGACGGGTACGGCGCAGGGTTCGCCATGTCGTCCGTCGGTCTCGTCTACAACTCTGCGACGGGGAAGCCGCTGGCCAGCTATGGCGAATTGTGGGACGAGCGCTTCCGCAAGCGCTTTCTGATGACTTCGCCCAAGTCGACGCAGAGTACGCACCTGTTGATCGCCGCGGTCGCGGTCCAAACCGGCAAGCCTTACGCCGAGGCGCAATACCAGATCGAAGACGCCTGGCCCAAAATGGCGGAATTGAAACCCAACGTCTTGAGCATCTTCGAAAACGCATCGACGGTGATGCAGGTGGCGCAGGGTCAGGCCGACCTCGCCGGGCTCTCGTTCTCGAAAAGCGTCTACCCCTACACGGTCAAAGGGGCGCCGATCGATATGTGTTTCCCGCG
>WNFD01001248.1_pt1 | contig 26222 bp, 24 predicted proteins | sample 5400491 | NCBI WGS metagenome assembly WNFD01 (sample SAMN13153343, study PRJNA577476) | soil metagenome | isolation source: 120 cm saprolite under Douglas fir tree site 2 hole 2 replicate 2 | place: USA:California | collected 2015-04-18
AACGCCCTGGAGACGCAGGCGCTCACTGCCAATCAGACCATCAAAGTTTCGATCGCGCGTCTGGAGCAGGCTCGCGCCACCGCGGCGATTCAGGTGTCGACTCTCTTTCCAACGCTGAACACGGCACCCGGCGCCGAGAGACAGCGGCTATCTGGAAATCGCCCCACCAGCGGCGTGGTGTTCAAGCTCCGGCCTGTCACGCAAAACACTTACGCTGTGCCATTCACGGTCAGTTACGAGGTGGATCTGTTTGGCCGCCGTAGGCGCAGCATCGAGGCGGCGGAAGCGTCCTACCAGGCCAACGCCGCGGACCTTGAAAATGTGCGGTTGCTGGTCACCGCGCAGCTCGCCGGCGACTATTTCAATCTGCGCGAGCTGGATTCTGAGCTGAAAATTCTGACGCGCACGGTAGAGGCTCTGCAGAAGGGCCTGGAGCTGGTGAATTCGCGGCACAGCGGCGGCGTGGCCTCCGGCCTGGACGTCGCGCAGGAAGAGACCCTGCTCAACACCACGCGCACGCAAGCCGTTCTACTGCAGCAGCAACGCAAACAATTCGAAGACGCCATCGCCGTGCTGGTCGGTCAGCCCGCGCCGGATTTTCACATGCCGCCGCGCGTGTTGGACGCGGAACCTCCGGGGCTCGACGCCGGACTGCCTTCCGATTTGCTCGAGCGCCGCCCGGACATCGCGGAGGCGGAGCGCGAAATGGCCGTGGCCAACGCGCAGATTGGTGTGGCAAAAGCCGCTTATTATCCTTCGCTGAATCTTTTCGGACAGGGCGGCTGGCAAGCCGCCGACATCACCAAACTGGCCAACGTGGGCGCGCCGTGCTCAGATGCAATTTGCGCGCGCCGGCTATGACGCGAACGTCGCCAGTTACCGCGAGACGGTGCTTGGCGCTTTCCAAGAGGTACAGGACGAAATCACCGGACTGAGCGTGCTGATCCAGGCCCAGCAATCGCAGCAGCTCGCAGTGGATGCGGCGCGCCGCACGCTGGACATTTCGACCAGCCGTTATAGCGGTGGCTTGGTCAGCTACCTGGACGTGGTGACTGCGCAACAGAATCTGCTCACCGACGAGCAGGAGCTCGCAGTGATCCAGGGGCAGCGGCTGGTTTCCAGTGTGCTGCTGGTCAAGGCGCTCGGCGGAGGCTGGGATGCCTCCAGCCTTGCGGCCGTGCAAGTCAAGCCCAAGGCCAAGGACATCGTCACGCCGTAGCGTCCCGCTTTATTGAAAATATTTTGATCCTTCTCTCTCGCGCGGTTTGGAGTCTTCGCCGGAACGCGCCATAATTGACTCTGTGCCCGCATCGGGATGCAACCCGCGGCGCGCTTCGCACGGTCCAATGAGCAGACGACCAGAAGCAAGGAGGCCAAGAGCAATGGCCAAAGAATTCGGATTTCCAGCCAGCACGCTGCAAAGACGGATGGCCGCGATATTGATTCTGGCCGCGCCGGCACTCGCGTTTTCTCTCGCGGCTCAACCCGCCGCTGCTGCACCTGCCCCGGCCGCGAAACCGCAGAGCGAGACCAGCGCCATCAGGCACGAGCCGCCTGCGATTCCGGTCGAGCAGATCGTCCAAAAATTTGGCGACCGCGAGCTGGAGTTCAAGAAAGAGCGTGACAATTACACCTACACGCAGACCTTCGTGGTGCAGACGATCGACATGGACGGCCGCCCCGACGGCGAATATCGCATGACTAGCGACATCCTTTTCACTCCCGATGGCAAGCGCTACGAAAAAGTGATTTCCGCGCCGCCCCCGACCCTGCAGCGCATTTCTCTTTCGCAGCAAGACATGGACGACCTCGAACACGTGCAGCCCTTTGTGCTCACCAGCCAGGAGCTGCCGAAGTATGACGTGAAATATATCGGCCGCGAACAGGTGGACGAGCTCAGCACCTACGTGTTCGACGTCGGCCCCAAGAAAATCGAGAAGAATCAGCGCTACTTTCAAGGCCGCATCTGGGTCGACGACAAGGACCTCAATATCGTCAAGAGCGATGGAAAAGCCGTTCCGGACATCATCAAGAAGGGAAACGAAAACGTTTTCCCGCGCTTTGAAACCTTCCGCGAAAATATTGAAGGCCACTACTGGTTTCCCACCTACACGCGCTCGGACGACGAGCTGCGCTTTAGCACCGGCGCGATACACATTCGCATGACCGTACGCTATGCCAACTACAAGCGTTTCGGCGCCACCATCAAGATCGGCACTCCGGTGGAAATCAAGGAAGACAAGAAGCCAACCAAGCCCTGATAAGGCGAGACATGTGCCGATCGTTCGCGTCAGGCGGTGCAGGCACCGGTGTACCTGCGCCCGGTGCTCAATCGGCAACGCCACACTCCGGTTCGTTTACGCGGAGCACCAACTGCGCGACAATTAGACAGTACCCACACTACGGGTTTCTGGCCCAACGTCGGCCGAGCCCATGCAAAGAGAGGCACGATGAAGAAGCTAATTCTGGGGACGGCGTTGTTCGCCCTGGCCGGCACTCTGGCCCTGGCCGCTCCGTCTCAAGACCGCGACGACCATCACGACAATGGCAAGCACAAGGGCCAGGAAAAGCACGAAGGCGACTACCGCCATGACAACGGTCAGCACAAAGGCTGGGAAAAGCAGGAAGCACGCGACGACTATCGCGGCTGGGATCAGGAGCACGACCGCATCGTTCCCGGCAGACACTATCCCCGCGGCCACTACGAGCACGTCAGAGAAGTATTTGTCGCGCGCTCGATCGATTACCGCACGCGCAATGTGATTCTTTACGACCGATCTAATTGGGTCGTCGCGTCCTACGATCTCGATCGCTGCCGCGATTGGCAATGGGACCGTGATCAAGTCTACGTCTACGATGACGACCATCATCCGGGCTGGTATTTGCTGTTCAACGCCCGGCTAGGCCGCTACGTCCACGTGGAATATTCCGGCATCCGGTAAACTTGACTCGTACTTAGTCCCAGCCTTCACGCAACCGGCGTACATACTCGTCAGCATGCTTTTTTCATTCCGTGCCTCATCAGGTCTCACAGATTATCCAGGAAGAATTGCGTCACCCTGTTCATCAGCACCTTGCGCGCGGCGGCATCGCTGACGCCGTGCCCGCGCCCGGGAAACGGCATCACCTCGGCATATTTCCCCAGCTCAATCAATTCGTTGATTAACGACAGAGTGTTGGCGAAGTGCACGTTGTCGTCGCCCGTGCCATGCGCTATCAGCAGCTTGCCCTTCAACCCCGCAGCCTTGTCAATCGGCGAGGACTCGCGATAGGCGTGTTCATTTTGCGGCAGCAGCCCCAGATAGCGCTCCGTATAAATCGAATCGTAGAAGTGCCAATCCGTGACCGGCCCGCCCGCGAAACCCGCCTTGAAGTCCAAGCCGGCTTCCAGCATCGCGTGCAGCGTCATGTGCCCGCCGTAACTCCAACCCCAGATGCCGATGCGCCCCGCGTCCACGTAGGGCAGCGACTTGAGATACGCGACGCCGTCGAGCTGGTCGGAAAGCTCCTGCGCGCCCAGCCGATAGTGGATCGGCTCCTCAAAAAGATGTCCGCGGCCCGCCGAGCCGCGATTATCGAGCGAAAAAATGATGTAACCCTTCTGCGCCATTGACTGGTGCCAGAGCCCGGTGTTCCCGCCCCAGGCGTTCAAGACTACCTGGGCGTGCGGGCCCCCATAGGTATAAATGAGCACAGGGTATTTTTTCGAGGCCTCGAAATCCGGCGGTTTGATCAGCACCGCATTGAGCGGCATGCCGTCGTGCGCCTTTACGGTAAGAAATTGCGGTGCGGAGAGATGATAGTCCGCGAGCTCCGCGACTTTGTTTTCATTGATCACGCGGAGCAGCGAGCCATCCGCGCGGGCCACGTCCTGCCGCTGCGGCGTGGTCACGTCGGAGTAAGTGTCCACAAACGCCGCGCAGTCCGGCGCCATGTTCACGCTATGCGTCCCGTTGTGAATGGTGATGCGGCTGATGGCCGAGCCATCGAACGACACGCGATACAGGTGCCGCTCCAGCGGCGATTTCGCCGTGCCGGTGAAGTACACGAGCCCCTTCGCTTCATCCACGGCGTCCACGGCGGAAACTTCCCATTCGCCTTTGGTGAGCTGTGCCAACTCCTTGCCCTCGAGGTCATAGAGATAAAGATGACGGTAGCCGGAGCGCTCGCTGGACCACAAAAACCGCTTCCCATCTTTCAGAAATCGCAGATCGTTGCTGACGTTGATCCAATGCTGATCCGTTTCGTTCAACGCCGTGCGCGTCTGGCCGTTCGCGGCGTCGGCGATCAACAGATCCAAAACCGTTTGTTGCCGATTCAGGCGCTGAATCGCAAGATGTCTTGCGTCGGTCAGCCAATTCACCCGCGCGATGTAAATGTCCGTGTTCTCGCCAGTGTCCATGGCGCGAGCTTCGCCGCCGCCTACCGGGGCAACGAACACGCGCACAATCGGGTTGCCGCCTCCCGCCGGAGGATAGCGCTCTTCTTCGGCCTTGCCTGCGGGCGAGGAAAAATCCACGAGCGGATATCTTGCTACCTTGCTTTCGTCCATCTGCAAATAAGCAATCGCCGAAGAATCAGGCGCCCACCAATACGCCGTGGTGATCTCCAGCTCTTCCGGATACACCCAGTCCAGCTCGCCTTTGCGTACTTCCTCTGTGCCGCCTTCGGTGAACGCGCGCTCCTTCCCATCTGAGACGCTGACCAACCACAGATTATGACTGCGCACCAAACTCACGTACAGCCCGTCGGGAGAAATCTTCGGATCAGCGATGCTCTCTTTGCCGGAAACCAGCGTGCGCGACGCTTGCGTCTTCAAGTCAAACCAAGCCAGCGAAGTCGGCCCCTGAAACAAAAGTGCGCCTCCCCCAGGCGCCCATTGGTATTCCGCTGGCGCATGGCGGCCAAGGCCGGTTGCTTGCGTGGTCCGCTCGGCCTCCGCAGGCAAAAGCGATTCCAGCTTTTCCGCGGAAAGCAGCAGCCGCCGCTGGCCGTTGGCGACATCCATCACCCACAATTCGGTTTTTGCTTCTTTCCCCGCGCCCTTGCTTTCAAAAAAACTGAGCTGCTTCGAGTCCGGCGTCCACGCAACGCCGCGCGTCAAGCGCCCACTCAAGCTGGGCTGGCTGTAAATACGGTCCACCGTAAGAGCCTTGTACGAAGCGGGCGCCGCAGCCGCGGCCGGAGCAGCCGCAGGCTGTTGCGCCTGGCACAGGAGCGAAGAGACCGCGCAGACAAGTAATAAAATGGAGCGAGCGAAAACACGGGTGCCGGTCGACCGCAGCATGAATCCTCCTCAGAACGGCCACTAGTTTAGCGTGACCGCTGCGCATCGTGTAGGGGGCGCAGCACGCTGTGTTCCTGGCACGCAGGATGTTGTGGTTGGTTCCTTTGCTGCGCTATCCAGGGGGCCAGCGGAAGGGGCGGCCGCCGAGGAGATGCAAATGCAAATGAAAGACGGACTGCCCCGCGCCTTCTCCATTGTTCAGCACCGTGCGGTAGCCGGCGAGAAGATTCAGCTTGCGCGCCAATTGCGCCGCGACGAGCTGCAACTTGCCGAGCAGCGCTTGATCTTCCGAACCGGCCTCGTTCAGCGACGCAAAATGTTTGCGCGGGCAAATCAGGATGTGCGTGGGCGCTTGCGGGCCGATGTCTTCAAACGCGAACACTTCGTCATCTTCGTACACAATCTTCGACGGAATTTTCTTCGCCGCGATTTTGCAAAACAGGCAGTCAGCGCTCATTCAGTCCTCCTGTGGCCGCTCCTTCATCCAGACGAACCACCATCGGCGTAAACCCTTCACGGTTGCGAAGCTGCTCGCCGAACTGGTGCGCGGCGTCTTTTCCCGGCACTTTGCCGACACGCACGCGATAGAACAATCCGTCCGGCGAGTCATACTGCTGAATGAAAATGGGTGAGTACGAAGCATTCAGCCGCTGGCGAAGCCGCTCGGCATTGCCGCGATCGCGAAACGCTCCAACTTGCACGGTAAAAAACCCCGAAGTCGGATCGACGCTGGCCGACAAAATTTCCACGCGCACCGGAACCACACCGGGGCCGATGGAATCGATTTCGCGCGCCGCCGCCATCGACAAATCGATGATGCGGTTATCGACGAACGGTCCGCGATCGGTGATGCGTACCACTGTGGATTTGCCGTTGCTCAAGTTCGTGACGCGCACCACGGTGTCAAACGGCAGCGTGCGATGCGCCGCGGTCATTTTGTTCATGTCGTAGACTTCGCCGTTGGAAGCTCGGCGTCCGTGGAAGGGGACTCCGTACCAGGAGGCGTTGCCCTCTTCGGTGTACGCAGACATCGCAGGATTTGCCGCTGCGATGCTGCGCCTTGGCGATGGTGCGGTAGCATTAGTTGTCGCGAGTGCGCTGCTAGGGTTGCTCTCCGTATCGTCTGAGTCCGCGGGCAGAGGCTGTGATGGCGCGGGGCGACTCGCGGCCGTGTGGCGCGAGGCGCAGCCGGAGAAAAAACAAACACAGAATGCGCCGAGGACAAAGAGAGCGCGGAGACAGCGGTGACCTGTCACGATTGCGGGTCGGGCGGAGGCGGGCTGCGGCGTGCGGCCGAGCGCGCTTCCAGCTTGTTGGCCGCTTCACTCAGCTTGGCGGAAACTTCGCGCAGAAATTCCGCGCTGCGCCGTTCCGTTTCCGGCGCGACTTCCTGTTCGATGTAGCGGCGCAGCCGCGTCAATTCTTCATCGATGCGCTTGCCAAACTCTTCGAATTTGTCCATAGGTGTGTTCGCCGGACCGGGCGTGGCGATTTCGGTATTATAGGAACGGTGCGCGAGTGCCGCAAGGAGGAGAGTTGGCGCTTCCCTATCAATGGCAATATCGGCTGGACCGCTGGAAAGCGGCGCTGCAGGGCTTCTTCGGCCGCGGCAACCAGCAGCCGCGTCCCAAACTATGCCCCTCCTGCAGTTCGCTGGTGGGAATAAATGCCACGCGCTGCCATCAGTGCGGCACAAACCTGAAATTTTCCATGGCCGCCGTCAACCGTCGTTTATCCGGAGTTTTCTCGGGACCCGCGCCGGTCACCACCGCACTGCTGGTTTCGAATCTCTTGATGTTCGGCGTGGAATGGATGGCACTGGCTGCGCACGGCGGTGGCGGTGGGCTCAGCATTTTGTGGGGAGTAGGCGGCGAGGCGTCCTACCGTTTAGGCATGAGCGCGCCGTACGGAATCTATGTGCAGCATCAGTGGTATCGGCTGATCACCGCGATGTTCCTGCACGGCGGGCTTATTCACATCGGCTTTAACATGATGGCGCTGATGCAGCTTGGTCCCGCGCTCGAAGAACTCTACGGTTCTTCGCGCTATTTTTTCCTATACATCGTGACCGGTGCGTTCGGCTTCTTGGTTAGCGCATATCCGTGGGGCTTCTGGGGCAGTGGCAGCCTCTCACTCGGCGCGAGCGGCGGGTTGCTGGGATTGGTTGGAGCGATGCTGGCAGTCACCACCAAGCGCGGCGGCGCGTACATGCGTGAATTGCGTTCGCGGCTGGTCAGCTCGGTTGTCATTCTTTTTGTGCTGGGATTTATGGGCATGGGAATGGATAACAAAGCGCACCTGGCTGGCCTGGCTTCCGGATTTGTGCTCGGCAAAATATTTGCGGACCGCCAGCCTATGACCGTGCGCGAGCGGCAAATTGCGAACGCGCTCGGCTGGCTGGCGGGAATCGCCGTTATCGCCAGCTTCGCGTTCATGATTTTGCATTATCGTGATCCGCTGCCGGGTCAAGCTTAACTCGTTGGCGGCGCCGGTGAACTCAGGTGGCGCGCGATGCTGACCGAGTACTGGAAGGCCGACACCGTGGCCAGCGCGGCAACGAGGTAGATCAGGATTTCCTTGATGCTTCCGAGTAGCGCGCTGGGATATGCCGCACCGAGAACCACGGTGAACACCAAAACAATCTGGAAAAATGTGGTCATCTTCCCCAACAGACTTGGTGGGAATGGGCGGTAGCCCCAAATCAGAATGATCACCACGGCCACGATGAGGATGAGAACATCGCGGCTGAGCACGATAATCGTGAGCCACCACGCAATTTCCTTCTTGAACGCCAAAATTACAAACGAAGAAGAAAGCAGCAGCTTGTCCGCGATAGGATCGAGATACGCGCCGAGCGACGAGCGCTGATTTAGTTTGCGCGCGAGCAGGCCGTCGATGCCGTCGCTGAGTCCCGCCAGGACCAGCACCGCGAGCGCCCAGCGGTAGTGCTCGTAGGAAATCAGAATCAGGAAAATTGGCAGGAAGCCCAGACGCAACAGCGTGATTTGATTGGGAACCGTCCAGATGCGGCCTTGCATTGTGATTCAGGATAACGCAGTTCAGGCGAACTGCGCGAGATAGTCGATCAGGCGGCGGCCGATTTTGCGCGCGAAAAGTTCGTCCATGGAAGGAATGGAGCCGGTGGGCTCATCGAGCGTCATGCGCTCGACGCGGGTCATGGGGAAAAAGAGGGTGGGGACGCCGACGCGCTCGCCATCGGGCTCGTTGAGCTGGCGGATAAAGTGATCGAAGGAATTGAGGTCGATGCCGCGCAGCGTCACTCCCGCGGTGCTGATGGTCAGCAGCTCGCCCCAGATTTTTTCTTTGGGCGTGTGCAAGCTCACTACAACGATGGAGTGCGGGTCCATGGATGACCTTAAGTACGCTGTTCCAGCTTACCAAAAACTATGTTCCGTCCTTGATCTGCGTTCCTGGCGAACAACCCGGCCGGAGAGCACAGCCTAAAGGCCGTGCCACTAGTCACCTCGCATGTTCGTAGGCCTGGTTAAGCCACCATAAGGCGTCGCGGAAGTCGGCTTCGGAACGGAGCTCGAAGGTGAACCATTTTGCGCTGGGGACTGCGCTCTCGGTGTCGATGCGTGGCTCTTTCTTGGCGCGCTCCAATAAATCGGGCGGCATGGGCTTGATCCGGAAGATGAGCGAATTGGGATTTTTGATTGCGCGCGTCACCGGCAAGGCGGCGAAGATTTTCTTGCCGCGGTAGAAGCCGCGCAAGCCGAACATAGGGCGCGTGGTAACTTTTGGCCATGTAGTTAGTTCGTTGCCGAGCATGGCGGACAATTGTTTCGTTTCCTCGCTGACACGCGGCATTCTCGGGCGCGGGCGTTTTGTTTTCTTGGCTTTCATGTCGGCATGGGACGCGGGCCTCCTGGTGGTAGGTGGAGTTTCGGTTCCGTGAGCGATTGCACCTGCTCGAGAGTGGTGTCCGGTGCAATTTCGCGGAGGAGGAGGCCGGACGGAGTGACATCGATCAGGGCGAGCTCGGTGACGATGTGGTCTACGACCTCGACTCCGGTCAACGGCAGCGAGCACTTCTTCAGGATTTTGGGTTGGTTGTCGCGAGTGGCGTGCTCCATGGCGATGAAGACGCGCTTGGCGCCGGCGACGAGGTCCATGGCGCCGCCCATGCCTTTGAGCATTTTTCCGGGGATGGCCCAGTTGGCGAGATTGCCTTTTTCGTCGACTTGCAGCGCGCCGAGAACGGTGACGTCGACGTGGCCGCCGCGAATCATGCCGAAGGAATCGGCGGAAGAAAAATAGCTGCTGCCGGGAATCTCAGTGACGGTTTCTTTTCCGGCGTTGATGAGATCTGCATCGATTTCCGATTCGAGGGGATAAGGGCCGACGCCGAGCATGCCGTTTTCGGATTGCAGCACGACTTCGATGCCTTTGGGGATGTAATTCGCAACCAGCGTCGGCATGCCGATGCCGAGATTGACGTAGAAGCCATCGCGCAGCTCTTGCGCGATGCGTCGGGCGATGCGTTCGCGTTTTTGTTCGTCGGTCAGCGGCATGGGGCTTAGGCTTTGCGCACCGTGCGGCGCTCGATTTTTTTGTCGTAGTGGGGGCCTTGGAAGATGGCGTCGACGAAGATGCCGGGGGTGTGGATCTGGTCGGGCGGGAGTTGGCCGAGTTCGACGAGCTGCTCGACTTCGGCGATTACGTAATCGGCGGCGGTGGCCATCATGGGATTGAAGTTGCGCGAGGTCTTGCGGTAGATGAGATTGCCCCAGCGGTCACCCTTCCAGGCTTTGATGAAGGCGAACTCGCCGCGCAGGGCGCGCTCGAGAACGTAGTGGCGGCCGTCGAATTCGCGGGTTTCTTTGCCTTCGGCAACCATGGTGCCGTAGCCGGTGGGCGTGAAGAAGGCGGGAATGCCTGCGCCGCCGGCGCGGATGCGTTCGGAGAAGGTGCCTTGCGGATTCAACTCGACTTGTACTTCACCGCTTAACACTAGCTGTTCGAAGAGCTTGTTTTCGCCGACGTAGGTGGAGATCATTTTTTTGATCTGGCGATTTTGCAGGAGCAAGCCGAGGCCGGCGCCGTCGGTGCCGGCATTGTTGCTGGCAATGGTCAGATTCTTCGTGCCTTTGCGGCGCACGGCGTCGATCAGGTGCTCGGGGACGCCGCAGAGGCCAAAGCCGCCGACTAGGATGGTGGCCCCGTCGGTGAGGTTTGCGATGGCGGCGTCGGCGGAAGCGATGCGTTTATCCATGACGGTTGTGTGACTCCGGGATGCTGCGAGCAACCCGGACGAAGAGTGTACTGCAAGCCGGAGGGGCATTGCAGGTGTGGTGTTGTACTTAACAAAATGCTGGACAACCGGGCTGACCCGTAGGGGCACGACGCGCCGTACCCCTACCGGCTCACTTCAATTACGCCACACTAGATAATCCCGCGCTTGCGTAGATTGTTTATTTCTGCTCTGACACCGTCGAGCCCACTGTTGCCATACATGATCAAAAGCCGCTCCGCCGTCAGGAAGTTGTAGACCGGATTGCGGAAGCGGTTATTGTAGGCTGAGGTCTGGTTCGGATCGAATCCAAATTCAGGAGCGAGCGCTTTTAGGATGACGTCGTCGATGCTGACAGCTGTCTCGGTTAGAGTCGAGTCAGCATCGGAGAGAGCGTGCAGAGGATACTCCGCCAGTAGGTTCGTCTGCGATAGCAAAGCAGCATTCAAGTTAACCTCGCCGAGATGACGCAACGGAGGCAGACGCAAGCGGCCCTGGGCGTCCCGAGAGAGGTAACCCTGCGCTACGGGGTCGATCTGAGCCAGGATGGCAGCCGTATGCAACCAGTTCACCACCTTAAACTCATTGTCCGGAATCGTGTGAGAGTGCGCCGAGACTTGAGCGATCACCAAGTCCGGGGGCAGACCGCGCTTCATGGCCTCCGCGGCGCTAATCATGTGGTGGGCCCCAGTCTTGGAATTGCCGGGCGCACCATAATTGTCCGTCTGGCCGTTGCCGCCAAAGCTCAGCTCCCGAAACTCAGAGCCATCGCTATTCCACTGGAAGACCATTGACTTTGCCCAATCATGCCAAATGGGAGCAGCGATCATTACGTCCTCACTCAAGAAGATGTCGGCGGGCTTTTCGCTCAGCAAGACGGAAGCGTCGCGAAGATCGATAACCGGCAAGCCTCCCTCGCTGTGGCCGTAAACCCTTCGGTAGCCGTTGGCGAGATTGAGGCTACTCACATCGTTAAAGGACTCGTGAACTGGCAAGCCCCCGGGATAAGAATGGTGGCCGCCAAAAAAGCTTCCCGGCGCCGAGAAAAAAGTCTGAGGTAACTTCGGGCAGGGGCCGTCGTCCTCGAAGAGAGGGGGAAAGAGCCCCGCCTTGAGACCGTTGGGGAAGGTGGCGTCGTCACGGGTGTCCACCAACCCCGCTGCGATTAATGCTTGCAAGATGGCGTCTTTCTGGCTGTCCTTCAGCCCGGCTCGATGGGTCACACAGGTTGTCGGATTGGCGATCGCATCAAGCGTGATAGTTCTGATCGCGGCGTCGTCTATTTTCTTGATCCGCTCCAACAAAAACTCTCTGGCCGACTGCACCATGGGCGACTTGCTGCTCAGGGCGATGGCAGTCGCGTTTCCGGTTCCGGGCACGGTCTGATCCGCCGCCCGCGCCGGCTCCGCCGCCAGGCCGAGAGTCACGCTCAGGAGCCCGAGGCATAGGGTATGCTTCAGGTGCGTCATCGTAGACCTCCATCATAGTGATTTGCCTGGAGGCGTCGTGGAACTCCTCCATAGCAACTTGTCTGGAGGCAGTCGCATTTCCCGTTCCAAAAGGAGTGGGGACCGAAGGGGCTTCAAAAGCTGCTGAGAACGCGATGGATATACTAGATCAATATTTCCAAGCCGGTGCACGAACTGTCTTGCGTGTCGGAATAATACGCCTGCATCGTCGGAAATATCTTTCTTCTCACACACACACCGTTCAATTCAACGCGTCTGGTCACGCATGCAGCATCCACGCCTGAGTCCAGGCTTCACGGGCACGCAGGCTCAACGCTGACCGAGTTGCCCTCGCGACCTGTTAATCACTTCCAAGGCGTTTGACTGCCGAGGTCGGTTACGTTGCACCCAGCGCAGTCGCCGCGACGTTCCGGACGGGCACGACATCAATCTGGAGGGTTGGATCGGCGGCGGGTACGTAGGTGACTGGCAGCCCGAGTTCGCGGCGAACCATATTGCAGCCTTGTGCGATGGCGGTCGCTTTGTAGAAGGCGATCTCGCGGTTGCAGCCTTGACGGCCAAAGCCACAGTCGCTGGACACAATCAGGCGCTCGGCGGGGATGTATTTGAGCGCTTTGCGGATCTCGGCGGCCACATCTTCCGGCCGATCGGCTTGCAGGGTGCGATGGCTGACGGCGCCGACGGCTATCTTCTTCTTGAGATCGTGCTTGAAGGGCGCAAAGAGCTCGAGATCCTTCTGATTGCGATCTTTCATCTCAAGCGTCCACACATCGCCGCGACACCGCTCTAAATATATTTCGATGGACTTGGCGTAGCTGGTGTCCTCCATCACGCGCTGCATGTTCGGATTGCCCCAGCAGGTGTGGATCCACAGTTCGACGTCATCGAGCCCCTGGACCTCGCGGTTGAAAGCGTCAATCATGAACTTGACCTCTTCGTGGTCCTTGCCGAAGGCGTTGGCCATAAAGTGGAACGTCGGCTCCTCGATCTGGATGCACCGGCAACCGGCATCACGCAGCGCTAACAGTTCCTTGTTCATCGCTTCGGCCATATCCCAAATCACCTGGCGCTTGTCCTTGTACTTGGGCGTGTGGATGTCCAGGAAGAGGGCCATCACCTGCGAGCAACACGTGCCGAATTTGACTGGCTTGCGAGTCTTTGCCTGCGCGATGCGCCACAGCTTCGGATAATCGAGCGGCCGGTGCTCGATTTTGTCGACGACGTGCGGCCATCGCCACCCCGTGTAAATTTCGTTCAGCAGCGTCCCTGGCGGATAGTGCAGCCAGGGCGCGGTGGTCTGCTCAGGCTGCAGGTAGTCGCCTTCGAAGCCGGCCCAGCGCTGCAAAGGGTAGTGGTGCCATGCGCGGCCCGCTAAGTCCTCATCGACGTGAAAGTCTCCGTGGGTGAGGATGTCGAGGCCGGCGCGCTCCTGATCACTGATGACGACGGCTAGCGCATCCTGGAATTTCTCGCGAAAGCGGACGTCGAGCATGCAAGTGTCGAGGGGGCGACCCAGCATGCTGGTGTCGAACCAGCGCGGCCGCGGAAACGAGCCCGTGACAGTACTTGGAAGAATCAGATCGGCGGTAGCGGTGAACATGTTCGGTCCTCAAGCGCGCAGCTTCCGATAAGCGGAGAGACAGCGCTCCGCGGTTTCCATCTCGGAGTAATCGCTGCCTTCTTGTTCGATCAGATAGTACTCGATGCCGCCGGTACTCTCGGCCGCGGCGAATAGCTTTTTCCAGGGTGCAACACCTTCTCCAAACAACACGCGATATTTTTTCTCCGGAGACCAATCCTTGCAGTGCATTGAGCGAATGCGTCCTGAGTTTTTCTCGACCCAGGCGACAGGGTCATTGCCCGTCTCCAGGCAAGTGCCCACGTCCAGTTGCAGCATGATGCTGTGCTCCGTGTTCGCGGCAAGCAGTTCGATCGGCTTTTGTCCCTCAACCGGTTTCCACTCAAGATCGTGGTTGTGATACCCGGCGTGCAATCCGTGGCTAACCAGCGTCGCGTTCGCATGGTTCAGCGTCTCTGCAATGCGCTTCCAGCCGTCGATATCCTTAACGTCGCCGGGATGGGCCAGCACGACGTAGCGTGCGCCAAGAGCTTGGTTCAGCTCGATGGCCTTGCCGAGCCCGTCCGGGGTGAACGATTGCGGAGAATTGTGGGTGGAGTAGCAGCGGACGCCTAGAGCGTCGAGTTCCTTGCGGACCTGCTTGGCGTTATCGAGAGTCCAATCGTAATAGGGCGCATAAAACTCGACGCACTCATACCCCATCTTCGCCACGCCCCGGATCGTTCCCATTAGGTCGTTTTTCAGGTCGTTGCGAACGGAGTAGAGTTCGAGCCCGATCGGAATGTGTTTATTGGCGGAAAGAGCCGCCCACAGCGGCGCCGCCGCGAAAAGAGCGAGAAACGAACGACGTGAAACGTTGTCAAGTATTTCCATAACAGGCAGACCCTATCACAAAAATGGCGAAGATGTTTTCATCAGCGTCTAGCCACTTGATTGGCTCGGAGGAATTCGATAGTACGAGCCGACGTATGATCACTCCGGCCGAAGATTTTCGCCAGTAGATTTTGGGATCTTCGGCGCGGCGGCTCCATGTTGCTCCGCAGGAAGACTTTGGCGAACGAGGCCTTTTGCGGATGCCGCTGGCAGGATATGCTTCCGTGTACAACGTGAATACTCGTTTTCAACTCGGTTGGGAAACGTGCAGCCGCCTGGCGCGGGGAGCACGGGGATGAGCTTTCGGGGAAAGCTGTTTTTGATCTTCCTCATTACTGTGCTGGCGTCGGTTTCCGTCGTCGCGTACGCCGTGACGCACTATACGCGGGCGGCGTTCGAGGAAAAGGACACCGAGCTCACCGAGGCCCTGGTGGCGCAATTTAACAAGGAATTCGAACAGCGCGGCGACGACGTGGCACAGCAGGTTGAGAATGTGGCGAATGGCGAGATTACCTTGAGAGTGGCCATGGACCTGGCGCGGCCAAACGCCGACCAGTCCCTCTATGTGCACGACGCCATCGGCGTGTCGCAAGATCATGGCATGGACTTCGTAGAGTTCGTAAATTGGGATGGCACGATCATTTCTTCGGCGCAGTATCCGGCGCGCGTTGGCTACAAAAATGATTGGGTGACAGCGACGAAGGATTGGCGCGGCTCGCGCGCGTTTTTGAAGAAGGAAGAGCTGCCGGATGGCGTGGCGCTCTCGGTGGCCGCGGTGCGCACGGTTTCTGGAGGCAACGACAAGAATCTTTATATTATCGGAGGGCGCCGGTTGAATCAGAACTTTCTGGCGTCCCTGGTACTCCCGTCGGGAATGCGCGCGCTGCTGTACCGCAATCTGGAGCCAGGTTTTGTGGAAGGGGCACTGACAGATGTGAACGGCAGCGCGGACAATCCGGACCGCTTTCGTGCGTTGATCGAGCAAGTGCAAAAAAACTCGCAGCCGGTGGTGGGCACGATTAACTGGACGGCGGATGCGGCCTCCGCCGAGACGTTTCATGCGTTGCCGCTGCTGGGACGGAACAAAGAATTGCTCGGCGTGCTCCTGGTCGGCAGTTCGCGCAAGGAATTGGTGCTACTGACGCGGCGCATCGTGACGATTGCGGCGGTGGTGGCTGCGGCGGCGATTCTGGTGGGCTTGCTGGTGAGTTTGTGGGTTGCGGCGCGCATCACGCGGCCGGTGGAAGAGCTGGCGGAAGGCGCACGGGAAGTCGCCACGGGGCGGTGGGACACGCGCATTGACGTGCGCGGAACCGATGAAATCGGGCAATTGGGAACGGCGTTTAACGACATGACGCGCACGCTGGCGGTGCAGAAGGAACGATTGGTGCAGACGGAGCGCGTGGCGGCGTGGCGGGAGTTGGCGCGGCGGCTGGCGCATGAGTTGCGCAATCCGCTGTTTCCCATGCAAATCACGGTGGAGAATATGCAGCGGGCCAAGCAACTGGAGGCCAAGCAATTCCTGGAAGTCTTCAACGAGTCTACGGCCACGCTGAAAACGGAGCTGGCGAATCTGAATGCGATTGTCGGGCGCTTCAGCGATTTTTCGAAGATGCCGACGCCGCAATTTGCGAAAGTGAATGTAAATGAAAGTTTGCGCGCGGCGGTGCGGCTGTTTGAGGCGCAGTTCAATGCCGTGGGCAAGCCGACGATTGCGACGGAATTTTTCTTGACCGAGCCTTTGCCGGAAATTGACGCGGACGCGGACCTTCTGCACAAGGCTTTCCAGAATTTGGTGTTGAACGCGCTGGATGCGATGCCCGCGGGTGGGACGTTGACGCTGCGCACGTTCGAGCGCGAGCGCAACATTCGCATCGAAGTTGCAGACACGGGCAAGGGACTGACCCCGGAAGAATGCTCGCGGCTCTTTACGCCGTATTACACGACGAAGCAGCAGGGAACTGGCTTGGGACTTGCTATCGTGCAATCCGTGGTGAGCGATCACCACGGGACGATTAGCGTCACCAGCGACGAAGGGCGCGGGACTTCTTTTAAGATTGAGTTGCCACAGCGACAGGCTGGGCAACGGCCGGCTCCCGCGGAGGGCGCGGCCGCTGACGCGAAGAATTCGCCGAAGACTCTGGCGGCGGCAAGCGACTGACGCAGCGCAAAGGACCGATGATTGCCGCGCAAAGCTCACCTGCTACTCGTTGACGACGACCCCAATACCCTGGCTTCTCTTTCCCGCGCTTTCCGCTTGGCCGGACATGAAGCGACGGTGTGTGACAATGCCGCGCGTGCGCTGGAGCTGCTGCGTACCGAGAGCTTCGACTTGATTCTTTCCGACGTAGTGATGCCGGGAAAAAGTGGGCTGGAGCTTCTGGAAGATTTGAAGAAGGCCGGTGTGAAGACTCCGATCGTGCTGATTTCCGGGCAGGCGAATATTGAGATGGCGGTGCGCGCGACGAAGCTTGGAGCGCTGGATTTTCTGGAGAAGCCGCTGTCCACGGACAAATTGCTGGTCACCGTGGAAAATGCGCTGCGTTTGTCGCGGCTGGAAGATGAAAATCGCGAGCTGCGCAACCGGCTGGGCAAGCACGAGCTGATTGGATCGGGAGCGGCGATGACGCGGCTGCTGGCGCAAATCGAACGCGTTGCGGCGAGTGAAACGCGAGTGTGCATTCTGGGGGAAACGGGAACGGGGAAAGAGTTGGTGGCGCGCGCGATTCATGAAAAATCGGGGCGGCGCGAGAATGCGTTCGTGACGCTGAATTGCGCGGCGGTGCCGGCGGAATTGATCGAGTCGGAGCTGTTCGGACATGAGAAAGGCGCGTTCACCGGGGCAGCCGCGAAACATACCGGAAAATTCGAGCAAGCGGATGGCGGTACGCTGTTTTTGGACGAGATTGGCGACATGCCGGTGGCCATGCAGGCGAAATTGCTGCGTGTGCTGGAGGAAGGCGAGGTCGAGCGGGTGGGAGGAGACAAGCCCATTCGCGTGAACGTGCGGGTGCTGGTGGCCACGCACCGGAACCTGGAAGAGCTGGTGAAGCAGAATGCGTTTCGGCGGGATCTGTTTCATCGCGTGTATGTTTTTCCATTGGCACTCCCGGCGCTGCGCGAACGGCCGGAGGATTTCCCGGAACTGGTGGGGCACTTTGCGCGGCAAGTGGCGGCGCAGAATGGGTGGAAAGAGAAGAATTTCGCCGACGATGCGATCGCGGAGCTGCGATGCTACGGTTGGCCCGGAAATGTGCGCGAGCTGCGCAATGTGGTGGAGCGGCTGGTGCTGCTGGCGGGAGAAGGAGCGGTGAGCGGCGCGGACGTGCGGATGCTTTTGCCGGGCGCAGGCGCGGCGGAGCGAGTTGGCGGCGCATCCGGCACTGAACCCTCTGGAACGCTTGTCGATAGAACTGAAGCGTTTGAAAGGGAAGTCCTGTTGACGGAGATTCGGCGGCACAACTTTCACATGACGAACGTGGCGCGGGCATTGGGCTTAGAACGGAGCCACCTGTACAAGAAGTGCCAACAGTTGGGAATTGATCTGCAGTCGCTGCGCAAACCTGAATAAATTTCGAAACGGCCGAGAGAAGTACCACTCGGAGCTATTGCCGTGCGAGAATGGCGCGGTGAATCCATGGCTCATCGGAGCGCCGGCGATCGCCGCTGCTGCAGCGGGAGTTGTCGCTTACGGCGGCACGTATCCGCGCGCGCAGCTTTTTGGCCCCGCGGTTTGCCGCACGAATTCACCTCGCAAGCTGGCCATTACCTTTGACGACGGACCTAATCCAGGGATCACCCCAAAACTGTTGGACCTGCTCGATCGTTATAAAGCGCCGGCAACCTTTTTTCTAATCGGGCGCTACGTCCGCGAATGCCCGGAGTTGGTTAGCCAGATTTCAGCGCGCGGCCATGCCATCGGAAACCATACGGAGTCGCACCCAAATCTGTTTTGGAAGGGGTCGGCGGAAATACGCGTCGAGCTGCGCTTGACGCATTCGGCGATCAAGAACGCGCTCGGTGCGCCGCCGAAATGGTTTCGTCCGCCGTTCGGCTTGCGCAACCCGTGGCTTGCCGCGGAAGCGCGCGAGCTCAGCATGCGCGTGGTCATGTGGACCCTGCTGCCCGGGGACTGGCGCGCGCCTTCAGCGGAATGGCTCATTCATCGCATGCAGCCGATTGCGTCCCGTGCCCAACGCGCGCTAGCCCACGCGTCGGGCACGGGCGAGATCCTGTGCCTCCATGACGGGAGCCACCACGAACAGAACGCGGATCGCACACGCACGCTGGCTGCGCTGGAGCATTGGCTCCCGCGCTGGCGCGGCCTCGGGCTTGAATTTGTTACAATCGACAATGCGGTGAGTGCGCCCGCACAGTGAATATGGACGAGAAAGCCTTTTACACCGAAAAAGAAGAGACGCGGAAGGTCAAGCTGGTCTGCCCCAGCTGCCGCGGCGAGTTTGAAGCGCCGGTGCGCTGGAAAGTGTGCAGGAAAAGGGCAGAGCTTCCGCGCGGCGCGGGCGAAGAGGACCGCAGAAAATTTGCCAAGGCCACTTCGTACATGGTGCGTCTGGATGATTTAGTGGCTTGCTATAAGTGCCGCAAACGCTTTGAGCTGACCGGACAATCGACCGTGCTTATCTCCGACGCGTTGGGCGATCCGAGCGTCGACCCGGAAAATTTCGGGAATCGGTAAAACGCATCCTTCAAATCTCCGGATACATGTCGAAGAAGGCTTCGATCGACTGACGGAAGGTCGACTCGATTTCCTCTTTGCTGCCCTCAATCAAGTGCATCGTGACGCGGGCCGTGCGGCCGTTCTTCAGCACTACGGTGGCGTCTTTCACTTCGCCGAGGTCTTCCTCCGGCAGCAGTCGCATCCCGTAGATGAGCGCCAGTTTCGCCATGCGGTCCTCCTGCCTCCTGCCACTGCTATCAGCCTAGACTGCGCGATTCGGGCGGTCAAATGCGACGGCTGAATGGATTTGCGCGCTCGTGCACGCCGCAAGCGTATACTACGGGCATCCGCAGCTCTGCCGCCCGCATCGCATGACAGCATGGAGGATCGTCGTGAACCGCACGCCCTCGCTTTTGGCTCTCCCACTTTTGGTGCTTGCTTCGTCCAGTTTGGCCTTCGCGCAGGAGCCCGAAGGGCCACAAACATCGGCGCCGGCTCCGATCGCTCCGGCAGCACGGCCTGCCCTGGTAAGACGCGTTGGCGCGAACGACAAGGTTATGGTTCCCGCCGGCACGCGCGTTGCGGTTGTTCTGGAAAACGGCATTTCCACGCGCAGCGCCAAAGCTGGCGATTCTCTTTATTTCCGGACTTCGTTTCCCATCACACAGAACAATCGCGTGATTATTCCCGTTGGGTCCTATCTTCGCGGCGAGTTGCTCGAATCCAAGCGCCCGGGGCGGATTAAAGGGCGCGGCGAGTTTCGCATGCGGCTGAACACGCTGATTTTTCCGAACGGCTACACCGTGGACTTGATCGCCGCGCCGCGCAGCGCGGATTCGGGCGGCAATGAAACCATGGATCCCGAAGGGAAAGTGACGGGACCCGGTGGCAAGGGAAAAGACGTCGGCACGGTTGCGACAACCACAGTGACTGGTGCGGGCATCGGAGCAATCGCCGCCGGAGCTAAGGGCGCCGGGATTGGCGCCGGCATCGGAGGGCTTGCAGGCTTGGGCGCGGTGCTCCTCACGCGCGGGCCGGAGGCGCAATTGCCGCGCGGCTCGACGCTGGACATTGTGCTCGAGCACGCCCTTGCTCTGGATGCTGACCAAATTCAATACAAGAGCGTGGGCGATTCGTCGCCGATTACGCCGCCGCCCGCTCGGCCGGAATAGTTTTCCTTTACACCTTCTCATGCGTTACGCCGTGGTTTCCTTGCGGACTTCCACAAAGCGAAGAGGACTGAAGCGTTCCCAATCGACGGAAACGCGCTGCTCGGTGACCCATTCGCGAATGAGCCGCGCGGTGATGGGCGTCAACAAAATGCCGCTGCGGAAGTGGCCGGTGGCAATCAACAAGCCATCGATGTCCGCTGGTCCCAAAATCGGCAGGTGATCGGGAGAGTCGGGGCGAAGTCCGGCCCAAGTTTCCTCCACTCGAGCGTGGGCCAGATCGGGTGCAAGCTCGATGGCACTGCTCAACAGCTTCTCCAGCGCGCCCGCGGTCACTTTTTTGTCGAAGCCGGCGTACTCGACCGTCGCGCCGGCCAAAATCCGGCCGTCATTTCGCGGCACAAGATAGATTTTGTCTGACCAGAGCACGCGCTCGACTTTTACTCGCTCGCAGCGCAAGGAGACCATTTGGCCTTTCGCGGGACGTACCGGCGCGTACGTGTTCACTCCTGCGATGCCCGCCGAGAATGAGCCCGCGGCGATAATCGTCCACTTCGCGGAAACTTTTTCGTTCTCGAGTAGCAAACCCGCGCAGTGCTGCTTTTCCCGCCAAATTCCTTGCACTTCGCGGTGCGCGAAGACCTCCGTGCCGCTTTTTCGCGCTGCATCCAGCACCGCTTGCGCCAACGCGCGATTGTCCACCGACGCTTCGTCGGGCCGGAGTACCGCAGCCTGCAGTTCGGGACTGAGCGCGGGCTCCAGTTCGCGGGCGTCCTCGGCGCTAATCGCCTCAGCCTTCAATCCCCATCCATGATGAAGCGCTACGCGCGTGCTGAGCTCGCGCGCGGCATCCCGCGAAAACAACGCTTCCAGCGTTCCCTTGGCACGGAAGCCAACATCCTGGCCGGAAATTTCCTCGACGCGCGCAACAAACTCTGGATAAACCGCCATGCTGGCTTTGCCGAGCGGCACCAGCGGAATGGTCGCGGGATTTTCTGGAGCAGGCGACAGGATTCCCGCGCCGGCCCACGATGCTTCCCGCCCAGGCTCGCCTTGATCGAAAACGGCGACCCGCACGCCAGCCCCCGCCAGCTCCAACGCGATGGCCCCGCCGATGAGCCCTGCTCCGGCGATGACGGCATCGAAGTTTTTCGTCATTTTCCCTAGGCAGGCCTCTCAGCCCTCCGCGCGGCAAATCGAATTGGCTCAGAGCGAGCTTGCCAGCTCCTGCGAAAGCACTTCGGCCTTCTTCGCTGCGTTTTTCGCGCGCGTCCAATCCCCGTTGTTGGCTGCCTCGCGGGCCTCGGCCATGAAGCTGCGCACTTTCGACGCCAGGTCTTGCTGCATGGCGTTCAACGCCTTGCCGTCGGCGGCGCCGATATTGCGCTCCGCGACGCTCAAGCTCTGGCTGGTTTGCTGCTGCGCCGCGCTGGTTTCCGCGGCGGTCAATTGCGGCGCGATCTGGGGCACGTCGCGCTTATTGGCTGCGTCATTTTGCGAAGAATTGCTTGCAGGCAGGCGGGGTCGCGCAGGGACGCTGCGCGGGACGACCAGCGCCGAAGGAGGCGGCTGAACATCGAGCCTCGCGCCCGCGAGCGGATCTTCGCTTTCTTCGATCTGCGCCAGCGCGCTGCTCGGCGCCAAGGGACGCGTGTACGCAAACGTGCTCCAGGGAAATGGATTGGCTTTTGCTCGCCGCCCGGCGCATCCGCTTACCAACAAGAGGCAAGCGCACAAGGCGGCAACGCCAAATCGCGCGCACCAACGCTGCGAAAGGTGACAGAACTGAGTAGTTTCGGTCATTCTCAGGCCGCGAGCGGCAGCTCGATGCGGAAAGTCGTTCCCCGGCCAACCTCCGTTGTAAAGTCTATCGAACCGTTGTGAAGCTGTACAATTCGGAACGTGCTGGCCAGTCCGATGCCGCTGCCGCCGGGTCGCGTTGTAAAGAAAAGCTGGAAAATTTTCTGGCGATTCTCCACCGGGATGCCTTTGCCTGTATCGCCCACGGTTATCTCGGCCATTTCGCCGCGGCGGCTGAGCATCATCCGCAGCTGCCCGCCGCTGGGCATGGCCTCGACGGCGTTGAGCACAAGGTTTAACACCGCTTGTTTCAATAGCGCGCGATCCACATAGACTTCCGGCACGTCAATGGGCAAAAGCTGCGCCACATATATTTTCGCTTTTTGCAACTGCGGCTTGGCGATCTCAATCACTTCTTTCAGGACGTCGGCGAGCTGCGTGGCTTCCAGGCGCACGTCCATGGGTCGCGTAAAATCAAGGAAGCGCTTGACCACCGCGTCGAGACGGTCGATCTCTTTGTCTAGCACCTGCACGGCTTGCTGCGAACCGCTGTCCGGTTCCGCGGGCAGCGATTCCTTCAGGTTTTCCAGCCACAAGCGCATGGAGTTCAGCGGATTCTTCACCTCATGCGCAACGCCCGCGGTGATGCGCCCCAGCGCCGCGAGACGCTCGCTGACCTGCAACTGGGTGTTGATGCTTTCGATGGAGTCCAAGTCGCGCAGCGTCACCAGCGCTCCCATGCGCTCGCCATCTTCCTGAATCGCCTGCACGCTGACGCCGACGCGCCTGGTTCCTGCGGCGGTTTCCAGCTCTGTCTCTGCCGCGATCTCGCTCAGTTCGTCGCCCCGCACGCGCAGCACTTCATGCAATGGATGCCCCAAAGGGAAAATTTCGTTTACCCGGCGCCCCAAAAAGTGCCCGGCGGGCGCGCCAAGAAATTTCTCCGCCGCAGGGCTGACCATCACGGCGCGCGCATCGCGCGTGAAGAGCAGCAGGCCGTCTTCCAGCCCAGCCATCACCGAATCCATGTTCTCGCGCAAGGTGCTGAAGATTTCGTGGACGCCGCGCAGTTGCTGCCCGACTTGCGTAATTTTTCGTCTCACCTGCCCAAGCTCGTCGGTGCTGCCGGCGAATCCCTTCGCGTCCCCGGTTGGGACATCGTATTGCCCGGCGGAAATACGATCCAATTGCGCGGAGATATCGCTGAGCGGCGCGAGCGTCGCCCGGCTGACCACTGCGGCGAGCACCGTCGAGATCACCAGCGCCAGCAAAACGATGGTTCCGAATTTGCGCACGTTGCCGGAAATTTCATTAAGCAGCAGGCCGGAAGACACCACCACGCGCACTTCGCCAAACGGCTGATCGCCGTTGTTGAACGGAAAATCCAGCTCGTATACCTGCGGCGGCCCTCCCAGCACCCTGGCCTGGTGAAGATAGCCTCGCCGCGTCAACTGCGAAATGTTGGTTCGCCGCGCAAGAGATTTCCCGCGCAGCGATTCGTCCGTCGATATAAGGACTCTCCCCTCCTTGTTCGTAATCGAAACTTCATAAATGGAAGGAGTATCGAGCTTGGCGGCTTTCAGCTGAGCGTTCAGTCCCTCGCTCATTCGGAACGCCTTCTCAACGTAGTCGTTGATGTCGGCCGCGTCGTTCGACGCGGGACGCAGTCCGCGCTCCGCGGCTTCCGCCAACGCGCGCTTGGCCTGTTCGAACACCTGATTCGCAATCTCTAGCGTGCGTTTATCGGTTTGCTGCAGGACCTGCTCGAACAGTTGCGCGACGAATACCGCGGACAGCACTGCAACCACGAGCAGCACCAGGCCCGTCATAATCAGCGTGAGCTTCGTGCGCAGCCGTAGCTGCATCGAGCGTCTCTACACCGTTTCGGCGCGTTCGCCGCCGTATTCTTTTAATTTGTTGTGCAATGTCTTCAAGCTGATGCCCAACAAATCCGCGGCGCGTGTCTTGTTGTTTCCTGTGGCGTTCAACGTTTGCAGGATGAGCTCGCGTTCCATGGCATCCACCGTCGTGCCCACGGGGAATTTAATGCCCGACAAATCGCTCGGTCCCTTCCCTTGCGATTTCCCGAATTCATCGGGCAGGCAGCTTCGGGTGATCAGATCCTTTTCGCACATGATCGTCGAGCGTTCCAGCACGTTGCGCAGCTCGCGGATGTTGCCCGGCCAGGTGTGGCTCATGAAAATGTCCATCACTTCCGCGCCGATGCCGCGGACGTGCTTGCCGTGCTTTTCATTCACGTCGTGCAGGATATATTCCACCAGCAGGGGGATGTCGTCTTTGTGATCGCGCAACGGCGGCAAGTGTATGTGAAACACATTCAGACGAAAGAAAAGATCCTGGCGCATTTGCCCTTGTCCGACCGCGCTCTCCGGGTCCTTGTTGGTTGCGGCAAGCACGCGGACATCAACAGGAGTTTCGCTCTTGCTGCCCAGCCGTCGCACCTTGCGGTCTTCCAACACGCGCAGCAGCTTGGCTTGCGTTGGCGCGGGCATTTCTCCGATTTCGTCGAGCAGCAGTGTTCCGCCATCGGCGAGCTCGAAGCATCCGATGCGGCGCTCCGCCGCACCGGTGAAAGCTCCGCGCTCGTGCCCGAAAATTTCGCTCTCCATCAGTGTTTCGGGAATCGCCGAGCAATTGATAGCTATGAACGGCCCCCCCGCGCGCGGCGAAAGCTTGTGGATCGTTCGCGCGACGATCTCCTTGCCGGAGCCCGTTTCGCCGGTGATCAGCACCGATGCCGAACTCGGCGCGGCCATCTCCACGATGCGCATCACGTCCTGCATCGATTTCGACCCGCCCACCAAATCGCCGAGCCGCCCGGTTTCGCGCAACTGCCTCTGCAACACCGCTAATTGCCGCGCATCCCGCGCCTTGCTCAGCGCGCGGTCCAGCAGCGCCCGCAACACCGGCCCCTTCAGCGGCTTTTCGATGTACCAGAAGGCGCCCGCTTCAATGGCCGCCACGGCGCGCTCGTCGTTTCCTTTGCCGGTAATGATGATCGCCGGCACATCGTGCAGGTCCGCGCCCAACTGCTTCAGCAGGTCCAGCCCGTTCATGCCCGGCAGCTCCACGTCGGCAATCAGCGTGTCCGGCTGGTAGCTGGCAAATTTTGCCAGCACGTCTTCAGCGCTGGGCACGCCCAAAACGTCATAGCCCCATTTTTGCAGTAGTTGCTCGTAGCCTTTTCGCGCGTTGTCTTCGTCTTCGACAATCAGGACGCGGTCTTTTCGCTCTCCGGTTTCAACCGCGCGCACCGCCATTTTCGTATCGTCGCCCATGCGGCTCCGCCTCTCCCTGAGTACACTTGGCGTATTTGATTTCTGCATAGGCTGGATGCTTTGACTGTAACAAGCCGCGTAGCCGCTTGCCAAGCATATGAAACATCGAAACACGTAGTGGCGCAGCCCGCCTGCGGCAGGCGCAGGCACGCGCCCCAACTTGGCACAGCGTCTTTAACTATCGCCTCTGTTTCGGATTGCGTGGAGCCAGCGCTTATTCCTTCAACAAATACAACGCTCGTTCTAACTCTAACTCCAGCTTGGCGCCCTTCGGCAGATCGATTTCGTGGCCGCGCCCCGATTCCATCAGATACGCCGCGATCGCGCCCACTGCCGCCCCTTGCGCGGCTTCTTTCTTGTCTTTGTTTTTCACGCCCTTCACCGCGCCAATCGCTGCGCCCGCAGCCGCCGCCTGCGCGGCCGCTTGCTGCGTGCTCGTTCGCCCTTCGATCAGCCCTTCCTGCGGCGCAGTCCCCGTTCGCACGCTGTGATCTCCCGGCACGCTCACCACTTCGGCCACGATCGGCAGCGTCCCGAATTTTGTGTGGATCTCGTCAAAGGTCAGCCAAATCTTCGCGCGGCCCGCGATTCCCGCCGACTCCACGCGGCTTACGTGCCCGCGAACCTCGGCGCCCGCCGGAAGATAAATCCCGTTCCCCGCCTCCATGGGTTCCAGCGTAGTCACCTTGAATCGCTTCTTCTCGCGCGTCTCCTTGGTGTCTAGTTCCTGCTCGAGCCGCACCAGAAATCGCGTGCCCGGTACCACCGCATAAGCCTCCACCGGCAGGTCCGCCTGCCGCCGCCCATCCGCCCG
>WNFD01002008.1_pt1 | contig 26212 bp, 24 predicted proteins | sample 5400491 | NCBI WGS metagenome assembly WNFD01 (sample SAMN13153343, study PRJNA577476) | soil metagenome | isolation source: 120 cm saprolite under Douglas fir tree site 2 hole 2 replicate 2 | place: USA:California | collected 2015-04-18
GGCCTCGCAAGACTCTCGACTGGCTTGAGCCACGCGAGGCCCTCGCGCAGCTAATCTCAGAGTCGTCCCGTCAGCCCAGTGTTGCGACGACGGATTGAATTTACCGACCTCGATACACGTTTTTGGCGCCAAACAAGCCGAACCGCCCGTGCCGAGTCTTCAACTCGCGGCTGGAATACCGAGCTTGACCCGGTAATTCAACGTTTGTAGAATTCCGTATCGGTAGGAGGAAAACAAAGATGGCGACACGGATGAGGCGGTTGGCGCCGCCTGTGATTGCGGGCCTGGCCGTCCTCGTGGCGCTGCTGGGACTCATCGGCACGGCGATCCGGGATCCGCATCCGCATGACCTGCGGGTCGGACTGGTCGGGCCGGCGCCTGCGATCCAGGAGATCACGAGCGCATTCGCATCCAACGCGCCGGGAGTGTTTGCGTTCACCTCGTACAGCTCCGAGGCCGACGCGAGAGCGGCGATCGACTCACGCGACATCGATGCGGCTCTGCTCCTCGGCCAGTCTCCACACCTCGTCGTCGCCGGGTCCGCCGGAGACGCGAACACGGGTGTGATCACAGCGGCTTTGACGAACGTCTTCCAGGCCCAGGGGGCGAAGCTTGACGTCGAGGTGGTGCATCCATTCTTTGCCGGTGATGCGCATGGCCTCGTCCTCTTCTTCGTGGTGGTGGCGGTGATCATCTCGTCGCTGGTGGTCCAGGCCGTGCTCCTGGCGACGGGAGAGGTGAGCTTCGCCACACGCCTGACGGTGGTTCTCGCGTTCGCGGTTCTCGCCGGACCCACCGCGATGGGCACCGCCGACTGGATCGCCGGCGACTATGGATCCGGGCTTTGGTCCGCGATCGGTCTGCTGATGCTCGCCTCGGCGGCGGTGGGCGCGGTCGTGGCGGGTCTCGTGCGGCTGCTCGGGCGCCCCGGCTTCGGCCTCGGGGCACTCGTCGTCGTGCTGCTCGACCTCGTGTCTTCGGGCGGCCCGGCTGGGAGCCAGTTCCTGCCCGACCTCTATCGATCGATGGCGCCCTGGATGCCCGCGGCCCAGCTGTACAGCGGCCTTCGCGGAGCCCTGTACTTCGATGGATCGGGGGTGGGGAGCCCGATCGTCGTCCTGGCGGCCTGGCTCGCAAGCGGCCTTGTGCTGATGCTGGTGGGCGAGCTTGTCTTCTCCCTGACGCATCGCAGCGCACCGGTGTCCCAGCCGGCCCACCAGTAAGGATTGCCTCGCACTGGCCGGCGACCGGGCACGGGGGGCACGGCGGAGAAGATCCTCATGGCCGCCCGCGCCAACTTCGCCAGGGTTGGCTACGAAGGCGGGACGATTCGCGCGATCGCCGCCGACGCCGGTGTCGACCCGGCGCTCGTCCTCCACTACTTCGGTTCGAAGGACGGCCTCTTTCGCGCCTCGGTCGACTTTCCCGTCGATCCATCGGAGTTCATCCCAAAGCTCCTCGCGCCAGGGCTGGACGGCCTGGGCGAACGGCTCGTCCACTTCTTCCTGGAAACTTGGGACTCGCCCACCGGGCGTCCGCTGCTCGCCCTCATCCGCTCGGTGGTCGCGAGCGAAGAGGCCGCCTCGCTGATGCGGCAGTTCGTCGGGCGGGAGGTGCTCGGTCGCATCGCCAAGACGCTGAAGGTCGACCAACCGCAGCTGCGCGCCAGCCTTGCCGCCAGCACCCTCATCGGCATGGCGATGCTCCGTTACGTGATCAAGCTCGAGCCGCTGGCGAGCGCAAGGCCGGAAGTCGTCGCGGCCTGGCTCGGCCCGGCGGTCCAGCGCTACCTGGCGGACCCTGGGGTTACGTCAACGACGAGGCGTGCCAGGGTGCGCCCAGCGAGTTGAAGCCGCTCCTCCCCAAGGTCATCGGCCTCACGCTGTGCCCATGACCCGCCCGCCTGCCACGGCAAAGAGCATGGCGGGTGATATCGTTGCCCCGGATCCAGCGACTGGGTACTGGGGGAAAGACGATGAAGATACTGACTGGGGCGGTGCGCCCGCTGGTCGCGGTGTGGAATCGGGAGCCCGTGGCGATCTCGGCGCTCGTGCTGGCGTTCGTGAACCTGCTGATCGTCTTCTCCGTGATCCACATGACCTACCAGCAGATCGGCGCGACCAACATGTTCCTGGCGGCCCTGCTGGGATTCCTCATTCGTGGAGCCGTCACGCCTGTCGCGAGCCCCAAGGACTCGGACGGCAACAAGCTCGTGCCGGTCGCGCCCTGGCAGCGCGTCACCGCCGAGCGTGAGAAAGAGAAAAGACCGGCGCGCGGCTGAACGGCCGAGGCGCGCCGGCCTGTCATTGCTAGATCAGTAGCCGAAGCACCCAGAGGGTGGAACCCCGTTGATGTTCAGCTTGCCGTCGCTCGCGTCCACGTCCGCGAACTCGCTCACGAACTGTCCGCTCAGCGCCGAGATCGATCCCGACGCACCGGCGCCGGTCGACAGGTTCGTGCTGTTGCCATCCTCGGTGTAGTCGAGGCACTGCACGCTGAAGGTCTGCTTGTACGTGGTCACTGCGCCCGTTGCACTCCACGTCACGTCGACCGTGATCGGCAGGACGAGGCCGCCGTTGCCGCCCGCAACTGCGACGTCCTTGCCTCCGCCGACCGGCGTGCCAAATCCGGGACACGCTTCGCCGGCCGTGATGGTCGTGTGGAGAGAGGCCGACGAGAGGTCGCGGCTCACGTTGAAGTCGCCGTCCGGGACGATGAAGCACCCGTAGCCACCCTTGCCCGTCGCATCGAACTCGGTGACGAAGACCATGGTGCTGTCATTCACGATGCGCGGCCCGCTGGGCTGCGTGGGTTTGAAAGAGTTGAGGCCCTGGTTCACGTTGACGCTCCACGACGCGGAGGGCGGGCCGCCCTTCTTGCCCATGCCGAAAAACGCGTTGGCGCTCGAGCTGTGGAACGTGTACTTGCCGGGACCCATGCCACCCGCGGCCACGGCCGCCGCGGCCAGAGCTAGAGAACCACAGAAGACGATGGATAGAACAAGTGCAAAACGCCGAACGATCATGATTGCTGACTCCGTTTTGTGGGACACGATCCGAATTCCCCCTTGCCGAGCGTGAGCCGGCGACTGCTCGACCTGCGCCCGCGACCACCTCCCTCTGGTGAAATATCCGTCAGTCGCTTAACGGCGATTCCTAGGTGACGGTTTCGTCCCAGACCTGCGCGTCCGCCCCGTCGGGATGGTCGTTCACGTAGTCGAACGGCTGGACGAGCTCGCGCAGCACCATCTCGTAATGGAATGCGCCGGCGGTCGCGGCGTCGCCCGCGAACGAGTACGTCTTCGCCTCGCCGGGCCCGAGGTCTCCGCAGTCGAAGGCCGACGCGTCGGTCGCGATGACGCAGCCGCCCAGGTCGGTCATCTTGTGACGTTCGTACCAGCGGTCGGCGGTCCGGAAGACCAGGCCGAGGTGGGGGATGGCAGGACCCGTGTTGGTGATCTTGACCACGAGCTGGGCCGGTGAGCCCGCCTTGACCTCATGGGTGGCGACCGCGTCGACCGAGGCGGTGAAGGGAACCGGGTTCGAGCAGAGGCCGGCCGTCAGAAGCGCAGCGACGAGGCCACCAAACTTAATCAACGTCGATCCTTAACCCAGCGCTAAACGCCCAGGCGGTATTCTGTGCGACTTGCGCCGGAAGGGGACGCCCGTAACGCGTCCATACCTATGTTCGTTTCAACGTGTCGTGAGGAACGGGGTAGTACTCCTCCTGTGCCTGGCCGCGATCGCAGGCTGCACCGCGAACGGCCCCCTCGCGCCTCAGACGAGCCCGTCAGCGAAGCGGCAGGCGCCCTCGCCGTCGCCCAGCCCGACCCCGAGCCCGATCGAGAGCCCGACCCCGAGCCCTTCGCCGTCGCCCAGCGTCCAGCCGAGCCCGGTGGTCGTGCCCGCCTGGGCGGCCCTGCAGGGAAGCTGCGTCAGCGGGCCGGCGGCGCAGGAGGCGGTGCTCCAGCTCCAGGGCACGGCCAACCCGGTGCTGGCAGACGTCTCTAACGCCAAGGCCCCGCGCACGCTTTGCGGGATCAGCGGAGGCGCCTTCCAGCCTGAGCTCGTGACGCAGACGATGATCTCGTGGTACGCGACGCAGGGCAACCCAAGCGCCCCGGGGACCAGCGTGATCGCCGTGCTCGACCTCTTCACCGGCACCTCGACTGTGGCGGCCACCTGGTCAGGCGGCAGCTTCATGGACGGCCTGCATGCGTGGAGCCCCGACCGGGGCTTCCTTGCCTACATCGCCTCGGACCAGGGCTCGGTCACCCTCCACCTGCTCAGCGGGGGAGGCGACCGCGTCGTCGCGACCATGGGCGCCGTGCCAGGCCGTGGCTCCAACCCGAACGAGGACGACTCCTACCTCGCCTTCTCGCCGGACGGCGCCTACTTTGCTCTGGTCCAGACCTTCACCAGCTCGGGGGACCAGCTCCAGGTGCGGCGGACGATCGACGGCAGCCTGGCGTTCAGCCTGTCCAGGGGCACGATGGCGACCTGGGGCAGCACCGGGAGCCGGCTCTACTACCGGATGCCGAGCTCGAGCCTGATTCAGGTCTGGGACTCCAGCGCGGGCGTCTCCCAGGCGTTCGGTCAGCAGCTCGCGTGGATCCGTCCGCGCGCTGACGCCGGCGACGACAACCTTGCGTTCACGGTCCGGGATTCGACAGGCAGCCCGCGTGTCTGGCTGTACGGTCACGGCGGGCGCTCCGGCGGGCAGCTGCCCAACGTCCGGTCGTCGCCTGCCTGGCTCAACACCACGACCTTCTTCGATGTCGAGGAGGCGGTGTGCTCGACCAACTGCGGCCTCGGTCCGGCGTGGCAGCCTGACGCCAAGACGTTCACATACGACATCTCGGCGCAGGCGGAGACGAGCTCGAAGATCAGCCAGGTATACGGCGCGTGGCCTCGCCCGGGCCAAACCTGACGGGCGGGCGCTGCGTGGTGCGATCATGACGCCGACCGAGATGGAGCAGATCACCAAGCCCGCTGAGGGGGCGGACTTGCAGCCGGCCCCCGCGTACATGCCGGCGCCCGACAGGCCGCGACCGCCCTCCTCGCGATCGTCGTGGCTGACGGCCTTCCAGCGCAACGAGCGGCGCTGGTGGACGGTCGCGCTCGCGGCGACGCTTCTCGTGACCATCGTGGGGATCGGGCTCCTTTACGCGGACGACGCGAGCAACCAGGCGGCCCTCCGCTCCCTGACCACCCAGAACGAGTCGCTGAACGGACGGAACCAGATCCTGCTGGATCAGCTGAAGACGACCCAGACCAACCTCACCGCCACCCTCGGCGAGCTGGCGAAGACCAAAGCCGAGCTGGACCACCCTCACCTCACGATCTGGAACGTGCCTCAGCAGCTCAAGGGGCCGAATTACTACCTGGCAGGCGGCGTCCCGGACACATTCACGTATCACCTGCAGGCGACCGCCACCGGGCCGATGTCGGTCAGCATCATCACGCTGCAGGAGTGGGCCAAGGCCGTCGAGTGCTTCGACTACACCCAGGCCTCGACGCACTACTGCATGCATCACCAGGGTGCGGTATACAGCTCCCTGGGCGTGACCAGCGTGAATTACGACTTCCACATGGCAGAGGGTTGCGCCGACTACATCGCCGTGTTCACGGCGGCGACTCCCATCACCGTGACCCCGAACGTGAGCGTCACTTACAACCCCGCGACGACAGCCACCGGCGACTGCGCCTAGCATCCAATCAAACATCCGAGCTAAGAGGGATCAAACCGGCGCAAAGTTAGGTTATCCTATTTTGCATGGTAGGTTTGCCAGCAAATTCGATTAGGAATGCCTAGGTGATGGTCGAGCAGCTAGAGCGTCGAAGCACGTTCACCCGGTCCCAGGAGGACTACCTGAAAGCCCTCTACCTCCCAGGAGGACTACCTGAAAGCCCTCTACCTCCTGGGCGGCGGAGACAGGGAGGTTCCGACCCGAGAGCTCGCCCAGCGCCTCGGCATCTCGTCGCCGAGCGTCAGCGAGATGGTCACCCGTCTCTCGTCCCAGGGGTTGGTCGAGCACGACCGCTACCGCGGCCAGCAGCTCACGCGTGAAGGGCGCAAGGTCGCGCTGGAGCTGGTCCGCCACCACCGCCTGCTCGAGATGTTCCTGGTCCAGGTCCTCGGCTACAGCTGGGACGAGGTCCACGACGAGGCGGAGCGCCTCGAGCACGTCATCTCGGAACGAATGGAACAGCGGATCTTCGACCTCCTCGGCAGGCCTGAGCTCGACCCGCACGGCCATGCCATCCCCACGCTCACCGGCAAGGTCAGGCCGGTCAGCAACCGCCCGCTGAGCGAGTGCAGGGAGGGGGAGAAGGTCGTCGTGCAGGGCGTGTCCGACGACGACCCCGACAAGCTGCGCGAGCTCGAGCGCCGCGGCCTGCTGCCCGGCACCCGGCTCGCGGTCCTGGCGACCAGCAAGTTCGAGGGGCCGATCGAGGTCAGGCTCAGGGGCCGCCGCGAGAGCGTGCCGCTGGGCCTGGCTCGCGCCATCTTCGTCACCGAGGCTCACTAGTGGCCCAGGTCGTCAAGGCGGTCGTCAGCCAGCCCATGGTGGTGGGCGTCGAGGGCGCCCTCCCGGGCGAGCTTCGGGTGCTCAAGGCTGCCGAGCGATCGCTGAACGGCCAGCGTCGGGGAGTGCGGGCCGTGCTGCCGTTCCTCGGCCCCGCTTTCATCGCCGCGGTCGCTTACGTCGACCCGGGCAACTTCGCGACCAACATGGCCGGCGGCGCCCAGTACGGCTACATGCTGCTGTGGGTCGTCCTGGCGGCCAACCTGATGGCGATGCTCATCCAGTCGATGAGCGCCAAGCTGGGCATCGCCACGGGCCTGAGCCTTCCGGAAGTGTGCCGCGAGCGCTTCCCAAGACCGCTGGTCATCTTCCTGTGGATCCAGGCCGAGCTGATCGCGATGGCGACCGACCTCGCGGAGTTCGTCGGCGCCGCGCTGGGCATCTACCTGGTCTTCGGCATCCCGCTCTTCGTCGCAGGGCTTCTCACCGGCGTCCTGGCGTTCGGCATCCTCGGCCTCCAGGCGTGGGGTTTCCGTCGCCTGGAGGCGACGATCAGCAGCCTGGTCGGCGTGATCGTCATCGCGTTCGGGCTGGAGGTGTTCCGGAGCAACGCGTCCTGGGGATCGGTCGCGGCGTCAACCTTCGTGCCGCACCTCGACGGAAGCGCTTCGATCCTCCTCGCGGCGGGCATCCTCGGCGCGACGGTCATGCCGCACGTCATCTACCTCCACTCCGCCCTGACCCAGAAGCGCATCGTGGGCGCGAACGCGGAAGCGAAGCGAAAGATCTTCCACTTCGAGATGGTCGACGTGGTGATCGCGATGGGCATCGCGGGCCTGATCAACATCGCGATGTTGACCCTCGCGGCCGCGGTGTTCGGCGCCCGCGGACTCACCAACGCTGGGAGCGACCTCGGCCAGGTGTTTCACCTGCTGGACCAGTACCTCGGCGCGCACAGCGGAATCGTTTTCGGCATCGCGCTCATGGCGTCTGGCATTTCATCGTCGTCTGTCGGAACTCTTGCCGGCCAGGTGGTGATGCAGGGCTTCATCCGCCGCCAGATCCCGGTCTTCGTGCGCAGGGCGATCACGATGGTGCCCGCCATGGTCCTGATCGCGAGTCACTTCGACCCGTCGCGCGCGCTGGTGCTCAGCCAGGTCCTACTTTCGTTCGGGATCCCCTTCGCGATGATCCCGCTCGTGATGTTCACGCGCGACAAGAAGCTGATGGGGACGCTGGCCAACAGCCGGCTGACGAACTACGCCGCGTACGCCGTGGCCGCCATGATCATCGGCCTGAACATCTTCCTTCTCTACCAGACGCTCTTCGCGCGGGCCTAGCTGCTCTTCGAGCTGCCGCCCTGCAGCAGGTCGCGCGCCTTCTGGTACTCCTCAGCGCTGATCTCGCCGGCTGCGAACCGCCGGGCGAGGATGTCGAGCGGGGCTCCAGGCGGCCCGGAAGGCGCCGCGTGGAGGTGCGTCACGCCCAGCGCTGCCACCACCACCACCACGGCGATGGCCGCCAGGACCATGAGGACCAGGACGATCCACAGGAAATGAAAAGGCATGACAGCCATTCCAATGGTTCAGCATAGCCCTGGGTGAAGACATGAAGCTCGGTGTCCAGCTCGGCTACTGGGGCTTCGGGCTGACGCCCGCCGACCAGCTGGAGCTGGCTCAGGCCGCCGAAAAGCTGGGCTACGACTCGGTCTGGACGGCCGAGGCATATGGCTCCGACGCCGCGACGGTGCTCGCGTGGCTCGCCGCTGGGACGAGCCGGATCAAGCTCGGCGCGGGGATCTTCCAGATCCCTGCGCGAAGCGCGGCGATGACCGCCATGACCGCCGCGACGATCGACAACCTTTCTGGCGGCCGGCTGATCCTGGGCCTGGGCACGTCGGGGCCGCAGGTCTCGGAAGGCTTTCACGGCGTCCGCTTCGCCAGGCAGCTGCAGCGGACACGTGAGTACGTCGCGGTGGTGCGCATGGCGCTGGCCCATGAGAAGGTTGAGTTCCACGGCGAAACCCTCGACCTGCCTCTGCCGGACGGTCCGGGCAAGGCCCTCAAGCTGAGCATCCGGCCCGTCCAGGACCGGATCCCGATCTTCCTTGCGGTCCTCGGACCGAAGAACGTGGCGCTTGCCGGAGAGATCGCAGACGGGTGGCTCCCCGTGTTCTTCTCGCCCGACCACACCAAGGCGCTTCGCGTCCCGCTCGAGGAAGGCGCGGCGCGAGCCGAACGGTCACTCGACGGTTTTCGTGTCTGCCCGACCGTCAACGTGATGATCGGCGACGACCTCGAGTCGGCTCGCAACGCGATGCGGCCGATGCTGGCCCTCTACGTTGGCGGCATGGGCTCCCGCGAGCAGAACTTCTACAACCGCCTTGTCTCCTCATATGGCTTTGAGCGTCAGGCAGCCGAGGTGCAGGAGCTGTACCTCGCCGGGCGCAGGAACGATGCCATGTTCGCGCTGCCTGACGAGCTGATCGACCTCGTCTCGATCGCCGGGCCGCGCGACAAGGCGAAGGATAGGATCCGCGCCTTCAGAGAAGCGGGTGTGGACACGCTGATCGTGTCGGGGATGGCGATCGACACCCCGTCACGCGTCGAGCAGCTGCGCCTGGTCGCCGAGCTGAGGGATGAAGTCGGCTAGCCAACCAACGGTCTTCCGCGAGATGCTGGCCGGGCCGGTGAGCCGTGAGGACGCTCAGCTGGTGTGGATGCTGGTCGGCCTCGCAGCCGTGGATATCGGGATCGCCATATTTCTGAGCCTGTTTCCCGTGTACGCGGGCTTCCTCTACTTCATCGTCGGAATCCTGTTCGCGGCGATCGCTCTGATCGGCGTGGCGAGCACGCGGTTCAAGGGTCATTACAGCCAGGCCGGGATCTTCTGGTTTCTGGCGACCATCGGCGCCTTCCAGGCCTTGAACATCGTCGTGATGTGGGCCGGCCTGCTGATCAGCTGGCGAGCTTCGGGCCACCCGGGTTACCCAATCGCGCTTGCGGCCGTTGTCGGGCTGGTCCCGCTGCCGGTCGGCATCTGGCAACTTGGGCGTAGGCTCCGGCGATCCTGATTTCGTCTGGGCGAAATATTGCCAATTGGGTATAATCGGAACATGACGAAAACCGAGGTCGGCTGGCTGCTTGCCCGCGCGCGAGCCCGGTCACGGATGACCCAGGCCAAGCTGGCGGAGGTTATGGGAACAACCCAACCGGTCGTGGCCAGGGCCGAAGGCGGCTATCGAATGCCGACCCTTGAATTCATCGACCGCTGGGCCAGGGCGACAGGCATGCCTTTGACCATGACGTTTGGAGGTGGCGCCCAGGCGCCCGATTCACCAGCCCGGAAACGCGCGCTCGTCGACTCCGTCCTCGGGCCTGGTCGGTTCGATCCATGGGAGCGACAGCCATCTGATGTCGAGGCAGCCCTCCTGAAGAAGGCCGGCAGGACGCAGGCATATTTCCGAGGTCTGAAGGCATCGGGTGGCAAGGCCCGACGCGCTTAGCCGCGCCAGGAGTCTGCTCTCTAAGATCCCACGCTCCCGATCGGATCAGAAGCAGCGCATGCTGCTGGCCGCGGCGATCACCACGCTGATGCGCCAGGCGCCGATCGTTGTCGGCGGCACCGCCGAAGCCTACTGGGCGGGGGGTGCATACCATCCCACCGACCTCGACCTGTGTCCGGAACCCGAACCGCGTGACCTGACAGCTCTGCGAGCCGCAGGCTTGCGCAAGGTGGGAAGGCATTGGACCCGGGACGACCTCCCGGTGGCCGTCGAGTTTCCAGGTTCGGGAGACGACATAGAGCGCACGATCACTGTCGTGATCGAGGGAGTCGAGGTGAGAATCATCGGGTGCGAAGACCTCTACCTCGATCGCATTCGGCAGGCCATCGCGGGCTGGCCGCATGAGGATCTCAGCTTCGACTCTGCTTTTGAAATTGCGCTGACCAACTACCGGAACATCGACTGGGACTACGTCCGAGAACGGATCGCCACCACGGCAAGGCGTGAGCCCTCTGTAGGTGAGACCATGCTCCACGTGAACCGCCGGGCCAGGGCCCGAGCCCGCCGGCGCGCGACAGAAATAGTAGCGAGGGAGGCTCGATGAGCTTCAACCAGCCACCTCCCCTCGTCGACTACAACCTCTTCGAGTCCGACGCGCCGCTTCGCGAGTCGCTGGAGCGCGAGGGTGCGTCGTGGGCGAACGACCTCGTCTGTGACCTCGGATCCCTCGCGGGCACGCAGCAGGCGATCGACTGGGGCTTCCAGGCCAACGCCAATCCTCCCCAGCTTCGCACGCACAACCGGTTCGGTGACCGGATCGACGAGGTCGAGTTCCATCCCGCGTGGCATGAGCTGATGAGGGTCGCGATCGGCCACGGCCTGCACGCCCTGCCATGGCGCGAGCCGAGGGCCGGGGCGCATGCGGCGCGGGCCGCCGCCTTCTACGTCTGGTCCCAGGTCGAGGGCGGGCATGGCTGCCCGGTCTCGATGACCTACGCCGCGATCCCGACGCTACGGAAGACACCGAGCGTCGCGAAGCAGTGGGAGCCGCTCGCGACGACGCTTGATTACGACCCGGGCCTTCGACCCGCGAGCACCAAGCAGGGCGTGCTCTTTGGCATGGCCATGACGGAGCGCCAGGGAGGCTCCGACGTGCGCGCCAACACGACGCGCGCGACACCGACCGGCAGCAATGGCGAGCACCTGCTGAACGGCCAGAAGTGGTTCTGCTCCGCGCCGATGTGCGACGCGTTTCTCGTCCTCGCCCAGGCGCCCGGCGGCCTCTCGTGCTTCTTGCTGCCGCGCGTCCTGCCGGACGGAACCCGCAACGGGTTCCACATCCAGCGGCTCAAGGACAAGCTCGGCAACCGTTCCAACGCATCCTCGGAGATCGAGCTCGAAGATGCGTGGGCCGTGCTTGTCGGGGAAGAGGGCAAGGGCGTGCGGACGATCATCGAGATGGTCAACCACACGCGCCTCGACTGCGTCATCGGCTCGGCGTCCCTGATGCGCCAGGCGGTCGCCCAGGCGACGCATCACACCGCGCACCGCAGCGCGTTCGGCAAGCTACTGAGCGAGCAGCCGCTGATGGTCAACGTCCTTGCTGACATCGCGCTCGAGTCGGAGGCGACCACCATCCTGATGATGCGGCTCGCCGGCGCGTTCGACCGAGCCGCCGATCCTGGCGAGGCGCATTTCAAACGAATCGGTGTGGCCATCGCGAAGTTCTGGACCACCAAGCGCGCCATCGCGGTGGTGGCCGAGGCTCTCGAATGCCATGGCGGCAACGGCTACGTCGAGGAGTCGATCCTGCCCCGCCTGTATCGGGAGGCGCCCCTCAATTCGATCTGGGAGGGCTCCGGCAACGTCAACGCGCTCGACGTGCTGCGCGCCATGCAGCGCGAGCCGGATTCAGTCGCCGCGTACTTCACCGAGGTCGAGCTGGCACGCGGATTGGATTCGCGATTCGACAGGGCGATCGACGACCTGAGGAAGGAGATGTCGAGCTCAGGTGGAATCGAGGCGGCGGCTCGTCGTATGGTCGAACAGATGGCAATCCTCCTCGAGTCCTCCCTCATGCTCCGCTACGGCGACGGCGCGGCCGCCTCGATCTTCTGCAACTCGAGGCTGGGCGGCGCGTGGGGACATACGTTCGGCACGCTTTCAAGTTCAAATGAGCTCAAATCGGTGATCGAGCGGCACCGGCCGCGTTTCTGATACGGAGGGATGATTCAAGAAACCGAGGAAATCACGGATGTCTGGCAGAGCTCGGCCGCATCGCGAGTACCGCCAGGCGAGGTAATACTGGTTACCGACTTCGACGGTACCCTGGCCGAGGTCGTTCCGGATCCCGCGGCGGCGCGAGCCCGACCCGAGGCGCTCGAGGCGCTGCAGGAGCTCGTGATGCTGCTCGCGGACGTGGTCGTCCTCAGCAGCCGGCCATTCGCGCAGCTCGAGACCCTGGTTCCCATATCCGGCGCCAGGCTCATCGGCGACAGCGGGCTCGCGATTCCGCGTCATGCCCAGAAGGAGGCGCTGGACCGCTTCAACGCGGACGCGAGCAGGCTGCTCGAGCGGATCCCCGGTACGTGGATCGAGGTCAAGCCGGCCAGCACGGCGATCCACTTCCGCAATGCAAACACGAGCGGCGAGGAGATGCTCGCGCTGCTGCGGCCCGTACTCGACGGCGCGCGCCTTTCCGCGGCGCTCGGCCGCAAGGTCGTCGAGGTCCACGCTCCCAAGGCGGGGAAGGGAAGCGCGCTCGCGGCGCTGCTGCCGGCGGAAGACCCGGGAGGCGTCGTGTGCTTCGGCGACGATGAGAACGACCGCTCGCTGTTCGAGTACGTTAGCGCGCTCGACATCCCGCACATGGCAGTGGGCGTGTGGTCGCCGGAAGCCCCGGCGGACTTGTTCGAGCGCTGCGACCTCGTGGTCCCAGGTCCTGAAGGAGCCACCAGGGTCCTGCAGGAAATTGTCGAGTGGGCTAAGGCTTCGAGCTGACCCGCTCGGCGGCGGGCGTGACCAGGTCGCGCAGATCCTGGACCTGGTTGCTGATCCACCTGGCGATGTCGTTCGTGCGCACGACGTTCTTCGCGCCCTCGTTCATCCGGTGGCGCTCCTCGACCGGCATGGTCAGGCCCGTATACATCGCCTCCGCGGTCGCCTCGACGTCGAACGGGTTGACCGAAAGCACGTTGCCCCTCAGCTCCTCGTGCGCGCCCGCGTTTTCGGAGAGCACGATCATGCCGTCGGTCTGGTTGACCAGCGCGCCCTCCTTGGCGACGAGGTTCAAACCGTCGTACACGGGATTCACCAGCAGGACGTCGAAGTTCTTCATCATCGCGATCGCCTTGCGCTCGCTCTCCGCGATCTCCAGGCGGATTGGCTGCCATGCGTATGTGCCGAACTCGGTGTTGATTCGTCCCGCGGTCTGCCTGATCTGCCGCAGGTAGCGGCTGTAGGCAGCGACGTCCTGACGCGAAGGCTGCAGGAACGCCCAGAACTGCACCTGCCCGTTCAGGTCGGGGTGGTACCGAAGCATCTTCTCGAACGCGATGAAGCCGCGGACGATGTTCTTCGACGGGTCTGTGCGGTCGATGCGTGCGATGAGGCGCGCCGGACGTAGCGCCGCCATCTCCTGTTCCTGCCGCTTGACTCCACGCGATGACGCAAGGCGCGTCGTCATCGGGACGTCTACGGAGATCGGATAGTGGCGCGCGTAGACGATGCGACCTCCCGCGACCACCGCCCGCTCGCGCTCGTCGACCTGCAGTCCCATGTTCTCCTCGCAGGTCAGCAGGAAGTTGCGCACGTCGAGGCTCGACTGGAAGCCGACGATGTCGCACGCCAGCAGCCCCTCGAGGATCGCGTCCCGCATCTCTTTGGGCAGCACCTTCCAGTACTGAGGCGTGGCCCACGGAACGTGCAGGAAGAACTGGATCACCGCGTCGGGCAAGGCCTCGCGGACGAAGCGCGGCACGAGGTAGAGCTGGTAGTCGTGCACGAGGACGAGTGGACGCGCGGACGCTCCGCGGGCCAGGCCGATCACCCGCTCGGCCATCTGCCTGTTGACCTCGACGTAACCGTCGGTCCAGGCCTGGTGGATGCGGTCGTCGATGATCGGTTCATTGCCCAGGTCCCAGAGGTAGTGCTGGAGGAACCACAGCACAGGGTTGGAGATGACCGAGTAGTACATCTCGTACTGCTCGCGAGTCGGCGTCGCGTAGAAGAGCCGGCCGGTCGATTGCGCCAGCGGCACGACCAGACCTTCCCAGTGCTTGGCGGCCAGCTCGCGCTCGGCGTCGCTGCGTGCGCACGCCACCCAGTCCGCGCCCAGGGCCTCGGCCAGCGTGAGCAGCCCGGTGATCACGCCGCCCGCGCCGCGCCTGAAAGTGCCGCCAGGCCGCGGCTCGTGCGGGCCGCGGTTGGAGACAAGGATCGGATAGTGACCGGGCAGCGTCCGCGCGACGTAGCTGCGGATCGAGCTAGGCCTAGCGTCCGTCTTCTGGGGTCCTCACCAGGCTCCACCTGTCGATTGGGACGTCGTGGACGCGCACGCCAGACGCCCGGGAGACGGCGTTGGCGAGGGCGGCTGTGCCGGGAATCGCGGGCGGCTCGCCGACGCCTTTGGCGCCCAGCGGCCCCACCGGCGAGGGGACCTCGATCAGCCGAACGTCGATATCCGGGACCTGGTCAGCCGCGGGGAGCTCGTAGTCGAGAAAGGACGCCGTGCGCAGCTGGCCGTCGCCGTCGTACACGAGCTGCTCGCCAAGGGCCCGGCCGAGCGCCTGCGTGGCGCCGCCGTGGATCTGACCTTCGACCTCCGGCGGGTTGATCGCGTGGCCGACGTCCTGGATCGCGGCGTAGCCGCTCAGCTGAAACGCACCGGTCTCGCGGTCGATGCGCACGCGCGCGATGTGCAGGGTGAACATGGGGGACGCGGCCTGTACTGCCGAGCGGCCGGTCGCCTCAATCGGCTTGTGCCGGCCCATGAACTCGCGGCTCATCCTGACCAGCTTTGTGATCTCGACCGAACGGCTCGGCGCCCCCTTCACCGCGACGCGCCCGCCGACGATCTCCAGGTCCTCCGGCGCCGCTTCGAGCTCCTCGGTGGCGATCTCCAGCAGCTGGCGCCGCGCCTCTCGCGCGGCCTCGTAAACCGCCCCGCCGACGCTGTAGGTGACCTGGCTGCCGCTCGAAGTGGTGCTGAAGGGAGCCGATGCCGTGTCGCCGACCTCGACCCTGACCATGTCGGCGGAGACCCCGAACGCCTCGGCCGCGATCATGGCGAGGCCGGTCGCTGTGCCGCTGATGTCGGGCGACCCCACCGTCACCGAGACGGTGCCGTCCGGCTCGACGCGGCAGCCGGCCGCCGATGGCGTCCGCGCGCCGCCCCACGCGCCTAGGGCGATGCCGACCGCCTCGTCGTCGCCGAGAGGCGTCGTGTAGAGCGGATGGTGCTTGGCTTCGTCGAGCACCTCGACCGACGCGATGCGCGGCCAGCGGCCGCCGTCGGCGGTGGGGTCGCCCTCCCGCGAGACGTTTCGGAGCCTCAGCTCGATCGGGTCCATCTCTAGCCGCACCGCCAGCTCGTCCATCGCCGTTTCGAGCGCGAAGTAGGCCTGCGTGGCACCTGGAGCGCGATAGGCGTCGGTTGGGGTCTTGTTGGTCGAGACCTCGAAACCGCGGAGGTCGAAGTTGGGGACGCGGTAAGTTCCGCCGAGGAAGTTCGCGGTGAGACCGGCGTGCCAGCCTGCCGACGCGCCGTTGTCGTAGTGAAAGCGAGCGCGCAACGCGACCAGCGTGCCATCGCGCTTCGCGCCCAGCTCGAGGTCGAACTGCGCCGCCGGCGCCGGGCGGCCGACCACGAACTCGTGCGAGCGGCCGAGGGCCAGGCGCACCGGCCGGTGAAGGCGAACCGCGAGCAACGCCAGGAGCGGCTCGAGCAACTCGATCTTGCCGCCAAAGCCGCCACCCACTGGCATGCCGACAACGCGCACCTTGTGCGGAGGCAGGTCGAGGAGCCCGGCGACCGTGTCGCGGACGACGAACGGCCCCTGGGTGGACGACCAGACCGTGAGGCCGCCGTCCGGCTCGGGCCGGACGACCGCCACGTGTGGCTCCATGAACGACTGGTGGGCGCCGGCGATCCGGTAGGTGCCCTTCACCACGACGTCGGCCGCCTTCAAGGCGGCGTCGGTGTCGCCTCGCTTGAGATGGGCCACGCCGGTGACGTTGCGCGGCCGCTCGTCGGGCGCTCCGTCTGCCGCGGCCGAGGCGCCGTGGAGCGAGGCGTCCTCCGCGTCAGGGGCCTCCGCCTCGCCGAGCACGAGTGGCGCCTGTGCGCCCATGGCCGCGATGGGATCGACGACCGGCTGAGTCTCTTCGTACTCGACCTCGACGAGCGCCGCCGCGTCGGTGGCGGCGGACTCGCTTTCGGCGATCACCGCGACGACTGGCTGGCCGGCGTAGAAGACGCGGTCGACGGCGAGTGGAAGGTCCGGACCCGCGCGCTCGACCCCTGGGAGATCGGCGCCCATGACCACATCGACGACGCCAGGCACGGCGCGCGCAGCTCCGGTCTCGATGCGCCGGATCCGCGCGCTGGGCGCGTGCGACAGCACGAGGTGCACGTGCAGCAGACCTGCGAGCTCGAGGTCGGCCGTGAAACGGGTCGCCCCGGTGACCTTCTCGCCTCCTTCCTGCCGTCGCCGGCCTACGGCGGCTACGCTCATCACCCGAAGATGCTACGCAGAGGGGTGGCTCGGCTGTTTGCCGCGCTCGCGGTGTTGCTTTTGGTCGCCTGCTCGAGCGGGGCGCCGGCCGCGCCCCAGGCCACGGCGCTCGCGGCCCAGCAGGCCCTGCGATTTCCGATCCAGCACGACGTCAGCACGCTCGACCCCGCGATGATCGACAGCGAGGCCGAGGCGGCGATCGCCCAGAACGTCTTCGACGGACTGCTGAAGTTCGACAGCAACCTGAACATCTCGCCCGACGTCGCGGCAGCTCTGCCCATCGCCTCTTCCGACGGCTTGACGTACACGTTCAAGCTCCGCCAGGACGTGACCTTCTCCAACGGCGACAAGCTCACGTCAAAGGACGTGCTGTATTCGTGGAACCGCGCCGCCGCAATGCAGGGCCCGTTCGCGACGAACCTGTCGGCGATCGCGGGCTATGACAAGGTCTCGACGAACCAGGTCTCGGGCGCTCCGCTCGAAGGCCTGCTCGAAAAGAACGACCCCTCGGTCACGCTTGCCGGCCTCACAGCGCCCGACGATTACACCGTCGTCGCCAAGCTGACCGGTGCGGCCGGCTGGTTCGAGTCGGCGATCGCGCAGCCGGCGGGCGCCGGGATGGTCGTCGACCAGAAGGTGGTCAAGGCCGACTTTGCCAACTGGTGGAACAAGCCCGCGACGCTGGTCGGCACCGGCGCCTTCAAGATGACCGCCCACACCACGGACCAGTCGCTCGATTTCGGAGCCATCACCGATTGGTGGGGGCGGCCAAAGCCGACCCTCACCACGATCCATATCGATGTCGTCAGCGACCCGACGGCCGCGCTCGCCAGGTACGAGGCTGGGACGTTCGACCTGTACGGCTACGCCGCGTACGGTGCGGCCGCCGCCGACGTCGCGAGGGTCCGGGCCAAGCCGGCGGAGAAGGAGCAGCTGGTGCTCGAGGTCAAGAACAAGACTTACTTCCTCAGCTTCAACATGGTCGCGGACGCGAAGAGGCCGGCGGGCGGGCCGTTCACCCTCGACCAGGGCAACATCTCGCACAACCTCCGACTCGCCTTCAATCTCTCGATCGACAGGGCGAAGCTGGCCAAGGACCTCTGCTCCGACATCGCGTGCGTTCCGGCGACGGGCGGACTCATCCCCAAGGGCCTCGCGGGTTACCTCGGCGACGGTTCGGATCCGCTCTCGGTGTTCGATCCGATCAGGGCGCGAAGCCTGCGCCTGCTGGCCGACCCGGACGGGACCAGGACCAAGGACCTGATCTACACGTACGACCCGGAGAACCCGTTCAACGAGCCGGCGGCCAAGCTGCTGCAAGCGCAGTGGCTCGACAACCTCGGGGTCACGGTCAGGCTGCAGACCGTGCCCCACACCCGGTTTATCACCGAGCGGCTGAAAGGAAGCTACGTGCTGTCACGCGATGGTTGGGCGGCCGACTACAACCATCCTCAGGACTGGTTCGACAACCTGTACGGCGCGTCGGCCGGGTGTCCCGACGTGAGCTGCACGACCGGGTATGACACCAAGGCGTATGACCAGCTGCTGACGAAGGCGGATGCCGAACCTCTCCCCGGAGCGATCCCCGATTACAAGGCGCTGAGCCGCCAGCTGATCGACGACGTGGTCTATATCCCACTCTTCTACACGGTCGACGCGTTCCTGTTCAAGCCATACGTGCTCGGCGCCGGCTCGAACAACATGTTCGACTACTGGTGGAACCAGATCCAGATCACATCCCATTAGCTCACCGGATTCCGGACCGCTGGATCCAACGGGGCCTAATCCGCGCCCGAATTCCACACCGCTGGATCCAACGGTGCGTTATTTAGAGCTGGCCGGGGAAATGACACGCGGCGAATCGCCCTGGCTCTTTCATCTCGAGCGGTGGCTCGACCTCGGAGCAGATCTTCTGCGCGATCGGGCAGCGGGTGTGGAAGCGGCAGGCGGAAGGCGGATTGACCGGTGACGGGATCTCACCCTTCAGCAGGATGGGCCTGCGGGCCGCCTCCAGGTCTGGGTCCGGCACCGGGACCGAGCTCTCGAGCACCTTCGTGTAGGGGTGCAGCGGCCTGTCGCGGATGGAGTCGCTCGGCCCGATCTCCACGATCTTGCCCAGGTACATGACCGCGATCCGGTCGCTGATGTGCCTGACGACGGAAAGGTCGTGGGCGATGAAAAGAAAAGTCAGCTGGAACTTGTCCTGCAGGTCCTCCATCAGGTTGACGATCTGAGCCTGGATCGACACGTCGAGGGCCGACACCGGTTCGTCCGCCACGATGAACGTCGGATTCAGGACCAGTGCGCGCGCGATGCCGATGCGCTGGCGCTGGCCACCCGAGAACTCATGCGGGTAGCGGTTGACGAAGTTCGGGTTCAGGCCGACGACGCGCATCACCTCCTGCACGCGCTGCTCGGCTTTGCGGCCCCGCGCGACTCCGAAGTTGCGCAGCGGCTCGGAGACGATGTCGCCCACTGTCATGCGGGGGTTGAGGGACGCGTAAGGGTCCTGGAAGATCATCTGGATCTGCTGCCGCATCTTGCGTAGCTTTTCGCCGCGAACCTTCGTCAGGTCCGTGTCCTTGAAATAAACGTGGCCCGAGGTCGCCGGCTGGAGTCGCACGATCACCCTGCCGAGCGTCGACTTGCCGCACCCGGATTCCCCGACAAGGCCCAACGTCTCGCCGGCTTCGATCGCCAGGCTGACTCCGTCCACCGCATGAACGACGTTGCGCCCGAACAGGCCGCCGCCGGCGGGGAAGTACTTCACAAGATCCTCGACCCTGAGCAATGTGGACTTCAGCGTGGGGTCGTTCGCCGGGGAGGGGGCTTGCTGCGCGCTCACGCTATAGCTTCGGGATTGGCCACGTTCTTCATCAGCACCCAGCACCGCGCACGCTGGTTCGGATCGACCTCCTCGAGCTCCGGCTCCTCGGTGAAGCAGCGGTCGACTCGGAACTTGCAGCGCGGGTGGAACTTGCATCCGGGCGGCATCTTGCCGAGGTCGGGCGGCAGGCCCTTGATCGAGATGAGCCTCTCCTTGCCGACCTCATCCACCCGCGGCATCGAGCGCAAAAGCGACCAGGTGTAAGGATGCTGCGGGTTCTTGAAGATCGCCCGGGTGGGGCCCTCTTCGACGACCCGACCGGCGTACATGACGATGACGCGGTTGCACAGGCTTGCCACCAGGGCCATGTTGTGCGTGATCAGGATGACCGCTGCGCGAAGCTCGCGGCTGAGGTCGCGCAGCAGCTCGATGATCGACGCCTGCACGGTTACGTCGAGGGCGGTGGTCGGCTCGTCGGCGATGAGCAGGGATGGTTCGTTGGAGACGCCCATCGCGATCATGGCGCGCTGCCGCATGCCGCCCGAGAACTGGTGCGGGTAGTCGCGCACCCGGTCCTTCGCGGCCGGGATGCGCACCCGCTGCAGCATCGGGACCACCCGTTCCCTGGACTGCTGGCGCGTGAACCTGGAGTGGGCGGCCATCGCCTCCTCGACCTGGAAACCGACGCGAAGCACCGGGTTGAGCGAGGTCATCGGGTCCTGGAAGATCATCGCGACCTCGTTGCCGCGGAACTCCCGGATCTCCTCGTCGGTCATCTGGATGACGTCCTTCTCGCCATAGAGGATCCGTCCGCTGGTGATCTTGCCGGGCTCGGGGATCAGCCGGAGGATGGACAGCGCCGTCATCGTCTTGCCCGAGCCTGACTCACCCACGATGCCGACGATCTCGCCTCGGTCGATCTCGAAGTTGATTCCGTCCACCGCAGTCACCGTGCCACCGGACATCGCGAATTGAACCCGAAGGTCCTGCACGCGGAGAAGAGAGGCCAGCGGACTAACGCCTCATCCGGGGGTCGAATGCGTCGCGCAGGCCGTCACCGACCCAGTTGAACGCCATCAGCGTCAGGGACAGGGCGATCGTCGGGGCGAGCACGATGTGCGGCGCGAAGTCCATGCCGTGGTAGCCGTCGGCCGCCATGGCGCCCCAGGACGGGGTGGGCGAGGGGAGGCCGAGGCCGAGGAAGCTGAGGAACGCCTCGAACAGGACCGCCGCCGGAATCGCAAAAGTCGCCTGGACGATGATCGGGCCGAGCGCGTTCGGGAAGATGTGGCGGAAAAGAAGCCCGAAGTCGCGGGCGCCCGACATGCGCGCCGCCTCGACGAACTCTCTTTCGCGCAAGGCCAGCGCCTGGCCGCGGACCAGGCGTGCGACGTCCATCCAGCGCGTCAACGAGAAGGCGATGATGATCACCAAGACCCCGCGCGGGATGAGGTGGAGCGCGTCCGACAGGACGAACACCAGGATCAACGCCACCAGCAGGTCCGGGATCCCGTACCAGATGTTGATGAAGAACGAGATCACGGTGTCGACCGACCCGCGGTAGAAGCCCGCGAGCAGCCCGAGCGGGATGCCGATCAAGCTCACGATGATCGCGCTCCCGACCCCGACCTCGATGGTGATCAATGCGCCACCCATGATCCGGCTCAGGATGTCGCGGCCGGCCTGATCGAGACCGAGCGGATGCGCCAGGCTCGGAGGCTGGTAAGTGGGGCCCACGGCTTGCAGCCAGACTGGGTATGGCGTCCAGACGATCGAGATCAGCGCCGTGATGAAGAGGATCAAGATGATCACTCCACCGACTAGCGCCAGGCGGTTACGGCGGATCCGCCGCCACGCGTCGGTGAGCAGGGTGGCCTGCTCGGGCATCTCATAGGTGAGCTCGAGGTCGGGCTGCACAAGCGGTGCTGCTTGAGCCATCAGTAGCGAATCCTCGGATCAAGCACGGGATAGATCACGTCAACTGTCAGGTTGGCGAGGCCGACCAGCGCGGCGTAAAACGTGAAGACCCCGATCACGATGTTGTAGTCGCGGGCGAGGATGCTCGTGATGAACTCCTTGCCGAGGCCGGGGATGCCGAAGATGTTCTCGATCACGACCGACCCTGTGATGATGCCGGTCGTAAGCGGGCCCAGGATGGTGACCACGGGGATGAGGGCGTTGCGGAGCGCGTGCCGGACGACCACCACCCGCGCCTGGAGACCTTTCGCCCAGGCGGTGCGTACATAGTCGGTCCGGATCGTTTCCAGCATGCTGGCCCGGGTCAGCCGGGCGACATAGCTCGCATACGGGAGCCCGAGGGCGAGTGCCGGCACCTCGACCTGTGTCAGCGGGCTCGTGAACCCGGGCGAGTAGAAAACCGTGCCCTGGGTCCAGATATAGAAGTAATGGCCGAAGATGAGCAGCCCGAAGATCGCGAGCACGAAGCTCGGGATGCTGTAACCGACCACGGCCGTGCTCGACGCGATGTAGTCGACCCACGTGTTCTGTCTCAGCGCCGCGATGACGCCGAGGAGCAGGCCGAGCCCGATCGTGACGAGCAAGGCGAAAAAGCCGACGGTGGCGCTGACCGACGTTTCGTGCAAGAGCAGCGGCGTGATCTTGACGCCGCGGTTGACGAGGGACTCGCCGAGGTCGCCATGGAGCACGCCGGCGACCCAGTTCAAGTACTGCGTGTGGAGCGGAAGGTCGAGCCCGTAATGGTGGAGCTCGGCAGCCAGTGTCTGGGGGCTCTGTCGTGTCTCGTTCAGGAAGGCGTTGCCGGGAATCTGGTGCAGCAGCAGGAAGACGATGGAGGAAACCAGGATGGTCGTGATCGCGATGAGGATGAGCCTCTGGCCTACGTAGAGGAGGGTACCCCTCATCTCCTAATCACTTCCCTCTTATCAGATTGACGAAGGGGGGTCCGTCGCAGTGGCGGACCCCCTTAATTCTGTCGGTATCTGCCGGCTTAGTGCTGAAGGATCTTCACGTCGGACCAGTAGTTGTCGTAGAGCGCATTGCCGCCGGCGCCGGAGACGTACGGGTGAACCAGGTACTGCTGAATGCCGTAGACGAGGTTGCCGGTCACCGTGTTGTCGACGAGGATCTTGTTCATCGCTTTGTAGGTTTCAAGCGACTGGCTGAGCGGCTTGGAATTGGCCTGCTGGGCCATCTGGTCGAGCTGCGAGTTCGAGTAGCAGGCGCCGCCCGACCCTGCGTCGGTGACGAACAGGAAGTCGAACCAGTCCTGGGGGTGGTCGTAGTCCGCGCCCCAGCTGTGCCGGAAGATCGGATAGCTGCACTTGGTGCGGGCACGGAAGAAGGACGCGCGGTCTTGCGCAGTGCACTGCACCGAGACGTTCAAGTTCGCCTTCCACTGGGAGGCGAGGTTGTCGCACACCGACTTGTTGAAGGCGCTCGTGTTGTAGGTGTAGACGAGGTTCTTGACCTTGCTGCCGGTCGGGTCCCACTGCTGATACAGCGATTGCGCTTTAGCTTTGTCGAAGACCGCCCACGGGTCGGTGTTGTCGCCAAGGTAGCCCTTGAGGCCCTTCGTGATCACGCCACCAGTGGCCTTCACGCAGGCGGTCCCCTTGGAGCACGCGATGTCGACGAGCTGGTCGCGGTCGACCGCCAGGCTGAACGCCTCGCGGCCGAGCTTGCCGGCGTCACCCGCGAACGGGTTGGCACCGGTGCAGTTCTTGGACGGTTTGCCTGCGCCTTCGCAGAAGTTGAAGCCGATCCAAGTCGTGCGGGCCGCTGGCTGGAGCGTGAGCTGCTTCTTCAATTGATCGTCGGAGTTGTAGCGGATCACATCCTCCGGCGTCAGGCTCTGGTTGGCAAACCCGATCAGGCTGTAGCCGTTGGACTCGTACTTGGTCAGCTGGGCCTTCTGGTCAGCGACGATCTCGATGTGGACCTTCGTGATGGTTCCGGTCGAGCCGCCCCACCAGTTGGCCACCGGCCCGAAGTCGATTGACTGCTTGGGCGTGCGGGCGGTCAGTTTGAACTGACCGGTTCCGATCGCGGTGGCCGGATCGCTTGCCCAGTTGGAGTCGGTCGCCTTGCCGGCCGCCGTGACGACCTTCTGGTCGACGACCCAGGCCGTCCACAGGGCGACCTCGGTGTACCAGTAGCCGGCCGGTGCGGTCAGAGTGGCCGAGAAGCTGTAGTCGTCGATCTTCTTCAGGCCGGTCATGTGCGTGGCTTTGGCGTTCGACACGTCGTCGTAGCCGACAACCGGCTGGAAGACAGAGGCGTAGTCACCCTGGATCGCGGCCGCCCGGTCCCAGCTGAAGATGAAGTCGTCGGCCTTGACCGGATCGCCGTTGGAGAATTTGGCGTTGTTCTTCATCTTGAAGGTGTATGTCAGGCCGTCCGATGAGATGGTTGGAGGCCCGGAGGCAATGTCGGGAACCTCGTTCAGCTGGTCGTCGAACTTGTAGAGGCCCGAGTACGTGTTGCGGAAGATGTCGATGTCGACGGCTGCCGACATGTGGGCCGGGTCCAGGTCGCCGACGTCGTCGACCAGGGGGAAGCTGAGGGTCTGGTCCGAGGCCAGGTTTTGGCCCCCTCCTCCGCCGCCGCCACAGGCCACGGCCATCGAAACTGCTCCCAGCGCCACGGCCAGGGAACGGAACGCTGCGATTCGCGTCATGCCACCTCCTACAGAACACGGCTCGAGGAGGGCGCACCTAAAGGCATCAACTCTCCTCGAAATCCATCGCCCTCTTCCCGGCTGCCCGGGGCGAGAGTGCGCCGGCGACGGACCTTTGCCACCTTCCGATGGCCCGCTACTCCGGCTTCATATTTGAACTTTGCTTCACCGAAGTCAAGTTTCGGCGGCAAATAGGCCCGGGCGGTGGTTGAATTGAGATCAAGATGAGGCGGACGGCGGCTTTCCTGTCGGCCGGCCTGCTGGGCGTCGTGGCGCTGCTCTCCGGCCTGGCCCTCGACGCCTACCTGCACGCTCGCGACCCGAGCCTGGCCCACCGGGAGGGCCTTTTCGCGCTCAGCAACCCGGGCCATGTCCTTCTCGGAATCGGGATCGGGCTGGTCGTGGTCGGAGTGGTGGGCGCGGCCTACACGACGCTGCCCTTCGGGGTCTGGGTGCGGCGGGGCTTGCTGGCGGGTGCGCTGGTCCTCGTCGTTGTCTCAGGCGACGTCGCCGGTTGGGCCGCGTCGGTCCAGCTCTCGGGCTCGACCTCGACTGCTGCCGGGCACAATCACGGGGCCACCCTGGCCACCCGGCAGCCGACCGCGGCTGAGCTTGCGGCGGCGGCCAAGCTGATCGCGGATACGAAGGCATCTGTCGCCAGGTACACGGATCTCACAGCCGCCATCGCCGCCGGTTACCAGCCCCTGGAGCCGACTGACTTCCAGATCGTGCACTACGTCAACCCGGGCTACATGACCGACGCGGACATCCTGAATCCGCAGCACGTCCAGTCGCTCATCTACTACAACGCCAAGCAGGGGCCGATCCTGATCGGCGCCATGTACATCATGCCCAGGCGTGGCATGGCGGGACCGCAGGTGGGAGGCCCGCTCACCGTGTGGCACCAACACTCCAACATTTGCTTCGACAACTCGACCGGAATGGCCGTTGCGTTTGCGCACTCGGGATTCTTCGACAACAACGAAAAGAGCGGCTCGTGCCCGCGCGGGAGCACCAACAAGACCACGCCGTTGATGCTGCACGTGTGGCTCATCGACAACCCCGACGGACCTTTCGCGTCGGACATGGAGCCGTCGGTGTTGGGTACGACCGCGCCTGTCTCTTAGTGCTTGATTATCCGGACTTCCGTCCAGTCGTAGTCGTACAGCGCGTTGCCGCCCGCGCCCCTGACGTATGGATGCACGAGGTACTGCTGCACTCCGTACAGCAGCCCGCCGAAGACTGAGTCGTTGACGAGCAAGAACCCCGCGACGCGGTAATCGCTCGCCCCTGCGCTTGCGGCCTTCGCGTCGGCTGCGGCCACCACCTTGTCGAGGTTGGGGTTCGAGTAGCACGATCCGGACGAAGGGGCGCCGGTGACGAACAGGTAGTCGAACCAGTCCTGCGGGTGGTCGTAATCGGCGGCCCAGCTCTGGCGGAACATCGGATACGCGCACGCGCCGTTGCGCTGGTCGAAGAACGTCTTGCGGTCCACGTCGACACATCCGACCGTGACGCCGAGGTTCTTCTTCCACTGCGCGGCCAGGTTGTCGCACACGGCTTTGTTGAACGGGTTGGTGTCGTACGTGTAGGTGAGATCCTTCACCTTCGACCCGTCGGGGTCCCAGGCCTGGTACTCGGCCTTCGCGGCGACGGCGTCGAACTTCACGTTGTGGTCGGCGCCGTCGTTGAGATAGCCCTGGAGCCCCTTGCTGATCACGCCACCTGTCGCCTCGATGCAGGTCGTCTGCTGGTTGCAGACGGCGTCGACCAGGACCGTGCGGTCGATCGCCTGGCTGAAGGCACGGCGGCCGGCCCGGCCGGCGTCGATGCCGGCAAAAGGCCCTGAGCGCAGGTTGAACCCAACCCAGAAAGTGGTTCCGATCGGAACGACCGTCATCTGACTTTTCAGCTTCGGGTCAGAGGTATAGCGCGTCGCGGCCGCAGGCCCGAGAGCCTG
>WNFD01003934.1_pt1 | contig 26204 bp, 27 predicted proteins | sample 5400491 | NCBI WGS metagenome assembly WNFD01 (sample SAMN13153343, study PRJNA577476) | soil metagenome | isolation source: 120 cm saprolite under Douglas fir tree site 2 hole 2 replicate 2 | place: USA:California | collected 2015-04-18
CTGGGGCTCGGGCTTTGGGCAACCGGTGGGGTGGGGTGGGGGGGAGCAGGGGAGGCCTGGGGACAGGGCACGGGACCGCCACCCACGGTGCAGCTCAAGCAGAATTACCCGAACCCGTTCAACCCGGCGACCACGATCCCGTTCACACTGAGCGCGGATCTGTTTGCCAATGGTCACCGGCCGATAGTGTCGCTGAGGATTTTCAACGTGCTGGCGCAGCTCGTGGCTATCCCCATCCTGCAAGGGAGCGGGGAGCTCTTGGATAACGTGCCACTCTCCTGCTCCAGCTCTACGGAGTGCCCGTTCAGCGCCTACTGGGACGGGAACGTCCGGACGACAGGCCAACAGGCCGCGTCCGGCGTCTACATCTACCAGTTGGTGGTGGACGGACGCCGGATTACCAAGAAGATGATCATCATGAAGTAAGGGTGGTTAACGAGCCGCCCCGGTGATGAGCCGGGGCGGCGTTGTCTTGCTTCCCTGACTGAGGAGGCTGCGATGAGAAAAACCAAGTACGCTGTCGTCCTCGCGATCCCTGTGCTCATCGGCACGGGAGGGGGGGGCGCGCCAGGGCACCCGACGGACCTGCTCGCGACGCGCGAAACCGCACGCATCCGAACCCACCTTGCCACCGTCGAGCGGGAGCTGCGGGCCAAAGACGTTTCGTCCCTGGCCAGCGCCCAGCGAGCGGCACGCTCGCGCAACCTCGACGTCCTTCATGAATACTGGATGCGGGGCGTCTTCCCGAGGAACACCGACTTTCCCGGCGAGCGTGTCCCCTACTTCATCGATCGCTATGGCACGCGCTGCGCGATGGCGTATCTGATCGAGCAGTCCGGCCACGGGGGGGGGGACTTTGTGGCCCGGGTTGCTGCGACTCACAACAACGCCCGCATCTGGGAATTACAAGACGATCCCGTGTTGGTGGCGTGGCTCGACCAGAACGGCCTTACCCTCGCGGAAGCTGCCCGGGTTCAGCCGCAGTACAATGGGGGAACCTGCTATTGCTTGCCGTCGCAGCCCAGCGCCAGTACCGGCTATAAGACCACGACCGCCTTCTCCGTCGGCCTGAACGCGACGACTTTGGCTCTCAACACCGCCAGCATCGGCGTCCCCCGACGGCTCACCGGTCTTCTGGGGATCCTGACGGGCGTGGCCGGCGTCGCGGTAGGCGAGCCGAACCTCCACGAGGACGGCCAGCGACATACGCTCGGTCTGCTCAACGCTGGAATCGGCGCGGCCTCCGGGCTCCTGGGGATATATCGACTGGTTAAAGTTCCTCGAGCCCAGTCCTACGCCAATGTCGTCCCGTGGGTAGACGCGCGCGGCAAAGGCGGTCTCTCCATGCACTTCAGCTTCTGAGCCGGGGAATTCCGCATATGAAGAACGGGGGCCTTTGGCCCCCGCTTTCGTTTTGACTTACTCCCCGCCATTTCGGCATCTTTAGCCCGGCACGGAGGTTGCCCCTGAGCGGAGCACCATGATTCGACCCGATCGTCTGACCGTCAAAGCCGCCGAGGCGCTGCAGCAGGCAGCGGCGCTCGCCCGCTCGCGGGGCAACCCCGTGGTGAACGACGCCCACCTGTTTTCCGCCCTGCTGGACCAGCAAGAGGGCATCGTCATCCCCCTGCTCCAGAAGGTGGGGCTCAATGTGGCGCAATTGCGTGCCGACACCGAGCGCGAAATCGCCCGGTTTCCCACGCAGTCGGGAACTGCGGTCGAGCCCTCGCTGTCGCGCGAGCTCTCGGGCGTCTTGGATCGCGCCGAGGTCGAGGCGAAGGCGCTGGAGGATGCGTTCGTCTCGACCGAGCACCTGTTGCTCGCCTTGGCGCAGGAGAAGGGCACCACCGTTCGCCAGCTGCTTGGCGCGGCGGGGGTGGATCGTCAGGCGCTGCTCACCGCCGTGCAGGCCGTGCGCGGCAGCCACAAGGTGACGGACCAGGAGCCGGAGCAGAAATACCAGGCCCTGCAGCGCTTCACGCGCGACCTCACCGATGTGGCCCGGGCCGGTAAACTCGACCCGGTCATCGGCCGGGATGAGGAGATCCGGCGCGTCATGCAAGTGCTGTCGCGGCGCACCAAGAACAACCCGGTACTGATCGGCGAGCCGGGGGTGGGTAAGACGGCGATCGTGGAAGGCCTTGCCCAGCGCATCGTCAATGGAGACGTGCCCGAGTCGCTGAAGCAGAAGCACCTCGTTGCGCTCGACCTCGGCCAACTGATCGCGGGCACCAAGTACCGCGGGGAGTTCGAGGAGCGGCTGAAGGCGGTCCTGAAGGAGATCACCACCGCCGAGGGACGATTCATCGTGTTCATTGACGAGCTGCACACCCTCGTCGGGGCCGGCGCGGCCGAGGGCGCCGTCGACGCGTCGAATATGTTGAAGCCGGCACTGGCGCGCGGCGAGCTGCACGTCGTCGGCGCGACCACGCTGGACGAATACCGCAAGTACATCGAGAAGGACGCGGCGCTGGAGCGGCGCTTCCAGCCCGTCTACGTGGGCGAGCCATCGCTCGCGGACACGATCGCGATCCTGCGGGGCCTCAAGGAACGCTATGAGGTGCACCACGGCGTCCGGATAACGGATAACGCCCTGGTCGCCGCGGCGACCTTGTCGCACCGCTACATCGGCGACCGGTTCCTCCCCGATAAAGCCATCGACCTGGTCGACGAGGCGGCGAGCCGGCTGCGCATCGAGATCGATTCGCTACCCCAAGAGATCGACGAGGTGGAGCGCAAGATCATCCAGCACGAGATCGAGCTGGCGGCTCTGGCCAAGGAGAAGGACAAGGCTTCCAAGGAACGCCGCGCCAAAGTCCAGCAGGAGCTGGCCGAGCTGCGCGAGCGCGCCACCGCGATGAAGGCGCAGTGGCAGGCCGAAAAGGAAGTCATCGGCGGACTGCAGGGCAAGAAGGCCCAGCTGGAGCAGCTGCGGGCCGAGGCGGACCAGGCCACCCGGCGGGGCGACCTGCAGAAGGCCGCCGAGATCAGCTACGGCCGCCTCCCGGCCCTCGAGAAGGAGATCGCCGCCGTCGAGAAACGGCTCGCCGAGATCCAGACGACGAGCAAGTACCTGAAAGAGGAAGTGGACGCCGAAGACATCGCCGAGATCGTCGCGAAATGGACCGGCATTCCCGTGTCCAAGATGCTCGAGTCCGAGCGCGAGCGGCTCACGAAGCTCGAGGCCGAGCTGGGACACCGGGTGGTCGGCCAACCGGAGGCCCTGGCCGCGGTGGCGAACGCCGTGCGCCGGGCGCGCGCCGGGCTCCAGGATCCGAACCGTCCGACCGGCTCGTTTATCTTCCTCGGCCCCACCGGCGTGGGGAAAACGGAGACGGCGCGCGCCCTGGCCGAATTCCTGTTCGACGACGAGAAGGCCATGGTCCGACTCGACATGTCGGAATACATGGAGAAGCACTCCGTGGCCCGGATGATCGGTGCCCCGCCCGGCTACGTCGGCTACGAAGAGGGCGGGCAGCTGACGGAGGCCGTGCGCCGCCGGCCCTACGCCGTCGTCTTGTTCGACGAGATCGAGAAGGCCCACCCCGACGTCTTCAACGTGCTGCTACAGATCCTGGACGAAGGCCGCCTCACCGACGCGCAAGGCCGCACCGTGGACTTCCGCAACAGCGTCCTCATCATGACGTCGAACATCGGCTCCTCCTACATCCTCGAGGTGGGCACGCAGCACTGGGAGCAGGTCGAGACCAAGGTGATGGAACTGCTGCGGCAGACCTTCAAGCCGGAGTTCCTGAACCGCGTGGACGACGTTGTGATCTTTCGGCCGCTCGGCACCGCAGAGATCATGCGAATCGTGGATCTGCAGATTGTCGCCGTGGCGCGACTCCTCGCCGAGCGCAAGTTGGGCCTCGAGGTGACGCCCGCCGCCAAGCAGCTGATCGTGGACGAGGGCTACGACCCGGTCTACGGCGCGCGGCCGATCAAGCGGGCTGTGCAACGGCTGCTGCAGAACCCGCTCGCCCTGGCTGTGCTCGAGGGGAAGTATGCCGAGGGCGATGTGGTGCGGGCGGACCGGGCGAAGGAGGGCACGGCCCTGACCTTCGCACGTGTGAAGAGCGGGGCGCCGGAACCGGCGCGTGCCTGACGCGGCCGGGATGGAGCTCGCGCTGGAGGAGGCGCGTGCGGCCGCCCAATCCGGCGAAGTCCCCGTGGGCGCCGTGGTCCTGCGGGACAGCGCGATGGTCGCGCGGGCTCACAACGAGACCGTGCGGCGCCGCGACCCGACGGCGCATGCGGAGCTGCTCGCCATCCAACAGGCCCTGCAGACCCTGGCGACCGACCGTCTGGACGACTGTACGCTCTACGTGACGCTCGAGCCGTGCGCCCAGTGCGCCGGCGCCATCGTCCTCGCCAAGGTGCGCCGCCTCGTGTTCGGCTCCTTCGACGACAAGGCGGGGATGTGCGGCACCATCGGCGACCTGGTGCGCCATCCCCGGCTCAATCACCGGGTGGAAGTCCAGGGTGGCGTACTCGCGGCGGCGAGTTCCGCCCTGCTCACCGCGTTCTTCAGGGCGAAGCGCTGACGAGCTCAGGGCGCACCGTCAGGATCAGGGTACCACGCGGGTCTTCCCCGACATTGCCGAGCACAGCGGTCTTGCCGGCCGGAAGGCCGACGGTGGTGCCGAACTGGACGTCGCGTCCGGAGAGGTGCACGCTGAGTTCGACGGTGGCGCTGTCGCCCGTACCGGAGACCCGGAGGATCTCTGCACCGACCCGATACCCGCCCGCCATCGCCTGGGACACGGCGCCGCCCTCGGTCGCGCTAAAGACGCCTTCCTCGACCATGCGGTAGCCGCGGAATCGGAACAGTTTCCGCAGCGTTGCTTCCACGTCGGCGAGGGCCGGGTCGGTAGTCGTGGCGCCGTCCGCCTGGATCAGATGGAAGGTGAGCCGCACCAAGGGCCGTGGTCGGTCGTACTGCGCGAGCACCCGCGCGATCTTATCCAGGTTGTCGCGCGTTTCTCGCACGGTGATCGTCGTGCCGGCAACACTCATCATCCCCTTCGCTTCGCGCCGGTCGCTGTATACGTACGGACTGATGATCTGCGATGCCTGCGGTCCGCGCAGATACTTGAGCTCGAACGTCCGGGTGTCGACTGCGGGGCCGGTGCCGCAGGCCGCGCCGAGGGTCAGGAGGGCGGTCAGGAACAGGGAGACACGCAAGCGCATGGCAGCACTCCTCTCAGAAGAACCAGATGACCACAACGTCGGGGTTGTCGGTTTGCAGCACCGCGACGCTTCGGCCGGGCGGCGCGGTGACGGCGATGCGCGGAGACGGATGAGGTGCGACTGTGGGCACGAGCGCGATCGGGTTATGCCGCGCGAGGATGAGCCCGGCAACCCCCGCGGCGGCCGCCAGCGGGCCCAGCTGCCACAGTCGCAGCGTGCGTTTCCGCCGTTGTCCAGCGAGTTGTATGGCCTCGGCTGTGGTCCGCCGCGGCGCCGCGGCGGCCAGCGTCTCGCGCAGGACACGCTCAGCGTCGAGGATGCGCCGGGCGGCCGCGCGACACGGCACGCAGTCGTGGATGTGCCGGCTGAGCTCCGAGTCAGCTTTCCCCGCCAGTTCGGCCGGGTCCACTTCGAGCATCAGATCCAACGCCGTTGGGCAGTTCATCGTCCCCGCTCCTCCGCCAGCTCGGGATGGTGCGCGAGGATACGGGTCCGCAGCGTCCGGCGAGCCCGGAACAGGTGCGCTCGTACCGTGCCCGGATCGAGCCCTAACCGCTCCGCGATCTCCACCAGGGCCACCCCCTCGATGTCCGCGAGATTGAAGACCTCTCGCTGCCGCGCCGGCAACTGGCGAAACAGCGCCGTGACCACGTCCGCGATCTGCGACCCGTGCAGCTGCTCCATCGGGTCGGATCTCCTCCCTGTCTCCCCGACCCGCTCAGCGGTCAGCTGCTGGGTCAAGCGCAGTCGGCTGGTGAGCCGGCGGTGCCACCCCAAGGCTGCATTGCGGGTCACCTGGTAGAGCCACGTCGTAAACCGCGAACGGCCCGAGTAGCGGCCCAGGTAGCGATGCACGCGCAGTAGCACCTCCTGGGCGACGTCATCGGCCTCGTCCGGGTCTCCTGTGTGTACCAGTGCCCAGCGGTACACTCTTCCATGGCAGCGCCGTAGCAGCTCGTCGCGCGCAGCGGCGTCCCCCGCTTGGGCGCGCGGGACGAGATCGGCCACCGCTATTTCGAGCTGACGGGTATCGCTCAACCGCTCTCCGGAGTGGCGCCGCGCGAATAATGAGACTCGTTGCCGGCGAGCGACGTTTACCGGCTAGCTGGCAGGGTACGCATCGCCTCGCCCACGGCGTCCATCGCGGCCGTGAGCTGGGCGTCCGAGAGGTAGGGTGCCGGCCCCAACCGCAGCACGTCCCCACGGTAATCGGTGATCACTCCCCGATGGTGGAGGGTGCGGCACAACGCGGCGGCGTGCGGAGTGCGCAGCGCCAGAAACCCGCCTAGGGCGTCGAGCGGTGTGGCCCGGTCACGCGTGAGCACGCGGGGATCCGCGTCCAGGGCGTCGAAACGGGTCGCGAGCAGTCCCACCTGATGCTGGCTCACTTCGCGTAGCAGGGTCGGAGTGAGCCCCTGGGCCTCGAAGAAGGCGAACACCGCCGCGGCGCGGTAGTGGCTCGTGGGATCGTAGGTCGCCCCGGCGAACCGGGCCGGACCCGCGCCGTAGCGCACGCTGCCGTTCGCCGGCGTGTCGGCCAAATCGGCGAACTCGCTGTACCAGCCCGTGACCACCGGCCGCAGGGCGCAATCCGCCGGCATCCGCAGGAAACAGTTTCCTTCGCCGAGCTGACAGTACTTGTAGCCCCCTCCCACAACGTACGCCTCGGATAGGCCGGTGGCGCGCAGCGAGAACGGCACGACGTTGAGCGCATGGTAGGCGTCCACCAATAGTTCCGCGCCGCCGCGGCCGCAGGCGGCCAGCACGTCCGCGAGCCCGGGAACGATCTCTCCGGTCTCGAAAAGCACGGCGGAGACGAGCACCGCGGCAGTGCGCGGCGTCACGGCCGCGGCGAGGTCGGCGGCGATGCCCCGGACGGGACGTGCCCGCACGCGAACGACCTCGAGGCCGGCTTCTTCCAGGCGATCCACCTGGCGCCGGATGGTGTGGAACTCGCCGTCCGTCGTGACGAGGCGAGGCCGCTCGCGCAGCGGGAGGGCCGAGAGGAAACTGACTACGAGCTCATGGGTGTTAGCGCCCAGGGCGATGCGCTGGGGTGCATCGTCCAACAGCCGCGCGAAGCCGCGCCGCACGGCGTCCGCCTGCGCGAAGGCGCGCTCCCACTTGTCGTCCACGAGCTCCGCGGCGTCGAGCCAGGCGCGGGCCTGAGCATCGAAGCCGCAGTCGGGCCAGGCCTGGTGGGAGTGCCCGGTGAGTAGCAGCCGCTCGCCCACGCGGAACCGGGTATAGTGGCGCGCCAGAGCTACGGGGGACCACCCCGGCCCGCTCACAGCTCGGTGCGAATCGCCCAGAGGTCCGGGAAGGCCGGCTGGTGCAGGGTGGCCCTCAGGTACTCGGCTCCGGCCGAGCCACCAGTGCCGCGCTTCGTCCCGATGGTGCGCTCGACCATCTTCAGGTGGCGGTAGCGCCACTCCTGGAACCCCTCGTCGAGATCGACGAGCCGCTCGCACAGCTGGGCGAGCCCAGAGTCGCCGCGGTAGACGCTGACCAAAATGCGCTGCAGCTCCGGCGATGGCTCGATCGGCCGCGTGGGGTCGCGCTCGAGCAGGGCCTTCGGCACCGCGTAACCGTTCTGCGCCAGACAGGCGAGGAAGGCCTCCCACAGGCCGGTCTGTGCGTACCGCGCCTCGAGGAAGCGCCGGGGCGCGCTCCCGTCGGGATAACGCGCGACCGCCTCGCGGCTCCGCTTACCGAGCGTGAACTCGAGCGCGCGAAATTGGAATGACTGGAACCCGCTGCCTGACTCCAGGCGCTCCCGGAACGAGAGGAATTCGAGCGGCGTCATCGTCTCCAGGATGTCGATCTGCGCGACGAGGACCTTGAGGATCGTGAGGATGCGTTTGAAGGTGTGCAGGGCGCGGGCGCGGTCGTTGGCACGCAGCAGCCCCTGCACGTAGTCGAGCTCGTGGAGCAACGCTTTAAACCAGAGCTCATAGACCTGATGGATAACGATGAACAACGTTTCGTCGTGCTCGGGGCCGGGGAGCTGCAGCGCCAGCAGCTCGTCAAGTCGCAGGTAGCTCGCGTAGGTGACGGGAGGGGAGGGAGGGGGCGTGGAGGGCATGGCGAAGAAGCTCGCGCCCCCAGGCGTGGTCCGGCAAGGCAGGGCGCATTAGCTTCCAAGCCGAGCGGGCCTCGGCGTCGGTGCGTCTGTGCCTCTAGCCGTCGAGTACGTTGGATGGGTGTCCGAGTGGCTGAAGGAGCCGGTCTCGAAAACCGGTATGCCGGCAACGGCATCGTGGGTTCGAATCCCACCCCATCCGCTGCTTTCCAGCTATGGCCACCAAAGAGCCAGGTCCAGGGCCAATCGGGGGAAGCGCTGGTAGCGCGCAAGGCCGCCTGCCCCAAGTGCAAGCGTTTCTACTCCCTTCGTCGGCTCCCAACGAATTTCAAGTGTGCGGACATCATTTGTGACTTCTGTGGGTATCTAGCACAGGTAAAGATGACTATGCGCTTGATCTTGGTGAGCGTCACAGTCGCAATGGTTCTGCCTTGGGGGGCGATGGCGCAGATCCAGCGCGGGGCGATTCCTTTCGTTGGGTGCCCCGCAGATGGCCAGACTGGACCCATCAAGCCGCCGCAAGGGAAGCCCAAGGTTGTAGCGCTAGACGGAGTGAGCGCACGAGAAATCGCTTACTACAAAGGTGGCGACGGCTCTCGTGTATTCGCCCCTCGTGGATGGCATTGCCGCGTCGAGTACGGATCAGGAGGGAGTATCATACTCGTCACGCCGACTTCCATCGACTCGGCAAGCGTCCAGCAACCGAGTATCCACGACCATGCGGTTCAAATTGAGTTCCACTATGGTGGAACGTCTGGAAGGTTTGGCGTGGCGGCCTACGCCTCGCGATTATTCCCCAGGGTGGCTGCCAAGTTTATCGAGAGGGTTGAGAGTGAGAGTCTCGTGCCGGCAGAGGAATTTGCACTTGGACCCTACGCGAATGACTCAGTGAGATATGCAGATAGCCTGACGGTCGAATTCACTACCCCGGCCAACAAGACGGGCTTAGGAACAGAGAGGAGCTTTGCCCCGTCTCAAGACGCCGTTCGCGGCATCGCCGTACTTGCCACTTCAGGCGATTGGGGCATGTCGATTCTTCGGGTGAGGTTGGGCCCGAGCATGCGTCGGGTGGAGGCCGCCATCTTGAAACTGAACAAGGAGTGCATGCAGAGAATTGATGGCTGTTAATAGCCTCTGGGCTCTCGGAGCGGCACCACGTAACCGGACCGCCATGGCCGTGCCAGGACCGCTAGGCGACAAGCGAGAGAAATCACAGATGGGGGGCTTGATGCGACGTTCCGCCCTACTGGTTGCTCTGTCGGCATCACTCGCGGTCAGTACTCTTCCCGCCCAGAAGCCTGCTGCTTTTCAAGACACTCTCGTCTACACAACGACCACTGTGAGGTTGCGCGTTCACCCGTTCATGACCGCGCAAGTTCTCGCTATCCTCGCTCCTGGCACGCAGGTCAGGACCTACACTTGCACTCAGGGGTGGTGCAGCGTCACGGTCCCGGTCAACCGACGAGCTGGGTACCTCGCTTCAGAGTTTCTCACGCTAGCCCCGCCTGCGGCCCAGCCGCAGGGACGTGGCTACGTCAACTCTCAGGGCGTATGGGTTCCGTCTCCGCAACGCTCTTCGCAAGCGCCACCTGGCGCTACTGCTCATTGCCGGGATGGGACGTATAGCTTCAGTCAATCGAGGAGAGGCACCTGCTCTCATCATGGGGGTGTGGCGGAGTGGTTGGTCCCGTAGCGAAAGCTGACAGTCATCAGCGAGCCGCAGCGAATGTGCGGTTCGTTAGGCAGAGTGCCCGAGTGACCTGCGTCGTCACATACTTGACCACGGCGATAACGGCACTCTCCATTGGGTGTAAGCGCTCACCTAGTGTCTCGACTGTGAGCCACCCGCCGCTCGACAGTACTAGGGCGGCGTCTCAGCCAGCTCCATCGACTCCCCCAGGAGACTTCGCCTACGCGGACTCCAACGGCACCCGACTGCTTACCACTGGCTCGCTGGGTGACCCAATCAAGATTCGCGGCGCCATATGCTCAGGTGGTCTTGTTTTGCCAGTCCGATACGACCGAAGGCAGGGCCATAGTAAGAAGGATACCGGGAGACAAATCGCATCCAACTTCGACAACGATGGGGGAGACGTGTTCAGCCTGGTGGGAGGTGAGGCTCGCCCAGACGAAACGTGCTATCTCTCAGCTGACTCGTCCCTCATTGCTGGAGCGGCGAGCGTCACAGACCTCGGATCGTCCGTATGCCTGCCTGCTCAGTTAGCACGACTCGCCGCCGCCAGGGAGCGCCGGGTGATTCACTGCTGGCGTCTGGCTAAGACACGCTCAAATAGTGAAATCATCGCCGCCCAATACGTAGCGATAGACACTAACGCGCTGGCCAGTCTAGTGATCATGAGAGACAGCGCCCTGCTGTGGGAAGACTTGCCTGGAGTCCTTCATGAGGACAGCAATAGTGTCTGGCGCGTCGATGACGAGGGTAGATTCGACCCACATAGTTTTGAGATTCTCTTCGTGGCCGAGCTCCCTCACGCCTATGCAATAGCCATCGCATGGGGCGGAGCTGAGGGAGAATCCGACACATTCCTGCTGGCAGACTCTACCTCGACCTTTCGCACCGTTGTCGATGGCTATCGCTACGAGGTTCCGGATCTTAGGCAGTCGCCCTAGAACAACTGCTGAAGCTGACGGCTGGGAGTGCTTGGGGGAGTAACATGCGTCTGCTACAAACGTTACATAGTATGTAACTGTCTCAGTGTGTTAAGTGCACGCTAGACGGCCCTGTTGTGCTCAGATGGTCAACCTCGAGGGCCCTCGGTGGAATGAAAAATATTCGAATTCGTGCCGAATATTCGGATTCTGTGTTGAGTTCCCTTCCAGATGAATCGCATAACGTGCCATATCACATTCGGATATATGCGTGCGCGCTATGCTCGGGCTTCCGGAAGACGCGATCTAGTCGCGCGCCGTTTCCTTTTCATCCGTCTGGCAAATGAACCGGTAGCGTTTGCCGCCAACGTAAGCCTGTGCGTGCCAATTAGGGGTTTCGCCCTTCCGGCGATGATGTGAACGCGCATGACCGCCTCCGAAACTCAGAGTTGCGGTCACAGCGAGTGTGGCGGTCAGCAGGGAGTGTGGGGTGGGGTGGGGTGGGGCACCCTTCTCCCGTTCTTTTCCCCCTTCTGGGGTCTCGAAAACCGTATGCCGGCAACGGCATCGTGGGTTCGAATCCCATCCCATCCTTCCCAGGCAAGGTTGATTCTGTTACCGGCTCGTCACCGTGCGAGCGGGTCGGGCCGAAGCTGGAAATGGAGTACTTTGCTCGTCGTACCCTTGCCCCCTTCCATGTGAAAGGGCGCTCGGGTGCTCACGGTCGCCCACAGCCCCCGCCCTTTCCAGCCGGCGCTCCGATCATCGATGCGGCCGTCCATCCATTTCGCATAGAACCCCATCGGATATGGGACGCGGAGCACGACCCATTTCCCGTCCTTGAGCACCAGCAGTCCTTCAGACCCATTGCCGGTGTTGATCGGCACGTTTTCGCCCAAGCCGAGCACGTTGAACTGGTCGACCCAGGTGTAGTAGCTGGCCTCGGCGCTACCGGGGCTCGTAACCCCGCCGAGTTGCGGTAAGGGCTCCGGATAGAACGTCCAGCCTTCGGGGCAGTGCTGACCTGTCGCGCTCGGCCCGTTAAGGGGTCCCTTGCATTTCCGACGGTCGAAGCTGGCCAGATGTCCGCTCGCGAGCGCTGTCCAATAGACTCCGTTCCGGTCGACGTCGCCGCCGCGCGGTGAGAAGCCTTCGAGGGGCGCGCCTGACGGGGTCAACGGCAGCTCGTACAATTCCGCCAGCGCCGTCGCCGGCGGGTTCGGCCCCGGGTTCAGTCGGACTACTGCGCCCGGGTAGCCCAGCACCGATCCCCAGACCGATCCGTCCGGGGCAGGGGCGACCGCGTAAAACGGAGCCACGATCCGTTTGTCCTTCGCGGGATCGACCGGCTGGTCGGGCTCGACATAGTCGTCCCGCTTGCCGTTGCCGTTCGTGTCGAGGATCAGGGCAGTCCAGCCCTGCGATTTCTCCTCATCGCCGGTCTCGTCGAACAGCTTCGTGTTCAACCAGCCCACGACCGGGCCCCCGCCGGAGGTCCACAGTGTGCGATTAGCGTCTTCGGCAAACATCAGGTGGTGAGTGCTGAAGCAGGTGCTGATGTGCGTAAGCTTGTGAGTCTTGGGGTCGTAGACCGCAAGGTGGCGGCCGGCACGGGCGAGCGGGAACAGCTGCGCCGAGGGATGGCTCGACCCCGCTCTGCAGAACGCAGCATTGTCGGGCGGACGCACGGTGGAGGTGAGCCAGACCCGACCCGACTCATCGAACATGGGGTTGTGCACGTTGTTCTTGCTGGTCCAGAGGACTTCGCCGCCCCAGTAGGGCGATGGCTGTAGGAGCTGCGTCCCGGCAGCGGGCTCTGTGTTGGGGTCGCGGACTGTGAGCGGGACCCGGCTGGTAGCACTGCGTATCGGATCCAACACCGGCAGGTAATCGGCGCTCAGCTCCAATGAGCCGTAGATCGAGCCGTTGGCGTTGACCGTGGGATTGCGTCGGTCGGTCGACACTTCATCGTGGAGATACGCCTTGGGGTCGGCCCAGTCCCACTCGGTGATCACCACGTTTCGCTCCAGGCCCTGCGGCCGGGGCGGTGTCAGCGGCACCGCGCCGCGGGCGATGCGATCGGTCCAGTCGGCGAACATCGCGAGCGCGCGGTTTCGGCCGAGCTGGTTCAAGGTGGCGAGCATCTGGCCACCCGCCTGTCCCGACTGTACGCGTCGATCCCATGCGGCGACTGAGGACGCGAACGGCCCGAGGGCCTGGGGGATTTCCCGCGTCCCCTTGCTGCCGAGTTGGTGACACGCCCAGCACCCGCCCGACTTCAGGACTCTCAGCCACTCGGCCTGGCTTTTTACGTTCGGCGACATGGCGTTCCCGGTGGCCCGGGAAGCCGTGAACTCGCTTTGGTCCGGCACGTGGATCAGGGAAAACCAGTACCCGGCGGGGTAGTACTCCGCGGCCGCCCGCGGATTGGGCGCTGCCACTGCTGTCAGGTTCAGAACCTTGCCCGCCAATGCTTGAACCTGTGGCGAATCCACCAGCCCGTAGCCGCGCACCCATACGTGGTAGCTCGCCTTCGGGAGATCAGGGATCACGTAGCGTCCTTGATCGTCCGTGACCACGATCTTGACGAACTTGGTTGGCAGGTCGGTCGTTTCGGCGATCACCCAGACGCCCGCTTCGGGCCCGGCCGGACCGGTGACGACTCCTCCAATGTCGTCGCTGCCGATGCGAACTGCTTGGTCGGGTCCCTGGAACGCGCGGGTGCTAGGGAAGGGGGCTGCTGCAAGTGCGGCGAACGCGACCGCCGCCACGGCGCGGTACGGTGCTGTGAGCGCCCTCATGTTTCCTCCACCTCGATGAAGGGCTGCCAGGGCTGATTGGGACCGGATATATCCCGAAGGGTGGCTCCCCGCCAGGCTCTGCTATTCCTCCCCAGCCTCCGGTCTGTTGACTCACCCGACCTTGTCACACCCCCGATCCCGCCACACCTTGCAGCGTGCACCGCCGAACCTTCGTTCACACCTTGGGAGCCTCGCTCGCGGGCGGAGCGTGGGCGTCGCTGCGGCCGGACCGCCCTGGCCACCTCACCCGCATCGGGCTCGAGCTCTATTCCGTACGCGACGCGATGCGCCGGGATCCCGAGCGGACTCTCGCCGCCGTGCGCGCCATCGGGTACACCGACGTCGAGCTGCTCTGGTCCTGGGGCAACTTCGGCCGCACCACAGAGCAGGTGCGGGCGGCCCTCGATCGTGAGGGACTGCGCGCGCCCTCGGCGCACATCTCGCCCACGGTCGTGCTCGTCGGGTGGGAGCGAAGCCTCGCCATCGCGCAGCGCCTCGGCCACGAGTATCTCATCGTGCCGAGCTTCACCCTCGACACCGCACGCTCACTCGACGACTGGCGGGAGTGGGCAGACCGCTTCAACACCGCCGGCGCCGCGGCGCGGCGCGCTGGCATCTGGCTCGCTTTCCACAACGAGGCGGAGCACCTGAGGCCGATCGACGGCACGGTGCCCTACGACCTGTTCGTGGAGCGCACCGACCCGGCCCTCGTGCGCCACCAGCTCGACGTCGGCAACATGGTCATGGGCGGCGGCGATCCGCTCCTCTATCTCCAGCGCTACCGTGAACGCTATTGGAGCTTTCATCTCAAGGATGTCGTCGCCGATCACTCGAGCGATACCGAGCTCGGGGCGGGAACGGTCGATTTCCGGCGGCTGCTCGCGGCCGTCCCCGACATCGAGCGCAAGCCGTGTTACGTCGAGCAGGAGGGTGCCGCCGACCCGCTCGCCAGCGCGCGGCGGAACTACGAGTTTCTCAGGAAGCTGGAGTTCTAGCAGGTCCCGCCGTCACTGCGGCCGCCGCATGGCTGAGCGACCCTGCCGCGCGATCACATCGGCGTAGGTGAGAAGAGCGACGCTCCCCACCCCGACCTCGCGCAGCCGCGCGAACTCTGGGGAAAGGAGCATGTCGAGCTCCGCCTGCCGATGCCGGCTCATCAGGGGTGCGCCAGTGGGGGTATTCTGCGCCGGGTTGTTCAAGTCGATCAGCGCGCTCATCTCAGGCGTCGCGCCTCCCCGAAGTAGCGCGAGATTCCGAGGCCATACTTGTTCGCGATGCGCTCGACCACCGCGCGCAATTCGGGTGTCGCGACCGCGGTGCCCATGTGATAATCGACGTAGTCGATCCGCAGACCGGACCGGAGTGCCCGCTCGACCTGCGCGCTGAGCTCGCGCTCCACCTCACCGAGGTCGTAGTGCAGCGCTAGGAACCGCTCTGTCGACGAAGTGAAGTATCCGACGCTATCGACGAGGGTCGGTACGGCCTCCTTCCCAAGCACCGGTCCCCACCGGTAGCCCTTCCACTCCGAGTTGAGCGCGAGGTGCACGCCCACCGAGATCTGAGGATTGCGGCGCAGGATGTCCACCGCCTCCTGGTACCAAGGGCACACGAATAACACCGACGCGGAGAGCGGCATGTGGGTGTCGGCGAGTTGCTGGAGCGCCATGTTGACGGAGTGGTTCATCCCGATGTCGTCTATGCGGATGAGCAACTCGGTGCGCGGCGGCGCTTGCGCCCTGGTGTGCGCCGGCGTCCAGAGCGTGACCGCCGCGAGGAGCGGGAGACTGCGGAAGGGCCGCATTTCAAGTCGGCCGATCAGGGCGCCGCAACTCTGCTGCATGCGCCTGCGGCTTCTCGAATGCGGGCTGAGCGTTGTAAGCGTCCGACTGCCCGGGTGGGATGCTGAGGAACCGCCACGCATCACCCCGCAGGCCCCGCGCCGCGTAGACCACTTGGCCAACGTGATAGGCCACGTGAGCTAACGATCGGTGCAGGGCTTCGTGCACGAGCAACGGTCGGCCGCGAATGACTACGGTCTGGGCGAGATGAGCATCGCTCAAGCCGGCGAGGGTCTGCAGGAGCACTCCCCAGCCGCTCTCCCAATAGCTGAGGAGCTCGGCGCGGGTGACGGTTCGCGACTGAAACTCTTCCTCCCGTCGGCGCCACGGTTTCTCACCATCACTGGTGAGGAAGTCCGTGAAGCGCGAGCGGAGGTTGCCGACGAGGTGCCAGCAAATGATCGCGATAGAGTTGCCCCCCCCTGACCCAGCAGCGGTGAGCTCGTCGTTGCCGAGCTGGCTCAGGGCGCCTTCCCCGAGGGCCTTGTACCGGCGGTACTCCGCCTCGATCGATCCGACGATCGCTCTCATGTCAGCGACCCTCCGTGCCAGCCGCCTCGCATATCGACTCCCTTGCTAAACTGTCACGCGGTCTCGGCGAGCGAAAGTCCGATCGGCCCGACACACCGAGGCCTCGGGCCCGCTCGCGCATATCCGGTTCCGGTTGCTAACATTAGGCGAGGGTGTTGGTTGAATCGTACCGGGATAGGTGGCCGAGCGGCTGAAGGCACACGCCTGGAAAGCGTGTAAACGGGTAACCGTTTCGTGGGTTCGAATCCCACCCTATCCGTTTTCCGTGACGCTTCCCGTCGACCTGCAGCTCGCCGAGCGGCACCTCGCCGCCTCCGACCCGAAGCTCGCCGCGCTCATCGCCCGCGTCGGGCCCTGCCGGCTGCAGGTCGAGGGGCTCGCGAGCCCCTTCGCCGCGCTAGTCGAGGCGATCGTGTACCAGCAGCTGACCGGCAAAGCCGCCCAAACCATCCACGGCCGGCTGGTGGGGTTGTTTCCGCAGCGCCGCGTCAGCCCGCAACGTCTCCTTGCAACGCATCCTCGCCGCCTACGAAGCGCCGGTCTCTCCCGGGCCAAAGTCCTCGCTCTGAAGGACCTCGCCGCCAAGACGCTGGAGAAGGTCGTCCCGCCGCTGCGCATCCTGCGCGCGATGCCCGACGAGGAGATCATCGCCCGGCTCACGGCGGTCCGAGGTGTGGGTCGCTGGACCGCCGAGATGCTGCTGATCTTTCGGCTCGGTCGCCCGGACGTCTGGCCGGCGACGGACTATGGCGTGCGGAAAGGATACGCGCGCGTCTTCAGCCGGGGACGTTTGCCGAGCCCGAAACTGCTCGACCAGCGAGGTGAGCGGTGGCGGCCCTATCGCACCGTGGCCGCCTGGTACCTCTGGCGCGCGGCCGAGACGCCGGGCGGACGGGCCTGAGACCGCGTGATCGGCTGGGCCGGCGCGATCACTTACTCGGCGGTGCGGACCGCGGGAGCTGTCGGCATGGCCATCCGAGCCCCCCGCCTCGGCGGCCATCGCTGGGCCATGCTGGGGCAGGCGCTCGCCGACGCGTGTTACGCCGCCTTCCCCATTGCCTACGTCAGCTACGGGTTCCGCAGCGCCTTGGGTCTCTTGTGGGTCCCCCTCTGGATATACGCCGCCGTCTGGGAGTGCGCGTGGTTCCTGCGCGACATGCTCGAGGCGGCCGAAGAGGAGGACGAAACCACGCTGGACTCGATCGAGGCTCCGTGGAAAGTGGTCTGGGGACTCTTTTTCGTGTTGCCGAGTCTCATCGCGGGTGGGATCGTCGCGTTCGATGCCCTGTATCCCAAACAGTGGTCCTTGGACGGCGAGCCGCCGCCATTTGTGTGTACCCCAGCCGTGCTCAAGCCGGGTGAAACGCTGACCCTGCGGATGGACACGCCGCATGGCGGGGAGCTGGGCGTATTCACGCCGCGCGGGCGCTATCTCTACGTCGTGCCATTCAGAACTCGGGCGCCCGGGGGAGGGGGGGGGGGAGAACGCCAGGGTTCGAGGGGGTCGAACAACTCCGGCTGAGCACCGCGGATGCGAAGGCGAGTGTCACGCCGGCCGGCGCCAAGGAGCCCATCTTCGCCGACTCCGGGACCTATCAGTTCCAGCTGAGCGAGGTGGCGCAGCTCTCGCTGGCGTGCCGGGTCCAGTTTACCGGCGGCCCAGATTGACCGCGCCTGGCGTCCTCGGCGGCCAGCCCGTCCTCATAGCCGCCGAGCTGAAGAGCCTGCTCGAGCCCTCGCAGCTCGCGGGGCTCGAGGTCACTTGGATCGCCAGCGACACGCCGACGCCGCCGGGCGACTTCGTCGCCCTGGTGCCGCTGCTGTCGCGCTGGGTGGGCGGGACGGAACTCAAGCACCTCCCGAAGTTGCGCGTCGTCGCCAACTGCGCCGTCGGCTACAACAACGTGGACGTCGTCGCCGCCGAACTGCGGAAGGTGATCGTCACGAACACTCCCGATGTCCTCACCGAGGCCACCGCCGACCTCACGTGGGCGTTGATCCTCGCCTGCGCGCGCCGGCTGATCGAAGGTGTCGACCTGATCCGCAGTGGGACGTGGACCGGCTGGCACCCGGGGCAGCTCCTCGGCCTCGAGCTGCGAGGCAAGACGCTCGGCATCTTCGGGGCGGGCCGGATCGGCCAGGCTGTCGGGCGGCGCGCGCCGGCGTTCGGGATGACGGTGCGCTACACCGCGCGTGCAGCGAAGCCGCGGTTCGAAGAGGAGACGGGTGCTGTACGGGTGGAGGTGGGGCGGTTGCTGCGGGAGAGCGACGTCCTGACCCTGCACGCCCCATCTACGCCGGAAACGACGGGGATCATCAATGCCGAGGCCCTCGCCCGTATGCGATCGAGCGCGATCCTGGTCAATACCGCTCGCGGCGATCTGGTCCGCGAAGAGGCGTTGGCGATCGCGCTGGAAGAGGGTCGCCTCGGGGCAGCGGGGCTCGATGTGTATGTGGACGAGCCGCGCATTCATCCCCGGCTCCTCGCTGCCCCCCGGGCGGTGCTGTTACCGCACATCGGGAGCGCGACGCACGAGACTAGGCGCCGGATGGCCGGAGTCGCTCTCGCGAATGTGCACGCGGTGCTGAGGGGCGAGCCCCCTTTGACCCCAGTGTATCGCTAGGTAGCTTTTAGCCCCGAGATGTCTCGGGCTGCGCGCACCACCCTCCTGGACGCCCGCGCGATGTCGCGGGCGCTTCAGCGTATGGCGGTTGAGATCCTCGAGCTGGCGCACGGCCCCGACGGCTTGGTCCTCATTGGCATCCAGCGGCGCGGCGTCGAGCTGGCCGCGCGGCTCGCCAAGCTGATCGAGAAGGACGAGGGCGTGAGCGTTCCCCGCGGCGCCCTCGATATCACCCTGTATCGCGACGATCTGGAGACGGTCGGCCCCAAGCCCGTGATCGGCCCGACCCATCTCCCGGGCGACCTGACCGGTCGGCACGCGGTCATCGTGGACGACGTCCTCTACACCGGTCGCACCGCGCGAGCCGCGCTCGACGAGCTGGCCGACTTCGGCCGGCCCCAACGCATCTCGCTCTGCGTCCTTGTGGACCGCGGCGGCCGCGAGCTGCCTATCCAGCCCGATATCGTGGGCAAGCAGGTCAAGGTCGGACCCGGCGAGCGCGTGGAAGTGCTGGTCGAGGAGCTGGACGGCGAGGACGTCGTCACCCTGGTCCAGGGCGGGCGGCCATGAGCGCCACCTTAGGCAAGGACCTCGTCGGGCTCGAGCACCTCTCGCCCGAGCAGATCCGGTTGATCCTGGATACCGCCGAGCCGTTCAAGGAGGTCTCGGAGCGACCGATCAAAAAGGTGCCCGCGCTGCGCGGGAAAACCATCGTCAATCTCTTCTTCGAGGCCTCGACACGGACCCGGATCTCCTTCGAGTTCGCCGAAAAGCGCCTGTCGGCCGACACCGTCAACGTGGCCGCTACCGGTAGCTCGGTGTCGAAGGGGGAGACTCTCGTGGACACCGCCAAGAACCTGGAGGCCATGCGGATCGACATGGTGGTGATCCGCCACCCGTCGTCAGGGGCGGCGCAGTTCTTGGGGAAGCGCATCCGCTCCAACGTGATCAACGCCGGCGACGGGAAGCACGAGCACCCCACCCAGGCGTTGCTCGATCTCCTCACCATGCGCGACAAGCACGGCAAGATCGCCGGACTCAAGGTGTGTCTGGTCGGCGACATCCTGCACTCGCGCGTGGCCCGGAGCAACCTCTGGGGTCTCACCAAGCTCGGGGCGAGCGTCGGCGTGTGCGGGCCAAGTACCCTCATGCCACGCGGTGTCGAGGAACTCGGCGCCACGGTGTTCCGGCGCATCGAGGAAGCGATCGAATGGGCTGATGTGCTCAACGTGCTCCGTCTGCAGCTGGAGCGCATGGAAAAGGGGTTCATCCCCAGCCTGCGCGAGTACTACCGAGTATTCGGTGTCACGCCGGAGCGTCTCGAGCGCGCGCCGCGCGCGATCACCATCATGCACCCCGGGCCGATGAACCGCGGGGTCGAGATCGATTCCCGGGTGGCCGACGGCCCCCACAGCGTGATCCTGGACCAGGTCACGAACGGCGTGGCAGTCCGGATGGCGGTGCTCTATCTCCTGGCGGGTGGCCGCCCCGAGCTGGCCGAGGCGGCCCAGCGCAGTGCCCCCGGGGGGGGAGGGGGGGGCGGGACGGACTGATGCGACCACTGATACTGCGCGGCGGCCGGGTGATCGACCCGAGCCGCGGCCTCGATCAGAGCGCCGACCTGTTGATCCAGGACGGCAAGATCGCCGCCATCGCGACGGGGGGGGCGGGGGGGGGGGGACTGTCGGCGCCCGAGGCCGAGGTGCGGGACGTGGCGGGGCTGATCGTCGCCCCGGGGCTCGTGGACGTGCACGTGCACTTGCGCGAGCCCGGCAATGAGGACGAGGAGACCGTGGCGTCGGGCGCCCGCGCGGCGGTAGCAGGCGGGTTCACCGCCGTGTGCGCCATGCCGAACACCGATCCCGTGACCGACAACCAGGCAGCCGTTGGGTTCATCGTCAGGCAGGCCGTCCGTGCGGGCCTCGCGAGAGTGTATCCGATCGGAGCAGTGTCGGTCGGCCAGAGAGGCGAACAGCTCGCCGAATTCGGCGAGATGGTGGGGGCGGGAGCGGTGGCCGTGTCCGACGACGGCAAGCCGATCGCCTCCGGGCATCTGATGCGAACGGCCCTGGAATACGCGCGCACCTTCGACATCCCCATCGCCGACCACTGCGAGGAGCCGACGCTGGCCGCGGGTGGCGTGATGCACGAAGGGTTGGTCGCCACGCGCCTGGGCCTGAAGGGGATCCCGTCCGCGGCTGAGGAGATCATGGTAGCCCGCGACATCCTCCTCGCCGGGCTGACCGGTGGCCGGGTGCACCTCTGTCATATGTCAACGCGAGGCTCGGTCGAGCTGATCCGCCGGGCCAAGCAGACGGGGAGTCGGGTGACCGCGGAGGTCACACCACACCACCTCACGCTCACCGATGATGCCTGCGAGGACTACGACACCCACGCCAAGATGAACCCGCCGTTGCGCGAAGCGACCGACGTTGCCGCGCTCCGCGCCGGCCTCAAGGAAGGTGTCATCGACTGCATCGCTTCCGACCACGCCCCGCACGCCTACGACGAGAAGGACGCCGCGTTCGACGATGCGCCCTTCGGCATCGTCGGGCTCGAGACGGCGTTTGCCGTCGCCTATACCGAGCTGGTGCAGGGCGGTGTACTGACACTCCCCGAGCTGCTCGCCCGCATGAGCACAGTCCCCGCACAGGTGTTTCACTTGCCGGGTGGCACGCTCTCCCCCGGCGCTCCGGCCGATCTCTGCGTGCTCGACGTGGCGGCGCGGTGGACCGTTGATGCCGCGCGGTTTCACTCCAAGAGTCGTAACACACCGTTTCAGGGGCGAGCGCTTTCGGGTCGGCCCGTCCTCACGATCGTAGCTGGCCGAGTCGTGCACGATCACGGGGCCTTACCGGCGCGATGACCGCGGCCGCGACAGCCCGGCGGATCGTCGAGTGTTGCCGCCAGCTCGCCGCGCGAGGCCTGATCGCGGGACAGGACGGCAACCTCTCCGTGCGCCTCAGCCCGAACCGCGTGCTGGTGACGCCGGCCGGGCTTATCAAGTCGCTGCTCAAACCGTCTGACATCGTGGAAGTGGACGAGGCTGGGCGGCGGCGACGGGGACGCCGCAACCCTACGAGCGAATTGGACTTACATCTGCTGATTTTGCGGCGACGGCGCGATGTGGCTGCGGTCGTACACGCCCACCCCCCTACCGCCACCGGCTTTGCGACCGCAGGCGAAGAGCTGGATGCTTTTGCGCTGCCTGAGCTTATCTTCCAAATTGGGCGCGTGCCGCTGGTCCCCTACGGGACGCCGGGCACGCCGGCGCTGGGAGAACGAGTCGCGCCATTCCTGGCTGACCACGATGCGCTCCTGCTGGCCAACCACGGCGCCGTCACGCTTGGCCGGACGCTCGAGGAGGCGTGGATCAGGATGGAGAGCCTCGAGCACGCGGCGCGCATCCTGTGGACGGCCCGCTCGCTGGGGCGCGTGACGCCGCTCGCCCACGCGGCGGTCGAGCAACTCCAAACGCTCCGCGCGCGCACACACCGGGAGGGGGATGGCTAAAGGCTCGTCGAAAAGCACGGCAGCGATCCAGCGGCTGCTGGAGGAACGCCGCCAGTACGAGGCGTGGCTTGCCCGGCTCGACGCCGCGGGTGACGCCACGCCGGCATCGGTGCGCACTCGGGTAAAGGCCGACTACGAAGCGCGGCTGATCCAGGTCATCGACGAGCTCAAAGTGCACGCCGAGGCGGCGCGCCAGATGATCCTGCAGCGTCTAGAATTCCGCTCAGAGCTCCGGAAAAAGGAAGCACAAGCCGCCGAGCGGCTGTCGGAAACCGAGCTGCGCCACGCCGTGGGCGAGTACGACGAGACGCAGTGGAGCCAGGTCCACAAGGACGCGCTCGCGGAGCTGCTAGCGGTGCGCGAGGAGATGCAGTCGGTCGACGCCGACATCGCGCAACTCGAGCAGTTGGATCACCTGGTAAAGCAGCGGGCGGCGGCGCGGCCGGGAGCCTGGATGAGCTGGCGTTCCTCAAATCGGTGACCGAGGACGAAAAGGGGACGGCGCCCTCGCCGCGCCGCGCCAGCGGCTCCCAGTACCAGCCCACGATCCCCGGCGACCCGCCGCGCGGAGCGCCGATGTCTGTACCCACAGCGCCGGCCGCTCAGACGAATGACGAGCCGGACGCCGAGCAGGAGCGTACGCTCAAGTGCAGGGAGTGCGGCCGGATGAATCTGCCGACCGAGTGGTACTGCGAAGGTTGTGGAGCCGAGCTCGCCGCGCTGTGAGGCGTTCGACGCTCGGACTGACTGACTGACAATTAAAACGAGGTCCCTGAGTCGGGACCTCGTTTCTCGTTATTCCGTCCGATGTCGGACAGTCCGACGCTCTATTACGGCAGCTTCTTCACGAATTGGGCGAGTCGCGACTTGTGCCGCGCCGCGTTGTTCTTGTGAATGAGGCCCTTGCGGGCGGCGCGGTCGAGCAGCCGCGCGGCGGCGAGGTAGGCTTGCGCGGCGTCCTGGGCACCGGTGGAGCTGCGGACCCGCTTCAACGCCGTCCGCAGGGCGGAACGCTGAGCCTTGTTGACGATGGTGCGCGCGCGCGCCTGGCGCATCGCTTTCTTGGCGGACTTGATCTTGGGCACTGGCCGGGACTCCTCCGAGAAGGGGCGGAAGATAGAGGGTAAGTCGTGGGGGGTCAAGGCACTACGGCGTTGACCCGGCACCCGCTTGGTCATTATCTTTGGGCGCCACCGACGCCGAGCTGCGCTATCTCGTTCGAATTCCTGCTGGTCGCTCCGGTCCTGCTCTTCTCCATGGTGGCGCACGAGTTTGCGCACGCCGAGGCGGCCTATCGGCAGGGTGACAACACCGCGTACATGCTCGGTCGCCTGACGTTGAACCCCCTCAAGCACATCGACCCCTTCATGACCGTGCTCGTGCCGGCCATGCTGTGGTGGGCTTCGAACGGTGCCTTTACGTTCGGCGCTGCGAAGCCCGTTCCGGTCAACCCGCGCAATTACCGGCGCTACGTGCGCGGCGACATCATCGTCTCGTTAGCCGGGATCGCGACGAATCTGGCCCTGTTTGTTTCATGTGTCGTGCTCTTCGCCGCGGCAGGTCTCATCGGCCGACTGGTACCCGCCCTGACGGACGAGCTGGCACTGTTTCAGCGCATGCTCTCCTGGGGAATGTGGATAAACCTGCTGCTCGGGTTCTTCAATCTGCTGCCCATTCCCCCGCTGGACGGCAGCCATGTCTTCAAGCATCTCCTGCCGCTCCAGGCAGGGCTGCGGTATCGCCAGTTATACCGTCTGGGGTTCATCCCCGTGCTGCTGCTGGTGTATCTCGTGCCTAGCGCGCGCAGCGTATACCTCTGGCCAACGGTCAAGCTCATGATGGCCGCGCGGTCGCTGCTCGGTGGCCTCGCTGTCTCACCAGGCGCCTTCCCCTTGTGATCACCCCGACCAACCCGGTGTTGCCCGAGCAAGCGGGTTTTGTCGTCGAGTTGGAGCAGTTTTCCGGCCCGCTGGACTTGCTGCTGCACTTGATCCGCGAGGACGAGCTCGACATCACGGATCTGCCGATCGCGAAGATCGCCGACCAGTTCCTCGCGGTGATCAGCGAGCTGGGCCTGAACCAAGCGGCCGACTACCTCGAGATGGCCGCCCGGCTGCTGCGCATCAAGGCCCAGCTGTTGCTGCCGCGCCGCCTCGGCGACGACGAGTGGGAGGACCCGCGTTCGGAGCTGGTGCGGCGGCTGCTCGAGTACCAGCAGATCCGGGAGCTCGTCGACTGGCTGCAGCGGGCGGCGACGCGGCGCAGCGAGCAGCTCGCGCGCGGCTACGCACCGCCGGCGCCGGAGCTGCCGCCCGCGCCGCTCGAGATCGAGCTGAACGACCTCCTGGCAGCCGCGGAGCGTGTCATCGCGCTCATCCCCGAGCCGATGCTGCACCGCGTCGTGCCCCGGCCGCTCGACGTGGAAAGCGCGACGGCGCGGATCCAGGCCCTGCTGGCCGCGCGGGAAGAGTTCGGCTGGAGTGACCTCGTTGGCACGCGGCCGTCGGTCGTGGAGGTACTGTCCGCGTTCATTTCCCTGCTCGAGCTGGCCAAGCGCGGCGCGCTGCGGCTGACGCAGCCTGAGCCCTTCGCCCCTATGGTGATCCGGCGTGAGTCCCCTCGCGAAGCTGTTTGAAGCAGCCCTGTTCGCCGCGAGCCGTCCGCTCACGCTCGAGGACCTTGCCACGCTCGATCCCGAGGTCGGCGAGGCTGAAACACGGGCCGCGCTGGCGGAGCTGCGGGACGCCTGGGGCGAGGGAAGCGAAGACCACGGCGTAGAGTTGGTGGACATCGCCGGCGGCTGGCAGTTCCTGACGCGTCGCGAATACGCTGAGCCGATCGAGCGGGCGCAGTTTGCGCTGCGGCCGCGGCACCTCAGTCCGGCGGCGTTGGAGACGCTGGCGATCATCGCGTACCGGCAGCCGGTTGGCCGGCTCGAGGTGGACGAGATCCGCGGCGTCGATTCCCAGGCCGTGCTCGACAGGCTGGTTGAGCGGGGCCTCATCGAAATCGTGAGCCGCGGGGAAGGGCTGGGCCGCCCGCTGCTCTACGGCACCACACCGCAGTTCCTGGAGATCCTGGGGCTGAAGGGGCTGGATCAGCTACCGCGGCTTGATGAGCTGTCGGTGGCGCTCCGGCCACCCGCGCCGGCCCAGCCCGAATGACCTTGATGCGCCTGCAACGCGCCCTGGCGCGGGCAGGTGTGACCTCCCGTCGCAAAGCCGAAGATCTGATCCGCGCTGGTCGGGTGCGTGTGGACGGCGTGGTCGCCTCGGTGGGCGAGAGTGTCGATCCGGACCGCCAGCGGCTCGTGGTGGATGGTCGGGCCGTACAGCCCCCAGTCGGTGCGGCGACATGGCTCGCCCTCAACAAGCCGATCGGCGTTGTGGTGAGCCGGGGCGACCCCGCCGGGCGACGCACCGTCTTCGACCTCCTCCCCAATGTGCCTGGCCTCACGTACGTTGGACGGCTGGACGTCATGACCTCCGGGTTGCTGCTGCTCACCACCGACGGCGGGGGGGCGCACCGCCTCATGCACCCGCGCTACGCGGTGCCCCGCACCTACTGGCTTGGCGTACACGGGCGGACCGCCGCCGAGACGAGTGCTGCTCTTGGGCGCCGCGTGGTAATCGACGGCCGGCCGGTCCGGATCGTGGAGTCGCGCGTGCGCGAAATGCGCGGCGGCGGCCGTGGCCGAGCGGGGCGCGGCATCGAAGTGGCGCTGACCCTCGCGGAGGGCCGGCAGCGGATCGTGCGCCGCCTGGCCGAGCAGCTGGGCTTGAAGGTGGAATGGCTGCACCGCGTCGCGTATGGGCCCGTGCGCCTCGGCAGCCTCCGAGAGGGCGCCTACCGCGCGCTCACCGCGCGCGAGATCCAGGGGATCGAGCGACTGCATGGACCTGCGTGACGGCACGGTCGTGATCCTGGGCGGCAGCGGCCTCGTGGGCCACGCCGTAGCGCGGCGCCTGCTCGAAGCCCCTGCCTCCGCTTCCTCCCCCCCCCCCCCCCCCCCCCC